>Ga0164311_10000569_pt1 | contig 16518 bp, 15 predicted proteins | sample GuaBasSedimGuay2_FD_121796 | JGI IMG/M metagenome (GOLD analysis project Ga0164311, IMG submission 121796) | Subseafloor sediment microbial communities from Guaymas Basin, Gulf of California, Mexico - Guay2, Core 4569-9, 9-12 cm | ecosystem: Environmental > Aquatic > Marine > Hydrothermal vents... | reverse complement strand
CGGCGCCGAGCTGAAATTCGCGGGCTACGACGGCGTTATTATCGAGGGCGTCGCCGCGAAGCCGACGGCGCTCGTCATCCGCGACGGCGGCGTCGAGCTCAGAGATGCCTCCCACCTCTGGGGCAGCTCGACCACCGAAACCGAGAAAATCCTGAGAGAGGAGTTAGGCGACCGTAAAGTGAAGGTCGCGTGCATCGGACCTGCTGGCGAGAACCTCGTGAGGTTCGCCGCCATAATAAACGATTCGACGAGAGCCGCCGGGCGTTGCGGGCTCGGCGCCGTCATGGGCGCCAAGAGGCTCAAAGCCATTGCGGTTCGTGGCACGAAGGACGTGCAGGTGAGCGACTTCGATGGACTCATGAAACTGCTCGACAGGCTGCGGGAACTCGGCAGATACGAAACGCTCGCCATTGGACTAAGTACTTACGGCACCGCCAGTATCGTCTCTTATGTGCACGCCATCGGCGGCTTCCCGACGCATAATTTCAAATTACAGTTCGACTATGAGGAAATCGAGCCTATTGACCAAGAAAGCATAAGGGAAAGCCTTGTGCTAAAGAAGTCGGCGTGCTTCGGCTGCCCCATAGGCTGCGGGCGTCTCTCCAGGATCCCAGAAGGAAAATATGCTGACGAGCTCGGCGAGGGTCCCGAATATGAGCACATAAACACTTTAGCGGGGAGATGCGGCTGTTACGACCTAAATGCTCTGATGAAGGCGCACAACCTCTGCAACGAACTTGGAATGGACGGCATCACAGCGGGCGGCGTCATCGGTTTTGCCATGGAGTGCTACGAGGCGGGCGTTTTGGATGCCGATAGGACGGGCGGGCTGGAGTTGCGGTGGGGCGACGCCGACATCGTCATCGAACTTTTAGAGAGAATTGCGAGGCGGGAGGGCGTCGGCGACCTCCTTGCGGAAGGCGTGAAGCGGGCGGCTGAACGTCTCGGTAGGGGTGCCGAGAAATACGCAATGCATGTTAAGGGCCTGGAGTTCCCGGGCTATGAGCCGAGAGCTATGAAGGGTGCCGCTCTTTCGTTTGCAACAGCAAACCGTGGCGCTGACCATCTTGGTGCGTTAATGACACTCGTGGATTTCGGCATGGCAATGCCGCTCGCCATGGTCACCGTCGACCCACTGGAGCTTAGTTCTGAGAAGGTGCGGCTGGTGAAGGAGCTTGAAGATTGGATGCAAGTTCTCGACTCCGCTATCATCTGCAAGTTTTTCGGCGTCCTGCTACGCAAGGAGGAGCTTGCATCTTTGATTTCTCTTGTCACCGGCTTTGATTTCTCGGTTAAGACGCTTGAACGTATCGGCGAACGTATTTGGAACCTCGAAAGGCTATTCAACCTCAGAGAAGGTTTGCGGGGTAAGGAGGACGACTGGCTGCCAGACCGTTTCTACGAGGAGCCGCTGCCGAAGGGTGCAGCGAGTGGCGAGGTCATCCCCAGGGAGGAGTTCGAGCGGCGGCTGAGCGAGTATTACAGGTTGCGAGGCTGGGACGAAGGCGGCGTGCCAACTGCTGGGAAATTGAGAGAGCTGGGGCTGTCGGTTTAGGTGGTGCGGATGCGGAAATATGTTATTTCGGACCCTGAGAAGTGTTCGGGCTGCTGCCTTTGCGAACTCATTTGCTCAGGCGTGAAGGAACGGGTATTTAACCCTGAAAAGGCGAGAATAAGGGTTATAAAGGAGAGTCCAGGCTTTTCGATAGCGTTTGCTTGCCATTTCTGCAATGAGCCGCCGTGCGTCGCTGCCTGTCCGAACGAGGCGTTAAGCGCCGACGAGAACGGCGTGCTCAGCGTTGCCGAGGAGAACTGCACGGCGTGCGGCGTGTGTGTCGAAGCCTGCGAGTTCGGCGTGCTGATACTGAAGCCCGACGCCGAGCTTCCTGTCGCCTGCGACCTCTGCGGTGGCGAGCCGCAATGTATAAAATTCTGCCCTGAAAGTGCTTTGAAGCTGGCGACTTTCGAAGAAATTGTTGACGGAATGCGTGACGAACACTTGAAAAAAGCTGTGGAGAAGCTTATATAGCGGCGTTGCAGTGGCTGAGCACGCCATCTCAATGTGCAAAATATAAACCGAAAATTATATAACTATATTTAATGAAAATCTCAGCGGTTGAGGTGGTCTAATGGGATTTTCGGAACAGGAACTGGTCGAAGAAATCATTTTCAGGGCGAAAGAGGCGGTCGAGAAGAACGTGCAGGCAAAGGAGGGCAAGATTCCGCCGGACACGCCCGCGTATGGCGAGTTCTGGCCGTGGATCGTATATAAAATCAGACCAGCAGCGTCCGAGAAGCGAATGCTCCTCGGAATGAAAGCGGAGGTCATCACGTGCTGGCTCGATGAGGCAAGAAACATAAAACACGTGCACCTTAACTTCGTGGACTACGGCTACTCTGTGACTTACGAGGAGCTTGACCTTGCCGGGATAAAGCACCCGACGCTCGACGTGCCTGTTACTGAAATATTCAAGCAATATCCCCTCGAAGAGGGCATCAAGCTGATGCATGAAGCGATTGCGCCGACGAGACCTGACAAGAGCCGGAAGCTGCACGTCGAAGCTTTATACCTCGAAGACTTTGCGAACGCTCCGACCGTGGAGCAGGACAAGCCACTCTCGGAGCAGCGGATTTACGAACCTCGGTCTTATCCTGATGATGTGGACGCAGCAGCAGGCATCCTCTACGACAATTGGCATCTCAAGCCGAGACGCTTCGACATGTTTCCGCTACCACCGACGATGAAGGGCTTCTTATTGATGAGCAAGGACAGATTCCAGAAGTGGCTGAGGGAGGTGACTTGGCCGTTACGATAGGGTGGTCATATGAGTAGATTAGTTAGACATTTGGAGGATATTGTTGGAGAGGAGAACGTAACTGACGACGAAGAAGTGCTTTGGACGTATGCAAGGGACCAGCAATGGCCGTTCGTGCCACCGATGCGTCCGGACTACGTCGTCCGCCCGAAGTCAAGAGAGGAAGTGCAAGCGGTGATGCGGCTCGCATACCGAGAGCGCATCCCAGTGATCCCTTACAGCGCCGGAATTAACGTCAGAGGGCTCTGCATCCCCACGCAGGGCGGCATCATGCTGGACATGCGGAAGATGAACCGCATCCTTGAGATTAACACTGAAATGATGGCATGCGTCATCGAGCCCGGCGTCACGATCGCGCAGCTCGCTTCAGAGTGTATGAAACATGGCGTCCGCCCCGCAGTTCCGGGATGCCCGGCGACGGCGTCCGCAGTCGCAAACTACTCGCTCCGAGGGCTTTACCACCACCAGTGGAAAGATGGTATCGAGAACGTGCTCTCCATGGAGGTTGTCCTGCCCAACGGCGAGGTCTTATACACGGGCTCTTGGGGCTTCCCGAACTCGCCCGGTCCGTATTCGAGATACGGGCAGGGTCCCGACTTGACAGGGCTCTTCCAGAACCAACCCGGCACCATGGGCGTCATCACAAAAATGTGCGCAAAGCTCTTCCCGTATTGCGACATTAAGGACTGGGTCGTTGCGGGTTACGACGACTTGAACGAGCTCGTGCGTGTGATTCTTGAATTCGGCAAATACGAAATCGGCACGAGTTGCATGGGCATGCACTGGCTCGGCTTCGCTATGATTTTCTCAGGTCGAGCGGAAGACGTCATGGAGTTTAAAGGCACGTGGGGCGAATACGTCGTCTGGCTCGCCATCGAAGGCACCGAGGAGACGAAAGGGCGGATGGAATGGGAGAGGGAAATGGCGGAGAATATCGTGAGGAATTCCAACTACGTGGCGGGCGGCGAGATATTCCCGATGCCTGAGGACTTGGTCAACGAGATGACGTATCCAAGGGACGTCGCTTCGTGGTTCCGCCTCGGTAGCTACTATGCGGTGCCGTTCTTCGCTCAGATGAAATTGGCTCCGGTGTATCATGAGGAGACAAAGAAGCTCTGGCTGAAACACGGGCTTGACTACGACACGTGCGGCTGGTTCATTGCGCCATTTGACTACTGCAAGCACGGGCAGAGTTGCTATTATGAAGTCGAAACATGGTTCGATCCGACCAACGAGGAGGAGCGGCAAAAACTCATCAACTTCACCGACGAATATCACCAGAAAATCATCGAAATGGGCGCCTACGCTTACTTCAGACCGAACCCCGGAAACATGAGCGCAGCCCTCCCGCTGATGGGCAATTACGCAAAGCTCTGGAAGGCAATCAAAGACCTCATCGACCCGCACGACATAATGAACCCCGGAAAGGTCTTTGTGTGAGTGAGGTGGTAAAATGGTCACGATTCTTGAAAACGTCATAGAGTCGCTGCGCAAGTATGCGGCATGGGCATATCGCTGCGGCAAGGAGCGAACTTGCCACTTCGTGAATTATCACAAGCTCGGCGCACCATTGCCGATATGCCCGAGCGGTGAGTATTTCAAATACGAAGCTTACTACGGCTCCGGCAGGCTGGAAACGCTACGGGCAATCGCCGAGCGCGACATAAAGGAGCCGTCAGAACGCCTCCTCGAGATCATTTATGCGTGCACGGTGTGCGGCGGCTGCCGGCAGCAGTGTAAAGGGCACGTTACACAGGGCACCGACGTCATGGGCATCGACCACGTCGAAGCCTTCGAGGCGTTACGGACGGTCCTTTCTGAAGAACTTGGCTGGGGGCCGCTCCCTGCACAGAAGGCGTTTGCTGAGAGCATCAAGCTCAACCACAACCCCTACAACGAGCCGCACGAGAAGCGGCGGGCGTGTTTTGCGTCGTCCGACGTCGGAGAGCCGCCCGTGAAGAATGCCGAGGTTATCTACTTCGTCGGCTGCACATCATCTTACCGAGAGCCGAGCATTGCTGTTTCGACGGTGAAGTTGCTAAAAGCTGCGGGCGTGGACTTCGGCGTCATGAGCGACGAGTGGTGCTGCGGCTCGCCGCTGTTGCGCACCGGGCAGAAATCAGCGGCTGTCGAAACCGCAAAGCATAATGTCGAAACGCTGAAGCAGATGGGCGTGAAGACCGTCATCTTCTCCTGTGCGGGCTGCTACCGCACGTTCAAGGAGGACTATCCGCAGCTTTTCGGCGACCTCGGATTCGAGTGCCTGCACGTCTCGGAATACCTGCCGCAGCTCGTTAAGGAGGGGAAGCTGAAATTCAAGGAAATGCAGAGGAAGGTCACATACCACGACCCTTGCCACCTCGGGCGGCATTTGGGCTTTGCCGCTGTCTACGAGCCGCCACGTGAGCTTGTAAAAGCGGTGCCAGGTGTGGAACTCGTGGAGATGAAGAGGAACAGGGAGCAGAGCTGGTGTTGCGGCTCTGGCGGAGGCGTGAAGGCGGCATTCGATGACTTCGCCGTGTGGACGGCAATCGAACGCCTGAAAGAGGTTGAAGAGACTGGTGCTCAAACCTTAGTCACGCCGTGCCCGTTCTGCGTGCACAACTTCAAGGACGCGGTCGCAGCCTCCGGTAAGAGCATCGAGGTGCTTGACCTCGTGGAGCTGTTGGCGAACGCCCTTTAGGGGGCTCGAGTATGCAGGCGCAGACAGCGACACCAAAGCTCATTTTGGTGGAAATCATCAGCGGCGGGAAGCAGGTGTGCATGGGCATAATGAAGAGCACGAGGCGGCGGGTGATGATTCGAGAGGACCCCCCGTCTCTTAAACCTTTTCCCAAATACGTGATTGTGGAGCTTGTCGGCAACATGTCAATAAAAGTCGCAAAGGGCAAGGCAGTGGAGTGGTTTTACGAGCGGGACGAAGCCGTGAAGCGGGCGCAAGAGTTGGGCGCCGTTATCGATATTTAGGGATGCGTTATGGAGTTTTGGCGTCCTGAGGTGGAAGCGCTGCCGCCTGAGAAGTTGCGAGCGCATCAAGAAAAACTGCTGCTCGAATACGTCAAATATGCCTATGAGCATTCGCCTTACTACCGCCGGCAGTTCGATGAGCGGGGGCTACGTCCTGAGGACATTAAGAATCTTGATGACTTCTTCGAAAAGGTTCCAATGATTTCAAAGCTTGAAATTATAGAGAACGAGCGGGAGAAGCCGCCGTTTGGCGAATTCCTGGCGGTGCCGCCGGATAAAGTTGTAAGGATCTTTATATCACCCGGTCCCATTTTTTACCCGCTGACGAAGGACGAGCTGGAAAATGCCGTGGAAATGTGTGCAGCATGCTTCTACACGTGCGGCGTCCGAGCGGGCGACGTCGTGGACGTGGCATTTGCATATAACTGGGTGCCCGCCGGCACTGTCTTCGACGATGCCTGTCGCAGGATTGGCGCTGCGGTCATTCCTGCGGGCACGGGCTTCACCGACATGCACATACAGGTGATGCGGGCTGCCTCCGTAACGGCGTTCGTGGGCACGCCGAGTTTCTTAATGCAGATTGGCAAACGTGCGCAAGAGCTTGGCTTAAAGCCGAAACAGGATTTACGGCTGAGAGTTGGCGTTTTTACAGGGGAAGCAGTGCCTGACAGCCTGAAGCGGGAGCTTAATGCGCTCTTCGGGCTTGCGCCCATGGAAATATATGCAGCGGCGGAAGTAGGCATAATGGCGAGGGAGTGCCCCGCGGCGGCGAGCGGCAAGGTCCGAGGCTTGCATATTTACGAGGACATCGTTTTGGAGCTAATTGACCCGAAAACTGGGGAGCATGTGCCGCCGGGAGAGCCGGGTGAGGTCGTTGCTACGTTCTTACAACGCAGGAGCATGCCTCTACTTAGATACAGAACAGGCGACCTCGCAGCAGGGCTTGAGGAGGGCGTCTGCGAATGCGGTAGGAGCTCTTCGAGACTGCTGAAGATTGTGGGGCGTGTAAGCGACGTCGTCAAGGTTAGAGGCATGTTCGTAGTGCCTTCGCAGGTTGAGAGCGTGTTACGACGTCATCCCGAGCTTGGGAGGTTCCAAATGGTGATTGAGCGCCCGGCGACGCTTGACGAGCTTACAATCGTGGTTGAAAGCAAGGACAGGAGCGAGGAGTTGCGGAAGACCCTCGAAAGCGAGCTTAAGGAAGTCATAAAGCTGCGGGCGAGTGTTGAATTTGTGGACAAGCTTTATGAGGACGCAAAACTTGTTGTTGACAAAAGGGAGTTTGAGTAGGAGTGTAGCGAATCATGGAAAATCGCATGTTTAACCCGAAAGTGGAGGTAATGCCGAAGGAGGAGCTGAGAAAACTCCAGGAGCGAAGACTCAGAGCGCAACTGCGGCGAGTTTACGAGAGCTCGCCTCTCCACCACCAGCGATTCAGAGAGGCGGGCGTGACGCCCGACGAGATACGGGGCGTCGAGGATTTGAGGAGGTTGCCGCTTGTAACGAGGGAGGATTTGCAGCGTGCGGTAAAAGACTCTGGGGACTTTTATGGGGGGCGGCTGTGCGTGCCTGCAGACCGCCTGATACTGAGCATTTCGCCGCCAGAGTGGCCGTTCGTGCCGCTTGAGGATATTCCAGTCGTTACTGCGCTGACGGTGGCAGACCAGCGGGAGGTTGTGGAGCTGCTGACGCGGATCTGGGTGATGGAGGGCGTTGCTCCAAAGGACTTGGTGCAGGTGCAGTGCTGGGCGTGGGAGGCGTTTGGCTTTGCGTTCAGCTTCCCGTCGCACACTTTCGGGCTCACGAGCGTCGGCGGCGTTTTAGGCTGCCGAATTATCCCGCAGGAGCTCTTCGTGCCGGATGTGCCGAGAACGATTCATACAGGACGGTTTTTCAAGCCCGACGTGCTCTTCACGACTGAGACAGCGCTTGCAACGCTTGAGAGTTATTTGACGCCCGTGAGCGAGGGCGAAAAAGTCACGGTTGAAGTGGCAGTTTCCGAGACTACCTCCTTTAAGGTGGTTAAGGAGGAGGAGTTCTCGCCCCGCTCCATTGGGTATCGGGTCATCGTGCTGCGGGCGCCATTTTACGAGCTTTTTTATGCAAACGAGGAGAAACGAAGCAGGATAAAAGAAGTATGGGGCGTAGAAGATGTTTTCACGCTGCTTGACATTCAGGACATCCTGTTTTACGCGTCGGATTGCGCAGAGCACTGTGGCTTGCACGTTTGGGAGGATGCGTTCGTTGTCGAGGTTATTGATGCCGCTGGCGAGTGTGTGAGTGCCGGGGAGTGGGGCGACCTCGTTCTCACGAACATTTTCGCGGAGGCGACGCCGCTCATTAGATACAAAACGGGAATAACGGCGACGTTTGAGGACGAGCGTTGCGGCTGTGGCAGAACGCACCGCCGCATTTTCCTGCGCCTGTGAGGTGGGAGCATGCAAGAGAGCGCTTATTGGAACGTCATTGAGAGGCTGCCAAGGGCAGAGCTTGAGGAGCTGAAGCTGAGGCGACTGCGTGCGATCATAAGATACGCTTACTATAATTCGCCGTTCTACCACAAGCGGTTTAAAGAGGCGAGCGTAACGCCTGATGACGTTCGGAGCTTCAAAGACTTTGAAAAGATACCGGTGTTCAGGAAGGACGACATCAGGGCGGAGCGGGATAAGACGGGCGACCCGTTTGCCGGGCTGCTCTGCATGCCGCTGGAGGACGTGCTGTTGATAAATCCGTCGACGGGCACGACAGGCATCCCGACGTTCGTTACGTATGCTGAGACCGAACTTAAGATATGTGCGGAGATGATGTGTCGACATTTCTGGATGACGGATGCTCGCCCCGGCGATAAAGCGCTGACGATTCAGTTAAACTGGCACTGGCTCGGACCGCCTTCGGTCACGGCATACCGGCGGTTCGGCATGCATCTCATGATCGACTTCGTGCATCCGATAACCGCAGAGCGCTATGTCTGGCTTGCGGGTTTCAAGCCTGATTTCATGTTCATGGACCAGCCGCTGCTCATGGCGATCCGGGACGAGATTCGTGAACACACCGGGAAAGAGCCGCACGAGCTTTACGGCGGCGTGAGAAACCTCGTGTGCGGCGGTGAATCTTTCCCGCCAAAGTTTAAGGAACACCTCATGCAAGAGTTCGGCATCACTGGCGGCGTCTATGACCTCTACGGCTGCTCTGAGAGCCATATCGTGGCGGTGGAATGCCCGGAGCACAACGGTAACCATTTCTGGGAAGACATGTTCCACGTTGAGATTCTTGACCCGGACAGCGGCGATGTGATTCCGCCGGACTCAGGCGAGAGCGGCGAGGTTGTCGTCACAAGTTTGTTTGCGAGGGACATGCCTTTCATACGCTACGGCACTGAGGACGTTGCGTATCTGGAGACAGAACGCTGCGGCTGCGGTAGGACGCACGCACGGCTTGTCCCTCGTGACAGAATTTCGTGGCGCATAAAAGTGGGCGGTAAGGAGATATACCCAATAGACGTGCGGCGTGTCATTGAGGAATTCCCGGAGACTGTGGAAGGCGCCTTCACCATTCGGAAGTATGCCCATGAGATGACGAAGTTAAAAATAGACATGCGACACGAGCCTTGGGTGCGTCCGGAAGACGAGGAGGCGCTTGCAAGCAGTATCTGCGAGCGGATAAGAGAGAAATTAGGCGTCGAAGCCGAGATAAGATGGGTGTCGTTCTCAGGGCTGCCCGTGATTTTCCACAAGATTGAAAGAGTGCTGGACGAGACGAAAATGTGAGGAAGAGGAGCGCCGCGGAAGGCAACCAGTAGTAAAAAGCGATTAATTAATTTTTGAAAATTCTGATGATGTCGCTGATGATGGCGCTAGCGGCTTCGATGCCGCCGGCGCCCCGCCCGACGACCATGACCTCGCCAGCAAGGTCTGTTTTCAAAAGTGCAGCGTTCAAAGTCCCGCCGACGTTGAGGGGGTGCGTTTCCGGGACGAGCTTCGGCGCTACCTCCAGTTTCCCATCCCGGTCAACTTCGCCGATGAGCTTGATGACGTAGCCGTTGTCCCTCGCAAGGCTTAACGCTTCAGGCGTTATTTCTGTGATGCCGGTGACTCTCACGTCCTTGTAGGCGGCGTCGAGCCCGAGGAGCGCATTTGCGAGGATTACGAGCTTGACCGCTGTGTCCACGCCGAGGACGTCGCTCCTTGGGTCGGCTTCGGCGATGCCCATTTCTTGCGCCTCTCGGAGGGCGTGCTCGAAGGGCATGTTCTCCTCGCCCATTCTCGTGAGTATGTAGTTACATGTGCCGTTCAGGATGCCTTTGATGCAGAGGATTTCGTTGCCCGCAAGCGTGTCTCTGAGCGAGATGATGGGCATGGCGCCGCCGACTGTTGCTTCGAAGCCTATCTTGCGGTCGGCACGCTTTGCCGCTTGCATAAGCTTATTGAAGTGCAGCGCTAACGGCCCTTTGTTTGAGGTCACGACGTGCCTTCCCGCTTTTAGGGCGGTGAGGATATGGCTCGTGCCGGGCTCGCCGTCGTTATCGACGTTCGTGGGCGTTGCCTCGACGGTGACGTCGTGCTCCACCTCCTGAATCACGTCGGGACTCTGCAACTCCTCCACCCTCACGCCGTGCGCCTCAAGGCTCTCTCGGGGGGACAGGCCCTCTGCTCCACCTTTCTGCAGGGCGTCGAGGATGCGGCGAGGGTCAAGCCCGCCGCCATCAGCGTCGGAGGCGAGAGCGGCGCCCCAAAGGTCAACGACCGCAACAATCCTTAAATCAAGCCCAAACCGCTCACCAATCTCTGCCCGCTTTCTCGCAACGACTTCGGCGACGCCACGCCCGACGACGCCGAAGCCCACGATTGAGAGCTTTACCTCTCTCATCCAATCACCTTAAAGCTCGTCCTCTATCGGACGCACGACGAGAATGCCACACCTTGCTGCAAATCCCTCAACAATATCCAAGGCCCTTTCCAGTTCCATCTTGCCGATAGCTCGAATTTTCAGAGCTGCCGCTGACTTTTCTTCGACGGCAGGCATCGATAGGAAAAGCTCGACGACTTCGGCGACGCCCGTCCCGTCAACCTCGTTTATCAGCTCCTTCACGCCGGAGCGGACGATATGCCCGATCAGCAGGACGAACACTGCCTCCTTGAGCCTTTCGGCACCGACTCGCACGACCGTGATTCCACGCTCTCGGAGTCGTTGCAGCAGAGCCGCAAGCTTGCTCTCCTCGACGTCGAAAACAACTTGCACGGGGATTGTGCCACGTTGCGTTTTCCTGTCTCGGTGGTGGAGCACACTGATTATGTTGCCGCCGAGTTCTGAAATGGGGATAAGGGCGGAGACAAGCTGCCCGGGAACGTCCTTCAGCTCTATGTCCATCGACACCTTCATAATTTACGCCTCTGCCTTCTGCAACGAGTTAAACCTCCCTAGTTCCTTTTTTGGAACTTATGCTTTTATACCTTTTTGAGTAAGATAAGTGTGGAGAGGTGAGAGAATGGAAGTTCCTCTAAGAAAAGTAAGGGATTGTGTCTATGAGATTCCGCAAGATTATAAGGATTTCATGAGAGTCCCCGCCCGTGTTTACGCCGACGTCAAACTCATGGAGAAGATGAAACAAGACATGACACTGCAGCAGGCGATTAACGTGACATCGCTGCCGGGCATCCAGAAGTATTCTATGGTCATGCCTGACGGGCATCAGGGCTATGGCTTCCCGATAGGCGGCGTCGCTGCCACAGACTTTAACAACGGCGTAATAAGCCCTGGGGGGGTGGGGTACGATATCAACTGCGGCGTCCGCCTCATCAGGACGAATCTTTTAGAGAAAGACGTGCGCCCGCACCTCAACGAGCTGATGGACGGGCTTTTCGAGAGCATCCCGGCTGGGCTCGGGCTTTCAGGGAAGCTCCGCCTCTCCTATAAGGAGCTTGATGAGGTTCTGGTTGCGGGTTCTGAGTGGTGTGTAGAGCACGGCTACGGTTGGGAGGATGATTTGAAGCGGACAGAGGATGGAGGGCGGCTTGCGGAGGCAAACCCTGAGAAAATAGACGAGAAGTCGAGACAGCGGGGCGCCCCGCAGTTGGGCACACTCGGCTCCGGCAATCACTTCCTTGAAGTCCAAGTAGTTGATGAGATTTTTGATGAAGAGCTTGCGAAGAAGTTTGGGATTTTCGATGTCGGGCAGGTTGCAATCCTCATACACACCGGCGGGCGCGGCTTCTCGCACGGTGTCTGTTCCTATTACCTAAGAGTCTTCGAGCGGGAAATGCGGAAGGATGCGACGCTGAACCGCATCTTCGAACTTGAAAGAGAGCTGGCGTGCGCTTACCTGAATTCAAAAGTCGGCATGGACTACTTCGAAGCGATGTGTGCATGCGCTAACTACGCTTGGGCGAACAGGCAGCTCGCGACGCACTGGGTCCGGCAGACTTTTGAGAGAGTCCTAAAGAACTCGGCGGAGAGTATGGAAATCCAGCTCGTTTACGACGTGGCGCACAACATCGCAAAGCGAGAAGTGCATGAGGTTGACGGTGCGAATATGGAGCTTTGTGTCCACAGGAAAGGTGCGACGAGGGCGTTCATCGCCGGCGACGAGCGACTTCCTGAGGTTTACAGGGGCGTGGGACAGCCGGTCCTCCTGCCGGGCTCGATGGGGACACGCAGCTTCCTCCTCGTTGGAACTGAGACTGCAATGCGGGAGACCTTCGGGACGTGCGCTCATGGTTCTGGGCGGGAGATGAGCCGCACGCGGGCGACGAAGATTTATAAGGGCGAGCAGGTGAAGCGGGAGCTTGAGCGGCGAAACATCGTGGTGCGCTGCCGCCCCTCCAAGAGGCGTAAAGGCGATAGGCTCAGCGAGCTTGCGGAAGAAGCCGCCGGCGCCTACAAGAACCCTGAGGTTGTTGTGGAGTGCTGCGAGCGTGCGGGCATTGCGAAGAAAGTCGCGGCGCTCAGAGCCATTGGGGTGATGAAGGGCTAATTTTTGCTCAAATTACTTGGGGGAAATTATGAGAAAAGTGGCAATAATTGGGGTAGGTTGCACGAAGTTTGGGGAGCTTTGGGAGCGTTCTTTCCGGGAGCTGGCAGTGGAGGCGGGTGTGAGAGCCATAGAGGACGCTGGGATAAGCGGTGAGGAGATAGAAGCAATCTTCGGTGGCAACATGAGCGCTGGGAGCTTCATACAGCAGGAGCACATCGGCACACTGATTGCAGACCACGTCGGGTTGGCGTCGCTGCATATCCCAGCTTGCAGGGTCGAAGCGGCGTGCGCCTCCGGCGGTTTGGCATTACACGTTGCGACGCTCGCCGTCGCTTCTGGCTGGTATGATGTGGTCGTAGCTGCGGGCGTCGAAAAAATGACGGACGCCGACCCGAATGCGATAGACGAGTTGCTTGCGGCTTCGACCGACCGGGAGTGGGAGGCGATGCAAGGAGCGACGCTGCCGGCGCTCTTCGCAATGATGGCACGGGCGCACATGCAGAAATACGGGACCACGAGGGAGCAATTAGCGCTCGTCGCCGTCAAAAATCACAAAAACGCAAGCAACAATGAGATTGCGCAGTTCAGAAGCAAGATAAGCGTCGATGCCGTCCTGCGCTCGCCAATCGTCGCCGACCCGTTGCGGGTGCTCGACTGCTCGCCCGTGGCGGATGGTGCTGCCGCCGTCGTTTTATGCGCTGCGGAAGACGCTCGCAAATACACCGACACGCCAATTTACATCCGTGCATCGACGCAGGCGTGCGACTTCCTCGCTCTGCACGACAGAGAGGACCTGACGACTGTGAAGGCGACGGCGGTAGCGGCGAGGACAGCTTACAAAATCGCCAGAATCTCGCCTACAGACATTGGCGTGGCGGAAGTGCACGACTCTTACACCATCGCTGAGATAATGGCAATTGAGGACTTAGGCTTTTTCGAAAAAGGCGAGGGCGGACGTGCCGTTGAGGACGGCGCCACGGAAATCGGTGGGCACATCCCAGTGAATCCCTCGGGCGGGCTGAAAGCTTGCGGACACCCCCTCGGTGCCACAGGAATAAGGCAAGCCGTCGAAATCACGCTGCAACTGCGAGGCGACGCAAAAGGCAGGCAAACGAACGCCGAAATCGGGCTTACGCACAACGTCGGCGGCACCGGCGGGACTGCTGTTGTCCACATCCTCAGCCGCTCCTTGCCGTAGGCTGAGCGGCGTTCGCAGACGTGTGCGGCGTGCCACTTGTGGCGAGCAGTTAGTATTGACGCAAAGCGCTGTCGGAAGCCGCCACGACGTCACTCAAACTCAAATCTTGGTGCCTCCTTTCTCTGAATGCCGAGTTCCACGAGTATCGCCTTCATGATGCCGCACGGGACCGGGCAGTCTGCATGCTTCAAGTGCTTGCCGGCGCACGCATAGATGATGTTCTCGAAGACGTTATGAGTTTTCAGGAAAATATCCTCATATTTTACGGCGGTTATCTCTTTTGCGAGCTTGTTAACGGCGCTACATTCCGACTTTACGCCTATTTCCACCGAAAGCCCATTCCGCCGAGCCTCAATAACAGTGTTAAATCTGCACGCACCCCCGAAAACACGGACAGTCGTCATTTCCTCCCTATTACTACTAACTCGTCCTCCTCAATTATTATTTTTGCGGAAAAGCCCGCCATCTTTAAGAGCGTCGCCCGGCTCTCGGCGCCCCGCTCCCAGTATTCGAACGACACGAGCACGCCGCTTGGCTTTAGAACCCTGAAAACCTCCGCTACCACTGCCTCGTTCCTGCCGCCGAATATGGGAATCCAGTCGAAAGCATAATAAAAAACAACGCAGTCTAACGAGCAATCCCTAAAAGGCAGTGCCTGAGCGTCCGCCACGAGAATGTGAACGGCGGCGCTCTCACCCAGCTTCTTTTTGTATTCCTGCATCTGAGTCTCGCTTACGTCGAGCACGAGCACGCTACCGTTGAATTCCAAAAGCTCGAGCGCCGTCTGCACGTTCGTGCCACAGCCCACCTCTAAAACCTTAGCCTGCTCTGGCAAGCCCGCCTCCACCAACGTTTTTGTTAGAAAGGACGGCTGCACGCCCGCTCTAAATGACATCATGCATATTTTTCCGCTACAAAAGATTAAGTTGGCGTGCGGAGTAGAGGTAATCCTTGGCGTCTAGAGTGAGACTCTACTTTTAGTTTACACCGTGGTGCTGACATGCCCGCAAAGAAGTTAAAAGACTTACTTTTGGAAAAGGGTCTGAGCGAAGAGGAGCTGAAGTTCGTTACGAGGGCGTGACGTCATAGGCGACATTGCCGTCATTAAAGTCCGCAGAGAGATTTGGGACAAGAGAAAATAATTGCAGAGGCGTTAATGGAGTTTCGACGCCTCAGGAGTGTAGTTGCCATTACTGGACTGACGGAAGAGCTTTACAGGACTAGAAAGCTCGAGGTCATCGCCGGCGACGAGAACTTAGAAACGATACATAAGGAGCATGGGTGCACATTCAAAGTCGATCTTCGGAGGGCGTTCTTCTCACCCCGCCTCGCCTACGAACGTCAGCGTGTCGCAAGGAAAGTCAGGCGGCACGAGACCGTCATTAACATGTTTGCAGGCGTCGGCTGCTTCTCCATAGTCATTGCAAAGGCGGAGCCAACCGCCCGCATTTTCTCCATCGATATTAACCCTTACGCTTATGAATACATGTGTGAGAACATAATCCTGAACGGGACGGACAACGTCATCCCGCTGCTCGGCGACGCCGCCGACCTCATGCCGCTGTTCGAAGGCAGAGCAGATAGAGTGCTCATGCCCCTGCCGGAGCGTGCCGCCGCCTTCCTAAGGTTCGCCGCCGACGCCCTCAAGGAGCAAGGCGTCGTTCATTACTACACGGTAGCTTTTGCAAATTCCTCATCCCCCCTTTTCAAGAGGCCAATAGAGGAAGTGAATAAAGTGCTTTCGGACAGGGAGGTAAAAATAGAGGAGAAGAGGGTCGTGCGTTCCGTCGGACCTCGTAAATACCATGTCGTCTTGGATCTGCTTGTTAGAAGCTAAAGCGGCTGCGGCTACTATTTCACACTTTCGTAAAAAATGAGGACGCAGCTTCCACATTTCTTCACGCTCACTTTCCTTCTCCGTCTTCCCCACCTCTAAATCCCTAAGTCCCGACTCCACAACAGTACTATCCTTCCCACATCTTGGGCAGCTCAATTCCGAAAAATTTATTTATCTCCTTCCCAAGTATGGAATTACAATATGAATGAAATAAATCCTGAGGCCCTAGATGCCTTGGGAAAGATAGAGAGAACAATAGGAAACTTGGGAGAGGAGAAGGGAATTCCTTTTGAAAAAGCTTATCAAGAGATTTCAAAAAAGCTAATGAAAGATTGGGATATAGATCTTGAGGAATTCAGGGATGGCTTTTTATTCGGGAAAGAAGGATATAGCGATTATTTTAACGCCTCCCCAAAAAATTATCAAAGAGATTTGAAATATGCTGAGAGGAAAATATTTTCAAAGTTAAAGAAGATTGCTGGAGAGGAAACAAAAGGTAAGGTATATGCTGCAGGCTTGAGGCATCTTTTTGGAGATAATTCCGAGGAAAAAATAGATGAAGAATGGATGGAGGGCTGGGGAAATGGTTATCAAACTCCTAAGGAGCTTTCCGAAGAAAAAAATCCTAGCCTGACAGAAAATGAGAAGCTGAAAAAGGCATTTGCCTTAGGAGCCTCTATTTTAATACCTTTAGGCTGCTCAGCCCCCGGACTTTCCGGAAAGTACAACT
>Ga0164311_10000568_pt1 | contig 16524 bp, 16 predicted proteins | sample GuaBasSedimGuay2_FD_121796 | JGI IMG/M metagenome (GOLD analysis project Ga0164311, IMG submission 121796) | Subseafloor sediment microbial communities from Guaymas Basin, Gulf of California, Mexico - Guay2, Core 4569-9, 9-12 cm | ecosystem: Environmental > Aquatic > Marine > Hydrothermal vents... | reverse complement strand
TGAGCAGAAGGGCAAGCAAAAGATCAAGGAGGATGACCACGCGCGGGTCTGGTATTCCGACTTTTTGGAGTTTGTCAGGGAGGAAAAGCTCTTTGCCACGCTCTTGACGCCGGCGGGCTATGGAGGCGAGGATTGTCGTTGGGATACCTGGCGCATTTGCGAGTTCAACGAAATTTTGGCCTTCTACGGATTGGCCTACTGGTATACCTGGCAGGTCACCATCCTCGGCCTCGGTCCCATCTGGATGAGCAAGAACGAGGAACTCAAACGCAAAGCGGCGCAGTTACTCCAGGATGGCGCGATATTCGCCTTTGGACTCTCGGAGAGGGATCACGGCGCGGACATCTATTCGACCGAGATGACGCTCACCGCTCAGCCTGATGGGACTTGTAGAGCCAACGGAGAAAAGTACTATATCGGGAACGGCAACCAGGCGCCGATGGTCTCTACTTTTGGCAAGATGAGCGACAGCGGCGATTACGTCTTCTTTGTGGCCGACTACCGCGACAGGCACTATGATTGCGTCGAGAACGTCACCAACAGCCAGAATTACGTGGCCAACTTTGCCCTGCACGATTATCCCATCACCGAAGCCGAGATTTTGTCTAAAGGCCGGGAGGCCTGGGATACCGCGCTCAACACCGTCAACGTGGGCAAGTACAACCTGGGCTGGGCGTCCATTGGCATCTGCACCCACGCTTTGTACGAGGCTATCAACCACGCTGCCAACCGGCGTCTCTATGGTATGTACGTGACCGACTTTCCGCACGTCAAGCAGGCGTTCACCGACGCCTACACCCGGTTGGTCGCCATGAAGCTTTTCGCGCTGCGGGCGGCCGATTATATGCGCTCGGCTTCGTCGGAAGACAGACGCTATCTCCTGTATAACCCGACGGTCAAGATGAAGGTGACGACCCAGGGTGAGGAAGTCATAAACCTGGCCTGGGACGTCATCGCCGCCAAGGGGTTTGAAAAAGACACCTACTTTGAGATGGCCGCCAGAGACATCCGGGCCTTGCCCAAGTTGGAGGGCACTGTCCACGTGAACATTGCGCTCATCGTCAAGTTTATGCCCAATTACTTTTTCAACCCCGCCGAGTATCCCGCCGTCCCCAGGCGCGATGATGCCAAGAACGACGATTTTCTCTTTGATCAGGGGCCGGCCAGGGGATTGAGCAAAATCCGCTTTCACGATTACCACCTCGCCTTTGATAGCTACGATCTGCCCAACGTGAACCTGTTCCAGGAGCAGATAGAGGTGTTCAAGGAAATGCTGGCGCTGGCTACGCCGGACGAGGGCCAGCGCAAGGATGTGGATTTCCTGCTGACCCTGGGCGAGATATTTACGCTTGTGGTCTATGGGCAACTCATCCTCGAAAACGCCAGAATCTACGAACTGGACGATGATGTCGTAGACCAGATTTTCGACTTTATGGTGCGCGATTTCTCAAAATTCGCCCTGCAACTGCACAACAAGCCGAGCAGCACGCCGCAGCAAATGAACTATTGCCTGAGGATGCTGAGAAAGTCGGTGGTGGATGAAGAACGATACCAACGGGTGTGGGAGAACCACGTGTACGCCCTGAAAGGGGTGTACGAGATGAACGAATAAGCCAGGGGAGGCGGATGTGCTGAGAGAGTTCAAAGAGTTTGCGTTACGCGGCAATGTGATAGATATGGCTGTGGGCATTATCATCGGCGCGGCTTTTGGCGCTATCGTCAAATCGCTGGTGGCTGACGTGATCATGCCGCCCATCGGCCTGTTGATGGGCGGGGTGGATTTCGCCAACTTATTTCTCTTGCTCAAGGCCGGCTCCCCGGCTGGCCCGTACGTTTCTCTGGCCGACGCGCAGGCGGCTGGCGCGGTGACCGTCAACTATGGCCTATTCATCAACGTCATCATCAGCTTTGTGATCGTCGCCTTTGTGATGTTCCTGCTCATTCGCGGCATCAATCGGCTGCAGAAGGAGGAGGAATCGCCGGCCGAGCCAGTGACGAAAGAGTGTCCGTACTGCTTTTCCACTATCCCGATCGAGGCCACACGCTGCCCGCATTGCACCTCCGAGTTGGAAAAGTAGGGCGGTTTTGCTAACCACCATTGAGGAGAAAAGATGACAACTACCAATTCAATGCGTCCATACCTGGGCCGGTTGGCCGAGATCAGGGATATAGCCGCTGGCATCAAGTTGTTCCAAGTCGAGATGGCAGAGCCGGAGGGTCAGGCGGTCGTCGCCGAGTACAGGCCGGGGCAGTTCGCTTTCGTCTCCGCTTTTGGCGCGGGGGAGGCCCCGTTTGGCATTGCGTCCATTCGCGGGCCGCATCTGGAGTTTGCCGTCAGCGCGCTGGGTCATGTTACCCACACCCTGCATACGCTGGAGGTAGGGGATCCGCTGGGGGTGCGAGGGCCGTTGGGCAACTGGTTCCCAATGGATGAGCTTGAAGGGAAGGATATTGTTATCCTGGGCGCAGGCATCGGCGGCGCGCCGCTGCGCCCGGTCGTCCAGACCGTCCTGGATAACCGCGACGACTATGGTCACATCACGATCATCTGGGCTGCCCGCAATCCCGACCTGCTCGTCTTTACCGACGAGTTCGATGAGTGGGGCGCGGCGCCTGATACCGAGTTCCACGTGACGGTGGATCAGGGGGACGAGAACTGGAGCGGCAACGTCGGCCTGATCACCAAGTTACTGGAGCAGGTTGACCCTTCGGCTGATGGCGCCGTTGCCATCACCTGCGGCCCGCCCATCGCGATCCACTTTATCTTCCTGACACTGGCAAAGCTGGGCTTCACCCCGCAGCAGATGTTGACCACGCTGGAGGCCCGTATGCACTGTGGCGTCAGCAAGTGCGGGCGCTGCAACCTGGGAGAAAAGTTCATCTGCACAGATGGGCCGGTTTTTTGGCAGAGCGAGATCGCGGGGTTCCTGGAGGGGTTTTTGTAAATGGAGGTGCATAGTGTCAACTGAAGCGTTGACTTTGGCCGTTCCAGCCTCGCTGGCACGGGAACTGGATTCAGCCAGTCAAGGGTTTTTGGTAGAGATATTGGAACGCGGGCTGGGCGCATTGAAAATTGAACAAGCTCTGAAACAGTACGCGCGCGGTGGGATTTCCTTTGGCGCAGCCGCGCATCAGGCTGGTGTATCTCAAGCTGAACTGGCCCGTCACGCTTACGCGCGTGGTATGGAGCCTCCGTTTAGTGCCGAGACGTTGTCAGAGGAGCTAAGTTGAGCGAGGTGACTGTATTGTGTGACGCCGGCCCTCTGATGGCGTTGGGCAAGCTGAATCGGCTTGACCTCTTGACTGACCTGTATACCGAGGTGCAGATTCCACGCGCTGTTTACGATGAGGTTGTAACACAGGGGCTTGCACGCGGTACGCCTGATGCATTTACCATACGTATGTTCTGGCAGCGTAAAGCCTGGCCAATCGTGAACGTGCCTGAAGACGTGCTGTCTGCTTACGCGCCGCAAGTGGTTCTGGATACAGGCGAAACCCAAGTATTGGCACTGGCGCAAACCCTGACGGACCCGTTAGTGTTGCTGGACGACGAAGTCGCGCGGACCGAAGCTCGCTGCTTGGGCCTACGTCTACGTGGTACTTTGGGTATCATCGCGCAGGCGCGCCGCAGAGATTTGCTCTCCTTCGACCAGGTTGAACTAATGATCCGTGAAATTGCAATCCGTCCGGACATTTGGATTAGTGACAAGCTATGTGAGCAGGTATTGGCATCGTTGCGCCAATCGGACGTGTAGGTATGGGCAAGACTCTCACAACCCTAGACCAAACCAACAAGCGCGTCCTAATGTTCGGCGGCAAGGGTGGGGTAGGCAAGACCACCTCCTCGGCGGCCGCGGCGCTGCACTATGCCCTCGCCGGCCGGCGGACGCTGATTATTTCCAGCGACCTCACACCGTCGCTCTCCGATATTTTCGAGACCGAGATCGGCGCGACAGAAAGAGCAGTGCCGGGCGTGGAGAACCTCCACGCGCTAGAGATTGACCCCGCCGAGGTGATGCGCCGCTGGAAGATAAAGTTCGGGCCAGAGATATATCAGGCCGCCTCCGCGCTGGTGGATCTGCCCTACGACGAACTCGTGGATTACGTGGGCATGGCGCCGGGTATCCAGGAAGAGTTCATGCTCGATTACATCCTGGAGCGTATCCGCGATGGGCGTTATGACATGGTCGTTTGGGACACGGCCCCCGCTGGCGATACGCTGCGCTTGCTGGGATTGCCGGGCCGGTTCATCGAACACCTACGCGTCGCTCCCCGCATCTACCTGGGGGTGCAGGATACACTCAAGCTCTCGCAGACGCCGTTCTTGGAGATCATTGCCAGTTGGAAGGAGCTATCGGAGCAGACCAAGCGCTTCTTTAGCGACCCAGCCAACGGCGAATTCATCATGGTCACCATCCCAGAGGCGTTGGGTGTCTACCAGAGCCGGCGGGTGATCGGGGAGTTGGCGGAGCACGGGCTGGACGTCCGCTATATCATCATCAACAATGTGATCGCAGACCCCGATTGTGATTTCCTACGGCAGCGCGCAGAGATGCAGCGCCCGTACATCGAGATGCTGAACGACGAGTATGGCGATAGCATGACCTTGCTTAAACTGCCGCTTTTGTCCTACGAGGTCAAGGGAGTTGAGCGGTTGAGAGAAGTGGAAGAGTTTCTTTTTAATCCGTTGGTATCCTGAAATCTGTGTTCTTGGAGGTAGCTGATGAAAATCGGCGTATACATCTGTCACTGTGGGAGCAACATCGCCGGCATGGTGGACGTAGCGGGAGTGGCCGAGTGGGCCGCTGACTTGCCGGGCGTGGTTGTGGCCCGCGATTACGAGTTCATGTGCTCTGGCTTGGGCCAGGAGTTGATCAAGGATGACATCCGCGAGTTAGGGCTGGACCGCGTAGTCGTCGCCTCCTGCACCCCCCGTATGCACGAGCCGACGTTTCAGCGGGCGGTTTCGGAGGCCGGAATCAACCCTTACTATTTCGAGATGGCAAACATCCGCGAGCAGTGTTCCTGGGTGCACGAGGACAGGGGAAAGGCCACGGAAAAGGCCAGGTCACTGGTCGCCGCCGCCGTCTCGCGGGTGCGCCATCACCAGTCGTTGAGCGTCAACAAAGTCCCCATTCGCCCGGCCACGCTGGTCGTCGGGGCCGGGATAACGGGCATCCAGGCCGCGCTGGAATTGGCGAACGCCAACTATCCGGTCTATTTGGTGGAGCGGGAGCCATCCATCGGCGGACGCATGGCCCAACTGGACGAGACCTTTCCCACGCTCGACTGTAGTACCTGAATTCTCGGCCCAAAAATGATGGATGCCGGTCGGCATCCCAACATCACACTCCTGACCTACAGCGAGGTCGAGCAGGTCTCTGGCTACGTGGGCAATTTCGACGTGCGCGTTCGCCAAAAGGCCAAGTCGGTGGACGCGGAAAAGTGTACCGGCTGTGGCACGTGCGAGGAAAAGTGCCCCCGCCGGGTCGTGGATGAGACGGGCTTCGATGCCGGACTGGGAAAGCGCAAGGCCATCTACCGGCCCTTTCCCCAGGCGGTGCCCGCTATTCCCGTGATTGACCGGGATGCTTGTCTCTTTTTCCTCAAAGGCAAGTGCAAGGTGTGTGAGAAGGTCTGCCCCACCGGGGCGATTGATTACGAGCAGGAGGACACCTTCCTGGATATCGAGGTGGGCAACATCATCCTCGCCACCGGCTACGACCCCTTTGACGCTCGCCGCATCTCCCAGTATGGCTATGGCGTCTACTCCGATGTCTTTACCAGCCTGGAGGTCGAGCGTATGCTGGCTGGTTCCGGCCCCACCAGCGGCCACGTCGTTCTGCGCGATGGCAAGACGCAGCCGGAGAGCGTCGCCATCGTCCACTGCGTGGGCAGCCGGGACGAGAACTATAACCAGTATTGCTCCAAAGTTTGTTGCATGTACTCGCTAAAACTGGCTCACCTGGTCCATCATCATACCGACGCCCGCATCTATGAGTTTTATATTGATATGCGCACCGGCGGCAAGGGGTACGAAGAGTTTTACAAGCGGCTGCAACTCGAGGGCGCTATCTTTATCAACGGCCGCCCGTCCGAGATTTTGCCGGAGGACGGCAAGCTGACGGTCTATGTGGAGGACCGGGCGCTGGGGCGGCAGATGCGTGTGCCGGTGGACATGGTCATCCTGAGCGTGGGGCTAGAGCCGCGCCACGATGCGCGCGAGGTGGCGCAACTGTTCAGCATCAGTTGCGACGCCGACGGCTGGTTCAAAGAAAAGCACCCCAAGCTCGACCCGGTGGCGACATTGACCGATGGCGTCTTTATCGCCGGTTGCGCCCAAGGGCCGCGCGATGTGCCCGATTCGGTGGCGCAGGGGTCGGCGGCGGCGGCGCGAGTGCTCTCGCTCATCCGCCAGGGGGAGGTGCAGGTCGAATCCGCCACCGCGCTGGTGGACGAGATGATGTGCGTGGGCTGCACCCAATGTATCCAGACTTGTCCCTACTCGGCCATCGAACTCGTGGAGAATCGAGGCCGCCATGTGGCTCACGTGATGGAAGCGTTGTGTAAGGGATGCGGCACTTGCACCGGGGCCTGTCCTTCCAAAGCCATCACCCTGCGTCACTTCACTGACCGGCAGTTGATCTCCCAAATGCTGGGGGCGATGAACGTGATGCGGGAACTTGAAATGGTAGCGGCGTGAGGTGTGGCAATGACAAACGAAACTTACGAACCCAAAATCATCGGTTTCCTCTGCAACTGGTGCAGCTACGCCGGGGCGGACCTGGCGGGGTCAAGCCGGCTCAAGTACCCGCCTAACCTCAAGATCATCCGCGTCCCTTGCTCTGGGCGTATCTCCCCCGAGCTGATCATTCGCACGTTCCGGGAGGGGGCGGACGGCGTGATGATGTTGGGCTGTCACATCGGCGACTGCCATTACTCCACCGGCAACCACCGCACCGCCCGCCGCATGCCGGTGCTCAAGGCGCTGCTTGAATTCACTGGCATTGAGCCAGAGCGGTTCCTGGCCAAGTGGATCTCTGCCTCGGAAGGAGGTCTCTTTGCCGAGACGGTGCAAGAGTTCACCGAGACTTTGCGCGGCCTCCCGCTGCTCGGCCTTGGTCTTGGAGATGTCTGACCTCAAAATCTCCGGCATTGTCTTGGCGGGCGGAGCCAGTCGGAGAATGGGTCGCAACAAGGCGTTTCTGGAATTGGACGGTCGCTCGCTGATCGAGATCGTCATTGAGCGTATGGCAAGCGTGTGCGCCGAGGTGCTGATCGTGGCGGGTGACGCGCGACCATACGCTACTCTGGGAGTGCCTGTGATCGAGGATCGCTTCAGGGGAGTGGGCGTGTTGGGCGGCTTGCACGCCGGGCTGAAGGCGGCGTCTCACGATTTGGTTTTGGCTGTGGCCTGCGATATGCCTTTTCTAAATCCTGATCTCCTGCGGGCCTTTACTCGCTTGGCGGAGGGATTCGACGTGGCCGTGCTGCGGCAGGGGGAGAACGTGGAGCCTCTCCATGCGGCCTACCGGCGCGCTTGCCTGCCAGCGATAGAGACCGCCATCCGCGCTCACAGACGGCGCATTATTTCCTTCTTCCCCCACGTTCGGGTTCGCTACGTCACTTTGGAGGATGTGGCCCCGTTTGACCCCGAACTGCGCTCCTTCCGCAACGTCAACACGCCCCAGGAGTTGGAGGCGGCGCAGGCGGAGTAGCGGCGGGCATAGTTGATTGGATCAGGTGACTGGTGCGCCGGGCAATGTGGCGGCAGAGGGATGGAATAATCCAGCAGTCGCTCGTAGCCCCCTCCTGACTTCAGGAGGGGGCTGGGGGTTGCTTTGTTTACGTCTTGAGTAACGTTACAACCGCTCCTCCACGCCAATCGGCATCATCACCAGCCCGCCGATGACCTTGGGAAAAAAGTCGGTGGATTTTTGCGGCATCTTTTCACCGGCCCCGGTGCAGACTTGCACTTGCTCCATCCGTGTTGGGTTCATCAGCAGCAAAAAGTTTGCTGCCCCCTCGTCCACGGCATCGTATCCCATCTGCGGGTCGCGCAGGTATTCGATGTTCGTCTTGGCTTCGACGACAGCCTTATCCATGCCCATCACTCGCTCAATGAACAGTTCGTGCAGCACCGAGACATCGAGCAAGCGCCAGTCGGAGGAGTGCTCCGGTAGCAGTTTCTCCAGCGCCGCCGGGTCTTGCAGGGTGATCACAGCGTAAGCGCCATCGTAGAGGCCAAAGCGCGGGTGCGATGGTACCGCTTCCGCCAGCGCGGCCTCCAATGCTGCGCGATCCGCCACAGTGCTCACCTCAAAGTATTCTTTGGCTTTCTCCAGCGCTTCCTGCCCGCTCATCTGATCGTAGGAGCGGATGAGCCGATGGGTGGGCAGGATCACCAACCCGGGGTCTTCCATGCTCACCAGCGTCACTAGCCGATAGTTGAAGCCGGCGTTGGCGGGCGCATCGGGGTGCTGGGCGCGCATTTCGTCCCGGTAGGTGATGGCAGTCTCGTAGCGGTGGTGGCCGTCGGCGATGATCAGGTTGCGCCGGGGGGCCATCTCCTCCACTACAGCCCGGATCACGTCAGGATCGGTCACGGCCCAGAATTGCTGCACCACGTCGTGCTCGAACAGTTCACGCAACTCGAGTCCTGGTTGCCCTTCGATTGCCGCATCCAGTAGCGCGTTGATGCGGCCCTCGGGGTAGAGCATAAAGATGTGTCCAAAATTGACCTCGGTGGCCCGCATCAGGTTGAGCCGATCCACCTTGGGGCCAGAGTGGGTGCGCTCGTGGGGCAAGACGATGCCCTCGTCGAACCTGCTCAGTTCCAGCGCGGCTATCAGTCCTTTACGGGTCTTGGTGCTGCCATCGGCCAGGGTGGTGGTTTGGTGGAGGACGTAGAGCGCGGGCGATTGCTCCCGCATCAGGATGCCGTCACGCAGCCAGGATTGGTAATAGTCGCGGGCGCGGGTGTAGACGTTGTTTTCTTTGTTATCACCAGCTCCTTCCTTGCCCTTGATAATGCGCACGATGGTGTAGGGACTCTGAGCGTAGTACTTGTCTTGAAGCCCGTGACGCACCCGGTCGTAGGGCTGGCTGATGACGGTGGAGAGATCGTCAATCTTTTCGGGGTTATAACGCACGCCTCTGAAAGGTCTAATGGTTGCCATATTCGCTTGCCTCCATGTAGCTATCGGTTAGTCACCTCGATGGCGATCTGCGCCACTTCTGCCCCAACTCGCGCTTTTGCCTCCATCGTCCCCGCGCCGATGTGGGGAGAGCCGATCACCTGCGGCAGGTCCATAAACCGCTTTCCCCGCTCCCCTTTCTCGTCCTCGTAGACGTCCAACGCAGCGCCGGCCACCTTGCCGTTGGCGACGGCGTCGTACAAGGCGGCTTCGTCCAGCGTGCCGCCGCGCCCGCAATTGACGATCTTGACGCCATCCTTCATCTTGGCGATTGCCTCCGCGCCGACGATATAGTGCGTCTCCGGGGTATGCGGCACGTGAAGAGAGACATAGTCTGAGCGGGCCAGCAGGTCGTCCAGCGAGACCTGGGTGGCGTAATCCACCTCAGTGGGAGTACGGCGGTAAAAGAGTACCTTCATCCCCAGCGCGTTCGCCTTTTGCGCCATCAGGCTGCCGATGCGGCCCAGGCCAATCAATCCCAATGTTTTGCCTGCCAGCTCGCTTCCTTTGCTGAACACTTTCTTTTCCCACTTGCCATCTTTCATTGAGGCAGTGACCTGGGGAAGCTGGCGGGCCAGCGCCAGGAGATAGCCGATGGTCAGTTCGGCCACCGAGTTGGATGAGGCGGAGGGAGTGTTGCGCACCTCAATGCCCTTAGATTCGGCGTACTTCACGTCAATGTTGTCCAGTCCCACACCGCCGCGGATGATTACCTTTAGGTTGGTTGCTTTGTCGATCAGGGGCTCGCGCACCTTGGTGCGGCTGCGGACGACCATGCCGTCGTAATCGGCAATGATGGTCTCCAAGCCCTCCGGTGTGATGTCGTCCCGCACGTCTACCTCGATCCCGGCCTCGCGCATTGCGGCGATGGCGCTGGGAGCGATTGGATCACAAATAATGAACTTCATTGTGGTATCTCCTATAGTCCTAGAATGTCCTCAATCAGCCCGGTGAGCCACTTGAGGTCGTCTAATGTCAGATCGCCCATGTGCGCGATGCGGAAGCATTTTTCCTTCAGGTCGCCATAGCCGTTGGAGATCATTGCGCCCCGCTGGCCCAACTCTTTGTTGAGATCGGCGACGCTGATGCCGCGTGTGTTCTCGACATTGGTGACGGTGGGTGAGAGATAGTTTTCATCAGAGTAGAGGGCAAAGTACTTGCGCGCCCAGTTCTGGATGTAGGCCGCCATCTCCTCGTGCCGCTCCCAGCGATTTTCCAGCCCCTCGGCTAGGATGTCGCTCATCTGGACGTTCAGGGCCTGGAGCAAGCTGATGGCCGGGGTGGCCGGGGTTTGGTGCTTTTCGTACTTTTTGTCCATCTGCTCGTACGCAAAGTAGTAGCCGTGGTTGGGCACTTGGAGCGCCCGCTCCCGCGCCCGGTCGCTAACGGCGCAGACCGCCAGTCCGGCCGGGAGGGCGAAGCATTTCTGCACGCCGGCCAGACAGACGTCCAGCCCCCAGGCGTCGAACTCGATCTTGGCTCCGGCCATACAACTTACGGCGTCCACCAGGATCAGCACGTCGGGGTACTTTTCTCGCACCAGTGCGGCGATCTCTTTGACCGGGTTCATCAGGCCGGTGGAGGTCTCGTTCATCACGATGGTGACGGCGTCATAGCCTCCCTTGGAAAGCGCCTCGTCCACCATCTCCGGCGTGATGGCTTGCCCCATCGGTACCTCGATCTTGTCGCAGGGGATGCCGTTGGCGGCCGTGATCTGCCCCCAGCGTTTGGAAAAGGCCCCGCAGACGGTGTTGAGTATCTTTTTGGTCGAGGCCTGGCGCACCGAGGCTTCCATCACGCCGGTAGAGGAAGATGCGTAGAGGTAGACTCGCTGCTGTGTGTAGAGCATTTGCTGTAGTTTGGGCGTCACATCCGCTTGCAGATCGGAGTACTCCTTAGAGCGGTGGCCGATCATCGGTGCGGTTTGGGCCTGCAAAATCTTGTCTCGCACGTGGGTGGGACCTGGGATAAATAGTTTTTTGTACATTTTAACCTCCTGTTAAATGTGATATGGTGATACGCCAGAACAAAAAAAGGGACACACGAGCACGATCGGCTGTGTGTCCTCTGTCTGCTGACTTGAGAGATTCCTCCCTAGTGGCTGGCGGGGTTTTGTCCCTTCGGTGTCCCACGAATGGTAATGGGGTCCCGTGACCTGAGAGTTTCGCCAGCGCGATCAGCCTTTAGCGTCGGTTTGCCCCTTTGGTGCCGCCTCTGGGCGGCCTCTTCCCCATATTCTATGGCGATTGATGTGATTTGTCTTTATTCTACACCACGGTTTGGGAAAAGTCAATACTGCGCATTTGTCCAGTTGTGATTTTAGGCTATAATTGTCTGGCAGGGTGCACGGATGATTACAGGGAGGCGGAAGAGATGCCTGACCGGAACTCGTACAAAAGAGGCCAAAAACAGACGGTCTTGATCGTGGACGATGAAGAGTCACTGGCGCTGGCTATTGAAGCCACGTTGGAACAAGAGGGATTGCGAACAGTTGTGGTGCACGATGGCGACCAGGCGCTAGAGACGGCCCGCAGCCAGCGGCCCGACCTGATCCTCCTCGACGTGATGTTGCCGAGCAGGTCGGGTATTGAAGTGTGCGCCACTTTGAAAACGGATCCTGAGACGTCTTCCATCCCGGTGGTACTCATCTCGGCAAAGGCGGAGCCGGATGACCGGTCGGTAGGGCTTGCAGCGGGGGCTGATGAATATCTCCCTAAACCGTTCAACCCTATCGAACTCATTGCCCTGGTGAACGAAATGCTTGCCGGCGCATTCATTATGCCTCGTTCAGTGTCGGACATTGCCAAGATACCTGCTGAGCAGGACCAATTGGTGATCTACGCACGCGAACTCAAGGAGGTGTACGAGCATGAGCGGTGCGACCGCCGGGCGCTGGAAGAAGCCCGTCAGCGGTTGGACGAGGTTGACCGCTTGAAGGCGTCGTTTCTCGGCGTGGTGACGCACGAATTATTGACACCTTTTGCCGATATTGGATTGGCGTTGCAAGTTTTGCAGCAAGAGAGTGCGGATGCTGCGCCAGGGTTGCAAGTCGCGCGAGATGAACTGGCGACCAAAATCGCCGATCTGTATCGCTTGATCAACGGCATGGTAAAGTTCGCCGAACTGGTGGGCAAACGGCGCGAACCGCAGCCTGGATATATCTCCCTGACTCGGTTGATTCCTTGGGCCGTACAGCCCGTGGCAGTGATGGCCCAGGCGCGGGACGTGGATTTTCGGGTTTTTGTGCCCCCTGACCTGCTGCGCGTTCACGCCGATCCTGAACTTCTGAGCGAGGCGGTTTTCCAGATGGCTCACAATGCCGTGAAATTCAACCTGCCGGGGGGACAGGCTCACGTTAAGGTTTTTGAGGCTACGGGATGGGTCGTGATTGAGGCGCAGGATACGGGGGTGGGTCTGACGCAGGAGCAATTGGAGGCGCTGGGGCGCCCCTTTGAGCAGAGCGCCGACGCCCTGCGGCGCGGTCAGGAGGGCCTGGGGCTGGGCTGGACTTTTGTGTGCTACGTCGCCGAGGTGCATGGCGGCCAGACGCACGTTAAGAGCGCCGGGCCGGGTCAGGGAAGCTCTTTTTCCCTGGCTTTGCCTGTACCTGAGAAAGAGCCGGGTGTTGATGCGCTTGACGAGATGGATGTAGAGGAGTGGATGGGAGGCGAGGGATAGAGAGGCCAGATAATGATTGGACGGAGAGCGCAAGAGAGAGAACGTAAACAGATGGTCATGATCGTGGACGATGACAAGTCCCTGGCCCAGGCTATTGGGACCACCCTGGATATGGAAGGGTTGCAGACGGTCGTGATACACGATGGCGAAAAGGCGCTGGCGCTGGCCCGCAGCCTGAATCTCGACTTGATTCTCCTCGACGTGATGTTACCGGGCAAATCTGGCATCGAGGTATGCGCTACGTTGAAGGCGGACCCGGCGACCGCTTCCATTCCCATAATTCTTATCTCGGCCAAGTCAGAGCAGGTTGATCGAGCGGTGGGGCTTGCGGCAGGCGCCAGCGAATATCTGACCAAGCCCTTCATTCCTACTGAACTCATCGCTCTGGTTGACGACGTGCTCGCCAGTCGGCCTGTCACGCCTCGACGGGATCGGCCGCCAGATCTTCCCACTATGCCGATTAACCAGAATCAGATGGTGATCTATGCTCGTGAGCTGAAGGAACTGGTCGAGCGGGAGCGGCGCGAGCGCAAGACGCTGGAAGATGCGCATTGGCAATTGGGCGAGGTTGACCGCTTAAAGACTGCTTTTCTGGGCGTGGTGACACACGAGCTTATGACCCCCTTCTCTGATATTGACATGACGTTGCAAATCCTAGACTTGCAAACCAGAGACGCCCCCGCCGAATTGCGGGCCACACTGGATGATTTGACGGCTCACATTGCGAGCCTGCGCCGCTTGATCAACGGGATGGTGAAATTTGCCGAGCTGGTGAGAAAGCGCCGCGAGCCACAGCCTATGGATATTCTCATCGCCCACTTGATCTCAGAAGCCGTAAAGCCGGTGGCGATGCTGGCCGAGACGCGAGACGTGGGTTTTCAGATACTTCTGCCTGCTGAATTGCCGCTGCTTTGCGCCGATCCCGAGCTGTTGAGTGAAGCGGTTTATCAGATGGCTCACAACGCTGTCAAGTTCAACGCTCCCGAAGGTAATGCCTGGGTAAAGGTGTTTGAGCCTGATTCTGGTAACAAGATTGTGATTGAGGTGGGGGATACCGGGGCGGGCCTGACGCCGGAGCAGATGGTGCTGCTGGGGCAGCCCTTTGAGCAGAGCGCCGACTCCCTGCGGCGCGGACAAGAGGGTTTGGGGTTGGGTTGGACTTTTGTATGTTACGTCGCTGAGGTGCATGGCGGCCGAACGCGCGTCAAGAGCGCGGGGCCGGGACGGGGGAGCACCTTCCAGTTGATCCTTCCGCTACCGAAATGACAAATCTCGAATCTCGAATCTCAAACCTCAAAACCTACCTGCGTCGCTGGGGGTTGCGGCTGCGGCTGGCTGAGAGCCTGACCTGGGCTCCGTGGGGCGGGGCGGTCGGTTTGGGCCTGGGGTTGACCCTGGCGCTGGCGGCGCGGCTGTGGCCACTGATGATGGCGCGTCGCCTGGCTGGCGTGGTCGGCCTGCTCGTGCTCGTTGGCGTGACGGCAGGGCTGGCGGTCGCCTGGTTGTGGCCGCGCCCCTCGTTTCGACTGGCGCGTGTCTTTGACCGCCGCTTTGGATTGGCCGAGCGGCTGACGACGGCGGTCGAGGTCGGCGCGGACCGGCTGCGGGCCACGCCCGCGATGGCCCAGGCGCAGTTGACCGACACCCTGAACGCCGCCGCCCGCATTGACCCCCGCGCGATGCTGCCGCTGCGAGCCTCTCGCCGGGCGCTGCTCGCTTTCTGCGCCCTGGCGACCGCGCTGACCCTCTCGTTCTGGCTGCCGAATCCTCAGGAGGACGCGCTCTTGCAGCGCGCCGCCGTCCGCGAGGCTATTGAGGAGCAGATTGAGGATTTGGAGGCCGCGCGGGAGCAGGTGGCCGAGGCCGAGGGGCTGACCGAGGCCGAGCGAGAGATGCTCTTGCAGGCGTTGGAGGAGGCCACCGCTGCCCTCGACGAAGGCCGGGCCACGCCGGAGGAGGCGGTGGGGGCCCTTTCGGAGGCGGAGCGGGCGCTGGCCGAGTTGCAGGATCACGGCGCGGTGACCGCGCGGGAGGGGCTGGATCGCGCTGCTGGCGAGATGGCCGATTCCGAACTCACCCGCGACATTGCGGAATCGTTGTCCAACGGCGACTATCAGGAGGCAGCTCAGGCGTTGGCGGCCTACTCTGGCGCGAAAGGCGAACAACTGACCCGCGAGGAGGAATTAGAGTTGGCCCGCGAACTGGCGCAGGCGGCGGAAGCGTTGGCAGAAAGCGACCCTGATCTGGCGGAACAATTGGCCCTCGGACGTTTGTTGTCCGCAGCCGCCGAGGCCATCGAGCGCGGCGACATTGCCGAGGCGCGCGAAGCCATCGGCCAGGCGGCGCAGCAGATGGGCGAGACGGGCGAGCGGGTGGAGCGCCAGGAGGCGGTCGAAAGGGCGCTGGCGGAATTGCAGGAAGGGCGCGAACAGATCGCCCAGGCCGGTTCTACCTGACCGCGCACCGGCCGGCCGCTCGGTCAGAGCGGCGCGGGTGGAGAGGCGGACCAAGGGGCAGGGCAGCAGGCGGGCGACGGTCAACAGCAACAGCCCGGTCACAGCGAAGACTCTGGTACCGGCGCGCCCTACGCCGAGGTCTACGTGCCCGGCCGCATGGACGAGGAGGGGGCCGGCGTGGACGTAGGCCGCGAGGGAGATGGGGGAATCCAGGGTGGGGATGCGCCGCTCCCGGCCCCGCAGAGCGGTGGGGCGGCCGTGCCCTATCGTGAGGTCTATGCCGAGTACGCCGACCAGGCCGGCGCGGCTCTGGAGGGGAGCTATATCCCTCTGGGGATGAAACAGTACGTGCGGGATTATTTTAGCTCTCTGGGGCCGTGAGTGAATCGGCAATTCCTTGCAGTCATTTTGGACCTGGATGGCCTGATGGCCGATAGCGAGCCGCTGGCCAAGTGGGCCTGGAGCCAGACGCTGGCCCGTTACGGGCGCGAATTGGACGACCAGACCTTCCGCGATGTGCAGGGTATGCGCGTGGCCGATTCATCCCGCCTATTCTGCGAGCGGTTCGCGCTCCCCATCTCCCCGGAGCAGGCGATGGCCAAGCGGGACGAGTTGTTTCTGCAAGCAGTCCCGACTCGTCTGCGACCTCGCCCCGATCTCTACTCCTTGCTGGATGAACTGGCCGCCCGCGAACTGTTGTTGGGCGTCGCCACCTCCGGTCACCGCCGCTACGTGTCGCTGGCGATGCAGACGCTGGGGTTGGATGGTCGCTTTCAGGCTATCGCCGCTGGGGACGATGTGGAGCGCGGCAAGCCCGCCCCAGATATTTACCTGCTGGCGGCGGAGCGGCTGGGTGTGCCCCCCGATCGTTGCCTGGCGCTGGAGGACGCGCCGCTGGGGGTCCAATCTGCCGTTACTGCGGGGATGAGGTGCGTGGCCGTGCCGAGCCAATGGACGGCCGCGCTTGATTTTCCCGGCGCTGCCAGGGTCTTTCCCTCGCTGAACGAGGTCAGAGAGGCGCTGGATGACTTGTTGGGAATAGCCCAATCTGTTAATTTTGCTGAATCCGTTAATCCCGCTAACCCGTGCTCTACATACGCCGCCGCCGGCGGCGTCGTTGCGCGTGGCGACCGCGTGCTGGTGCTGCGCCGCCATAGTCGTGACGAAATACGGTTGCCCAAGGGACACGTTGA
>Ga0164311_10000567_pt1 | contig 16536 bp, 19 predicted proteins | sample GuaBasSedimGuay2_FD_121796 | JGI IMG/M metagenome (GOLD analysis project Ga0164311, IMG submission 121796) | Subseafloor sediment microbial communities from Guaymas Basin, Gulf of California, Mexico - Guay2, Core 4569-9, 9-12 cm | ecosystem: Environmental > Aquatic > Marine > Hydrothermal vents... | reverse complement strand
TCCTCACCTGGCTTCACCCTAGCCTTAACTCCGCCAACCTCGATCTCAGCTTGCTCCCTGGACGCTGAGTTCAGCCTCACTTCCTCAACGCACCAGGGTGTGCTGTAGACAGGGTATGCTGAGCCAGCTCCCCCCATGCCAGCTCCACTCAGCCACGTGTTGACTACGACTATGGCTAGTGGAGGTGTCTGGTTCAGGGCCATTGCCCCCACTATCCTGAGCCTTCTGCCAGCAACCTCGTAGAAGACTGGGAAGTCTATGCAGATGACTGGCGTCGTGAAGAGAGCTATGGCCTGCGAGCCTTCTACAACACAAAGCCTGCAGCCCAGCTCACGTATGTGCTCTACGAGGAGCTCTGCTGCAGCTCTAGTGCCCTCCCTGCAGACTCCAGCGACAAGCAGCAGCACTCTGCTACTGCTGTAGGGTGAGCTCATGAGCTGTAGGGTGCCGAAGCCAGGGCTGCTCCCCCTCAGAGCCCACCACCAGTCCACGTAGTAGCCTAGGTGGAATGGGAGAGGCAGAGAGCTGTTTACGTCAGCTGCAACCCTATTGGAGGCTGGCCCACCCACGACAATAATGCTGTGAGCTGAGAGCTCCTCTAAGCCTACTTCACTGCACCCCTTGACCTCAGCTCTGGCCCCCATCTCCCTGAGGGCGTTTGCTATCATAAAGGCAGCCTGCCTGTCAGCCTCATTGCCAGATGGATCAGGGTTGAGGGTGCTGTACACGACCAGGATGCTAGGTAGCTTAGGCAGCTCTGATATCCTCAGCTGAGGGGCTATGGCAGCTAGCTGGAGAGCTGCTGCCGCTAACAGCACAGCTTGAAGCTTCATGCTACCAGACCTCCAGGCCAGCTCCACTTTAATACCCTGCTCTCCAGCATCCTGGGGTGTCTGCTGTGGACCTTGGGCTTAGGGGGAGAGCTGCTCTGGTCACTGCATCGAGTAAGGGGATTGGGCTGGCTGTAGCGACGGAGCTCGCTAGAGAGGGGGCTAAGGTGATGATATCCTCTAGGAGAGAGGAGAACTTGAGGAGTGCTGCAGCTGAGATAGAGAGGAAAACAGGCTCCAAGGTGCTTTGGAGGAGAGCTGACCTCACGGTTAAGGAGGATGTGGAGGCCTTAGCCAGGTGGGCTCTAGAGCAGGGTGGCGTCGACATCCTGGTTTTCAACACTGGAGGCCCTAAGCCAGGCGGCTTCTTCACCCTAAGCGACGGAGACTGGCTTCAAGCCTTTGAGCTCCTCCTGATGAGCGCAGTGAGGCTCTGCAGGATGCTAGCTCCCAGGATGGCTGAGAGAGGGTGGGGGAGGATAGTGTTCGTGACATCTGTGGCTATAAAGCAGCCTGAGCCCCAGATAGCCCTATCCAATGTGGTCAGGCTGAGCCTAGCAGGCCTTGTGAAGCAGCTTTCAGCTGAGCTGGCGAGGCACAATGTCCTCGTGAACGCTGTGATGCCAGGCCTGACGCTGACTCAGAGGCTAAGAGAGTACGCTGAGCACCTAGCCTCCCAGAGCGGCAGGCAGCTAGCTGAGGTCCTCGAGGAGATGGCTGAGGGGTCAGATGTCAAGAGGCTAGCTGAGCCAGAGGAGATAGCCTGGGCTGTCGCCTTCCTAGCAAGCGAGAGAGCAAGCTTCATAACGGGCGCAGTCATACCAGTTGACGGAGGCAGGATAAGGTGTACACTCTAGCCTCTAGAAGCTCAGCTGCATCCTCAGCCTCCCACGGCCTCAGCCCACGAGCTAATACACACTACCTTGCAATCTTAGCTGCCTCAGAAGCCCTCCTCAAGCACTCTAGTGCTAGGCTGTAGCTTGGGAAGCTTCCCAGCCCGCACTCAGGGCAGGAGCAGGCTACCCTGCTGCCATAGAGCTCTAGAGCTCTCCTAGCTCTCCTAGCCATCAGCTCAAGGCCCTCGAGGTACTCTACTCCACTGCTTCCTCCAGACCTTATGCTAGCCCAAACTTCACCTAGCCTGCCTTCACCGACCTTCTCAGCTATCAAGGCGTCTAGGTCTGTCCTGCATACGCTAGCTGCAATCAGCTTGTCATGCTCCTCGAGCTTAGGCTCCTTCCTCTCGTAGATCGGGTCCCCAACATGTGACTGGATTATCTTGAGGTGCTCCACCTCCCAGAACAGCGGGTTAGCTGTAGTATGCAGGTGGAAGCCGGCTTCAGCCCCCAGAGAAGAGGCCTTATGGCAGACCTGCTCCCAGGCCTTGAGCAGAGCTTCACGCCCCACAGACTCAGGGTCTAGCAGAGGGTCATCTAGGAACCCTAGGACAGGCTCGTCTACGAAGACTAAGGTGACTCTAGCTCCCCTGAGGTTGAACACCGAGGCCTCAGTGAACTTGGTGACAACCTCACCTAGCTGAGCTATGAGGTCTGGTGTCCTCGTCTTGAAGAGCGTTGACAGGGTGTAGGGGCCTGTCACACACGCTCTAAGCTCTGAGACGCCGAGCTCCCTTAGCACACTGAGGTTACGCCTCAAAACCTCAAGCTCAGGCACCTTAGGTGAGAGGGCTCTGAGCCTCCCCTCAACCTCGTAGCCTCCCCTAGCTCTCCTGACGCCTGAAACCTGCCTCATGAACATCTCGTTCATGTCTCTTAGCTGAGGGTAGTTTGGGGCCTCCACTCCAGCCTTGACCTTGTCCTCCAAGCTCTTTAAGACCACCTTCTCGAAGAGCTTGGCTAAGCTGCTCTCAGTGAGGTAGCCTACGACGCTTACGTATGCTGATGCAGCTCTATCCAGCTTCTCTCTAGGCTCAAGTGGAGGGAGGCTCCCTACATCAGTTGTCTTCACTGGACTCCTCCCTCAAACACCTTCTCCTTGGGGTAAACCACTATGCCATCCTTGGTTATCTGGAACGGGTGTAGCATGTTGCTGTGTGGTGACCCCCTCATCTTCAAGACCTCTATAGCTCTGATCCTCTCTGCTCTGCTCCTTATGTTGTAGAGTAGTATGACTCCGTCAACCACATAGGGCTCTATGCCGAAGAGCGTGGCCTCAGCTGTCGGGGAGGTGAGCTCAGCTACTATCAGCGAGGTAGCGCCCTCGAGCTCAGACAGCGTCTTGGTCAGCTGGAGTATCTGCATCCTAGCCTCGAAGAGCTCCCTGTACTGGAGTATCAGGGGGGTCAGGGAGTCTATGACGATCCTCTCTGCGTTGACTCTGCTGCAAGCCTGCTTCACGAGCGTTATCAGCGTCATCATGTCGAACTCTCTCTCACCTAGGACCCCAGGCGACTTCACTGCGAACATCGATGTGGCGAGTGGGGAGTAGAATGGCGATGCATCCACTATCTCTATCTTCTCCTCCTGCTTTAGCTTAGCTAGGTCCCAGCCGAACTGCCTTGCGGTGTGCATTATGGAGTCCACGCTCTCCTCTAGCGTCACGTAGACGCCTCGCTCACCATACTCTGCTGCACCAGTATGGAGGAACTGGAGTGCGAAGATAGTCTTCCCAGCGCCAGGGCCACCAAGTATCATGTAGGTTCTGCCCTTAATCAGCCCTCCTCCAACGATGTCGTCGAAGCCTGGAATTCCACTCCTCACTCTCCTAAGCATGTTATCCTAGTGCCCAGCCCCCCTCACCTTAAATATTTTTCATCAAGCTAGACTGGCAGGAGCCTATGGATGGCTGATAGCGCCCTTATAGCCCAGTCAACCTCTTCGTTACTATACTCCTCATCAAGCTTGTATGCTACTAGAGGGAGGTACTCTATGGGAGTGCGGAGGTATCTGACAGCATAGTCCATTGTAGCTAGCAGAGCCAGCTTCCTCCTATCCCTTGCCCCAACCCTCTTCAAGGTGGATATCATGCTGAGAACCCTTGCTTTAAGCTTCTCGTCGACCTGCGCGCCCCTTTCATCAGCTAGAGAGGCTAAAGCCTGGTCTATGTCAGGGCCTACCGGCACCCCCCTCCACTCCACTCGGAGCCTGGAGTCCGATATGATGTGGGCTATGAAGTAGGCCAGGAGCCTGAGGGTATCCACGCTGTCGACTTTACCCCACGCTGCCACCGCTAACGCGACAGCGCTCCTGCTGAGAGCCCTAGCCAGGCTCTCACCCAGTAGGCCACCTAGAAATCTTTATTAAACATTCTGCTGCAGCACTTCTAGGCCGGAGCTGGTACCATGCAGGCGCCCACGAGGCCTCTCTTCAAGCCCTCCTCCGTCATCCCAGGTTTCGAGAAGCTCATACACGAGCCGATTCCAAGTGGGACGATACTGCTGGCTGGACCACCAGGCTCAGGCAAGTCCACCTTCACAGGCCAGTTTCTAGCTGAAGGGCTGAAGCGAGGAGAGCCCTGCCTAGCTGTCGTGACGGATATGCCGCCAGCTCACCTCATAAGAAGCCTAGAGGAGAGGTGGCTGGTTGAAGCGAGGCTGGTCAGGAAGCTAAGGATACTCGACTGCTATAGCTGGAGGCTCGGGATGCCATCTCAGAAGCAGGAGTACCCTGTAGTGGGGAATCTTACTGCTCTGATGGTCGAGATAGAGAAGCTGAGGAAGGAGATGAAGAGAGGGAGGCTAGCCTTAGACAGCTTAAGCACCCTGGCTCTAGACAGCGGGCTTCAAGCTGCAAGGGAGTTCTTCAACTCCCTTAGGGCTAGGATTCTTGAAGGAGGCATGCTGAGCCTCGTGACCCTAGAGCAGGAGGTCCATACGCTTGCATTCGAGAGGACTCTCTCCTACCTAGCTGAGAACGTGATCAAGCTGAAGCTCATAGAGGAGAAGGGCAGGATAAAGAGGTACATAAGGGTGCTATCCTCTAGAGTAGCTCACTCAACAAGCTGGTTCCCCTACGAGGTGACTGACAGAGGCTTCCTGATAAGGGGGGGAGTTATAGGGGTATAAGGTTATTAAGCTCAGGGGTATGCTAAAGCATGGTAGGTTCACCTTTGTCTAGCCCTCTAGACATGCTCGCTAACCCAGTTGGAGGAGGGCTTCTGCTGATACTGGGGCCGCCTGGCAGCGGGAAGTCCACCTTGGTCAAGAGGTACCTGGCTGAAGGCCTAGCTAGAGAGGAGCCCTGTCTGGCAGCTGTCGTAGATGAGCCTCCTCACAGGTTCGAGCTGGAGCTACAGGGGCATGTCAAGGTAGACTTATCTGAGAAGCTTAAGGAGGGCTTGCTGCACATACTAGACTTCTTCACTTGGAGGGGTGGAGTGCTGGTTGGAGACATGAGGTACAAGCCGGTCACAACCCTGGATGCCATCATAGCTGAAGCTGAGGCTACTAGCCCATGGAGGATGGCTGTAGACTCCATAACGACGCTAGCATTCCACTTCCCAGCTGACAGCGTATGGAGGTTCCTTGACACGCTCAGAGTCAAGGCAGCTCTCAGAGGGAACTCCATAGCAGCCACGCTAGAGCAGGGAGTACACTCGAAGAGCTTCCAAGAGAGCCTCAGGCACATAGCAGACTACACACTAGAGCTGAAGGTAGAGGAGCGTAGAGTGCTCTGGAGCGAGCAGGTCAGGAGGTACGTCAGGCTAGCTGTCCCAAGGCAGGCTCAAGTAGGCAAGTGGATCAAGCTCAAGAGCTAGCAGCCTCCACGTCAACGGTTATCTACAGCCTCTACACCAGGTGCTAGGTGAGGCCTTGAGCTATGTGTCATGTGGTAGTGCTAGAGCTCAGTCAGCTGAGGAATCCCTGCCTTTGAAGGCTAAGCGTGTCCTAGAGGACTCAGGTGCCCTCGACAGGCTGTCCAGAGGGGACATAGCGCTGATAAAGGTCCACATGGGAGAGAAGTGGGGGTTCAGGAGCCTCAGGCCTAAGCTGGTAAGGAGCCTAGTTGAAGCCATCAAGGACATGGCTGCAACCCCTGTAGTAGGCGACACCACAAGCATCTCCCTCAGGTCGAATAGGGGGACAGCCCCCGGCTACCTGGAGGTAGCCTGGAGCAACGGCTTCACCCCACAGGTTATCGGGGCTCCAGTAGTCATCCTAGATGGCCTAAGAGGCCTGCATCACGTCAAGCTGAAGGCTGGAAGGGTGCTAGGTGAAGTCGAGGCTGCAGCTGGAGTACTCGAGGCAGACTTCATCCTCAGTGTAGCACACTTCAAGGGGCATGCTAGGACAGGGATAGGTGGCGCACTGAAGAACGTCGGAGTAGGCTGCCTCTCGAAGACAGGGAAGGCTAGAGTGCACTTGGCTAGGAAGCCCTGGGTCAAAGCTGAGCTCTGTGATGGCTGCGGGAAGTGCATCAGCTTCTGCCCAGCTGGCGCTATAGAGCTCAAGGGAGGTAAAGCTGAGGTCAGTGAGGAGAGGTGCCTATGGGGGTGTGGCTGCTGGGAGCTATGCAAGGCCTTCAGCACATGGAGTGAGATGCACAGGAGCAACAAGGAGATGTCGATGGCCGTAGCTGAGGCAGCCAAAGCCGTCCTAGACGAGTTCAGGGGGAAGCATGGCTTCGTCAACTACATAGTCGATGTGACCTTGCACTGCGACTGCGCTCCCTTCTCAGACATACCTGCCACACACGACATCGGCGTAGTGGCCTCAAGAGACCCTGTCGCAGTAGACAAGGCATCAGTAGACCTGGTGAACTCAGCTAGAGCATACTCCCCGCTAGCAGAGTCCCTTAAGGTAGCTGGCCCTGGAGCAGACAAGTTCTCAGCCCTCCACATCTACCCGCCTACAGCAAGGTTCTCAGAGCAAGGAAAGCCAAGCTGGAGAACCCTACTCGAGTACGCTGAGCAAATAGGGCTAGGGTCACAAAGCTACTCGATAGCTGAGATCCTATAGCCTACACAGAGGCCTGAGGAAGTCAGCAGCTCTCTGCTAGCAAACCAGCTCCAGCTCAGCAGCCTGCCTCCAGGTCCTGCAGCTAGGCTGCTCCCAGAGCCTCTACCACCAGTCCTCTAGCGTCCTCTTCCTCTTGCCAGCTACCTCCATGAACTTGTCTCTCACAGGCTTGTAGGCCTGGCTGAAGAACCTCTGCTGGCTAAGCAGGACCTCCCTCGGGAACTTCCTCAGGTAGCTTACTGCAGCCTCCCACGCCTCATCATAGCTCATCACAGCCTCTATCCTAGACTTTACCTGCCTATCATAGTCCTCTGGAGTCTGCTCCATGTCACCTATCTTAAACCACCCTCTATCAGAGATGAAAGCCCCCTCGTCTCCTATGTAGACCACCCTCTCCCCCTCCCTCTCCTCCTCAGCTCTCTCAGCTGCCATAGCAGGGGCTCTCCCCCTGCCTCTCCTCGCTTTAGGCCTCCCTCTAGGCCCATAGTGCTTCGCCCAGGCGTAGAATATAGCCCTGTTCAGCCCAAAAGACTTCGCCTTCTCGATGTCTCCTGTAAGCAGGTAGTATCTAGCAGCCTGAAGCAACGCCATCACCTGTAACCTACCAAGCCTCCCTTCCCCAGAGGGCCTCCTAGCTCTGCCTACAGCAGGCCTAGCAGCCTTCCTGGCTGAGCCAGGCCAGCCTGGGTAGCCTCCTACTGCAGCTAAGGCCTTCTCAGCTAGGTGGTCTAGCTCCCCCTCACTGTACTTCCTCCAGTCCATGCTGTGCCTTGGAGCCTTTGGGTCAGCCCACTCCAGCTCAAAGCTGTCTAGGTCACCTGGCTTAAAGCACACGCAGCAGAGGTCTAGCTTCCTGTGTAGTGAGAGGGGTGCTGTGAACACCCTCTTCAAGTCCATCACGTTCTCTAGCTTAACCCCCCTATCAGCTAGCTCACTGACCTTGCTCTGAACCTGCCTTGCAACATACTCGACAACGGAGTAAGCTAGGTCTAGGGGGGAAGCCTTCCTCAGCAAGCTCTGTGAGAAAGCCCTCTCATGGACATGGACGTGCACTCCTTCACCGCTCCACTTCAAGTACACAGACTCAGCTACCCCCGCCTTCTCAAGGTAGTCTACTACAGCTCTAGCTGCCTCAAGTGCAGCTCTCCAGTCGCTTAGCCTGCAGTCTATGTCCCATGTAGGGGTACATAGCATGATGTTCTCCCTGCTCTCAGTGTCCTCCTGGCTCTCAAGCCTCCTGTAGACGTTAGCTGAGGCGTACACTGACCTGGGCTTAAGCCCCCTGTACCTCTTGAGCAGCTGCTCAAGCTCCTCCTCGCTGGACAGGCTGAGAGGCCTCTGCTCCCTACCATACCTCAGGAAGAGCCTCCCCTCCCTGCTGTAGCACTCGAGTGCAACCCACCTCCCTCTACAGAAGCCTACAACCTCTCTCCTCACAAGCTCTCTGCTATAGTGCTCAAGCGCCTCCTCAGGGTTCAAGCCACCACCTAAACCAGCTTAACAAGCTCAGGGACAGCTTCGCCTTCCCTGAGGGGCTCAACTGCTACGGTAAATGTTGAGGGCTTGACTCCTCTGACTACAACCGCTCCAAGCCTGTACTCAAGCCTGATGTGCCTGCCAGCTACGGTAGCTGCAACCCCACTGAGCTCAGGAGAGGAGCTTGTCGAGATCAAGACTAGAAGCCACCCAAACCTCCTCACATCAGAGACCATCCTGCTTAAGGCTGCAATCGCATCCCTAAGCTCAAACCTGTGCTCCAGGGTGTCTAAGCCGACCACTGAGAGGACAGGCTTCCCTCCTGAGGCGGCTCTACACCTCTTAAGCCACTCCCTGTAGAGTGAGTAGGCTTCTCCAGCCCTGTAGACGACGTGGAACTTGTCCATCTTACCAGCCATCTCCTTCTCTATAGCATGCAGGAAGAGGTCCATGAGGTTCTCGAAGTACTTGAGGATGCTGAGGAAGGCTGGAAGCAGGACTACAGAGTGAGAGGGAAGCAGGAATATAGGCCTACCCTTGGACACGAAGTCAGCTAGCATAGGGTACAGGATAGAGCACACAGCTTCACTTGGCACATTGTCCTCTAAGCTCAGTAATAGGGTTCCTCCAGCTGGCAGGCCACCAACTAGCTCGTCTAGCAATGGGATCCCAGCTGTGAAGTACCCCTCTCTTTCAGGCTTAGGCTTCCACTTCACTCCAGTAGGGTACCTGTAGACCGGGCTATGGGGTAGAGCTCTCAGCCTACCTCCATCCAGCGTGAAAACCCTCTCAGGCTTCTCAACAGAGTACCCTCTGAGCTTCCTGATGTTTATCCTCCTCAGCCTAGCCCCCTCATAGTCGCTGTAGGATAGCTCAACCACACCGTCAGCCAGGTAGTCTGCTGCCTTGCTCCCCTCATACAAGAGTATCAGCCTGCAGCCGTGGCCTTCAGCTAGCGCTATCAAGTCCTCCTCTAGGCTGAGGTCCATGAAGTCAGCTCCGATAGAGCTCTTAACTCCCTCAACGCTGTCAACTGCAGCTATAGCCTCGCCTCTTCGCTCAAGTAGTCCTACTAAAGCTCTGATGAAGGATGGCTTGTCAATGTACCTGAGCATCCCTAGCCCTCCCTCCTCTGAGGGCTTAGTTGCATCTACCACCGCATCTGCTGGAAGAGAGCTCTTAACCCAAGGGTAACTAGAGTAGAGCTTCTGAGGAGTAACCCTGCTCGATATGTAGATGGGCTTCAGCTTACTTGAGAGAGCGGATAGCAGCTGGAGGGCTAGTATAGTCTTACCTGAGCCAGCCTCACCTCTAACTGAGAGCATGAAGCCAGGGTTCTCAGCTAGAACACCAGCAAGCAGCTTAACGGGATCCCAGCTGCTCCCTCGCTGCTGGAACCTCGTACAGGACCCCCTCCTCAGAGAGAACTAGCACAGCACCACACTTCCTACACCTAAAGTACTTGTTAACCCCCCTCTCCCCCTTCTCGGTTCCAAGAAGCTCAACATCACCATGCTCACACTGCTCACTAGCCAAAGTACACACCAGCAATCCAAGCCAGCAGGGCATTTAAAGGTTGTGCACCTGAAGCCAAGCCTCTAGCTGAAGCACCGGCCTCAGCAGCATAAGGCGCCCAGCAAGTGAAGCTTCAGCTCGGCAGGCGAAGGAGGCAGAAGCCTGAAGCCCGCCTGAAGTGCAGGCTGCCAGCAGCTCACGGTAACGCTTAAGCACCTCATGCAGTCACCCACCTGGTGCTAGCTTGAAGGTGGTTGTTGAGCGTGTAGTGAAGTCCCCCGTTCAGAGGGTCTTCTGGTTCACTGCAGACGGGGAGAACGCCCCGAAGTGGATAGAGTCTATATACGAGGCCAGGAGGGTAGCAGGGCAGCTTGGAAAGGGCTCTAGGGTGTACTACAGGGCTGAGGTAGCTGGATCAGAGTTCGAGTTCATAACAGAAGCCATAGAGTGGGAGCCGCTAAGGAGGTTCAGAGACATCATGGTCGAGAAGCTCAGAGGCCCGCTCAGAGAGTACTCCCTTGAAGGCCTATACGAGCAGCTCAGCCCGAGGAAAACCAGGGTGAAGCTCATACTGGAGTTCCAGCTGGACATGCCTCAGCCAGCTAAAGCGATCCTAGAGAAGCTGATAGCATACAAGCTCAGGAGGAGCCTCATGGACAGCCTCAGGAAGCTAGATAGGCTCTGACAGCAGACTTAACCCTACAGTACCCGCAAACCTCCTGAGAGCTAGGCTCACCACACAGCCTGCACTCCCCGAGCTCACCCAGCTCAGCATGCTCCTCAGCCATGGGCTGAAAAACCCTGAGGTGAGCTGAGAGGAAGGTGTGCTTGTACCCAGGAACCTCCTCAGCTATCGTCTCAATCAGCTTCTTCCTCCTCAAGCTCCTAGACCCCTTGCCTAGAGGGCACTTCACGCTGGTAAACGGGAGCTCCAGGATCTCAGCGTACTCCAGGGCCTCCTCCTCCGTCAGAGCTATCAGAGGCTTAATCCTGGCCACGAGCTTCCCCCTAGCTGGCAGAGCTGGCTTAAGCCTAGCTATGGTCTCCAAGTCTCCAGTGAAGTACGCGTTGAACAGCACCTCAACAGTGTCATCAAGGTTATGGCCTGTAGCAACAGCTTGAGCATCAAGCTCCCTAGCAAGCCTGTTAAGCCAGTACCTCCTCACAGTGCTACATGCTGCGCAAGCCCTCCTCCTCAGCCTGGTCTCACCCAGCATCCCAACAGTGAACCCCTCCTCCTCGAGCTTGAAGACCTGGAGCCTAAGCCCAAGGTGCTCAGCTAGCTCCCTAGCCTTCCTCTCACACTCACTAGAGTACCCTGGGATCCCCAGGTTCAAGTGTATGGGAGCCAGCTCGATTCCTAGCTCAAGCCTAGCGAGAGCAGCCAGCAGGGCAGCGCTATCCTTCCCTCCTGAAACAGCTACAGCAAGCCTGCTGACGCCCTTGAGCATCCTGTACTTCTCAAGCGTCCTCCTGACCTTCCTCTCAAAGAACCTGGTGAAGCAGTCTCTGCAGAGCCACATCCTAGCATAGCCTACTCTAACCTCGCCAGCCCGGCTCCCACAGTGCCTGCACACCCTCAACTAGAGCACCTAGCTGTAGTAGTCCATGACCTCGCTGTCAATCCCAAGGACAACCTCAACGCCGCTCCCAGACGGCGACGGGATCCTCCTGAGCTTAGCCAGCACAACCCTAAGCCCATCTACAGCTATCTTAGTTGATAGGTGGTTTCTCCCGAGCTTCTCGCTGCAGACTTCAGCTGCAAGCTCCTCAACAACCTCATCAGACACGTACCCTAGGGTGTGGAGGTACTCGTGGAGCAGCACATAGAACAGGTAGGCGTTGAACTCGACGCGGCTCAAGCTCTCTCCAAGAGCCCTAAGCAAGGTTCTGTTCAGGATTATGGTCCCATCAGGCATGGAGGCTGCTGCAATCGAAGCAGGAAGCTCAACTAGCGCAAGAGAAACCCCAGCTCTCTCCCTACCCAGCACTTCCCTAACACACTGCTTCACAAGCCTGAACACGCACCTGAAGTCAGTACACTCACTCAGCCTTCTAGCGACACTCATCACAGAGCACTAAGCACCGACATATATATGCCTTAGTGACCTAAAGCAAGCCACATGATAGTTGAAAGCCGTGAGCTCAGAGACAAAACTAGGGTATACGGGGGCAGGAGGAGCGGAGGGAGGGCTCTAGCTGCCCTCATAAGGGAGGCAGGCATTAAAGCCGATGTCATACTGGCGATACCAGCTGGAGGAGCTCCAGTAGCAGCTGAGGTAGCTTCAGCCCTAGCCATACCAGCCAAAGCCGTGGTAGTCAGGAAGGTGCTTTACCCCTGGACTACAGAGGCAGGCTTTGGAGCAGTATCATGGCTAGGAGACGTACACGTAGACTGGAGGCTAGCGGAGCTGGCAGCCCTAACCCCCAGGCAGGTGGAGGAGTGCATACAAAGGGCTTTAGCCTCAGTAGAGGAGAGATCAAAGCTATACAGGAGGCTGCTGCCAGAAGCTATCAGGGGGAGAGCCATAGTAGTAGATGACGGGATGGCTACAGGCTACACAATGCTGGTAGCAGTCAAAGCTGCAAGAAAGCTGGGTGCATCATGGGTTGCTGCAGCAGCTCCAGCAGCATCAGCTAGGGCAGCAGCTCTCCTAGCTCAGCAGGCAGATGCCGTGGTCGCACCGAACCTGAGAACCCACCCAATCTACGCTGTAGCAGACGCCTACAGGAAGTGGAGGGACTTAAGCGACGTAGAAGCTCTAAGAGCCCTAGAGGAGCTTGGGGAAACCAGCTAGCACGCCACCTAAGCTCTCTCAGCCTCCCCTCCTCCCTTCTCCTCCTCAGCTTCCTTCTGCTCCCCTCCCTCAGCCTCAACCTCTACTCCAGCAGCCTCCCCTATCTCCCTCTTTATGCTCTCTATCTCCCTCCTGACTGCCTCCTGGATCTCCATCAGCTCCTTCACCCTGTCCTTGACCTTCTCAAGCCAGTCTCTCGAAGCCTGGATCCCCTTGTGAGTGAAGTACGCTATAGCCTCGCTTCTGCTCGAGAAGACACCTGCCTCAGTCAGGAAGTCTATGAGCTTCGCATCAGACTCAGGGATCCTGATTGAGGACACTACTCTAGTTCCTGTAGCTGACCTAGCTTCCTCAAGCCCCTTGAGTGCATGCGACAGCGCGTCCTCAACTATCCTGCCGATGTCAGGTATCCTTATCTCAGGTATCCTTACTGAGAAGCCTCTAGCAGCAGGCTCCCCCTCTGTCTTCACTATCTTGATGACTGGCTTCTCCCCCTCTGTCTTCACCACGGTGAATACCGCTTTTTTCCTCCTATCCTCCCCCTCCTCAAGCCTCTTCCTCTTCAGGTCCCTAGCTATCTCTCCTCTAGCGTCTTTCACCTCGCTTATGAAGTCCTCCACCTCCTCCCTTACCTCCTCAAACTCCTCCTTCACCTCATCGAGCGCCTCCTTGACCTCGCTATAGCTGAGGGCTGTTGGGTGCTTAGGCAGCTCTGAGATCGCTTCAGCGAGCTTAACCCTGAACTCCAGGGACCTGCTTCTCAAGGCCTTCTTGCACTCTGCTATTATCCTGCTTAGCTCAGCCATCTTCTCCTCATCTGAGATGTCTGAGTAGGCTACCTCCTGGAACTCCTTGCTGAACTTCTTGAGGTCTTCGCTGAGCTTCTCAACAGCTTCACGGACCTTCTTCACGACATCCTCTATGCCACCCCCGACACTCATACATGGACACCAGATACATGTATCTAAAATACACTTATAAGCATTGCGCCATCAGCTATAATAGCCAGAGCACAAGAGGCCAGCGGAGGCGGTCAAGCTGCATCCTATTGCCGCACACATAGCTCAGCTCAGGGAGGCACTATCCGGGGGAGGAGACCCTAGAGAGCCTCTGGAGAAGTGCCTCAAGTCCAAGCTCCCCCTCAAGATCATCATGTCAGCTGTAGGAGAAGGCTGGAGGCCTGTAGTCAGGGCGCTAAGGCAGCTAGAAGAGCACAGGGCCAAGGCTTCAGCTCTAGCAGCAGCTCTACTAGCCTCACATGGGGAGCTAAGCGAGGCAGCAGAGGAGCTCAGGAGAGGATACCAGGACACCAGGGACCCAGTGCTCCTCCTCAACCTAGGCAGAACCCTAGCATACCAAGGCAAGCTGGATGAGGCAGCTGAAGCATTCAGAGAAGCCTCAGAGCAGCTAGGCCTAGCAGCCAAAGTAGAGTATGTGACCATCCTAGTGGAGCTAGGGCTGAAGAAGAGAGCCTCCAAGGAGATCAGGAGGCTCCTGAAGCAGGTTCCTGAGGGAAGCATCCTCAAAGAGGACCTCAAGAGCCTATATGAGTACACCAGAGCCTCCAGCCCAAGGGAGGAGGCAGAAGCCCTCAAGGCGTTCACTGCGCCCACACTCGGCATGGTAGCCAGGCTAGCTCTCAGAGCAAAGCCAATCTTACTCAAAGCTCTAGCTGAAAAGCCGGTACAAGCCTTGAGAGCGATAAGGGACGTGACGCCATCCCCGAGAGCGCTATCAGAGCTCGTAGAGGAGGCATACCACAAGAGCCCAGCTGAAGCCCTCAAGGCAGCAGGTGAGGTAGCTAAGGCAGCAGCATCCAAGGAGGTAGAGGAGTGGGCTACGAGAGAGAAGCTAGCGGTGCTAGAAAGGTGGAAGCCAGGCTACCTCCTCTGGAAAGCCCACCTGTACTTCAGCGAGAAGTGCAGCCAGTGCCTAGACAAGGGAAGGTGCTGGATAGGCCTATCACCATGCCCACATGACAAAGCATTCACCAGCTACCTCAAAGCAGAGGTAGAAAGAGACTCAGAGAACGCAGTAGAGGGGCGGGAGCCAAAGCCGCCAGAGGAGCTGGCTCAGCTAGCCCAGGAGGTAGCTGAAGCAGTAGAGGAAGCCAGGAGAGCAGCTAGATCACCATGGCAAAACACAGGGTAGCAGCCACATCCTCCTCAGCTTGAGGGAGGCTCTGGGGCAGCTTAACCCCTAAGCTAGCGGTATCATGACTTCAAGCAGCCTGCTAAGCCTCCTGAGGCTCTCCCTCAGCTTCCCGTCCACAGACATCTTGGCTGCGAGCTCAACTGCCTGCTTCGCGACAGGAGGCAGCCCAAGCTCGAACTCAACTGCTAAGTCTACTCTAGTCCTCCCATCAAGCCCCCTATAGGAGAGCCACATAGAGAAGTCTGTGAGAGGCCCCTTAATCCTCCTAACCATCACAAGCCCAGCTCTAGAGAGAGGCCTCCACTCAACAACCTCAGAGATGAACTCGCTCTCAAACCCGAAGACATCAGCTCTGAAATAAGACTTAGAGCCAAGCCCGATTCTGGTGCCATCGACCCTCCTAGCCTCACAGACCAAGCTAAGCCACTCAGGAGCATTCTCCTCGTCAGCAGAGTACCAGAAGACCCTCAGCGGAGAGGCCTTAACGACATGAGAAGCTGAAGCTCTCAACCACCCACCACAAAGCGAGTACACCAAGCCCTTTTATCCCTTTCCACCAGCTACACCTAAAGCTCCATGGCCCTCCTCACGTCCTCTGGGGAGACAAGCATGTCCTGAAGCACAGTAGCAACCAGAACACCAGAGGCGCCTGCTCTCCTCAAGGCAGCAAAGTCCATGAGGCCCCTGACGCCACCACCAGCCAGAACATCGCACCTAAGCACGCTGGAAGCCACCTTAACCAGGTCTAAGCAGGGCCCCTGAGCGTGCCAACCTTAGAGAGCTCCAGCACAATAACTTCACGAACAGGAACCTTAGAAAGTGCTTCGGTAGCATCTCTACAACCCAGCCCTAAGCTTATCCTTAGAGGCCTACACTAACAGACCTATACCGCGTGGTGTGCCTTGCTAGAGCTTCATGGCTTCCTTTATGTCCTCTGGTGGGATTAGCATGTCCTGTAGGGCTGTTGCCATCAGAGCTCCTGATGCACCTGCCTTCTTCAGTTCCCTGAGATCCTCTAGCCCTCTTATGCCTCCTCCTGCTAGCACCTGGGCTTTTAGCGCTGCTGAAGCCGCTTTAACGAGATCTGTTGGTGGGCCTGTCAGCGTCCCGACTCTGGAGAGCTCTAGCACTATGACTTCGCTTGCTGGCAGGTGCCTGATGGCTTCAGCTGCCTCCCTGCAGCTCAGTCCCCTTAAGCTCCCCTTTGACAGGAGCCTCCCACCCTTGAAGTCCAGGCTTATGGTAACCCTCCTCCAGCCTAATGTCTCCCCCATCTCCTCTATCTGGCTTAGGTCTGCTGTCTCTGTTGCCAGTATGACCCTGCAGCCGGCCTCCACGAGCTCCTCTGCCTCCTCTATAGACCTTACTCCAGCATCAACCATCACACTAAAGCCTGCTTCAACCAAAGGCTTAATGGCATCTAGGTTCGAGCCCCTCTCCATTATAGCATCTAGGTCAGCTACATATAGCTCACTGACCTTATAAACTCTCCTGTAGCCTTCAGCTATGTCAATTGGTCTGCTTCCCCTACATAGCTTGCATTCAACAGGCCTATATCTCTCTCTTTCACCTCTGATAGCTCTGACAGCTACACCGCCCATCATGTCTATGACGCCAATGACCCTCAAGCCACCCTAAAGCCAGCTGCCACACCAGGATAAAAACTATGCTGCAGCTTAAGCTTGCAGCAGACGAGGCTGGTGGGCTTCACAACTGTCACATGGGCAGCACCATGGTGCTAGGCTCCTGAGGCTATGAGGGCTGACTTGCAGCAGTGGGTGGTGTTAGCTTGGCTAAGCGGTAGCTTGAGGCTGCTATGCCATGCTTTCACATGGCTGTCGGTATC
>Ga0164311_10000564_pt1 | contig 16600 bp, 16 predicted proteins | sample GuaBasSedimGuay2_FD_121796 | JGI IMG/M metagenome (GOLD analysis project Ga0164311, IMG submission 121796) | Subseafloor sediment microbial communities from Guaymas Basin, Gulf of California, Mexico - Guay2, Core 4569-9, 9-12 cm | ecosystem: Environmental > Aquatic > Marine > Hydrothermal vents... | reverse complement strand
GAACAATATCAATATGATAGCAATTGCTATCATAGATCCCCTGTTAGTTCTTCGGCATAATATTGACAATTCCACTTCTTTTCTCAATGACATATTCTTCACCCAGTTCAAAGTTGCTGGAACCCCAGCCACAAAAACTTTCAATATTCAAGAAACATTCTTCGATAGAGGTGAGCTTGACGTAAAGCCTGCCTCCTTCTGGCATTTCTTCAGCTGCATAACAAAGAATATTCTCCAAGAGTATTCGCGGATAAACTATCGCCAGTTTTTCAGCTTCATGGCAAAACTTAACAGTGATAATCAGCAGAAACATAAATAAAACGGACCATATCACTACTCCAAAATATTCCTCAACAATTTTGCTCATGGAATTTTCACCTGACTTATTTTAAGTATCAAAAGAATGAACTCAAGAAGATGTATCACGTATATAGGCAACGTAGCAACTAACACAATATAAGACAAAACTTCAACAACTTGTTCTTCTATTATCCTTTTCATGTCATAAATAATGAGCATAGAAACATATAAGGGAAATATACGCACCATAAATTAATAAACTACAAACTCTTATACGTTCGAACTAAACTTTTTTAAACTTCAATTTTTTAGATCTTCCTCGTCACAAATTCTAGACAAAACATCGTCAAGAAAGCAAATATGATGTTTATTACCATATATTTCATCATATCACTTTTCCCATAGGAGATGCTGATTTTATATGAAAAGATAATTTGGAAGTATTGGAAAATAACAATAAAGAAAATTATGTCAAATCCCCTATTTTCGAATATGGATGCTAAGGATAGTATTATTGACACAACCAATGAAGATATGCATTGTATAATTTTTGACCTGAACTCTAAAATTTTAATTTTGTGACAAAAATTCGCTATAAGAGTTCTGCTATTACGAAACATGGTAAAGACTGTCTCAATATTATATTCAACCTCTTCTAGGTCTGCGTTGCTATAAATCATACTTAAACCTTTCATAATGTTATTATCCGATTTAAGCCCATGTCTTTTTAAAAATATCCAGTTCGCTGCCTCTTTTTTGGCATAATTCTTTTCCTTCAAGTAAACTTTAACAAATTCTCGGGTTGCATATTCAAGATTAAATCCTTTTTTTATGTATTTCATTAGCCATGAAAGTAGAGATTCTAAGTGCTTGCTGGTATCTAGCAACTCTTTGCATAAATCTTTTTCATTCATATTTTTTGTCCAAAAGTAATACGTAATAAACATTGAGGAAACTATAACTGCCAAAATTTTACCGATAAACATGCCCTGATAAAGCAAAGCAAGACAGAATCCGCTTATTACCGAAAGTAATAGACCCGGAATTGCAATATTTACTTCTAAGACATTATAGCGAAAAGATGGTATAAAATTGTATAGGATCATTAAGGATATAGCCATAAAGAGAGAGCCTTCAAAAAAATTTATCATATTGAAGAAAACCGCCAAAGCGATTATGGTTGGAATAAACGATTTTATTCCAATAATTATTGTTAGCTTATCCTCAAGTTTCGCTATATTGCTTTCTAGTGTGAGCTTGTACTTATTAAATAATCTTAAAGGAATTTTCTTGATTTCTCCTAGCGGAAACTCTAAGGATTCCAGAAGTAAAACTATTTTTCGATCATCTACAACATTATTCGTTCTTAACATCTTTCTCTGATGTCTGAGAGAAAAACTTAGTTTCAGTAAATCTTCCTTCCATAATTCCATCGCCAAATCTCTTATGGCGCGGCTTGCATTACATCCCCTTGACAAATAAAAAATAACGTAAAGAACGACTTCCTTAATAGACTCTAGAAAACTGAAAATTTTCATTTATTAATTCCCCTATTTTCCTTAAAATTAGTTTGTGTGATTTAATGTAATCATCAGCACTATATGCTTTAAATATCTCTTTTACCTTTTCTATTAAGAGAATTATCTTGTGCATCGGAATCTTGTTTTCCAGAGATAGTTTATTAATTGTTGTTGATTTTTCGAGGGGGGTAACGCGTTTTAGGATATCATCCTTGTTTCTCGCATACACAAGAGAAAACATAGTTAGGGGATTGCCGCAACTTCCAGATTTACTTTTTTCGTAAATGAAAGTTACCTTCTTTTTGTCCTTTCTAAGAAGATCCCGTTTCATGAAAACTATAACATCGATACTTGACAATAACGTCATAGGGATATCAAATATTTTTACAAATCTTAATACTAACTGCTCTAAATTTAGCGCATGAGTAGTTTGTATACATTTAATTCCTGCATTCATTGCTTGAAATGCAGCTATTACGTGCTCTCTATGTTGTAGCTCACCCATTATTACATAGTCTGGTTTCCTATGGAGTATTTTAATGGTTTCATCTATCTTGCTTGATCTGCTATATTGACTTCTTTCTAATGAGCCTACGCGTAATCTGAGTTGATGGTAGCCTTTATCCAACTGTTTTATGGATTCTACTACATCTTCAATGTAGATTTTTCTATATATTTTGGGAAGCATAATATCTATTGCATTGAGGAGTGTAGTTTTACCACTGCCCGGTTCTCCACTTATCAATATATTTAATCTGAAAAAGGCTGCGATGAAAAGAAAGGCTGCTGCCTCGGCAGACAATGTACCCAATTTTATGAGTTCAGGTATGGTAAATGCTTTTTTCCTATACTTTCTAACATCTATTGAAATGCCGTCAATTGCAACTGGAGGAGCATCAATAGATACTCTAACCTTGAACATCTTTGTTATATAATCAGTCTTTAGAGATGGTGAGGAAAAGGAAATAAAATTTCCTGTATCCATTTTTATATGTGTTAGAAAGACCTCTAATTCCTTTTTTGATAAAGCTATATTAGATCTACATCTTCCATAGATTTCATGGTCAAGATATATGTTGGTGTTAGGAGCATCTTGGTAGAACTCTTGAACTCTATCGTCAAGCAAAAAAGGCATTATTCGGGTAACCTTCAGAGAACAAAAAGTCGAAAGATAAGCCAATTTTTTGATTTTTTCTGTAGAGAGCAGTGATAGAACATCAGGACAAAAATTCTCGGCCAAATAACGGAAGATTTCTAACCTATGGTCAACTATTTCATCAAATTCTGAAACCGCAACTTCCTTTAGATAACGTCTCTTATCGTACTCGATCATAATATCACCTAGGCTTTTATAGCAAAAAATCACGTCAACCAGATCTGTGAAAGGCTTCACGTAATATCTGTCTTCGTAGTCCGGCGATTCTGTTATTTTTATATTATAGCAATAAACATTGTAATTTCTCCTTACCTTGCGTCTTTTACCAATATTATCATTCTTAACACTCTCGAAAGCCCGATATTCCATGATCGTCAAGGCTTTTTGAAAAGACAACACTAGCTTCTGTATATGTTTAGGGAGAGCTTTTAATAAGCTACTTAGCTCAAAATTATTTTCTATCAACTCATTAAGAAAAAAATAGTTTCTATTATCGAAAATGGCTTCATGTCTCAAATTGTAAATGTATCGCGAGATAGGGATAACATAATTTTTTATTAAATTACTGTTAACTACTAACTTTTCTTTACCGTTTAATAAAAGAATTACTCCTGAAATATTATCTGTGAAGGATTTCTTAAGAGAGAATATTCTAACCAGGAAATTATAGACGTTCTCACAGTTTTTATCGTAAATGAAACTTCCAGCTTTTTTAAAAGCTTCATCTTCTTCTTGTATAAAGATTGTACCAAGCATAATCGTTAAGGTTCAAGCATTTTGTACACGAACTTAATATTGTTACGTATCGCGCTGAGCGAGAAACCAAATTTTCTAGATAAATAACCTTGGCTAATTGTTCTATTTCCACAAACTTGTATGAATGCGATGTATATAAAAGCAAGGGCAAGAATGTGAGGATTTTTACCCTGAAGTCTTCGAAAATCTATCATATAAAGAAGTTTTCTCGCTTCTTTGAAAACTTCCTTTTCAAGCGTATAGATATTTTTTGCATTAATATTTCTTGTAAATAACCTATCGAGAAATATTTTTCTTAATATCAGTGATATGATCTTTTCAGTTCTATCTCTCACGCTCACAAGTCCGTATATTCTTTCATGTTGTAACATAGCTATAGCCTCTAGCAAATTAGACCGCGTAACTCTATGGCCCAAACTCTGATATATTTCTAGGACTTTGTTTATAGTAATGTTAAAACCATTAGCTCTGATAGCTGCTATGAGACATGCCGCCGAGAGCCTGTAATGGTTTATCTTTCCATAGTACCCAATGTCTCTAATCCTTTTTAGCATTTTAGTATAAAGAATATAGGCATGTTCCACCATGTAACGAGGGAGCCCTAATTTTTCCACGACAATGATGAGAGTCTTGTGTACTCTATATTGCATCGACCTATCACCAGTTGCTTTAGAATACAAATTTAACTTGCTAATTCTTTTCAACTTCCTTAAAAATGCCGGTCTTACAGCTTCACAATTATGAGTAATCGATGGCGCCAAGAAAGTTCCCAACTCTAGTGGCTCTGGAACATACCCCCGCGTAAAAATTCTATTTTTGATAAAAGATTGTTTACTTAACAACAGGTTTTTATTATGAACTAAGCCACACCTGCTACAAACACTCTCTCCCTCGGGGTTTAGCACTAATTCTCCTCCACATTCAATGCATCTACCAGGCATTTTATCGCCATATTCTTCGCTTACGCATTAGTTTTTAAATCATGAAGGTAAGATCTTACCTCCCCCGGGGGGGGTCGTTTTTGAGCCCCTTTAATTACGGATCGTTGACTAATGATTATTTATGAAAACGCTTAGAAAACTTATGGAAAAAGGATAATAGCCATTAAGTAACTTTTCAATAGAAACATTACCTATGTAATGAATGCATTAAAGGAAATTATTAGAATTCCATAAAGCTGATATAATATACAATGACTATTATAGCCAGATTTGTGAGAACAAAACTTACTCCTATAATAAATCTAAAAACCATAAAACTTAAAAATCAAGTAACAGCATAAGAAAAACGGGCCCGTAGTCTAGCGGTATGGCATAGTTTAATGCCCCGTAAGGATATCGCCCTCACACGGCGGGGGAATAGCCTTGCAATAAGGCTATACCGACTCCCGGGTTCAAATCCCGGCGGGCCCATCAGTAAATTAATAGAGCTACTATTAACCTGTGCGGTAGAATAGTGGTGATGTTACGTCGGGAATAATATGAACATTTATTACGAACAAGGAATAGTGTTAAAAGAAGAAAATTATTCGTTGCTTATAGATCCCGTAGGATATCCATCATTTAAACCGGACATTATACTCATATCCCACGCGCACAGAGATCACTATAATATGAAAGTTTTGAAAAGTTTTCCTCAAGTGTTAAAGTTGATGAGCCCCGTTACTCGTATCTTTTTAGATAAAAAGAGAAATTTACCAAATGTTTTAGAGCTGGCTGAAGGCCAAGAAGTTCATCTTAATAAATTAATAATAAGAGCTCATGAGGCTGGACATGTATTGGGTAGCCTACAGTACGAAATAATACTAAAGAATAAACGTATAGTATACACCGGAGATTTTAATCTGCAGGCGAGGTTAGTATTAAAACCAGCTAAGATAATAGAAGCTGATATTTTGATAATAGAAGCAACGTATGGTCATCCCCGTTACAGTTTCCCCGAACGGATAACCATTTATAAGCAGATACTGGAATGCACTAAGCAGCTAATCGATCTCGGATATCGCGTTAATGTTTTAGGTCGAACTCTTGGTACTGCCCAAGAATTAACAACACTGCTTTCATTTTCTCGCCTTAACTTGTATCCTGCAGTGCATCCAATAATTGCGAGGATAAATAGGATATACGAGCTCTATGGCGAAAATTTAGGCACTTATAGAATACTCTCGCTGAAGCAGTCAAATAATAACGGCGAAAACCCCATCATAATGCCATTATCGAGCAAAATAAGTGAAAAGAAGAATTCCATTATCTGCACAGGTTGGGCTTTAAATAAGCGAGAAAAAGGCTACGTGCCATTGTCGAGTCATGCTGATTTTAAACAGTTGGTAAGATACGCCCGTCAAAGTTCACCTGAAAAAGTTTTTACAGTTTATGGTTTTACTAACGTACTGGCAGATTTTTTAAAGAATGAATATTCTTTCGACGCTCAACCCTTAAAATAATGAACATTGAACACCTTGATAAGCGAAGGACTAAAAAGATAGAAAGTATTTTAATTTTTGGTGAAACAAATGGTAAAAGCCGAAATTGGTATTATAGGCGGATCTGGATTATACGATGTTGCTTTTCTAAAAAATGTTGAAAAAATAAAAGTCTACACTCCTTATGGTTCTCCTTCGGATTTTATAACAGTGGGGCTTTTTCGAGGGAGAAAAGTGGCGTTCCTAGCCAGACATGGTCCAAGACATAGTATACCTCCTCATAGAATAAACTACAGAGCGAACATTTGGGCATTAAAAGAACTTGGAGTGCAAAGAATTATTGCGGTATCAGCTGTAGGTAGTCTAAAAGAGGATTATAAACCTGGAGATTTTGTATGCCCGGACCAGTTCATAGATATAACAAAACAACGAAAATATACATTCTATGATGGCGGTCAGGTGGCTCATGTTTCGATGGCAGATCCCTTCTGCCCCGAATTAAGGAGTTTATGTATTAAAGCTGCACATGACCTAAACATAACGATACACGAAGTTGGAACTTACATATGTATAGAAGGTCCTCGCTTCTCAACGCGGGCAGAATCAAAATTGTGGAGACAATGGGGAGCCGATATAATAGGTATGACCTTAGTACCTGAGGTGAATCTTGCACGAGAAGCCAGAATGTGTTATCTCACGATTGCAATGGTTACTGATTACGATGTATGGGCTGAAAAACCAGTTACTGCACATGAGGTAGCAAGAGTTATGGCTGAAAATATTGAAAAAGCTAAAAAGCTACTTTATAAACTGATACCTAGTATACCATTAGAACGTCATTGTCGCTGTAACAAGTATATGGATGAGGCAATATTATAATTTTAACACTAATTTTTTCCTATAGAAAACTAAATTTATGCCAGTCATCTTTATTATCCGATATTCATGAAATCATATGCTGTCAAGAACATATCATTATCAAGCGAAGGAGAGAAAAAGATTTATTGGGCAGAAAAGCACATGCCCGTTCTTGCGCTCATAAGAAAAAATTTTAAAAAAACAAAACCTTTTGAAAACGTCACGATAGGCGCTTGCCTACACGTAACTAAGGAAACAGCAGTTTTAGTATCAACGCTGAAAAGCGCCGGAGCAGAAATTTACCTCTCGGCATCTAACCCTTTATCAACTCAAGATGAGGTAGCTGCCGCACTTGCAGGAAGGGGAATACATGTATTTGCTTGGCGTGGCATGTCCAAAGAAGAATATTATAGAGCTATTGGACATGTCGTAAAAGCGGAACCTATGTTAACAATGGATGATGGTGCTGATTTAACAGCCTGTATTCATGGCTTGTACTACAAGGAGTACGCCAGAGAAGACGTGAAAATAGTGGCTCAAGTCGTGGGGAAAAAATCGATAGGCGATATCGTAGAAAATATCGTAGGAGGTACTGAGGAAACAACAACAGGAGTTCTGCGGTTAAAGGCTATGGCGCGAGAGGGAACTCTCCTCTATCCTATAATAGCTGTTAACGATAGCTACACCAAGTTTTTGTTTGATAATAGGCATGGTACTGGTCAAAGCGCATTAGATGGGATTATAAGAGCAACTAATATGTTAATAGCAGGAAAAACCGTGGTAGTGGCTGGCTACGGCTGGGTAGGAAGAGGTATAGCTTTAAGAGCAAAGGGATTAGGAGCAAATGTCGTAGTCGTTGAAGTTAACCCTATAAGAGCTTTAGAAGCGCTATACGATGGTTTCTACGTTACAAACATGATAACAGCTAGCAAGATAGGAGATCTTTTCATCACCGCCACAGGAAATAGATCGGTGATACGCAAAGAACACTTCCTTAAAATGAAAAATGGAGCAATCTTAGCGAATGCTGGACATTTCAATGTGGAAATAGACCTCGAGGACTTAGAAAACATATCAACCTCCAAAAAAGAGATAAAAACAAATGTAACAGAATACACATTAAAAAACGGTAAAAAAATATACCTGCTCTGTGAGGGACGTTTAGTAAACTTAGCAGCTGCTGAGGGACATCCACCCGAGGTGATGGACATGAGTTTTACTAATCAAGCCTTAGCATTGCTATATTTGCTCAAAAAGAACAGAAAATTAAAGAAAAAGGTTTATCGCCTACCGCTACCAATAGATAGGAAAATAGCAGAGCTAAAGCTTAAGAGCCTAAATGTAAAAATTGAAAAATTAACAAAAGATCAACGTGAGTATCTTAAGTCATGGAAGCTTGGAACATAAGATATATGTTCCCCGTTGCATTATATAACCGTTAGATGATGAACCATTGCAGCTCAGACCTGTGATGAGAAGGTTTCCGACCTGATAATATTTTTGAATATTACATGCTAGCGATGATACGATTTAAATCCATAGCGTGATGTTTATAAATTGCCAATAAACATATGGTCAGGCGCCATGATATGTATACGCTTGAAAAAGTCCTTAGCGAACTATCTTTCGATAATATAACATTTTATGAAAATCCTAAGATAGCCTTAGGCGACCTAACTACTAATGCAGCTTTTAAACTAGCTAAAAAAGAAAAGACAACGCCAGATGTTGTGGCTGAACGCATTAAAAAGAAGATAGAAAACATACGCTGGGTTGAAAAAGTTGAGGTAGTAAGAGGCTATGTCAACGTATTCCTCAATAGACCTTTGTTCACTAGAGAGGTTATTTATGAGGCTCTCAAAGAAAGTTATGGCTTACGTGACGTGGGTAAAGGAAAGGTCGTCGTAATAGACTACTCTTCGCCAAACGTTGCGAAGCCCATGCATATAGGACATCTCAGAAGTACTATTCTCGGAGGATCTCTCTATAGGATATACTCATTTTTAGGATATAAAGTGATAGGAATAAACTACCTCGGCGACGTCGGCACTCAATTTGGAAAGTTAATATACGCTTACAGGAAATGGGTAGATAGCGACGCTCTTGAAAAAGACCCCATAAGAGAACTTTATAGATTGTATGTGATGTTTCATAAGGAAGCTGAAAAAAATCCAGCATTGGAGAAAATTGCCAAAGAAGAATATCGTAAGCTAGAGGAAGGAAATCCTGAATACGTTCAACTGTGGGATACCTTTAGAAAACTCAGTATTAAGGGGTTTCAAAAGGTTTACGACTTGTTCAATTTGTCCTTTGATGAAATTTCCGGAGAAAGCTTTTACGTTGACGAAGCAAAGAAATTATCAAAAATCTTACTAGAGAGGGGAATTGCTAAAATAGGGAAGAAGGGGGAAAAAGAGAATGCTATTATAGCAGATTTAGAAAAATGGGGATTAGACACTCCTGTCCTCCTGAAAAGTGACGGCACAACAATATACCTTTCACGTGATCTCGCCGCTTTAGTTGATAGATGCAAAAGATACAAATTTTATAAAGCTATATACGTTGTAGGCAAAGAGCAGACATTACATTTTAAGCAGCTATTTAAGCTCGCAGAATTAATGAATCTGCCTTGCAGGAATCTACATCATCTTTCTTTCGGACATTTACGCTTTCCCGAAGGCAGGATTTCCACAAGAAAAGGTAGAGTAATTTTCGCCGAAGATTTGCTGAGAAAGGCTATAGAATTGGCAAGTTCCGAGATAAGGAAAAGATGGAACGAAGATAGGCTTGAAGATGCAGTAAAAATAGGTGTTTCAGCAGTGGCATATGCCATTCTTAAAAATGAACCTGAAAAAGATATCATATTCAAATGGGAAAATGTTTTGGCTTTTGAGGGAGAAACAGGACCTTACTTACAATACTCTCTTACACGGGCAAAAATGATTCTCGAAAAGTCCGACACAATCCCTCAAAGTCTTCCAGAAAAGTTCGATGTAAACGATTACGAGTGGATATTAATAAAACAAATAGCCAAATTCCCTTCGATATTACTAACAGCCGCTGAACGTATGCGCCCGCACTACCTCGCTAAATACGCATTTGCCCTAGCAGATTCTTTCAACAAATTTTATGAAACCTGCCCCGTTCTCAAAAGCTCCTCTGACAAGCTGTCACTACGTTTACTTTTAGTAAATGCATTTCATAATACTATGCGTCAACTATTGAAACTACTTCTAATTCCAGAACCAAAGAAAATGTGATTTTAATGCCCAATTATATAGTTCTAGGCATCGATCTCGCAGGCAGCGAAAAAAGAAACACAGGTATATGTATTTTAGATTCCCAACTTAATGCGGTCACTTTAATATTACATACAGATTCCGAGATTTTAAGCCTAGCAGAAAAAGTTAAACCCGATTTAGTGGCTGTAGACGCACCATTAACACTACCATATGGACGAAAAACATTAGATAGAAAGGAAAATATACATTTCCGACAATGCGACAAGAAACTTCTTGAACTCGGTATAAAATTTTTCCCAATAACGCTGGGTCCGATGAGAACATTAACACGACGTGGGATAGCACTTAAACAAAAACTAGAAAAACTAGGTTTTAAAGTCATAGAAGTCTATCCGGGAGGCGCGCAAGACTTACTTGGCATACCGCGAAAATCAAAGGGCTTGAAAAAACTCCGAGATGGCTTAATTAGGCTTGGTATAAAAGGTTTAAAAGAGAAAATGTCCGGTGATGAGTTGGACGCTGTAACAGCAGCATACGTCGGCCTCTTATTCCTGGAAGGAAAGGCTTTACTGTTAAATGGAAAAGATGGTTGTATAGTAATGCCAAAACCACGCACTATCCAAAACACCACCACTAATAAACATTCTTCATAAAGCTAATATTGGGCGAACCTCTAGAGTTGATGACGATAATTAATGTTCTTATTCTAGTTGACATTAAACTTTATATAAAGTGTTAAATTTCCCTATAATTGATAACTAAAGTTCCAGGTGAAATTTTGCCGAAAATAGGTGTAGGTGTTGTTGGATTAGGCAGAATAGGCCAGTTACACGCAGAAATCTTCAATTCAAAAATTCCAAATGCAAAGCTTGTGGCAGTATCAGATGTAGTTGAAAATTTAGTCAAGTCCGCAAGCGAAAAATTCAACGTTAAAGGATATCTCAGTTATGAAGAAATGCTAAGAGATGCCGAGGTAGACGCCGTCGTAATCTGTACTCCCACGTTCCTACATAAAGATATGATAATGCTAGCTGCCGAATATCATAAACACATATTATGTGAAAAACCGCTAACAGTTACTGTAAAAGAAGCCGAGGAAGTTCTCTCGAAGATTTCAAATAGCAATGTAATACTCCAAGTTGGATACATGCGACGATTCGACTACGCATATCAAGAGGCAAAAAAGAAAATAAACGCTGGCGATATAGGACACCCCGTCGCCTTCATTGGCATAGCACGCGATCCTGCTCCACCACCGGGATGGGCAGCCGATCCTAAACTCAGCGGAGGAATATTCCTAGACATGCTAAGTCATGATTTTGACATGGCTAGATGGTTGATGGATTCTGAAATCAAAAGAGTATATGTCGAGGGAGGCGCGTTTATATATGAGGAAATAAAAGAAAAAGGCGACCTAGACGTAGTAACTATCAACTTCCGATTCGAAAATGGAGCAGTTGGGTTTATACATGGAAGTAGAAAATCGGCTTTCGGCTACGATTTAAGAACAGAAGTTCTGGGAACGGAAGGTACAGTTTACATAGGTTATAGACAAGACCCTATGTTCGCTATAGGAGTAAAACAAGGGTTAATATATTCTGGCATAAAATGGTTCTTTAAGAGATTTTACGACGCTTATGTAGAAGAAGATAAGCACTTCATTGACTGCCTAATAAACGATAAAAAACCTTTAATAACTGGAGAAGATGGCAAAAAAGCTGTGGAAATAGCGGAAGCCTCGTGGAAATCACTTAAAGAAAACAAAGCCATAAACTTGCCGTAGATTAATCTCTTTTATTTTTTACTTTTCCTCTTGTAATCATAGGGAAAATTATATAAGATTCATCTATCTTTCTCTAGGTCTAGGAAATATAGAAGATATAGGGTGCTAGCTTGAGTAGCAGCGAATTCAAACAGATAGTAAGACTCGTTGGTGTCGATCTTCCAGGAGATAAAGCCATTGTGTATTCTTTGAGATTAATCAAAGGTATAGGAATAAACATGGCATATGCGATCTGTAGAAAGATAGGTATAAACCCCCATACGAAGCTAGGATCATTGAGTGAAGCCCAGCTGAAAGAGCTCGATGCCATATTGCGTGAACCTCACAAACTCGGTTTTCCACCATGGTTTTTAAATAGACCTAAGGATCCGCGTACTGGAAAGCACTTACACTTGATAACTTCAGATCTAATATTCACGGTAAAAGGCGATATTGACTTCCTTAAAGAAATCAGGTGTTGGCGTGGCATTAGGCACATGTTTGGGTTAAAAGTAAGAGGACAGAGAACAAGAACAACTGGAAGAACTGGAATCACCGTAGGCGTGAAGAGAAGAAAGAAGTAGAGGGAGAAAAATGGGTGATCCTAAGAAAAGTAGAAGAAAATGGGAATCCCCTGGACATCCCTGGGTAAAGGAGCGATTACTACAAGAAGTAGAACTCGTAGGGAGATATGGTCTAAGAAATAAAAGAGAATTATGGATAGCTAGGACCTATCTTAGAAGAATCAGAGCTCGTGCTAGGACTCTACTCGCACTACCAGAAAAGAAACGAATAGAAAGTGAGCGAGAACTAATTAAACGCCTAGCAAAAATGGGTATACTACCAAGTGAGGAATGTACACTTGACGACGTGCTAAATCTAACAGTCGAGGACATTCTGCAACGAAGACTTCAATACATAGTTTACAAAAAAGGTCTCGCCACATCAATCTATCATGCTAGACAGCTAATCGTCCATGGACATATAGCCATCGGCGATCGGAGAGTAACCAGTCCCGGACACCTAGTTTCTGCAGAAGAAGAAAAGATGGTGCAATATTATCCCTTATCTCCATACGCGATTAGACTTCAAAAAGGTGAAAAAGCATGAGCCAGCAAAAAAGAAAAAGAGGAGAAATAGGAATAGCACATATCTACGCTAGTTACAATAACACGATTATACATATAACAGATCTATCAGGCGCTGAAACCATTGCGAGAGTGAGCGGTGGAATGGTCGTGAAAGCGGATCGAGACAAACCAAGCCCATGGGCTGCAATGCAGGCAGCAATGATAGCAGCTCGCATAGCCTTAGAGAAAGGAATTAGAGTAGTTCATGTGAAAGTAAGAGCTCCCGGCGGTTATGGTCCAAAAACTCCTGGTCCTGGAGCAGGGCCAGCAATAAGAGCTCTCGTAAGAGCAGGATTGATGGTTGACAGAATAGAAGACGTAACTCCATTGCCTACTGATACTATACGTAAGCCTGGAGGAAGAAGAGGAAGAAGAGTATAACTTCCTAAGCATTTCCGGCAACCAATTCTTAATACCCTTAATTTATACATCTTGTGTCATTTGGATAAAGCAATTCAATCCTTTCTTCAAGAAGATTTGGCTTATTTAGGTTAGACCATAATATCCTTTAAACATATACTCTACCGCTGCCTCGGCATGTATTCTTGTAGTATCAAATAATGGTATCCTCACATCCTCCTTTACTAACAAGGGGAGTTCGGTACATCCAAGAATAACGCCTTGAGCCCCTCAAAGCTAAACTATTGATTATCTTAACTAGCTTAAGTTTTGATTCTTAGTTAATTATGCCCTTTACGAGTTCATTATATATTATAGAGTTAACTACCTCACGTTCCTTTTCAGCTGGAACTAATGTTTGTATTCCATATTTACGTAGCCGCTCTTTATAGAAATCTTCTTCCATCGTAAATTTCGTCCCTAATAACCCAACAGTTGTCAAATTCTTCTTTATTTTACTCGCTGTAGCATCAGCTATATGTAATAATGGAACATGTATTTTGTTCTCAATTACATTTGCAACCTTATGCATAGTATTCGCACATATAAGTATAGCATCTACTCCCGCTTTCTCAAGACTCCTTGCTGCATTCAAAAGTATTTTTGTAACATTATCCCAATCACCTCTTTCTTGAAATGCTTTAAGCTCACCAGGGTCGAGGCTATAGATTACACATTTTGCCGAGCGAATGAATCCCACCTAATCTTTTATTTACTTCTTCATTTACAATTCGATAGTTGAAACCCAGCTTATTCCACCAATAAGGCCTATTAATTTCATCATAAGGTTGTAATTATACTATTATGCTATTTTAAGATTCTGTTTTATTAGATTCCGAAAATATAAACTTTCTATATTCCATACTTATAGGTTTGAATGAAAATAAAGCAAAGGTGAAAATTTAAAACAAAAATTCTTAATAAAAATTTAATAGCTATAGGAGAATGGCGGAGAATACAACCTTAGAATTCTTTTAGTCATCCTATGGTATTCTCAGTTTTCTTTGCTTTATCCACTCTAAGATTTTTGTGGACAACACGACTGGTTTCTTCCGCAAATCATTTATATTTTTCGAACCTGTCAAAAACATTGCGATCTTTAGTTCTTTTATTAATCTTTTTAGATAACGTTCTACGCCTTTACTGCCTTCTCTCACTGCCGCTTGGATAACAGGTCTTCCAACGGCTGCTAAGTCTGCACCCAGTCTTAATGCCTTAGCTATGTCGACACCGTTTCTAATTCCTCCGGTTGCAATTAAAGGTATGTTTGACACGCTTCTAACTTCTATTATGCTCAACACTGTTGGAATACCCCAGTTACTGAAAGTTTTTCCTATTTCCGCCAATTCGTCCATACCAGAGTTCAAAGCTCTATAGTATTCAACTTTAGAAAAGGACGTACCTCCTAGTCCACCTATATCTATTGCTTTAAATCCCGCATTTATCAGCTTTAAAGCCGTTTCTTTCGATATTCCAGCCCCTGTTTCTTTCGCAATTACTGGAATTTTACATTTTTCAATTACTTCCTTGGCTTTACTTAAAAATCCCTTAAAATTAGGCTCACCCTCTAACTGAACAGCTTCCTGCAGAGGATTTAAGTGTATTGCTAGAGCATTAGCATTCACCATTTCTATAATTTTTTCTAGATCTCCCATAGTTAAATCTGCATTGACCTGGCTTGCTCCGATATTACCTATCACAAATGCTGTAGGAGCTTTTTCCCTAACGATAGAGAACGTATCCTCCAATTGCGGATCTATCAGTGCCACTCTTTGACTGCCTACTCCCATGCCTATCCCTAGTTTTTCCACAGCTTCTGCGATAGCCGCGTTAATCTGCTTCGCTAAAGGAAAACCTCCGGTCATTCCAGCAACTATTATTGGTGCTGATAATCTGTTTCCTAAAAAATGAACCTCCAATTCTATCTCATCTAGATCGATTTCAGGTGCGGCATCGTGTATGAGAAGCACATCTTGAAACATGGCCGGAATGTCGCTTTCTACGTTTTTGTCAATCGAAATGACAACATGGTCTCTTTTTCTATTCTCTATCGACATGCCCACTCCTTTTAGAAATAGGATAGCAAAAGATAAACCTTTTCAATTAAATTTGGATTAAATTCTATTATTCCTTGAGAAATACTAAGCTAGCATAGGCTACTACACTACTGTAATCGCCTGTGATATCGCCTGACGTAGCATATTTAAGCAGCTTTACATCCCTGCATCCTAACTTTTTAACAGCTTCAATCAATGCCATAACTGGTCCATATCCACACATAGTGATATCGTTTTCTATCACTGCATCATATAAGCCTTTAGCATTTAACTTTAGAATATGTTCTATAGCAATACCATCCTTGGCTCGCGCTTTTTCGACTGGTTCATAGTGCGTAAAATCGGTACTAGCTATCACGACCACATCATGCTCTTGTGCGCATTTAGCTATGGCCTCTCCTAATATTCTAGCTGCTTCAAAATTTTGCATAAGCATAGCAATAGGAACTATTTTAAAACTGCTATTGTATATATACTGAAGGAAAGGTATCTGGACTTCTATTGAATGCTCATACCTATGCGCGAGCTCGTCCGAAGTTACAATTGGTGCTTTATCAATAATGTATTTCGCACATTCGATATCTATATCCACATCACCTAGGGGCATTTCCCAAACTCCCTCATCCATTACAGCTATAGGCGCTCCTAAACCGCTATGGTTTGGACCTAGAATTATCACGGTGCTCGGTTTTTTAGATTTACTAAGAATATAATAACCATGAGCCGCTACAGGACCCGAATACATATAGCCTGCATGTGGCGAGATTAAACCAATAATATTATGTTCTACTACTTTCTCAGGAAGTTTTCCAGGTCCTATTCTATGGAGAAAACACTCCTCTATCTGCTTTCGAAGCCGATCCGGGCTACTCTCATAAAACATTCCAGCTACATAAGGTCTACGCTTCATAATAACCAAGTTATAAGTAGAAACGATTGTATAAAACCTTACGCAATCTTGCTTTCAAAATCTTCTGGTGGCACTGGTAAGTCTCCAT
>Ga0164311_10000561_pt1 | contig 16631 bp, 18 predicted proteins | sample GuaBasSedimGuay2_FD_121796 | JGI IMG/M metagenome (GOLD analysis project Ga0164311, IMG submission 121796) | Subseafloor sediment microbial communities from Guaymas Basin, Gulf of California, Mexico - Guay2, Core 4569-9, 9-12 cm | ecosystem: Environmental > Aquatic > Marine > Hydrothermal vents... | reverse complement strand
TGCTGCATCAAAGCCTTAAAAGAAGCAGAAAAACTAAAAGAAAAATTTCTAAAAGAAGAAAAATACAGGAAAACTCATCAAAAAATAATAAAAGTAGCTATAATAGGATGCGGCGACACACATTGCTTCGACGTACACGAACAAATAAAAGGAAGCAAAATAACCCTAACAGGTGAAGATCAATTCCTATATAACATAACTCTTCACTTAGTTGACAAACTGTTGAAAAAGGAACTAACATGGGAAGACATAACAACCTTCGACTACTACTCCTGCCGCCAAATAAGCGACGAAAACATAGAACCGGAGGAAGACCCAATAGCAAAAATATTCCTATTCCAAGAGCCGGAAGAAGACTTCTGGCACACAGCCCAGAAAAACAACCTAAAATGGTTCACAAAACTATGGAAAGCAACGGAGGAATATTTAAGAAAAAGGGAAGAAATGGAATTTGTAAAAGAAAAACACTACCCCACCCCTAAAGCAATACAAAAACTAAAACAAAAATACAAAGCAAAACTAGACTACACACACTGGTTCAGCCACTACCTCCGAGAAGAACCATGCCAAATATAAAACACAACACAAAACTAAAATCTAAAAAGAAAAAATATTGAATTGGCACTTGTTAATTCATATAATTAGGACTTTTTCGCCTTAATTTAACTTACCCTGCAGCAAAGAAGTCTGCTTTACTAAAGATAAAATTAAACTTTTACCTTACTACACAAGATACGAACTAAATAAAGTATACAAAATAAGTTCAGGAATCCTCTGTACTCATTTCGGCGATTTCTCTCCCCGAATCTTATTTCTCCTAGAAACTCTTACCACCTTGATACCACAATTACTAAATTTCTTCCAAAATAATTGAAAACGAAAGGATAAAATTTAAAATCGGAACTAGAGGGCTTTATATTACGGATAGAGTCAATTGCCTTTAGTACCATATCGAATATCTGGTTATGTGAACTTTGAAAGGTTCATTAAGCTGAGAAGCGCTTAGTAATCTTAATGGATGAAAATTTAGTTATATCAGATAAGCATCACAGGGATTCTACTCTTTTAGGAATTTCTAAGTCAAATAAGTTTGTAATCTATTTGCGGATAAAACGGTTGTAGTCTGCTAAAATTAGCAAAAGGAAAAGGTTATTTTGTTTCTCTTTCTAGAAGTGTGACTATGAGTGCGGGTCCTGTAACTTTTTCTTGTTCTTTTTCTCCGACGACCTTGATTTTGACTGGGATCTTGTTTTTCTTCATTTTTTTGAGAAAAGTTTCAAAAATGGTGTCGCTCCAGATCGCTTTTGGTATGCAGATCCACATGGATTCGTATGTTCCTAGGCGGGTTTGATGTATTCTTTTTGTTATGTTTCCTTTTTGTTCTCTCAATTTGTCACATTCCTTTGTAATAAATTTAGTGAACAACATTTACAACAACTTCCTTATTCTTATCTCTTCTTACGGATAATTTAATCATTGAAATTATCATAAATTTTATAATTAATTTTGTTAACAAAATCATTATGATGCTTGGATGAAACTTTGCATTCACATAAATTTTAGGGGTGGCAATATTTGCGTAGATTTAAGTGTCGATTTTACCTTAAAAATCGGAAATGTTTGATTAGTGGTGCTATATGTGCCTCTCCTGTGGAATTAGGGAAGGAAATTTCCTGCGATACTTATAAATTTGATTTTGATGAATGGTTTGAACATGAGATTTTGAAGCTAGCTAAGAACATCATTATTTTGGGTGGATCAAGTAACATAACATGCTGTAGCATTGCGTTTAGAGTTATGATGAAGCTAATGGGATCGGAAATGGATCGCAGAGTCGATTATACATATGAAGACATACACAGCATTATAAAGAAAAATTGGGAGAAAATAATGAGGGAATTAAATAAGACATATTAACACGTCGATTAAATAATTAGAAGATTAGAACAAAATTAATTTAGAGAATTGGTGATTTTGCTAGGCTTAAGGAATAGTGAAAAATGTAGGGAGCTGTCCACTGAAGCTTGAAGAGTCAAGATGCTATATGAATAGGGTACTTATGTTAGTTGTATCATAACGCAGGTTAGGGGGTGGAAGGAATTATACTAGATCTATCAGTTCTAGTGAATTGGATACTTAGTATTCAAATTCCACAACCCAAAGACTTCCAGTTCATACCCATTATCCGGGTCAAGACAGTATAGGAAAAATTTTAAAATATAATCTCCTCATTTTCTAAAATGGGAAAACCTCCTCTAAAACAGTTACCTAAAAAATATTGTAACTTAAATATCCGAGTATACTTTCTAGCATATTCTACGTAATGGGAGAAGCGACATAAAAACTTCGTAAGACAAATAAAATAGAAGATTTTTAAGGAAAATATTATAATTGCCAAAATACTAGATTCGAGAGTTTTATCCTAATTTCACTATTTGTTTTTACTTAGCGCTTTTATTTCCCTTTCCTAGTTTGCTCCTTGATTCTGTTAGAATTCGTATTATAAGATTGTGAACTAAAACTTCATGTAGTTGTTGGTCTGAATTCTCTTGCTTCTCTTGATATATTGTCAAATTCCTCTAACGCTTTGTGCAGTATCTCTGGGCTATCTGTGTACACAGCAATATTATCGTGAACTGTAAGACCTTGTCTATCCAGATCCATTGACCCTACAAGCACTTCGTCATCTATTATAAGCATTCTCATGTGTAAATCTGGTTTAGTCAGGATCCTAACGTAGTTGCTGAGTTCTCTCAAGGCTACCCCACGAGCATCTCTAGGACGTCTAATCCAGTCTCTCATAGGCTCAGCTATGATAATTTTGACGTCAATTCCTCTCTTAACTGCCTCGATTATCTCGTTTAGAAGTTCTGTGTCAATGATCTGAACTGTGATGTAAATTCTATTCTTCGCTTTTTCCAGTAGATCTTGAATTACTTTCTTAAGAAGAGGATTTCTGGCATTTCCTCTTAATAGTGTGACTTTCTGTCCCTCTAAATTAAATTGTCTCAGAGCAGCAGAGATAACTTCCCACTCCTTGAGATAACCAGCTTTTTTAGTTAATTCTCGGAGTTTTGCTGCTATTTCTGTTGGGACATGTATAAGAGTGGTCGAGTAGCCCCAAGACCTAAGCCAATCAAACCAAGTATCTCTATCGATTCTATAAAAGGTTTCAAATTTGTTTAGAACCATACCGCTAAATGCTGTGCCATTTTCCTTTACTTCAAGTTGCATAGCAGGCAGAAGAATTTCCAAGCCAAAATTTATGTTTTTATGTTCTTCAAGATGCGCATTTATGTGCCTCAAAACATAGGGTTTAAGCATCAGTATTCCATTAAAATTAAGCGTTTCACCTCCCATTATCTCTCCGCTACTTGTTACTCCAAGATTTTTCTCCTTTACATCACCAACGAACCACCCACCAGGATGAGGATACATAATAACCTCGCCCACTAAGAGATAATTAGCTTTTACTTTACACAAGGCAGGAAGAACAGCGTAGACTTTACCGCTACTTATATTTCTGATATGAAATGAAATCCTAAGAGTTGGAACGGGTATTGAAAAGTCTCCCTCAATTTTAAAGTCAGAAAATTTGAGTTCACGTTCATACCTCTTTCCACTCATCTGATAACCACCCCTTCTCAAATAATATTTTATTTTAACTAAATCAAGCGAGTTACGAAGATATAAGGATTTTTTATCGTTTTTATGTCAAATTAAACCTTTGTAAAGCCAACTAAGCGATTTGCCGATAAAAATCAAGAATTAGAAAATTAAAAATTAAGACAGATTTATTAGGAAATAAGGGACTTTGACATTCTTACGGCAAAATTTGATGAATTTTTCATCTAAGTGTGTACTACTTAGGACCCTTTGAGGAAGAAAATATAATAGCTAGTGGTGTATGGTTATGTTAACAATCAAAGAAGAAAAACTTAGAGGTGTTAATACCATGAACAAGAACTTAAGGAAACCAATAGAAGAAATGAGTGAAGAAGAACTTAAGGAAATTCTAAAAATTGCATTTAAGAAAACCTATATTTTGGGAATAGCAGATGAAGAAGAATTTAATGAAGTGTCAGAAAAGATTGTAGAAAGGGTAGGAAATGAAAAATATTCAGATATGTTAAGTCAGGTAGCGGAAGAGGTAAAGAGAGAAGGATACTAATTTTCTGCTGACAGACTTTGATATTTGTCTGGTATTTGACATGAACTTCATATTCGTATCGAAGTGTCTTACGCAATTATGATGTTCATGGGTTTTATGAGTAGTTATAACTTTGTTGAAAGTCATTATATAAGACAATAAAGATAGATGGGTTAAAGTAGAATTACTATTCTGTTTTTGTTAACGCAGTGTTTTTTAATGTAAATAACTAGGGTAACTGTTATGGTTGTGAAAGTTGCCCCAATTATGATTCAGGTTAAAGAGATTGTTTTTGGCTGCTCTGGGGGGAGAAATATACGGTGGATGGTTCTTCGAAACCTGTTACTTTTATGCTGTATGTACCCGGGCTTGTAACGTTCCACTCAAGGGTTACTATTTTCCTCTCCTGCTGATAGTGTAACATTTTCAAAAATCCACAACCGTACCGTTAACTCTCAGCTCTATGACGTAGGATCCTTTAGATTCGCCGATATTCGTAACATTAACGGTTACAACTATTTCTGCCCAGTCTCCGTTTTACAACATCAATTTTTAGATCGGTGAACATGAACATTGCTGGTTTTTTCACTTTAATTTCCGCTTTTAAGCTGGCTATCTCCACAACGTATGTGCCTGGTTCACTTGTAGTCCAGCTAAAAGTTACTATTTTCGATTCTTTTCCCATAAGATTTACGTTTTTACTGTCAACTGTCACGTTGTTGATTTCAGAGTCTGTTCCGAGTCTGTCTTTTTATTGGATTGGTTATTTTAGCGGTTATCACAATCTTAATTCATATAACCGGTTTATCTCAATCCCTAATAAGTGTCTTCGGACTTGTAGTTGATTCCTTTCTTGAGTTCTTAGGGAGAATTTCGAGGAGGATAGGACGCTGGTGCTTAAAAAGAAGGGAAAAATTTATCATCATAAAGTCTGAGATTGAAAGTGTACATTCAACTGCGTGTGAAATATCGCCATCTAATCCATATAAAGAATTTAGAAGTGCTAGAATCAAAATTTCGCATAGAAAATAGATCAGATATCAATTTAATGTTTGGTGATGTCCACTTGGAAGTTTATGTTAATGGTTTACCTCTCTATATTTGTAATAGATATGGAGACTTTAGTGAGGCAGTAAATCGCGTTATAAAATACCCAAGTAATGGTATAGAGAGGGGGGAGATGGATGGATTGCTATGCTGGTTCTTGTGCCTGATTTTATCAAAAGAAAAAAGGTATGGATAAGAGTTGAAGGATTTATAAAATTCAAAACTGTACTTGGTTATATGATTAAGAAAGTGCCTCTGATCGATAAAAATGTAGAATTTCCCGATGAGATATCATAAAATATTAGTTTTTACAACATCAATCCATATTATAAATCTAATTTTTTATCGATCTACTGACTGATGATGTCAGAATATCAATACATAGAGACCTGTTACTAAGACGATCGGGTAGGTGGTTGTTTATATAAATGATTGTTTAAGATTTGCAACTTATTGCAAATGATGTCAAAATCCTTTTTCAAACCTTATCTATGTAAATTTTACCAATAAAAAACCCTATTTTCTTGCGGAGAGTTAATTGTTATTTACCCAACCATTTTAATAATCCATATTTTGGGATTTCGAATTTGGTTGCAAAGATTAATTGATATGTAGGGTTTCTACTATGTCTTGGTATTCGGTAGATTTCAACTTTATTATGTTTCATAAAGGAGTTGCATATTTTTTGCGTATTCTGCAGCTGTCATACTCCCCCATTCCAACCACTCTCGAGCCCCCCACCATAAATCTAAGGACTCCGCATAACTTATTGCTTTCTTTCTATTAGAACAGTTATTGCATGAACCATACCTTATATAAGCGTTACTTGGGCTAGGACGATTGTTGATGGTGCAATTAAGATATCTCCTGGCAAACCCCATTTCTTTCGCTATTCTCCATGTGAAGTTGATCAACAAATCAGTGTTAGGAATTTCTGAAAGTTTCAATACTACATCTCGTCTTATTGCTGGTACACCATACCCGAAAGGGTCTATGAAAACTAAGGTTCGAACACTTCCATCTACTAACTTTAGGAGATGTCGATTACAATCATCATTTGTAAAGTCGGCATCTGACCCCCAGCAAAATCGTCTTAGCAATTTATACGTTTTGAAGTCAGCTTTGTATTTTTCAGTTGTTGCTTCAGTTCTTCCAAGGGTTATACCACAGCCAGGACACTTCATATCTTCAGGGACTTTGTTAAGTCTTGTTTTACCGAAGGATGCTGATAACAGCTTATTATTGTGGATTAGCTTTTAATAGTTAAAACTCCCCCCTTCTCTTAAGTCGTAGAGAGGACATCATACAGTAAATATGTTATTTGCTTGATTTATTGTTCTACTTTTCGAAAGCACTTTCCCACCAATTCCTTGCTAAATCTCTCGTATAATATTTGAAGATTTAATGTCATTTAGCTTCAGCCTTTAACTATTCCAGCCTGTGCCTCACTTGTAGCGTAGTAAGGAATTTCAAGTGAAAAAATATTGTTTTTGAGTAACCATTTCAGTTCCCATAATTCTGTTGACTAATCTTATACATTAAATAGAGGAATTGCGTCAAAAATTCGGTAAATCAGATTAATAGCAAATTATGATTCCTACTCCTGTAGTTTTGAAAACTTCTATGTCTTCTATAAGACTGTTTTGATGATGCTTATTTAATTCTTTAAATGTTGTGCTACTTTTTTCCCCTCATCCGTGAGCGAGTACAGCCTCCCTCTTTTTAGTCTTGGAGTTAAGCATCGTACAAGTCCTTTTTCTTGTAAGCCTTTTAGTATGTTTGATACATGGCTTAGATACATACCTGTTCCTAATGCAATGTCCTTTGGCCTTTGAGGGCCATTTTTTAGGATTCTAATAATTTTTATTCTATATTCAGACGCAAGTACGTATCCTAGTTTCTCCCAATTTGGCTCATTATTACGCATAATCATCACGATAGGCAATGAATTTTTTGTAAGAAGTATTAATGTATCAAGTAATAATTTTACACACTATTTAGATAAATTTTAATAACATAAAGACTATATTATAATTACAATGAAATTACATTAACGAAAAAGGCTTTGAAAGAGGGTAGTTTATTAAAGGGAAAGTCGAAAGCTAATATGAGGATGAAAAGTGATGACAATTGATGATTCTAAAAAATTTCATAATAACTTTAAAAACGTGGAAGATATCTTGGTGGTGTTTCGTGAAGTAAATAGAGATGCTGCAATAGAAATGAGTTATAAACCACGCTCATCCTATATAGCAAGATGTAATGAACTTAATATTAATCCGCCCAAGAGTTTTTATGATCCAAAGCTGAGAAGTTTGCATCCTTGGATTGCGAGAAGACCCCGATCTATAGCAAGATTTTCCACGCTCTTGGCCTTAAGTGATCGAATTTCTTCAGAAAATCTAATTAAGGTCTTTGATAGGGAAAAACTAAGTTACATAGCCGAACAGGGCTACCCTCCCCTAATATCGTATTTACAACCGACCCCCCTAGGGGAAAATATTACTCTATGTGATCCAATGGCTGGAGGAGGATCCATACCACTTGAAAGCGTCCTATTAGGCATTAAAACAGTGGCATTTGATTACAATCCAGTAGCATATCTGATTTTAAAAGCATCTATTGAATACCCTCTTAAGTTTAAGACCGAATTGAGTGAAAAAGTTAAAATAGAAGCAAAGAAACTCATAGAATATTCTAAATATAAACTAGGCGATTTTTTCAATGCAAACGATGACGCATACATATTCTCGAAAAAAGTTTCTTGTTCATTTTGTAATTCGCCGCTTGTCCTTCTACCTATTGTCAAATCGAATGTCCTAGGAAGAAATATGGGAGTTATCCTGAACAAAAGAGGTAGTTTCATGGAAGTAAGATGTAGCAACTGTGGCAGGACATTTAAAATTAAGAAGCGTGAACTTCTGAAAAATTGGTGCAACAGACACACAAGTTTGTTATCTGATATTATTTCTAAGAAAGAGATGTACGAAAATCCAAGCGATATTCATACATTAACAATTATAAAGAATATTAAGGGCAAATATGTTTTTGCAAGAGAGAATGACCGTGATCTTTTCGTGAATGCATGCTACCGTCTTGTGGAAAATATAGAGGAATTAAGAGAGTATATACCAAACGACCATATTTTTTCTCAAAATCGTGTCTTTAGGCCTTTACTTGAGTATGGGATAAGATATTGGTATGAAATTTACAATCCAAGGCAGTTACTTGCATTAGTCGAGCTAACTAAGTACATCAGAGAGCGAAGTGAAAGATTAATTGCTAAGGATGGCGAGTTTGGTGCTGCAGTATCTCTGTATCTGAGTTTTGGTATCAGCAAGATGGTAGACTTTAACACGATATTAACAACTTGGAACGCATCAAATAAAAGTATAAGAGATACGGTTGGCCAATATGCGAGATCAAGGAAAATAGACTTAAATGTTGAATACTGTGAAGCTGTAGTTCCATACAAGAATCTAATATGGGGCTTCGAACCAGATGCATATGAACGGACAGGAGGAGGAATTTGCCCAATATTGGATGAACTTTGCAATAAAATGGAAGATCTTAATACAGATGTAAGGATACTTCAGTTTGACGCTAAGAAAATTACATTACTAGGGGAAAACTTTGTTGATATTATTAACGTCGACCCGCCATATTTCGATCAGCACATATATAGCGATTTCAGCGAATTCTTCTGGGTAGTCTTAAAAAACTGTTTAAAAATGCTGATAGGGCAATATTTATTTAGTGAAAAAATTGATGGTAAAGAATGCTGGAAATATCTCAATTGGTCTCCATACTCGCCTTTTGTTCCCAGAGAGGATGAACTTATAGTAAGAAAAGATAAGAACTATGATTTAGAGGTGAAAAAGTATAAAAGAAACCTAATTGAGTTTTTTAAAAATGCGTATAGGGCTTTGAAGGATGATGGACGGTTAGTGCTATGGTTTACGCACAAATCTTGGGATGCTTGGGAAAGCATATTATACTCACTCTTCGTTGCAGGATTTAAAGTGATAGATTTCATTCCCTTTGTATCAGAACATCCAACAAGAAGTGTAGCGCTGCATGGAGAACCTAAACTTAACAGGACATTCGTTATTATAGCCACTAAGTCAATAAAATATCCTAGTGCCATTGAGAATTATGAAAAAGGAGTTTACAACTTTTGTAAGCGTGTCTATAAGTATTTATGTAATGCAAAAATGATGCCGAGGGAAAAACTTTCTCTTTGGGAAAAAGCTCTAACTCTGATGGCGGCTTCTATGGCATACTTGACTATCTTTGCCAATAAAAACGAAAAAAAATTTGAAAGGGAAATAGTGTCAAAGGGTATAGGATTCGGTTTAATATCATTATTAAGAATTTTATACGAAGAAAAAATGGGGAAAAGACTTGAACAGTCCTTTTTAATGAACCTTAGTGAAATGGAGAAAGCATCCCTACTCATATGGGTTGCTTATAAAATATTTAATGGTGTCGGGATAAAATTTGCAAGAAGAATTTGTCGGTTTTGCAACACACATTTAGAAGATTTGAGGAACAAGAAATATGTGTCTTTAGATAAACAGTCTGTAAGACCAATATATCGTGAAAATGAAACTACTAAAATTTTAGACAGACTTTTTTCCTCATGACTCTTTAAATTTGAGACTTTTGACAACTTTTTGCATGAGAGTTTCAACAAGAACCGTGTATAAACTTTTTTCTTTTCCTATTTCCTCTAACATAGCTTCCTTGCCTGCTTCCTCAAATATTGAAAGTAGTTCTTCATAGGTACCTTCTCCAAAGAAAAAATTCCAAAAATTCTTCCCTATCAGAAGTAGGTCAGCACTTTCCTTTGCTTCATCTCCCCAAACAGGAGATAGCAATTTTTCATCTCCGTATGCCATTGCTATCACAGCTTTGCACATAGGATCACTTTCTTTGATCTTATCAAATGTTTGTTTTGTTTTCCTTAAAGCAGGTCGTGTAAAACCTTCTGGCCCACTTTTCAACTGAATGTAGTAATTGGTGCCTCCCTTAGTAAAAACATGGTCTATATCCTCAATATTTGCTTTCTTGAATCCTAAAATGCTTAGTATGTTTGGTAAGAGTGATGATCCAAAAGAAGTGACTAAACCCCTTTCAATTCTTTCTCTAATGCTAAATTCGTAAGCCTTTACCGTGTCCTCTCTAATGCCTAAGGCTCTTAGTAGAAACGGATTTGGACGTAAATCTGACAATTCAATTTCTTTTAACCTTTTAAAATTTCGTTTCACCCATTTTTTAATTTCATCTTTGATTTTTACTCTTTTGTGCATTGGAATCATAAGCTGTCTCCCATAATTTAGAAATTTCTTTTAAATCTCCCTGAATTAAGAGATAAAATTTGTTACTAAGTACTTTCTAATCAATTACAAATTAGTTACACTATTCAAGTTTCTAAAACTATCAAAAGAAGAAGTGCTTTAATAAAAAGATTCTGAAAAAACTCGTGAAGAACATTAATAAAATGTATTCACCATTTTGCAATTTTTTGTCGAGTATCACGTAGGCGTCGACTTTTTGTAGTTAGATGCCATTATGAAATTATAATGGTGTTTAACTTCAGGGGTCCGTTGATGCCGTACGTAACAGTCAACGAAATCCTATTATGTGAGATTGTCTTGAGTAGTCATAATATTAAAAGGAGCCTAAAAGTATGGAAATTAGGGTGGAAATTGAAACTTTTGACAAGGATTTGGATTTTGATTTATTCGGTACGAAAACTCTATCTAAGGGTATGCAAAAGACGATTGCAGAAGGTGTTTCAGTAGCATATGAATACACCGAGTATCGTAAGGCTGTGGGATTTGCAGACATAATTCATGTTATTGTAACTATCGGAAGAGACGTGCCTATTGGGGTTGCTGCTGGACTTATAGCTACTTGGCTCTATGACAAACTTAAAGGAAGAAAGGTTGAGAAGTTGAAGATCGAGAGAACAGAGATCGAGGTAGATAAAGGCGAAATTAAAAGAGTAATCATGGAAAAAATAGAGAAAGATTAGTCACTTCTTCCCAAACAAGATCATGGAAATGTGGGACGACTTGAGAAACGTAAAAAAGTAGGAGAATTATTAGCTAAGATAAGTGAAATTTTGAGAGAATTCATAAAGAAAGTCTTAGAAGAAATCGAGGTACTTGTCGATTTGGAAAAGGGCTTTGAAGACTTGAAAAAAGCCCTCAAAGAGTGGATAAATTCCGTGAAAAATCAATGAAACTTCTGAGTGAATAGTTTGCTTTACATCTTACGTAATATCCAACAGTTATTAATAGTTTTGAGGATAGGTGTTTTAGGTGGTGCTTTATGCCGAGAAGGAAGGAGGGGTTCGGGCTTTTAGATTTGTTTTTTACATTTTGCTTTTTCTGCTTATTTTGAAGATTATTATTTGCTCTTTATCCTAATGTAAATGTTTTTAGCTAGTTCAAGTAGCTTATTGTGTCTTTCAGCTACGGTTTTAGGAGTCCAATCGTCATACTTTTGTAACATCTGAGTAATTCTGAATGGTGTGGATCTAACTGCAAAATATCGCTCTTTTTTCTTGTCGAAATCATAGTTAGCTGCTCGAGAATTTTTCCTCCTACTTAACAAAGCTAAGTTTCCAAGTTTATCCACCCACTCTTTGATTTGATCCTTATTAAATTTCCTTAACCAATGACTGCTACTTAGGGGATTTCTGGGTAATATATGTTCAACTGTAATTGTAGATATGTTGGAATATCCTGGAAAGTTTTCGTCCCACATTTCCATGTCCAACCTCAATAGAACATATCTCGCAAGCTTTCCACCCTTTAATGTATAAAATTGTTGATCATTTAATTTTTCGATCAAAATTTTCTCAATTTCTTCTTTATTTGTAAAATCGATTGTTCTCCTTTCTCTACCACGCTGAACAGTTTCCTTACGTGTCAAAAGGTTATTAATAACTTCCTCGGGATCTCCAAGATCGTCTATTAGCCTGATTATTCCAATTGAACTCGTTATCCTTTGCGTAGCCGTGAAGTCTGCACACCATTCAATGAATACCTTCTTCTCAAGATTCAGAAGAAAGTCTGGTAGATAGTTATCGTCTCTAAACCTATAGGAGAAGTATAAAAGGGGCGGGATCCAGTCCGAAAATGGCAGGAATCTTTCCATAACTTCTACCAATATCTTATACTGGTTACGCGATGCTGGATCGTCGACACTTATATCTGGTTCGAAGACTTTATTTTTGTATATCTGTGCAAAATCCTTGACTTTGTTAAAAAAGTCTACTCCTTTTTGTATTATACCTTTATTGAACAATCTTTCAAATTCTTCGTACATTTCCAACTTTGCCTTTTCCCTTGCAAATATGGTTCTTATGAATCCTATTACCCTGTCGAGTTTTTCCCTACCCAAATCGTCCTCTAAATTTCTCCAAAGAGTTGCATATTCGTTTCTTTCACTCTCATCTCCAACAGCCTCGAGATTTACACTCTTAAGTATATCAGCAGCTGTCAAAGGTAATCCTCTGGTATTAAGTACGTTAAATAGTCTAAATGCCGATGTTCGTGTGTCAGTTCTTACATACACTACGTAAACTTGTTTAAGAAGATATTGCAAAAATCCTTTTAGTTCTCCTACGTCTGAGAACCTTTCATAGAATTCGTAGAAGGTCTTAACAGCTTCGTATAAATGGAATATGGGAGATTGCCTATCAATATTTCCCATTCTACTTTCAACATATCGTATCAACTCTTTTGTCCGTCCCTCGGTGTAAATGTAGTCTTTGAAAACCGCTTTTAAATCTCTCCAAGGTACAAGTCTCATGGTCTCGGGAATTGTCATTAACGGATCCTCTGGTTGGTAAATGTATTTTTGTAAAGTTTCCCTTAACCCCTTAAGCTCTTCACGAGTTGCATTATCAATAGCGTGTGAATCCTCTACTTCCTTAATAATGTCCCTTGCAACTGCGAGTAGAATTATTAATGCTGTAATACGTTGCTGACCATCAACAACTTCATGTTTTACATCATCTACCCTTTTTAGGATTATTGAGCCGAGAAAATAGTGGTCTTCCCTATTTTCCAAAGCATCCATTATATCATCGGCTAAACGCCGAAAATGCTCTTCCGCCCAGCTAAGAGGTCTCTGATAGATAGGAACCTCGAAGATAAATTGCTTGAATAAGTTTCCAACTTTTATCTGTTCTGCCTTTAGTCTTTCTTCTGTTTTTTCAAGCATAATTTCTTCTAATGACTACTAGTTAATATAATTTTTCTAAAATATTACTTCTCTGTCAAGATCTTATCTATCAAAAGGTACGCCGAATAAGTATTTTACGTAATCATAATAAGTTAGAATTGTCATTAAACTTATTGTGGTTATAATTTGAGGTGGGAGAGACTAATTATTAAAAGGTCGTAAAAGACTTGGTGGTGGCCTGAAATGGAAAAAATTCCTTTAGTTCCTGAAGAAACCATTACATACGCTTTGGAAGTTTTAATTCCAAAAAGTGTTTTAAGGAGATTTGTAAAGCAAAAGCTTAAAGATATTTCTTACGAAAATTTGGAGGAAATAATCAATAATCCTGAAGCTATATTGACGAGAATGGGTTTTACCGATACAAGAGAATTTGTGGACTTGTTTATAAGCATTAAACCAAGATATTCTGTTTTTATGTTCGAATTACAGGAAATTCCGTTTGAATCTCTTAATGATCTCCATGACAAATTAGTTAATATGGGAATTGAGGTCAATAGAAAACTGACAAATGATGTTAATATTAAACCGACTCTTTGGATGATTTATATGAGTCAAACTTTAGATCTCGCACATTTCTTCTTGTGGATGCGAGGCGCTCCTATGGAAATTGTCGACGAGGAAACAAGAAGAGCACGTACTCAATATTCTTTGATTAAGGCAATTGCGACTTTGAGACCAAACTCAAAACTTGCCACTGTCAGCATCAATTCTGGTTATTCAAAGGCCCGAGACTCTTTGATAGAAGTTTTAAAAGTATTATCACCAGGCGAGTTAGTGAAGCCAGCACGGAACCTTGACTTCAAGAATCTTCGTTTTGTAAAGAAGACTCTTGAATACGTGGATAAAGTGGGATATCTAAGTTTGGAATTTACGGGTCCTGAACTAGAATCGAGATACGGGAAAATTACATATTCTGGGAGAAAAACCAGAACTGGTTTGGTAGCTGATCTAAGAAAAGATGAGGAAGTCAAAGAGAAAATAGTTGAAGCGTTTAAATCGGGTTCTATCACACGTATGCACGGTTTTTTCGACCTGCGAGGTAAATGTGTATACGATAGTGAGATAAGTTTTGGTATTAATTTTAGGGAAAAGAAAATGTATTCATTTTCACATATTTGTGGAAGATGCCAAGAATTATTATATAAAATGCTTTACGATTTATGGAAGGGTGTTATTAATGAATTCCCAAAAGAAAAGCAAAAAACATTACATGATTTCTTCGGCAGTTAGAGAGTTAGGAGAAAGTTTCAGGTATGAAAATCTAGTTTACTGGGCTAAGCTTAAAAATATTGATGAAGAAGATGTCAAAAAGGAACTCAAAGAACTTGTTAAAAATAAGTTATTAAAAGTGTTTTTTGAAATAAGGTGTTCTGAATGTGGGGCCCATCTCGGCGACTACGAAAACCTGGATGAAATACCTGGGGAAGCTACATGTTTAGATTGTGGTAGAATATGGATTAAGGAAGAAGATCTGGATAAAAGTTTAGAAATAGGTTTTACTGTCACTGAAGAGGGGAAGAAGTTTTTTCGGCCCCGTTTCTATACGTGGTGTAGAATCATTTTCAACAGGAAAAGAACGGTTGAGAAGTCTTTACGAACAGTGTTTAAGAGAAACTGACAGTAACCGTAAGGGAAAGTTATTTGAAGAGTTTGTAGCAGAATTCTTCAGAGGAATAAGTGGTTTTGATGTTGATAAAAGGTTAAAAATCTGTTTTACTGATCTAGATGTGGTTGTAAAAGTTGATAAACCAGAGCATATTGTAAAATACGGTAATTTCATAGTCGTCCAATGTAGGAACATTAAAGATCCTTTAGGTCCTCAAGCTATATTGGAATTGCAAAGTCAAGCAAAAGTTTATGGTTCTCTTGTTAAAATAGCTGTATTAGCAACAACATCTAAACTTACAAATAACACCAAAAGTAGATTGAGAAGCGTAAATGAAAGCGGTGAAATTTTCATAGTGGTAATAGAGGGAGAGGATTGGGAATTCTTTCTGGGAAGTGATTTGACATCCAAAGAATTTTTCGATATCATGATAAAGGAAACACCTAAAAAATATCGTTAATCAATCGTCATAATTTAAAAGATCAGTATTTTTGTATTGTCCTTTTAATATCTTCCAGTTCCTTTAAATGACTGCAATGCATCTTTAATATCGTTTAATGCACTTTTAATATCTCCTAGTTCTTCTAAATAACTCAGAGGATCCGGTTCCTTTCATATTTCTTCTAATTCTTTAATGTTTGCAAGAAGTTTCTTGAGAGAATCCTTAAATCACCCGTAAGAAATGATATCATAACTTTGTTTAATTCACATGGCGTCGAACTACAAGCCCACAACGTCATTCATCAAAATTTTAGTAGCAATAGCCTAGGTGCGCACCTAGGAGAGGAATGGCTAGATTTCGTAAAACAATATGCACGTGAAGCAGGCAAACATGTAAGTCAAGTCTCAAGAACCGATCTTTCTCATTCTTTAAGGAATTTTTATCTTAAAATATTCAAGGAAAACAGCTATGTTACTGAAGTAGTGGAGTTACCGCTAAGACTTGAAAACCAGCATTTTGATTTAATATTTGCTTGTAAAAGAACTAGAAGAGGAAATCCGTTTTTGGCGGGTGTTCGCTACATCAAGAGCTTACTTAAACAAACAGACTACGGACTTATCGATATGCTCAAACAATTCATTGTAGAAGGTCGTCCACCTGGACTCCTAAGGTACGTGATAGAGCCCCCCACTCTGCACTTGAAAAATACAAAACCTCAAAACGATATGTTCGGAAAAACCAACGTGTCCAATAGGTTTGTAATAAATATATTATCCAAGATAAACGGTTATATGATTTGATTATGTTTCATGAAGATTTAAAAGACAGGGTGACTTTCGGAGTACTAGTTAAGCATTGTGTTGATTGTAGTGGTGTATTGTTTGTGGTTTGTCCGAGTTGTTTTATTGGAATACGTAGAAGCCGGTGTATCTTCTCTATTCGAAAATAAAATAACGGTGATGTGTGTGGTGATTTGTTGAGGAGTGTTTGGTGGGGATGTTTGTTAGGAAGTTTGATTTGAATATTGAGAGGATTCTTGAGGATTGGGAGGTTTTTCATGCTATTAGGGAGGTTATTGCGAATGCTATTGATGAGCAGGTGTTGACGAAGACTAGGGGTATTGA
>Ga0164311_10000560_pt1 | contig 16647 bp, 17 predicted proteins | sample GuaBasSedimGuay2_FD_121796 | JGI IMG/M metagenome (GOLD analysis project Ga0164311, IMG submission 121796) | Subseafloor sediment microbial communities from Guaymas Basin, Gulf of California, Mexico - Guay2, Core 4569-9, 9-12 cm | ecosystem: Environmental > Aquatic > Marine > Hydrothermal vents... | reverse complement strand
TTTTCTTTACTCAAAATTGCTCGCAATTTTGGTAGCCAAAAATCGTAGATTTTTGCACTCCTAAAGAAAAAGATTCTTCGTAATCCCATCGGGCCCAAACCCTTTAGAAAAGTGTTTGGATTCCCAAAAAGAATTTCCGGATGCTAAGGGAGAGGTGCTGCATACCAAAAAATTATTTGGGGTTGATAAGGGCATGAAATGCCCTTATGGCGTTGAAAGGGGGAGAACCGTAGGTTCTCACACTTATTTCGATCCCATCGGGCCCAAACTGTTAACACAGTTTGGATCATGTGGTGCAGCATGCGCTGCGCTTAGCTGCACTTAACGGGTTTCTTTTCGTGAATGTTTTTCTTTACTCAAAATTGCTCGCAATTTTGGTAGCCAAAAATCTACGATTTTTGCACTCCTAAAGAAAAAGATTCTTCGTAATCCCATCGGGCCCAAGCTTTTCTTAGAAAGAAAACCTTGACGCATCAAGCTTTGGAAAAGCTTGACCAAAAATTTAGACAAAATTTTTTCCTTCAACGCTCAAGCTTTGGAAAAGCTTGACCAAAAATTTAATATGAATTTTTTTGATCAACCTTTTTCCTAAAAAGGTTGCCGTCAACGCTTTTTCTAAAAGGGTTGAACTTGACCAAAAGAAGGGAATTTCCTGCAGAAATTCACTGAAATTTCTCAAGTAATAACCACACAAAAAGAGCCGCAGCAACCAGATCCGCCGTTGTCCCTGGATTTAGTTTGTTTCCCTCTCTTCTAAGGTTTATGTCGAGTTCCTCTATTGCAGATCTCCCTGCTTTTGTGAATACTCCCCCTCTTTCGAGAATCTTCTGGGCCTCTCTTAGGATGACTTTTGCTTTTTCTGAACCGGATTTTCTTGCTATGAAGGTATCGGGGAATTCCGACAAAAGGACCAGGTATGTCTGAAGGATTGCCTTTCTTAGGTTTCTGGTTTCCCGATACACGCGATCCAGGGTTGGGACCCCGATCTCGAAGGTAATTCTCATCCCACTTGTTAGTTCCTCTGCGATCCTATCCCCCGAAGAGGAGATTTCCATCAGATTGTGGAATGGAATTCTTGGTTCTCTTAACCGACCCATCAGTCCCCCCGCGTTTGAGATCTTTATGGCCGAGTAAAGGTTTAATGAGTCCTTAACGGTTGAGTTTTCGAGAATCTTTGCTATGTTCTCTCTCAGGGAGTGGGAAAATTCAGAGTTGTGGGAGATACAGAAACCGGCTCCAGAGGCTATTGGTATGAAAAGCATTAGCATCCCCAGATGTGTGTTCCCCCCGGGATGGGATTTTTTTACGTCTAAAATTGCATTTTTTATGTTCTCACCGATGTTGATCTCTTTTAGAGAGATTTCGCTGTTGCCCGCTCTGAAGCCATTCAGGGCGGCGTTTTTGATCGCGGGGGCTATGGCTATAGAACCAAAGATGAAGTCCTCGTAGGTCGTGTCAGGGAAATCGTGGGTTGGAGTGACATTTCCGGGTTTTTCGGTACTTACCTCGAGAACTGCCGCCAGTTGTGCGAGGTTTGCTATTCTCTCGAATCTTTCCATTCTCTAAGACTATCTATCTCAGAATCCAGATCCCGGATCAATTCGGAGGCAACATCCTCGGATATCAGACCCTTTCTCATGGATTCCAGAACAGAGCTTTTTTGGGCATCAAGTATCTTTCGTTTTGCTATCTTCAGTTGTTTTTCCCTTAAGACCCTTTCTTTTTCGAGCTTTTTCGAAGTCAATGTTTTTAGTTCATCGGCCTCCTTTTCATAGAGATCCTTCAGCTCCCGATATACATTGTAGGGGATTTCCTTTCTACTATACAGCCTCTTGACCGTTTCCCTTGCCCTCTGGATAGAGATCTTTCGAGCCATAATTCTCTCATACTCCACCTCCTCCGGTCTCACGGTAACTATCTTCAATCTCTTTATTAGCGGTTCTACCGTCAGACCCTGAACTATCAGGGAGAACAGAACGACGCCAAAGACCATGACGGAGATCTCATTCCAGTGGGGCATCTCGGGGTTGAGACCAAGGAAAAGGGCTATTGGAATCGAACCGTGAAGACCGCCCCAGTTTATCACATGCTGCCATTTCAGGGGTATTTTGATCTTCGATCTCAGATTGAGCAGTGAGAGAAGGGGGTAAACGCTTAAGATCCTAGCCAAAATTACAGCAGAAATTGCCGATAACACAAGGAATGCGCTCTCGTAGAGATTTCCAAGGGGGATTCTGACCCCTATCAGGAGGAATATAATGGAATTGATGATGAATGCTGCGATCTCCCACGAGGTCAGGATGGAGATTCTGGTCGTGGGAGACATCGCAAACTGCGTTCCCCTGTTTCCTATAAAAAGTCCTGCGGCCACGACACCCATCACACCGGAGACATGAATTGATTCAGCTACGATAAAGCTTCCATATGCAAGTATTCCCGTAATGAGGACCTCGATCAGGTGATCGTCAATGTGCTTCAGGACGCCGTAGGCAACGTATCCCAGAATTAGGCCTATTCCGATACCTCCTATAACGACGTAGCCGAGGTTTAACAGGGTTGCGATCGGGTTGAATTGTGCCTCGCCCAGAGCAAGTGCCAGAAGAACCTCAAAGAGGACAATGCCGGTTCCATCGTTGAACAGGCTTTCTCCCTCCACGATGGTTGTTAGTTCCTTCGAGACGCCCATCTTCTTAAACAACGCGAGGACAGATACGGGATCGGTCGGCATTATCATGGCCCCGAAGAGGAGTGAAAATATAAGTGGAATATCGGTAAGTTCATGTATCAAGATGCCGACAATGAATGCGGACAGAACCAGGCCTATAAATGCCAGAGTGAGAATTATCTTTGCATTCCCCCTCAGCTGGTCAAGGTCTATATGAATTGATCCCTCGAAGAGGAGTGCCGGCAGGAAGATGAAGAAGATGAGCTCCCTGCTCAGTTCGATCTCCTCTATCCCCGTTAGTCCCACGAGGATTCCAGCTATAACCAGAGCTATGGTGTAGGGTAGCTTTATATATTTAACAACTATTGCAACGATAACCGCTAAAATGAGCAAGATCAGGAATTGTATCTCCGGTATTAAGATCCCCGGTGCTAAAACCATATAATTCTTTTGTATCCATCGAATAAATTTTAGTCGATTACCCTTAACTCAATCTCGACCTCTTTGCCCTCTCTCAGTTTTTTAACGAATTCCCTGTTTAGGTCGATCGCCGCCTTATTGGCCTTTATCGCCAGCGTCCTCTCACAGATGAATGAACTCTTTCTGATGACCATGTCTGTCGGATGTCTGAGAGTCAGGTTGGGGTCGCCGTAAGCAGTTATCTTTTCTGTCAGATTGGAGCAGCTTAGAATTATCTCAAGTCTTGCTTTCCGGCTTTTCAGCGCCTCCCTGAATCCCCGAGAGAGTTCGGGAAGGGATCTATCTGCCGAGATACCTATTATGCAATCCCCCCGGGGGGTTAGATGATCCTCTTTGGTTATCTCGAGGGTGGTTTTGTGTCTTGCAGTAACATTCCTGTGACCCACTGCCTTTATCTTCTCGACTAACATTCTATTCCTTCACGAAATCCAGTATTTCCTCTTCACTTTTTTTAATTCCGAATTTTTTAAAGTAGTTCAGTACATTTGTGATATCCCTCCTTAGGAGCTCATCGGCCAGGGGATGATCCAGGAGGACGCCCATTGAAAAGTCTATCAGAACCGGTTCATCCCAGTTCAGGATGTTATACTCGGATAGGTCGCTGTGTATCAGTCCTTTATGGTACATGGACCTGATGTAGTGAATTATCTCATTGAAGAATTTCTCTGGATTTTCTGGGGGGAGATCCTTTAATTTCGGGGCGGGAATCCCATCCTCTCCGACGAAGCCCATTACAAGGACGTTTTTTTCAACGCATATCGGCTCTGGGCATCTTACCGTTTTATAGACCCTGCTGAGATTATCGAATTCTTTCTTTGCCCAGTTAAAGATCAACTGACGTCTATTTTTCCAACTCGAGAATCTCCTGTCCCCCCTAATATATCTGTCCATGGTCTTGAAGTCCGAGGTCTCTATCGAGTATATCTTTATCGCGATCTCTTTCTCTCTTAGAAGGCCGTGATAAACATTTGATTCTTTTCCTGTAGATATTATGCTTTTTATCTCATCCAGACAGCCTCTCCTTGAGAGCTTGTATAAAGTCATAAGGACCGACTTGTCAAAAACCCCCTCGGAGATCTTCCTGAGTTCGAATTCCGTCTGTTTTATCATCAGTATATTTTAAAAATGGATGCTAAAATTTCATTCCTCTTGCAGATTTTTCAGAAATCCTTTCTTCTCCAGCCATTCGGCCTGCTGATATGTATATCTCCAGAGGATATCACCCCGTTCCTTGGCCTGCACCTTCCACGGTTCGACCAGAACGATATTCCCCTCCTTTATCCATATCCTCCTCCTGATCTTTCCGGGGATTCGGCAGAGTCTCGTGTTTCCATCCGTACATCTCACACTCATCCTCCTGTCTCCCAGAAGTTGCTCAACCTCTCCAAGGACCTGACCCTTCCTCGGGATTCTGACCTTTATTATCTCCGGTTCCGTATTCTTTCCCTTTTTACTCTTTTTATGACTTCCTCTTCCTCCGACTGCCATCTTGATGTAATTTTTACCTCGTTATCTAATTATTTATTATGAAGGATATAAATGCCAGAAGCGAATTCCCGTTCGAATCCCTGAGGTTCAGGGAGGTCGATGGTATCCCCGAGTTAGTTTTGGCCGTTGTGCAGGATTTTAGAACGAACGAGGTTCTGATGGTTGCCCACACCAACAGGGAGGCTATAGAGAAAACCATAGAAACCGGAAGAATGCACTATTTTTCTACCAGCAGAAAGAAGCTCTGGTTAAAGGGTGAGAGATCGGGGAATGTCCAGATCGTTAGGGAGATCTACATAGACTGTGATGGTGATGCTCTTCTTTTTAAGGTAGAGCAGAAGGGCGGGGCATGTCATAAGGGTTATAGATCCTGTTTTTTCAGGAGGATAGAGGGTAGTGAGATCAGAATAGCTGGAAGGAAGGTCTTCAATCCCGATGAGGTCTATTAGCTGGACCCGTTTCTCTAATCCCCAGCTTTGAGAGAACGGAATCTGGATCTCTGTGATACTCCTGGAATATAGCTATTACATCATTCTTCATTCGAATTCCCTTTTTTAGCATTGCCTCAAGCACAAATTTACGTCTAACGATCTCCATATCTACCTGCCTCTTCGTTAGTCCACATCGCCTTCCTATTTTTTCCGTTAACAGTATCGGGTATTCTGTTCTGGAGATATTGTCTGTTTTTGCGTTCCATTTATAGATCTGACCTATCTGAACGACGTCCCCCTCCAGACCGGCTACCTCTCCAACCTCGGTTACCCTCCTTACCAACCCCCTGTTCTTGTCGTAATGTCTATTCATTACGACGATTAAATCAAGCAGGGGGAACATCCTCACCGGTAAATTCATTGGTTCACTGCACAATCTTATGGTGGTCTCCTTGGCATTATTTGAATGGATTGTGCCCATAGAGCCATTCAAACCTATATCCATCGCAACGAAGAGTGTTTCGGCTTCTCTGCCCCTTATCTCCCCAACTATCACCCTGTCCGGTCGCATTCTCAGGGAATTTTCCACCAGAACCTGCATATCGATCCCCTCGGCCCTTTCAGTTAATGAGGGATTTGCCTCCAACGCGACCCAGTTTTTTAGAAAATCAAAGTTTAGCTCTAATGTATCCTCTATGGTTATAACCCTCTCATAGTGGGGTATAAACATGGTCAATGCATTAAGAAGGGTTGTTTTACCACTCCCAGAGCCCCCTGCGATTAACACATTGCAGGGATGTATCCCAAAGCCCTCCACACAAACCCATAAAAAGGCGGCCAACTCTGAGCTTATGCTCTTCATTTGTATCAGGTCAAGAATGGTAAAGGGTGTCCTTCTAAATCTTCTTATAGTAATTGCGGGTCCCTTGGGAGATGCCGGGGATATGACAACGTTTACCCTGCTTCCATCTGGCATATGCCCATCCAGAAGGGGTTTTTTTTCATCTATCTTCCTTCCCGCATTTTTTGCGAGCCATCCTATCAATTCATCTATATCCTCACGATTTTCATACCTAATATTTGTAAGACACATACCATGCTCTCTATGAATTACGAAAACTGGGATATTGAGCCCATTGATCATGATCTCCTCGAGATTGTCATCCCTCATTAATGGCCCCAATCTTCCGTAGCCAAAAAAGATCTTATCCATTATCATAGAAACGATCCTGTCGAGATTATGGGATGATATTTTTTTGTCTTTTAACTGTGACTTTATGTATCTATTCAGGAAGTCTTCCTTCTCGGTGGATGTTCTAAAAATTTCAAGCCTATCTATCACGCTCAGGTAATCACCCATCAGATCCTTCGGGTTGTCTACAATTGCACGTTCTTCTGGAGAAAGCTCCGGCTCTTTTACCATATAAATGGGTAATTCGTGTTTCTCGCTTCTGACGATCTGAATATATTCATAGGAATCAATAACCTCTGGCATTGTATAAAGTCATTTAGCGGAGGAGTATATAAATTTGATACACAATTGTTATTATTCCAGATCACTTTATCTTTATATTGCATGAATCCCTGGTCAATAAAACAACCCTGCTGTCCTCTTTTTGATCTTTAATTCCATAACCGAGTTCCTCTGACAGTTCTTCTGAGAATCTCCTCACATCATCGAAGGACGGCATATTTCCAAGTGTTAGCCTTCTCCTCGATCCACCCAGGAACATGTATGCCTTTACCTCGACAAAATCGGGCTCCGCTATCCGGATTAACTTGGAGTACTTTTCAACCTTGAGCATATTTAATCCCTTGATAGCGGTTAGCCTGATGACCCTTCTCGTGTTCAATGAAGGAAAGATGTTCAGGGTCTCATTTATTTTTCTCCATCCATCCGGGATGATTGGGTTACATACCCTTTTGTAAATTTCTTCATCTGGTGCGTCTAAGGAGAGATAGAGCTGTGTTGGAAGCGGATCCAGAGATTCGAGTCTCTCTGGTAAAGTTCCATTCGTAACCAGAAATGTTGTAAAGTCCCTACGGTTGAATTCCTCGATCAGCTCGGAAATTCTGGGATAGATCGTGGGCTCACCGGATAGGGAGATTGCAACCTGGTTTGGATTCTGGGCCTCATCAAATTTTTTCTCGTTTATCCTATCTGGAATCCCTCCATAACCACTTAACAATTGTCTTTGAGCCATTATCGAGTTTTCGATTATCTCGGAGGGATCATCAAATCTATCCAATTTTATCCCCAGAGTCTGCTCGACATTTCGCCAGCAAAATAAACATCTTTGAGTACACCAAGCCACCGCCGGACTCATCTGTAAACACCTATGGCTCTGAATCCCATAGAACTTCTGTTTATAACAGTAGCCCCGGTTCAGAATACTCCTCTTGGTCCAGTAACATAATTTGACCGCCGAATGTTCTCCAACTATGTGATAATGCTGATGCTGCAGCACCTTTTTAACTTCGGTGGGAATCATCTTCTGGGTACATTTTTAAGGATATATATTCTAATAGAATATAAGGTAGATTATTATATCGGGGGAATTTAAAATGGTTACCTACATAATCGCAAGGCAACTGGGCGGGAAGCCCGTCATTACCGTAAGTGGTGAAGAACTCGGTCGTTTAGATGATGTTGTTGTTGATGAAAAGACGGGACAGTTCATTTCTATAATAGTAGAACCAGTCGGTGATGAATTACCGAAGATAGCATACCCGAAGGACAAAGACGGAAATCTGATAATCCCCTACGATTCGGTAAATGCGATAAGCAAGGTAGTTGTCGTGAAGGAGTGAACCCCACATGGGCGCTGACTGTAAAAACGAAACCCACAAAGTCTCTTACAACGGGATTGGAATCACATATTCTTTACGATCCTCAAGGCCAATTCTACGACGGATATCGCATCTTCTCCGATGATTCTGACCATCGCTTCCTTACCAGCCCCTCCCCTATCATAGATGACGTCCGGGATTTCACCCAGTTTCTTAATTGCCTCCGAGATTCCCCACTCCATTGTTTTTGTATCTTTTGGCTCTCTCTCCCTGTCAAAGGAGGAGATTTTCAGACCCAGTTCCTTGCAGGCATTTAGAATTTCGTCTGAGAATCTGATATTCATTGCGGCCCTTTTTTTTGCATCGAATTTCATTGCCGTCAGAACGATCCTACCAACGTGAGATGTGCCACCGAATTCTATCGTTCCAACCGGAACAACCCCTTTCTTATACCCGACCAGTCTCCCACATATCCCCGCGACATCCTCGATCCTCTTTGCATTTTCAAGGGCCATCGCGATATTTATCCCGACCTCCGGTACCAATCTGTATGAACCCTCGGTTGATATGAATCTCTGGATTGCCCTCTCTATATTTTCTATTATCGACCTCTTTTCTTCTGTCTCGTACGTCCTTCCCAATCTTATTCCCGATGTATCGGCAATCCTTAATCCAGAGCCTACGGCAAAATTCCTACCTATGATGGAATCCATGAACTCCCTTGTCCTTTTTACGGCATCCGGAACCTCCAGGCCAAGTGCTAAGCAGGCAGCTATGGCGGATGCAAAAGCACAACCAGTTCCGTGGATCTCCGTTTCTATTCTTTCCCCGGATTCAAAGCGATAGATCCTTCCGTTATAGTGGAGAATGTCCGGAGCTCTTAGATGCCCTCCCGTAACTATACAGTTTCCAATTTTTCTTGCCGATCTTTCCATGTCTCTCTCCGTCTCTATTTTTATTCCAGAGAGGATCTCCGCCTCCCGGATGTTTGGAGTCGAAATCTTTGCGATCGAGATCAATTTTTTCATTTCCTCGATTCCATCCTCCTCCAGTAATCTATTGCCGGAGGTTGATACCATGACGGGATCTACCACCAGGTTTTCTGTCCTGTAGTGCCTAATTTTTTCATAGACCAGCTCAATAACCTCAGAGCTTGCGAGCATCCCCGTCTTTACCGCCACTGGCTTTAAATCGGTAATTACGGAATCTATCTGAGCCTCGATAATATCCGGGGGTAAAACGAAAATCTTCTGCACCCCAAGGGTGTTCTGGGCGGTTACGGTCGTAATTACAGAAGCCCCGTGCAGCCTAAAGGTCGAAAATGTCTTCAAATCTTGCTGTATACCCGCACCCCCTCCAGAATCGGAGCCAGCTATCGTTAGAACGGTTTTCATTCTCGATGTGCCGTAATCTATTTTATCGATCATATTTCATATGTATCTGAGATTAAAGATTTATCACACTACATCAAGGTCCAGAACGGTTTCAAAGATAAAATCTGGTTCCATCTCCTTTGCTTCCTTCTCGGATAGAACCCCGGTTAGTACAACTGCGGATCTAACCCCGGCACTTTTCGCCGCCAATATGTCGTTCCTCGCGTCTCCAACGAACAGGGTCTCTTCTGGCTTTACGCCAAATTTTTTCATTGCCTTGTAAACCATCTCCGGGTCTGGCTTTGATCTACTGACATCCTCTGCGGACAGAATAAGATCAAATATACCATCCAAACCAAGAAACTCTATTACTCTATCCAGAAATGCCCTCTCATTACCAGAGGCGAGAGCCAACATTATATTCTTCTTCTTTAGACCCAGAAGGAATTCCCCGATACCATCTATCTTTTCGATATTCTCAAGAAACCAGTCGGAATAAAGCAATCTTCTCTGCTCTTCATACGCTATCTCCAATTTCTCTGGTGTGTAGTCACTACCCATAATCGCTCTGAGAACGTCTCTGTATGGCTTACCGAAATAGTGGGTGATCTTATCGTATTTTACCTTCCTGTCGATCCCAGCCTTTTTCAGCGCCCTCCTACAGACCTCAACATGGGCATCATTCGAGATTACCAAAACCCCATCGAAGTCAAAAATTAAGAGTTTGAACATTCTCAAATTTTTGGGTATAAGGTATTTACTTTCTTTTCTTATAATCCGCACAGCTTAGATTGCCAGATCCTGCCATCCGGAACTACTGAAAAACCGAAAGGTATTTATATATAAAGAAATATAATATTCAATACGATTTGGTTATTTTTAAAGACATAAGTATATTTTTAATATGGCCCTTAGATTTAGACAAAATAAAAAATGTATAGCAAAAAAGGAGGTATCTTAAAAATGAACAGAAGATTTTTTATTTATGGATTGATTATTTTCGGTATCTTTATACTGATCGGGGGTGTGAGTGCTTCTGGAATAATTAGAGGGGTCACTCCTGATCAGATAGATGTCAAAACACCGACTGATATAAATGTGTCGTTAAGCACCAATAATACAAATGTGACGTTATCCGGTTGCGGTGTAAGTATGACAGGATCAACATCTGGTGCAGAAACTTGGGTGGAATTCACCGGTGTTACAGCCCAATACCCCGGAATCATATCTGTAACTGCAATCAATGCAACCTCTGGCGAAAAGACGGGATCTGCGGAGATTAAGGTCGGAACCGGTCGCAGACCCAGGAGGTATCTCGATATAAGTGTAAGCGGTAACAATACCGTAAATGAAGTAGTTACAATAACCGTTCTGGATAAGAGAAGGCAGGATCCGGTAGATGATGCGGAGGTGGATGTTTACCTAAATGGTAAGAAGGTTGCCTATGGTCTAACGGATGATAATGGTGTTTTTGAGTTCACACCCACGGAGGAGGGGGATTACCTGGTAACGGTAGATAAACACAATTACCATCACGAGGAATTCTCAATAACGGTATCCGGTGGGGCGGTAACTACAACTACAACGACAACCACGACAACCACGACAACGGAAGCAACTACAACAACTACCTCTTCCACAACAACGACAACAAGGACTACGACCACGATGGCACCAACAACCACGATGGCACCAACAACCACGATGGCACCAACAACCACGATGGCACCAACAACAACCATACCAGCAGAGGCTCCAGGAGGAGGAATTCCATGGCTCTGGATAGTAGTGATAATAGTGATCATTATAATAGTGATATACTTCGTGGCTATGAGAGGAAAGGAGGCGCCTTCGGAGGAAGCTGAGGAAGCTGTAGAGGAAAAGACCTAATTTCTCTTTTTTATTTCTCTTTCTTATTCTAATCTATGGATATTCTCGATACAATTAAAAACAGAAGGTCTATCAGGCATTTCAGTTCTAGGGATGTAGAAAGCGATAAGATAGATAAAATTTTAGAGGCCGCCAAGTGGGCCCCATCTGCTGGTAATCTGCAGGCGAGGGATTTTATTCTAATTAAAGACCCCAAAATAAGGGATAAGATAGTCACAGCTGCATTGAATCAAGGCTTCATCTCAGAGGCTCCAATAGTCATCGTCGTGTGTGCGAATAGGAGAAGGTCTGGATACAGATATGGACGTAGGGGTGAATCACTCTACTGTATACAGGATGCCACCGCATCGATCCAGAATATGTTGCTCATGGCACATTCTATGGGGCTTGGGTCGTGCTGGGTCGGAGCCTTTGACGAGGAAAAAGTAAGGGAAATTCTTGGAATTCCACCCGAGGTAAGACCGGTTGCGATAATCCCAATCGGCTATCCAGATGAAATTCCAGTGACTCCAGAGAGAAGAATAGAGGTACATGAGGATAGTTGGTAGGTTTTATTTTCTCAAATCTAAATTCCTATTGAAGATGGCGGATGTAGAAGAGTTGATTGATCTTGTGGTTAGGGAGACTGGAAGATCGGAGGAAGAGATCAGGGATATGATGGAAAAGAGAAAGGAAGCAACTCATGGGCTTTTATCAGATTACGGGGCCATCTATGCGGTTGCGAAGGAATTCGGTATAGGACTGGACAGCGAGAAAACAGTCATTACAAAACTCTCCGATGTAGAGGCTCAAAAGGCATTCAATGTCGTTGGCAGGGTCAAGGCAGTATACCCCCGAAGGACGTTTGATAGAAAAGATGGAAGCAAGGGAAAATTTGCGAGCATAATCCTAGTTGATGATTCTGGCGAGAGGAGACTGATTTTATGGGATAATAATGCCGAGATAGAAAGGAATATATCTAAAGGAGACATTATAATGGTGAGAAATGTCTATGGGAAGGAGGGTCTCAATAATGAGATAGAGCTTCATGCAACTGCATTGACAAATATAGCAATCAATCCGAAACTGGATATAAAATTGCCAGAGATCGAGGAAAATCTGGTTAAAATTAATGATTTAAAGAAGGATATGAATTCCGTCGATCTGATCTGCAGGGTTTCATCATACTACCCGGCTACCGAGTTTAATAGACCAGATGGCAGCGTTGGATTGAGGGCATCATTCATCGCAGAGGATGAATCCGGGAGGATAAGGGTTGTTCTGTGGGATGAAGCAGCCAGATTCAAACTGAATAATGGAGATTTTATCAGGATAGAGAATGCCTACACTAGAGAGGGTCTGAATCAGGAATTGGAGCTCCAGGCGGGGAACAGGAGCAGGATAGTTCACACAGATAAAACACTAAAATTACCCCCTTTAGAATCGGAAAAGGATTTGAAAATCTCTGAGATAACACCAAATGTATCTAACCTGTCAACGATCGGCAGGGTATTACAGGTTTACCCACCGAGGGCCTATTCCGGGGGGATGGTGTCATCCCTGATCATAGGTGATAAATCCGGGATGATTCGAGTGGTCCTATGGGACGAGAAATCGGGGATGGTGAATGAGCTAAAAAAGGGCGACGCGATAAGAATAAGGAATGCATACTCGAGACCAAATCTGGATAATGAGCCAGAGATACATATCGGTAAATATGGTGAAATATCCGTAAATCAAGGGCTTAAAGTACCACCCTTAAAGGAAATAGAAAATTCTCTGGTAAAAAAGAAGAACATCATAGATCTGGAGAATAGAGATAGATACGTAAAAATTAAAGGGGCGATCGTTGATATAGATGAGAACAGGAGATTGATCTACATGACATGCCCTGCCTGCGGTAAAAGGGTTCAGAATCTGGGTATGGGATGGTTCTGTGAATTCTGTAACGAAGATGTTGATCCGGTGCCAAATTTACTTCTGTCCTTTACCATTGAGGATGAGACCGGGAGCATTAGAGTGGTCTCCTTCAAAGAAAACGCAGAGAAGATCCTCGATATGGATGTCGAGGAGGTAATGAACCTGATAGGGGAAACCCAGGATGAATCCATGCCGGTAACGAGGGCGAGGGAAAGACTTATTAATCAGGAGATCTCGCTAATTGGAAGGGTGAGATATAGCGATTTTTCCGATCAGTTGGAGTTTATCGTAGATGATGTGGTGTGAGTATGGGCGTTTACTCTCCAGAGGATTATATCATTTGCATTGCGATCCTTCTATTTGTCCTATGGTTTCTCCTAAGGTATATATTCTCGAGAATCGAACTCGATAGAGATTTTATCAGGGCCATCTCTCCCTATATACTTATCGGGGTCTTTATAAGGCTCTTGGTTGATGTTGGTTTCTTCGATGCCAATAGATTGTGGAATGTCACCCCGGGGGTTTATGTCTTAACGATCATGTTAAGCCTGATCTCTGTTGCTCTTGGGATGTACGTGTCCCATTACTTTAGGATTCCCTACTGGTATATCTCTCTTGGTATCGGAATTCTGATACTTTTGCCCATTACCCACGAATTACTCTCACATCTTGTCCACTTAGAGAGGGTTCTCTATCCATTAACCCTTGCCTCAGTAATCCTCTTTTTGGTATACCTTCTATCAAGATATTTCAAGGTAAAAATATTTCAGAGGAGAGATAACCTAATAATAATATTCTCTCATCTGCTGGATGGCTGTGCAACATTCATTGCCTATAACTATTACGGCTTCTATGAGGAGCATCTGCTGCCCATCTTCCTGATATCCCTAACTGGGAGCAACGCAATTATAATGGTGCCAGTAAAACTGGTCTTGATTTTACTGGTTATATACCTGATCGAAAGGTGGTATCTCGAAGAAAAGAAAAAAGATGAGCTTCTCTACAGGGCGATCAAATTCACCATATTTATCCTGGGAATGGGCCCGGGTTTGCGGGATATGCTGTTGCCCTCCCTGGTTTAATCTTACCGGTGACCGAAGTAGAAAACCAACCCTTTATTTTTTCGATCCAATCTGACAAATCCGAACCTCTCAAACTGAATTACTTCATCAACCCTTAAATCCCCACACGATGGCTCGCAGAAACCCTTTACCGTCTTCTCTGGCATTATCACCTCGGCATTTAGATGATCCTGAACCCAGTGTATCTTATGTACGTCCAGCCTTTTTTCTTTCAGGTATGTTGCCTCTATCCCTTTATCGATTTTACCGATCTTTATATTGAAGAGATTCATCAACCTGATTTCCTGTCCGGTCTTTAATCCCTTTTTATCATCCTCCGAAATAAAGAGCCTCATATTCCCCGATCGATCCACTTTTAGTTTAATTTCCCGATATCCTCTATCGGGAAAGCTTGGATGTAATGGTATCTTCACCCTCTTCTCCGGGGCATTTTTAACCAGAAGCTCCACGGGGTTCTCAACAAAGAAGTATCTGTTGGCCTTTGAATCCATGATCTTCCTGTTCTCCGAGAAGAGGTTTTCCAGGCTGATGGAAACGTCCGTTTCATTTATGCCGAGACCTATCATTAGATTCCTTATGGCGTCTGGAGAAATCCCCCTCCTCCTAAGGGCGAGGAGGGTTGGTAATCTGGGATCATCCCAGCCCCCGTATTCCTTCTTCTCTATCAATTCCCTCAGTTTGCTTGTGCTGAATCTTCCAAATCCCTTCAGGCTTATTCTGCCCCAGTGTAGGGTAATTGGATATTTCCATCCAAGATAGTTGTAGATAAATCTCTGCCTGCGCTCCGAATCCATCAGATCCTTCCCCCTGATTATATGTGTAATTCTTAGAAGATGATCCTCTATAGCAGATTCAAAATCCAGCATCGGCCACACAATAAATCTCTTCCCGACCCTGGGGTGCTCCTCCCTTATTACCCTGAAGGCAACCCAATCCCTGAGTGCCGGATCCCTGTGTTTGATATCCGTTTTTATCCTCAAGACGCATTCTCCATCCTCATATTCCCCATTCAGCATATTTCTCCAGAATCTCAGATTCTCCTCCTTGGATTGCTTTCTGTGTGGACATCCCCTCCCTTCATCCCTGAGTTTTTTAAAATCTGCCCGAGAACAGAAACACACATAAGCCTTCTCCAGATCGATCAATTTCTCTGCATATTCATAGTAAATGGGGATCCTATCAGAGGCATAATAGACTTCATCCGGCTCCGCGCCCAACCATTCACAATCCTCGAGATACCATTCATAGGCCTTCAGCATCGGCTTCTTCGTCCTTGGATCGGTGTCATCAAACCTGAGAATGAATTTTCCCTTGTATTTCCTGGCCAGTTCCGAATTCACGACGATACCGCGAGCCGAGCCCAGGGTTGCGGGTCCGTTTGGATTCGGGGCAAATCTCATAACCACCTTCTCCAATCTCCCCGGAAGCTTTAGGCCCGTCGTTCTCTCAACCCTCCTTTTTTTGGACTCGTATCCACGCAGTTTTTTTATCTCAATTTTATTTACCTCAGAGACGATCTTTTTGGTCTCTTTCATCAATCTCTCTATATCCCTCTTAGCCTCCGGAATCTCCGAGAGAACCCCACCCATGACCGCCTTTTCTTTAGCTCTTCCATACCTGAGCCTGTTCTGTATCGCATACTTCCTTATGACATCGCTGAGGGGCATTTTATTTTAATTTAAGGTTATATACTAATAGAATTACAGTTCAAAAATACAGAATCTAAAAATGCGACCAAGAGTTATATTTAATTCTGCGATGAGCCTCGACGGTAGAGTAAAGAAAAGGGAGGAGGGGGTTGATTTTCTTAGTAGGCTGGACAGATATAGAACACACGAGCTCAGGGGCTCAGTCGATGCGATAATGGTGGATATCGAGACAATATTGGATGAGGACCCAGAACTCGGTGTTCGAGCTCCAGAGGAAAGAGAGCCCTACAGGATCATCATAGATAGTAAGGCGGAGATAAGGGAGGAGGCAAAGATCCTCTGCGGGGATGGGCATAAGATCTTGGTCGTTTCGAAAGATGCCCCAAGGAAAAAATTAGACAAATTAAAGAAGATAGAAGACCTGGAGATAATTACCTGTGGCGAATTCGCGGTAAATCTGAGCGAGCTGATGGACAGATTATATAATATCCCCATCCGGAGAATGCTCCTCGAGGGCAGTGGAAGCCTGGTAAGAAGGATGTTTAATGAGGATTACATAGATGAACTCTACATTATGATAGTCCCAACATTGATTGGAAGAGGCCCAGAGCTCTTTGAAAAGAACCTCGACAGAGAGATAAAGTTAGATCTGGACGGAATCTTCCAGTACGGGGACCAGGTCGTTCTGCACTATCTGGTGAGGAGGTAGTTACTGGCACATCTATTGCCCACCCGTCTCTCTATCGAGTTAATGGGTTTTCCCATTAGATCGGATATACAAACTGCCACTGTCAGTTTACACCAGGGTGCGGCATTCACTTCGTTCAGCCACACTTAATTCTCCAACAATCCCCTGCACCTTTCACAGAGAGCCATGGGTTTTAAATTACACAAACTGCC
>Ga0164311_10000559_pt1 | contig 16649 bp, 16 predicted proteins | sample GuaBasSedimGuay2_FD_121796 | JGI IMG/M metagenome (GOLD analysis project Ga0164311, IMG submission 121796) | Subseafloor sediment microbial communities from Guaymas Basin, Gulf of California, Mexico - Guay2, Core 4569-9, 9-12 cm | ecosystem: Environmental > Aquatic > Marine > Hydrothermal vents... | reverse complement strand
GAGGGCTTCAGAGGCTTGCCTGAAGTAGATGCTGATAAGTGCACGGTGTGCGGCGTTTGTGCGGCGGTCTGCCCCGCCCGTGCAATAACCGTCGAGGATGATGGCAGCAGCCGGAAAATCGAGTTCTGGCACGCAAGCTGCATATTTTGCGGGCAGTGCGCTGCGTTTTGCTACCCGTTGAGTGCTGTGAAAATGACCGAACGCTACAGCGTCGTCGTGACTGACAAAGAAGAGTTGAAAGTGCTTGTGGAAGACGCAAGCGTTGCTTCCGAGCTTGTGAATGCAATGCGCTGCATTTCCTGCGGTTGGTGCGAGGCGGTCTGCGCCTTTAACGCTATAAAGTTGACGAAGAGCGACGGAATAAAGTGGACGCCGAGCATTGACGTGACGCTTTGCAAGGGCTGCGGCACCTGCGCCGCGACGTGCCCCGCCTACGCTTTGGACATGCGGCTTCATTCCAAGGATGCCGTTCTTGAAAGAGTAAGAGCTGCAGTGGAGGAGTTAAAAGGTGCGGAGCGCCGCCCGAGAGTTCTGGTATTTTCGTGCACGTGGTGCGGCGCCGAGGAGGCTGGCATTGCTGAGAAATACGAGAATGTGCGGCTTGTCAAACTCATGTGCACCGGCGGGCTTGACAACAATTATATACTTGAGGCTCTGAAGGGCGGCGTGGATGGCGTCCTCGTCCTCGGCTGTGAGCATGGCGAGTGCCACTTCGTCTCCGGCAACTTTTGGGCGGAATTCAGATTCAAAGAGCTGAAGGCGATGCTCGAAGGCATAGGGCTCGGCGAGAGATTCGACTGGGTGTGGGTTTCCGCCGAAAAGCAAGATAAAATGTTTGCCGCCGTAGAAAATATGATTTCAAAGCTTAAATGAGCTTTTCTTTTTGTTGCTTTTGCTTTTAACCCCGCCGAAACTGTCTGTATTAAGATTAGTCGTTGTGAGGCGCTCCGACGGCGTTCCGCAGCCACTCCAAATATGCATTGTAGCCCCTGATTATTGGGAGCGCTATGATTTCAGGGACTTCGTAGCTGTGTATTTCTTTGATGTGCTTTATAAGCTCGTCCAGTCGGTCTTCAGTGGTTTTCATTATAAGTAGGCTCTCTTCCTCGTCCTGCATAGCGTCGTGCCACCAGAAGAAGGAGCGGACGCTTGCGATGACGTTCACACAGGCAACCAGCCGCTTTTCGACAACGAACTTTGCGATACGCTCCGCCTCATCGGGTTTTGATGTGCAGAAAACAACGACGTTCTGCATATCAAAAAAGGAAAAATTGGGAAAATTACCTTGCAGGTCTTATGATGTCTCTCTCGCCGGCAGGCTCGAACTCGTGGAGTCCGCCCTTCGCATACATCAGGCATGGACGCCTGAAGTCGAAGACGAGGTCGGGGTCGGCGAATGTAAGTTTGATGAGCGGCGACGTTGCCCATGCCGAGCCTCTACCGAGCATCGCTGAGTATATTATAAAGCCTTGGTTGTGTGCTACTGTGTATGAAACGTATGGGACGTTTGGTCCGAGGAGCTCGGGCAAGCCGCCCTCCTCACCACGCAGCGAGCACAAGTTGCCAGGACCTATATGGTCTTGCGTCTCCTGTCCACCCCAGCCGGTGCGCATCCAGCCCTCCTTTGCGATGTTCGCAATAGCGTAATGGAAGCCCATCTTGCCCATCACGGAGTCGCCTGTGAGCAGTGCTGCCAGCGCGCCGCCGACGCCTGACATGAGACCCATCCGCAGGGCACCACCCCAGAACGCCTCAAGCAGCGTCGGATATTTCTCGAAAGTCTCCATGACGTAGGTGCCAGCCATGTCTATGAACGTCTTTACGACATCCCACTTGTCAGGCACCCGTTCGTGTCCTTGGAAGTTTGTGTGCACAAGTTCAACAAGCCTATGCAGCCAATCCGTAAAAGCGTTGCCCATCGTTAGAATCGTGTTTGCGCTCGGGAAGCCCAGACCGCCTGACATATAGACGCCATACCAACAAGAATCGTGGAAGACCTGGTGTATCATCGCAGCCTCTATGGTGGCGTCGGTCAGCCGCTTGCCAAAGGCTTCGTCATCGACCGCCGCCTTCAAGAAAGGCACCGGCGGTAGTTCGGCATCGTTGGCACAGAAGTCTGCGACGAAGCCCCACGGGACGCCGCCCGGCTCGTTCGGCGGTCTTGCACGGCTTTGCCACGTTGGCAAGCCCATGAAGAACGCCTGTGCGTGCTTTGCCGAATACGCAAGGTCTGACAAGACGGACTCGCCGATGAGCCTATATGCAGCACAGAACGCCATGACGATGGCAATCGCAGACGCTCTCACCTGAGAGCCGCCGTCGGTAATTCTGCCTCGGAGCGTGTGCACGTGGTTCGCCACGAATAGCCTGTCACCTATGCCTTTCTTCAACATTTCTGCCTTCTCAGGGTGGAACTCCTTGTCCGGGTCAAGGACCCAGCGGCGGTCGAATTGCGCCTTCAGGTCGTCGTTACCAGTCATCACTTTGGCATAAGCGTCTCTTGAGAGCCACGGGTGCGTCTCAGCCATGTGCTCTTGGATGACAGCGCCACCAGAGAGCGTGTGCTGCAATGTCTCCATGAACAAGTTCATGGATTCTGGCGAAATTTCCTTGCCAAGCCGCAGTTGGATAACACGGTGCGGCACGTCCAAGCCGACGATTACCGTCCTTTTTACATCATCTATCATCTGATGTGCCGCACAGTTGTTATAGAAGTTCAGCTCGTCGTGTTCGATTAAAATGTCCGTACCACTTATCAGAACAGGCTCGATATACCTCTGCCCGAGAGGGATGCCAACTTCTCTATTGTACTGCGGAATGCCTCTTTCAAGCGCAATCCGCCTGCCCCACTCCACGAATTCCCGCTTTGCCTTCGACTGCTGGATGCCGCCGTGCCGGTAGGCTTCGTGGTCGATAACGTCCATAGGTGACGCTCTGAACATCTTCGCCATAGCGTCGTAAATCTCACGCTGCTTCTCGGTTTCGATAACAAGGTCTCTGAGCTTCATAGGGTCAAAACGGTAAGCAGTCTCTTCAGCCTTCTTTATTCCTGTAATCGCAGTGTCGTCCCAGTGGAACAGACGCTCCTCACCCGCCTTAACCTCCACTTTCCTGAAAGTATCGCCGACCTCGCCCCACTCCACCTCCGTCTTGTATTTCAACTTTGATTTCTTTTCCTCCTCGCCCATTTTCCCCTCCTAAAGAGTTGTTGCATTTTCATTATTCTAAGTTATATATATAGTTTTCCTGGTGTTTTAGAGAGCGTTCCTGCCTTTTAGGGAGCGCAAACAATAGTTATTACTCTCTGTCTCGATGTTCACGCACCCTTATTCGAATTTGGGAACATATTATCCGAGCCAGAGTTGTTTGGTGATGGCGGCGCACCGGTCTCCGAACCGCTCATCGTCGAACGCATAGGTTTCTAATCCTGGCACTATGACCCTTACGACAGGAACCCTTAGCTCGCTCGTTAAATCCACAACTACTACCCTTTCCAGCCCTGCTCTCCTCAGTTTTTTTACCATGACGCCTATGTCCTCCAAGATGTCATCGTTGTCGTGAGATTCGACATCGTCAAAACGCTTTTCCTCAGTCTCAGCATACCAATGGGCGTTTAATCGCTTCAAGCCCTCGTAGCCGAGCCGTAACTTAAAGCGCATATCTGCCTCTTCTACCTCAGTGAAACCGCCGTTCGTATTCATGTAAATCTGCGTGGCTCTCGCTTGCGCAAGCTCCGCCAACGCTCTTCCAAGCGCAACCTCGGCATTGACGTGCGTCCCCACTCCGATGAGCAGGAGCCTTGGGTCCCTTGAGGGGTCCTCAGCGACCGCCGCGAACGTCGGAACGCCCACGTCCGTCGTTATTTCCTTTATCATCACGTGGATGCCTGCTCGCTCATACCTTTCGATGAGCGTCTGCAAGCGCTTGCTGCGCCGCATGTCTGTGATCGTGGCGCCGGTCCGCCTTGCCGCTTCGGCTAATGAGTGTGCGTCTCTTTCTATGACCTCCGCCAAGCCGTGGCAGACTGCCTCCTCCAGCGTGTTCCCGGAGGCGAGCCCGTTGGTGTTGGGCTTGAATATCTCACGACGGAAGGGGTAAAAGACAGCGTTCGCCGGCACGAGCACGCTTTCTTCACGCACGAGGTCGAAGCCCTCAACCCACGTTATCCTACGCTCCACCAAGAAATCATCAGGGAGAATAAGCTCATCGAGATTTATGGCGTTTGGAAACTCATCATACCTGCCTATGAAGACACGCATGTCGAGGTGAGCCTCTAAAGAAGGGAATAACGCTCTACTACTTCCATCAACGCCGACGCCATGGCTTCTTCTTTTATCGCTCCTTTGCCTTTGTAGATTTTGCCCTTGCTCTCGCACAAGAACACAGGAATGTTAAGCTTATCCAAATTTGTTATATCCCGCAGAACACCGATGTCATTAAGCCGCCTCAAAGTCTTAGCGGGCGGCACCGCTCTATGCCCAGTAACCCCCCAATATTTCTTCTTACAAGGTCGCAGCATAAAAGAGAAAAGAGAAAAGAGAAAAGAGTTAAATTAGTAACCCTCGGGATTTAACCACTCCTTATGTTCTTCTCTCGCCTTCTTTATGATTTCGGTAGCTTCGTCGAAGGAGCAGAAGTAACGAGCGGGCAGCGGGTAGCCTGTCTCCTCACAGAGCGTCGGCATCATCCGAGCTTCGTCGCCGTAGACGAACTTAGACTGCACGAACGTTTCTGGCATCTTATACCTGTCCATGCCGTATCGCAGGACGGAATACGCAATCTCCTCGTGCGTTGGCGGTATGATTTCCGCACCGACGGAATCGATATACTCCCACATTGGCAGATGGATAAATCTTGACGCCCAGTTCGAGCCGAGGATAAGTCCATTGAACCTGTAAGTGAAGACACTTGGCGGGTTCTGAGCCATAAGGTCGAGAGCGGGCGGTCTCGGGAAGAATTCAGCGTCCCATATCTTGAACGGCCAGCCGAGCTTCACAGAGTTCAAGCATTGATAGAGCTGCCTTGAGAGCTCGATAGCGACCCTCAAGGGCGACGGCGACTCGTAGCCCGCACAGGCAATAGACCAGCCGCAGATGTGGTAAGCGGCAGTTGCATACTCGGGTGTCATCTCGTTACGAACGTCGAGGAAAATGTCACGAACAAGCATGCCGGCTTCCGCTACCGGTCTCGACCATATCAAATCCTTAAGCTTCTCTCCAACCTTCAAATGCCGCCGCTCCAGCAAGTCCATGCCGAACTCGGGGTCGAACTGCCAGACGTTGGTAACGTAGCCATCCTCATAATGGATGTCTGGGAAGTATTGCTGCATTTCGAGGGTGCGTCCGTCCGCTCCTACGAAGGTCGTATCAACGCTCCGCCCATAGAGGAGAATCATGGACGGGGGGTCTTGGATGATACGGGTTGCGAACACCGGCGGGAATGAGAGGTAAGCGACTACCTTTGATATGTCCTTAAAGATGCCTCCTTTCCACGCTCTTATGATTTGCTGGTTCTCAGCGAACCTTATGACATACTCCTCCTGCCCCAGCATGTTGAATTCATACCAGCGTGCCATATTCAGTTTGAGCGGTGTCTCACGCTCTGGGTCCCCGGGACGTCCGATGACGAAGCAAGAGTAGAAGGTTCTGCTCATCGGCCACGCTTCCGTGTTGTCATGATAGGGACGCTTCCTCATTCACTCCACCTCCTTCTTCCATTTCTCCTCATACTCCTTTATAGCCTTTTCAGACGCCTCCTTCTCCCACGGCCACACAGCTTTCTCTTTGATTCTGAAAATCTCCCTGAGCGGAACCACGGGAACGTCAGCCCACCACCACGCACGTGGCCAGTGGTGGCCCTTTTCGCACAAATATACCCATATCGGTTCTATCTTCTCAGGACTAGTAGGGCCGCCGAAGCCGAACTTCCGCCACTCCTTCCTCGGAATCTCTTTGACCCTATGGAATATATCATGAACCATAGGGCCAAGCTCCTCGTATTGAAGCACGGCGGGCGCCTTCTTCACTATTTTTGCGCCGCACCTTGCCTTATACTGAAGCTGGTCGAAATACGCGGGGCAGATGACGTTTTTCGGCAGCAACTGCTTTTCCTCTATTTTCTCCACAGGACCCATCCGCTCTTCCTCGCCCATCTTGTTTTCCTCCCAGTGCTTTACGCTTTATCGTGATTAATCTTATAATATTTAAAGCTAACGGGCTTTGCTCGCATGGGAATGCTGTGGGCGGATTAAGGAGGGCAGAGCTGTGTCAAAAACGAGAATTTTATATGACTCAAAGGTAAAAGATGAAGAATATGACCGGAGAGGGGAGGGGAGGAGGAGCCGAGCCTGAGAGTTGCTTTTCTTACTTCTTTGAGCCTCGCAGCGTCGCTGTCATCGGGGCGCTCCGAGAGGGCTGGTTCGGCGGCTATGTCATCATAAAGAATCTAAGGGTGTTCGGCTTCCCTGGCGAGGTTTACCCTGTCAATCCCCGCTACGACAAAGTCCTCGGCTTAGACGTTTATGCCAGCGTTAAAGACATTCCGGCAATGGTTGACCTCGTCATCATCATGACGCCTGCTGCGGTGGTGCCGAGCGTCCTCGAGGAGTGCGGGGCGTGCGGCGTGCGTGCGGCGATTGTCGTCTCTGACGGCTTTGCAGAACGCAGTGAGGAAGGGGCAAGGCTGCAAAAAGAGCTTGTTAGCGTTGGGCGGCGTGAGGGCATCCGCATCCTCGGTCCAAACACCGTAGGCGTCACAAACACCGCAAACGGGCTTGTAACGACGCCCTACGAGTTCGGCTACTCCAGTATTAGAAGGGGCTTCGTAGCGCTCGCAGGACAAACAGGGATAATTGCGCCGCAAGCTGTGCCTTACGAAGACCTACAGTATGGCATCAGTAAGATTTGTGATTTCGGGAACAAGTGCGACGTGGACGAAGCTGACCTCCTCGAATATCTTGCTGAAGACGCTGAGACGAAGGTCATAGCCATGTATCTTGAAGCCATCCGGGACGGGCGGCGGTTCTTAGCGACTGCGAAGCGAGTTGTTGAAAAGAAGCCCGTCATCGTGCTGAAGTCGGGGCGCAGCGAGGCGGGAGCAAAAGCGGCGGCGTCGCACACCGGCACGCTGGCAGGCGACGACAAAATCTACGACGCGGCGTTCCGACAAGCCGGCGTGCTGAGAATTCAAAATTTCAGGGAACTTTTCGAAATTCCCAAGATTTTCGGGCAACCTCGCCCGAAGGGCAACCGCATCGCCATGGTTACGATGACGGGCGGCGCCGGCGTGATGTCTACGGACATCGCTTACGAGTGCGGCTTGGAACTTGCAAGGTTCTCCGAAGAAACCTCAAACAGGCTCGGCGAGATATTCCCGTCGCTCGCAAAGAACCCCTCGGACGTCGGACCGGCGCTGTTCGCTGACGATATCATACAAATATACAAAAAGGCAATAGAAGCGGCACTGGAGGACGAGGGCGTGGACTGCGTGTCCGTCGTCCTGTGGACGGGCGAGGCGGCACCGCCGCCACTATACGTCGAGCTTTTTAAGGAGCTGAAGGAGAGGGCATCGAAGCCCGTGGCGATATGGGCATACTCGGCGCATCTCGTTTTAGCGCAAGAGCTCTCACGAGAGCTGGAGAAGTTGGGTTTCCCGGTGTTTTCGGACTTCGAAACCGCCGTGCGGGCGCTTGGTATGCTGTATAAGCTCTCAAAGCGGGTAAATGACTGAAATAAAGGTTTTGCTTGTGGACTCGCAAGCTTCAAAGTTTTGCGACGTGCTGGAAGAATTTTTAAACGCTGAGAGCGTTGCTGAGTATAGAGTCATCAGCACGGAAGAGCCGAAAGCGGCGTTAGAGCTTTTAAGGGATGCAGACGTCGCAGTCATAGAGTTGGATTTGACGAGAGAGGCGGCGGAACACGGACGTGGGGACTTGCCTACACCCGAGGAGGTGCACACAGGCTACAAGCTTCTCGCATATACGAAGAAGAACTTTTCACGGGTCAAAGTGCTGATTCTGGCAAGCCTTGCAGCGTGCGCTCCTGAAAGCTTAGAAGCGGAACGGCAGCGTGCCTTAAAGAAGGGCGCGAGCGGCTTCTTGTGCAAGCCCGTGCCTTTACAAACACTTGTTGACGAAATAATAAAGCTAAGCGCGGCAGGCGAGGGGGAGGCAAAAGCGTTATAAATAATAGTTAATAATGCAGAATTAAAAATATGCAGCGGTTAGAGGGAAAGGTTGCGATTGTGACGGCGTCTGCGGGTGCAGGCATAGGGCAAGCGACCGTGCGGCGACTTGCGCAAGAAGGTGCAAAAGTCGTCGTCTCTGACATCCACGAGAGGCGGACGGCGGAGGTTGCTGAAGATCTTAAGGCGAAAGGTTTTGAGGCTATCGGCGTGCCTTGCAACGTTACTGACAAAGAACAAGTGGAAGCCCTCGTAAAGCAGACGCTGGAGGCGTTTGGCAGGATTGACATCCTCGTGAACAATGCCGCCCGTAACATAGTTAAGCCTGTGGTGGAGTTGGACGATGAGTCGTGGGACACGGTGGTCAACGTAAACCTCAAGGGCACCTTCTACTGTTCGAGGGCGGTGCTGCCGACGATGATAAAGCAGAGGGGCGGCAACATCGTGAACATTTCATCGATAGCGGCGTGGATAGGTTCGAAGGAGGACGGTGCCGCATACTGCGCTGCGAAAGCCGGCATAATGGCGTTCACGAAGGTGTTAGCAAGGGAGGCGGCGCCTTACAACATAAGAGTGAACTGCATAGCTCCCGGCTTCATACCGAATCCGTTCTTAAGACGCATTTATCCAGAAGAGGTGCTGAGGAGGTATGAGGAGCTGTCACCGATGGGGCGTGGGGGCAAGCCCGAGGAAGTGGCAAGCGTCATTGCCTTTCTCGTCTCGGACGAGGCGAGTTACATCACGGGAGAGACTGTCTGCGTCAGCGGTGGCACCTACATGCACTAAGGTGTTTTTATGATAAGAGGATTAGAGCCATTTCTAAAGGCTGTAGAGAACCCATACAAGACCGTTTCTGAGTGGAAAGAGCGAACTGGAAAGAAGGTTATAGGCTGCTACCCGATGTGGCTACCTAAAGAGCTCGTGCACGCCGCTGGGTTGCTGCCTGTGGTTGTATGGCGTAGCGACGAGCCTGTGACAATAGGGCATGCATATGTGCATACGTTCAATTGCGGACTGACACGCAGCTTTGTGGATGATGCCGTCCGTGGCAAGCTGGACTTCATTGACGGCTTTATTATTTATAGAACGTGCCTGCAAGCGCAAGAGCTGCCGTTCATCTTGGAGCAGCATGTGCGTCCGGCATACCTTGAATATTTGTATTTGCCAGCGATTTTTCCAGGGGCTGCGACAAAGGATTTCCTGATAGAAGAGCTGGAACGCTTCAAAGCGAGCCTCGAGGAGTTTACAGGCAAAGAGATTACAGATGGAGAGCTGCGACGGAGCATAGAGCTTTACAACGAAAATAGGCGTATGTTGCGGCGCTTCTACGAGTTCAGGCGGAAGAATCTGGGCGTTTTGCGGGCTCGTGAAGTAATGGCAGTCGTGTGGTCGAGCATGCTCGTGCCGAAGGAGGAGCACAACACTTGGCTTCGAGAGCTTCTTTTAGAGCTTGAAGAGCGGCAGGAGGAGCTTTTGAAAGAGCCACGTGTTAAGGGCGACTTGAAAGTAGTGCTCACCGGCGCTTTGTGCCAGACGCCGCAGTTCGAGATTTTAGACATGATTGAAGATTTGGGGATGGTGGTTGTGGACGATGACCTTTATGTAGGCTCCAAATACTTTGCGAACGATGTCGAGCTTGACGGCAACAAGCGTCCGCTGGAGGCACTTGCCGAGCATTATCTAAAAAGGGAGCCGACGTGCCCGACGAAGGGCGACTGGGAAATGGATTGGACGGATGAAATTGCGGGGATGGTAAAGAGAGGCGGTGCCGATGGCGTAATCTCGTTGCTCATAAAGTTCTGCCCGCCACATCTCTGCTACTACCCTGATATTAAGAGGGGGCTGATGGAGGCAGGCGTTCCTGAAGTGATGATAGAGGTGGAGCACGAGATTGTCTCTCTGGAGGGCGTGCGGACGAGACTTCAATCGTTCGCAGAGTCTTTGAGGAGGGGTGCTTGATGGTAGAAAAGAAAGAATACAAATTGAACAGGCTCGAAACGACGAAGCTCATAGGCCCAATGGTGGACAAGCACTGGGCTGAGCTTAGAGAGGCGAAAGAGCACGGCGAAAAGGTAGCGTGGTGCTCCGGGCCGCTGTTTATCTTCCCGTATGCGATGGGGATGAAGTGTCACTTCATGGCGGGCTACGCTGCTTATTGCGCCGGGCGTAAGGCTGGTGACCAAGTTTTAGAGGCGGCGGAGGCTGACGGCGAGCTCATGGACACGTGCTCATATCATCGTTTGCATACCGGAATGGCGGCGGCAATTCTTAGAGGGCGACCTGTGAGGAAAGAAGTCATTTTGCCAATTCCAGATTTGCTGATAACTGGACGGCTCTGCACCGAGATGGCGCACTACGCAGAAGCGTTGTATCGTCGTCTTAAAATTCCTGTGGTGGCGGTGGACATCCCGCCGCCACGGCGCAAGGAGGACTTGCCAAGGCTTGAGCGTTTCGTGGTTCGTCAAATAAAAGAGAGCTTGATACCGGCACTTGAGAAGGTCTGTGGGAAGGAGTTCGACGAGGAGGAGATGCGGCGGATTCTCAGGGTGCTAAAGAAAGCGACGACGCTGCGCAACCAGTGCTGGGAGTTTTTCAAGCTGAAACCGACGCCTTGGACGCTCTGGGACTATGGCGTGAGTATCGCTCCGGTCTTTTATATGATGGGGAAGCCTGAGACCGTGCCTTACTACGAGAAGCTGCTGGCGGAGCTTAAAGAGCGGGCGGCGAAGAAGATTCCAGCTATATTGCCAGACGGTGAGAAATACAGGTTGTATTGGGATGCGTGGCTACCTTGGGCGTTTCTTGGGATGTTCATTCGGAAGTTCGTGTCCTACGGGGCGGTTCCGATTTGCGGGCGTTACCCGTGGGAGTTCTTCCCGCATCCTGAGTATATAGACCCAGACGCCGACGATATCGTGAAGAACTGGGTCGAGCTTTATTACACGAAAGGGCATCAAGCCATGGTTATGATGACAGAGGGCGCCCTTGAGCAGATAATGGAACTTGTGGAAGAGTATTCGATAGACGGGTTGGTGATGTTTGCGTCGAAGACGTGCCGTGCGTGGGTCGGGCAGAGGGAGATAGTAAACGAGATAGAGCGGCGGCTCGGCGTTCCCGGCGTAATTATCGAGGCAGATATGGTGGATTCGAGGATGGTCTCCGAGGCGCAGATAGAAACAAGGCTGCAAGCACTTTTTGAAACTATTGACGCACGGCGGCGTAGGTGAAGAGTGGAAAGAAAAAACCATCGGGAAGAGCCATGGGGGCGGCAGTAGCGGGCGTTGACATTGGCTCCATATTCACGAAGGTTGTCATCATAGATGCAGAGAGCTACGATATCATATCGTTCAGTATCATGCGTAGCGGAGCATCGCACGAAAACGCATCGAGAAGCGCCACTAAAGATGCCTTACGGGCGGCAGGCATGAGTCTTGAGGATCTGGCATACGTGGTATCAACGGGTTACGGGCGTTCGAGGGTTCCATTCGCCGACCGCCAGATTACGGAAATCACGTGCCATGCGAGAGCCGCAAAGTTCCTGTTCCCTGACGCTCACACCATCATTGACATCGGCGGACAGGACAGCAAGGTCATCCGCATCGACGCCGCCGGCAGAGTCACGAACTTCGTGATGAATGACCGATGTGCTGCGGGCACCGGGCGCTTTCTTGAGGTGATGGCGGAGGCGCTCGAAGTCGATTTGGGTAAAATGACAGAACTCTCGCTCCGAGCTACTAAAAACATAGAGGTCAGCAGCGTTTGTGCGGTGTTCGCCGAGTCCGAGGTAATCTCGTTAATAGCAAGCGGGCACGAAAAGGCGGACATCGCCGCAGCCATTTTTAGGGCAATTGCCCGCCGCATCACCGGCATGGTCGGACAGCTTGGGGTCCAAGAGCGAGTTGTGATGACTGGGGGCGTTGCAAAGAACGAAGGTGTCGTCCGTGCGCTTGAAGAGCGGCTGAACGTGAAAATCACGGTGCCTGAGGAGCCGCAGATCGCCGGTGCCCTTGGCGCTGCGCTCCTCGCTGCCGAAAGCCTCAAATGAGCGACTTTTTACTGCTCCCTTTTGCCCTCGTTTTTGCGACGGGCAGTTTTGTCCCCCTGTCGGGTCGTGATAAGAGCTCGTCGTGCCCCCGGCCAACGGTGTCATGCTCAGTTGACACTCTCCACGACTAAAGTCGGGAGATTCTCGCTTCTGAGGGCATCACCGACATCGGAGCCACATCGGCTTTTACCTCAGCTCCTTCCTCCCCCCTCAGAAGCGAGGGGTGTGCCAGCACCCCGTTAAATCCGTCTCCGTGGAGACGGGCTATATTCAACACACCTACGACATCTCTATGGGCTTCGATTCCGCAGCTTAAACACTTGAACAGTCTCTTGTGCTTTTTCACGTTTTTGGAGCTGCACCACGGGCAGCGAGACGAGGTTCCGTTCTCCCTGACAAGTTTTACTTTAATTCCGAAGTTCTCGGCGGTCGTTCTCAGCCTCTCGATGATGTATCTAAAAGACCAGAAGTTGTGTATCATGGCGTTGATTTCGTTTCCTTTGTCGTTGTTCTCTCTGATGTGGCTAACGTCTCCAACGACGACCTCGCCGACTCCCTTGCTGAAGCAGAGCCTGACGAAGTGATGAATGATCGTGTTGACAGCATGCCTGAGCCTTCGCCGCCTTTTGCGATACAGCTTTCTGAGCCGCTCGGATGTCTTCCTGCCGTTAACACGCTTCAGCTGAGATTGACATCTGGAGATTTTCTTAGTCCAGTACCACCAGTCCGCCAACAACGGCTTGCCCGAGAAAGCTATGCACTGTCTCTCTCCCTCCACCCAGCCCGTGATGATGTTTACCACGCCGAGGTCGGCGTACGCCCTCTTGGCTGATTCAGCCCGATTAACAGAAACTTCAACTGATTGAAGGGCGTACCACCGACCCGTTAAATCGTCGTAGTGGATTTCTAAGCGACCCTGCTTTCCTCTCCACCTTATATCTCCGGTTATGCGAATTCTTAAACCCCGAAATACCAACCATTTCTTGTTTCCCACCTCCACAATCCTGTAGCAGTCGTTCCTAATTACGGTTAACAGCTTTCTTCTTCCAGTTAAGCGATCCTTCCAGTATCTCGGAGGGGAGATCTTGCGTACGTGTTTGGGGAGCTTTCCCTTCTGCTTAAGTCTTAGAAGCTTAAGGAAGCTCCTCCAAGCTTCGTCGTTCTTCCTGATCATCTGCTGCGCCGTCGCAGCACCGATAATTCGCTTGAACTCCTCGTATTCGCTGCTTGTATCCCAGTTAATACTGCCGGCGAAAAAGCTCTGGCGGCGCTTGTAGTTCACCTTGTTCCAGAGAACGGCTGACATCTCGCAGAGGCTAAGCAGTACTTTTTCTTGTTCTTTTGTGGGCCTTAGTCGCAGCTTGTTTGTTCTCTTGACCTTCATTTTCTTAATATATTTTGTTGCGACACATAAGATCTACCTCCCGCCTCCCCCACTGAAGTGGAGAGCTTTCGTAGCGACTCTCTGTAATTGGGCATAACCCTACTTAACATACGAAGAAGTTAGAGGGTTGATGAAAATAAAAGGGATCTCGAAGGAAACTTTAGAACTTATATTGAACGCAAGTAGGGCGCAGCACCCTAAGGAGTTTCTATGCCTACTCACTGCGGAGCGTGGTATCATTGATGACATTTTATTGTTGCCGGGCACGCTTTCCTCGCAGCGGAGCGCAACGTTGCGTTTAGAAATGCTGCCGCTCGGCATGGGCGTCGTCGGCTCCGCCCATAGCCACCCCTCCCCGAACAATCGCCCTTCAAAGGAGGACCTTCGCATGTTCTCAAGGCTCGGCAGGTGCCACATCATCATCTGCTACCCGTATGGCGAGACTGACTGGGCATGCTACGACCGCAGCGGCAAGCCCCGCCGCTTGGAAGTCTTGTAAGCCGATATGCAGTCGCTTAGTTCAAACTAGTGCCGCCAGCCTCAAAAATTAAAAAGAGGGGATTGCCGGAGTGACTGCGTGCATCATCACCGTGCTTGCTACCGCTCCGACGACGACCATGATGATTATGTAAACGACGATTGCCACTATCAGGTATATGACTTGCTTGTCTTCTGGCGTGTTCATGAGCACTGGCATCCCCAGATAAAGAATGTAGAGCCCGTAAAGACTTATCAGGAACACGAGAATCGAAAGCGTCGGAAGGATGTAAAGGATGCCCGCAAGAAGCCCTGGGGTCGCAGCATACGCCGCAAGCTTCATCGCCTGCATCAGGTTCTGTTCTGACGAGAAGCTCGGAGCGAGAGCATTCAGGATATATGCGAATATCACCACGCCGATTATCGAGAGCACGTATTGCAGGATGCCAAGACCGACCGCCGTGCCCATGGGGAGCGTGAAATGCGTCGCAAGCATTCCCCAGCCGACTTTAATGCCGACGACGCCGTAGCCAATGATGACACCTATGAGTAGCGGCACGGCAACGACTGCTAAATAAACCAGTATATCCTGTGTGCTTCGCTCTTTGTCTTTTACTTCCTCCAAGGTGTTCTTCGGCGACGTTATTATGTTTTTCGCCTCGTTTATTATCTCGTTCACGTCCATATTCTCACTCTCCGCCGTAATTTTAATCACGACGCTTTTTAAAGTTTTTGGGATGTTTTGTTTTAGCTTTTCCGCCCGTGAGCGCACCCATGGACCAAGAGGGCGTAATTCTTGACAAATTTTATTTGCAGCGGTGGCAGTATTTGTAAAACAACGTTTGGAGGGCGTGGCACGCATGAATGTTAAGATATATGGGGCGGGCGTCGCTGGCACGTTCCTTTACTTCCTTTTAAAGCAGGCGGGCTTTGATGTAAGCATCTGCGAGCGGCGGCGCTCCTCGCCGGACTGTCGCTGCGCCTGGGGCATCACTTACAACGAAGCTAAAGCCTTGTATAAGGAAATAGACGTGAATCTTGACGAATATGTGCTCGTGCGTCCCGCAAACGTCATCGTTAACGGCGTGGCGTTCAAGAACAAGAACGTAGTGGTCTTCGACAAAAAGCGGCTTCTTGAGGACTTATGGCGGCGTATGGATATAGAAGATGTTAAGGCAGTGAAAGCGCAGCAAGCAGACGTTCTCGTGGACGCCACCGGCTACGAGCGGGCGCTGCTCCCGAAGATCGAAAACGACAACCTGTATCCAACAGCTCAGACCGTGGAAGAGCACGATGCCGACGAGAACATTTACGTTTACGCCAAAGGGGCGACGGGCTATGCATGGGCGTTCCCGCTCGGCGACCGCCGCTGGCACGTCGGCGTCGGCGAGGCTGAGGGCAACTTCTCAGCCCTCCTTAACGGCCTCAGGGAAAAATACGGTTTTAAAGTCAATAACGAGCTTTTTTGCAGGTGTGACGCTTTCGTTCGTCTTCTTGCGCCGTCAAAATGTCGCCCGTTCGTCGTCGGTAACGTCGTTGGCGTCGGCGAGTCCATAGGTTGTGTTTCCGGTGCGGGCGAGGGGAATGCGCCGTCTCTCAGGTGCGCAAAGCTTTTTTATGAATGTTTGAAAGCTGGACATTTCGAAGACTACGAGCGGCGGGTGCTCAGGCACTTCCGATGGATTGAAAATGAGCATAAATTCGTCGAATTGGTCCAGCAGGGAAAACTTTGGCGGGCGCTCCCTCTTCTTCCGAGAATCGTGGCTGTCGAGTCGAAGCGGGCGGTCGGGCATTCCGTTGCGGACGTCAGGGCACTCCTAAAGCTAATCCTTAGAAGCTAAACGCTCTGCGAGGAGAGCTTTGTCTCCTATTTTAAAAAGGTGAATCCAGCGCTCGCCGCCGCTCAGTCCCTCTTCAAACCTCTTACGCACGTTCCAGTATTCCGACGGCGGCAGCGAGAAGCGTAACGTCACCTTCTTGGCGTTAAGCCGTTTCAACGCTTTTACAACAGGCTCCACACCAAAATCCACGAATTCAAGCACTTTATACTGGCGAAGAAACGCCGAACTTACCTCTTCGTCGGAGGTCAAGAGCGTTCGCCGCTTGTCCTCGCTTAGAACCTCGGCTTCCAGCTCAAGCTTGCCCAACAAGTTTTTAATGAGCGTAGCTTTGATCACCGTTGGGTCCACCTCGTAGATAAACGCTCTCGGCTTCGCTGCAGTTTTAGGCATAAAGGTGGCGTCCTCGCACGTCACCCGCTCGCCCGATGGCAACGAGACCGCCGAGACCTTGCACTCCGCAAGCGCGCCCATGTAAAGCGCCAAACGGTTCAACTGGAAGTTCAGCGACGTGTATTCCTTCTCCCCGCTCAGCCAACGCCCCACACGCGCGGGCGGCATCTGTGGCGGTAGCTCGAACGCCAGATTCTCAGTTGTTTTTCGATACTTCTCAACGATTTTCAACGGCGAAGGTTGAAGGTTCTCGATTGTTCGCACCTTCTCTCCGGGTGGTCTTGAGGGGTCTGAAAACACGACCTCCGCATCTTCAAGCCTTTGAGCGACG
>Ga0164311_10000557_pt1 | contig 16673 bp, 13 predicted proteins | sample GuaBasSedimGuay2_FD_121796 | JGI IMG/M metagenome (GOLD analysis project Ga0164311, IMG submission 121796) | Subseafloor sediment microbial communities from Guaymas Basin, Gulf of California, Mexico - Guay2, Core 4569-9, 9-12 cm | ecosystem: Environmental > Aquatic > Marine > Hydrothermal vents... | reverse complement strand
GTGTATATACAGTGTATATATGTGAGTGAACTCTTAACTGTTAGGATACCTAAAGAAATACGGGCGAAAATGAAAAAATACTCTCACATAAATTGGAGTGAAGTAGTAAGAAATGCTATTATTCAGAAAATTGAAGAAGAAGAGCTTAAAGAAGATATAAGGAAAGCTATACAGATAATGGATTCTATAAGACTTAAAGTGCTCAGAGAGCAGGGAGCAGCTAGAGACTATGATTCAAGTGAGGTGATTAGGTATTGGAGAGAAAAGCTAAGCTAGTGGTAGACGCTAGTGTAGCTGTAAAATGGTTTGCTACTGAGAAATATTCTGAAAAGGCTCTAAAAATACGTGATGCTTACTTTAGGGGAGAGCTTAAACTAATAGCTCCTGACTTAATATATTATGAAATAGCGAATGCTCTAAGATTTCATAGAAAGTTGAAGTTCAGTAAAAATGACATAGTTAATGCCGTCAACTCGATTAAGCTTCTTCACATTACCTGTTCTCCAAACAGATTAGACTGGCTTAAAGCCTCTGAATTATCTTTAGATTTTAATATTAGCATATATGATGCAATATATATTGCATTTGCCGTAAATAGAGAATGTCGATTAGTTACGAGTGATGAAAAGCTCTACAATAAATTAGAGAAATTTCAAGATAATGTTATAGTGTTGCTTAAAGACTACAACATCTAGTTAATATTGTTATCGAGTAGTGCTTTATATATAGATGTACTAAGTATTCTGTGAAAAAGAAGCTGGTTATTATAGGTATTGATTCATTGATGCCTACTGTTCTTGAGCGACTAGTTGAGAGAGGTGAGCTTCCCACATTTAAGAAGCTGATGGAGGAGGGGGCTTATAGTAGGGCTTATCCGTTTTATCCTGCTGAGACCGGCTGTAATTGGGCTACTATTGCTACTGGAGCTACTCCAGCTAAGCACGGCTGTAAATATGTTTTAAGACTTCCTGGCAGACCTTTAGATAAGTCTGTCTGGGGATTTTCGTCAGAATACTGTAGAGCTGAGCAGATATGGCAGGTAGTAGATAGGCTTGGAGAACTCAGCATTATACTTGATTATCCTCAGTCCTATCCTATTAACATCAAGAATGTGGTGCATATAGGTGAAGACGGGTATCCTGGTCCTAATAGTAGGTTCTGTATAGCTAATGCTCACGCGTATAAGACGGAGGAGCCTTCTCCAGATGTACCTGAGTATCTTAGAGCATATATTACTAGGATTGAAGTAAAGCCTGCTGAAGGCTGGAGGAACCTGCCTGAAGGAGAGTTTCTCGAGTCAGAGATTCCTCTTAAGACGAGATTTGAGGAACTGAAATTCTATTTGCTTATAGAGAAAAGAGGAGAGGTTTTCGATAAGGTTTCACTCTTTGCTGAAAAAGACTACGGGAAGAAGCTAGGTGAAGCTGTAAAGGGTTCGTGGAGCAACTGGATGAAATATTCATTCAAGCTGTACGACAAAAGAGTTGAAGCTTATTTCAGAATGAAGCTAATAGAGATTTCTCCTGATGGTCGTCTTCTTCATGTTTACTTTACTCAGATATATCCTACTGAGGGCTGGTCTCATCCACCTGAGTTAGCTAGAGAGCTTGTAGAGAGGTTCGGGCCCTACTTACATAGACCTACTGAACAAGCACTTGTTGTTAGTGGTGCAGAGGACACTGAGACGTTTATTGAGGAGCAGGAATATCAGGCTGAGTGGTACGCTAAGACTGCTCAGTACTTGCTCAAGAAATATGATTGGAGGCTTTTTATTATAAAGTGGCATGGTCCAGACTTCTTCCAGCACTTTAGTCTACATTTAATAGATCCTACTCACCCGCTATTCGATAAGAGTAAGGAAGAGGAGGGATGGAAGCTTTACGCAAGATTCTATAGAATATGCGATAACTTGGCCTCAAGTATACTCGAGTCTATTGATGAGGAAAATACTGTAGTCTGTGTAGTGTCTGATCACGGTCACGTAGCTAACGTGGTGACACATGTGTGGAATGATGTTTTAGAAAAAGCGGGGCTTTTCTCGAGGAAGCCGGATGGCTCAACTGACTGGTCGAAGACTAAAGCATTTATTGGTGGCGAAGGAGTTTGGATAAATCTTAAGGGAAGATATCCTCACGGCATAGTTGAGCCAGGAGAGGAATACGAGGAGGTACGTGAGCAAGTAATAAGACTACTGTCTGAGCTAAGGGATCCTCTTTCAGGTGCACCAATATTCTCTCTTGTCTGTAGGAAGGAGGATGCGGGTATACTGGGTATGGGAGGTGACAGGGATCCTGACGTGGTAATATGTTATCACGTGCCTTTGAAGCCTAAGGTAGCTAAGAAAACAATACTTGAGAGTCCTCTATGGGGCAAAGTCACAGGAACTCACGGACCCTTCCTTCCCTCAGCTCGAACTCTTGTAGGAACCATTGAGTCTGTGTTTCTTGTAAAGGGTCCTGGTGTTAAGAAAGGCTATAGAAGAGAATATCCAGTGAGCTTAGCTGATGTGATTCCAACACTCTGCTATTTAACTGGAATACCAGTGCCGCGTGACGCTGACGGTAGAATACTATACGATATGCTAGAGTAGCTGTGAGCTAGTCTTACTTGAATAGCGTTTTTCAATGTCCTTTAAGTCGAATAGCAGCAGTTCAGGATATTTTCTTTTAATGTCCTTTTTCTCTACTATTTCTTTAGCGATAATACAGTAATATGCCTTCTTACCTATGTTTAGTTCATTGAATTTTCTAGTTAGGTTTCTGTATATCCTGTTTACGTCTAAGAGATTTAGTTTACTCCATTTTACTTCTGCTACAAGGTATTCGGATTTTTCTTTATTGAATCCTAGTAGGTCTATTTCAATAGACTCTCCTCGCCGTGTTTTCCACCAGTGTCTTCCAATTCTATGTATTTTGAGTGGGAGAGCTGTTTTTGTTAGGAAGTCTTTAGCTATTTTCTCGAATACTGTGCTCATGTAGTTGTTGTAGTCTGCTATTATTTCTTCGAGTACTGTTTTTCCTCTGTTTTCTTCTATTAAGTCTTTGTTTGGGTATATGTAGCGGAACCAGAAATTGAAGTAGTTATCTCTGATGTAGTATAGGCGTTTCTTGGTTTTAGGTTTCTCTAAGACAGGAGCCTCGTAGGAGACTATTTCTAGGAGCTCTAGTGTATCTATGTATCTGGATACTGCTGCTTTATCTAGGCTAGTAGCGTTAGCTATTTCAGATACTCTTCTTTTCCCCTCAGCTATTGCCTCGAGGATGAGCTTGTAGTTGCGGGGTTCTCTCAGCTCCTGTCTGAGCAAATTTTCAGCTTCTTCGTAGAGCTCAGCCCCCTTTCTTAGAAACAGCTTCTGAATATTCTCGAATACACTTAACTCGGGGCTTAGTTTACATAGGTATGCTGGTACTCCACCTAGCGCACCGTAAATATAGATTACTTCAGTGAAACTGTATGATGGTACAAACTCCCTTATATACGGGAGCTTTAGCTCAGTTACTTTCCACTGTCCTGTTCTCCTGCCGTAGAGGGGGCTTTTGTAGCTGAGGACTTCTGTCTCCATCATACCTACACTAGATCCACATAGTACTAGCATTATGTCGCTTCTCTTCGATAGGTATGTGTCCCATATTTTCTGGAAGACAGATACTATTCCTTTATCTACTTCAATTAAGTAGGGGAACTCGTCTAAAATAATTACTACTTTTTCACTGCTAGTCTTCCACTCCAAGAACTCTCTAAATAAGTCTTCCCAGTCAGTGAAGAGTATTCTTGCAAAACTTTCTCTACTCAAGTACTCTGCCATCTTCCTAGCGAGCTTAAACATATTGAGACGAGAACTCGTTTTCTCACAAAGAAAGTAAATATACTTTTTGTCTCTAACAAACTTTAAGAGAAGCTCAGTCTTCCCTATTCTCCTCCTACCGTAAATTACTATGAGCTGCGCCCTATTCTCCCTATATTTTTCTTCAAGAAAAGCAAGCTCATCTACTCTATCTACGAATAGTTGATTCACAATTATTATAATTTACTGTCACCTATAAATTGATTCCTATTACAACAAATTTGCTTCTACTCCAGTAGCTGTTAAATAGAATTTAGGCACATATAGTTCATGAAGAAAATTCACCTAGTTTCACAGTCACATATCGATATAGCCTGGTTCTGGCAATGGGATCCCGAGACTATACATGACTGCTGTCGCTTAACCTTCCTCAGAGCCCTCCTCATATTAAACAGAGTAAAGAACTATAAGTATGTTCAAGACCAAGTCCCCTTCTACGAAGCCATGGAGAAATACTATCCCGAGATCTTCGAGTCTATTAAAAGGCACATCAGTGAAGGAAGATGGGCTGTAACTGGCTGTATGTATGTTGAAGCAGACATTGAAGGATTGTGTGGAGAATCTCTTGTAAGACAGTGTCTTTACGGCAAGAAATATTTTCTAGAAAAATTCGGCGTAGACGTTAAAGTGTGCTGGATACCTGATAACTGGACTCACTCACCCCAGCTACCCCAAATACTGCTCAAAAGTGGAGTAAAGTACCTAGTCTACAAGAGAGGATTCAAGGAAAAAACAGTCTTCTGGTGGAAAGGAATAGACGGCTCACAAATACTAGCCTGCAGACCACCTTTCATACCATCGTTTCTAACTCGACCATACCCAAATCTACGTGAAGCCGCCAGCCTCTACGAGAAATACGGACTAGAAAACGCTATGGTGCTCGTAGGAAAGGGAGACCATGGCGGAGGACTAACATACCAAGAAGTAAAAAACATCGAGAAGCTTTCGAAAGAACATGAAGGTCTCCAAATATTTTTCTCTACTCCCGAAGAGTTCTTTACCGCCATCGAGAAAGAGATTAAAGAGAAGAGAGTCAAACTGCCTGTACTTCGAGGAGAACTCGGCTGGGAGCTTGTAGGCTGCTTAACTAACCGCTTCGAACTAAAGAAATTGAATAGGCTCTGTGAAAATAACTTGCTTTCAGCAGAGAAATTCTCGACAATAGCTTACGCCTATAATTTACTAGCATATCCTGAAGAAAAATTGAGAAAACTATGGAAAATACTTCTATTCAACCAGTTCCACGACATTATAGGAGGAACAGTAGTAGAAGAAGCCTATGAGACAGCAGTCAGTGGCCTAAATAGAGTTCTAGGTGAGGCGAAACAACTGTTAATAAATGCTCTTAAAACTATTTCCTCTCAAATAGATACAAGTAAATATAATGTAAATATTATAGTGTTTAATCCACTGTCATGGGAGAGAACAGATGCTGTTGAAGTAGAGCTTACAGTACCCTCCACATGGAGTAAAATTAAACTAGTTGACTACAGCGGGAAAAAGGCTCTGCTACAAGTATTAAGCGTAGTCAAGCAGTCGCCTTCAAAGAAAACAGTTAAAGTAGTTTTCATAGCTGAGAACATACCTCCCTTAGGCTATAAAGTCTACGGAGTAGAAGAAGAAAAAGCAGAAGAAAAAAGCGAGCTTAAAGCCCTAGATAACGTCCTCGAAAACAGCTTCTACAAAGTATCATTAAATGAAAAGGGCTTCATTGAAAGCATCTACGACAAAGAACTAGAAGTCGAGCTTCTGAAAAACCCTATTAAACTCCAGCTAATAGAAGACTTAGGAGACTCCGAGGGAAGACTTCTTCTAGGTAAAGACGACTTCAACATATATACTGGCAAATCAATTGAAGTAAACACGAAACCCACAGTAAAGCTAGCAGAGAAAGGGCCTGTGCGAACTAGACTCAGAGTACTTAGAAACCATTTATCATCTAAGTATATTCAAGAAGTAGTACTATACTCGAAGATAAAGCGAGTAGAACTCAGACTCCTCGTAGACTGGCACGAGAAGCAGAAAGTACTGAAAACAATATTCTCATTCAACATACAGCAGCCTAAGCTAACATGCGGAACACAGTTCGGAGCAATACCAAGAGAATTCAGTGAAGAAGAAAGCCCATTCTACAGATGGATAGACGTATCAGAAGAAAATAAGTCACATGGAATAACAGTACTAGCCCCATTCAACTACAGCTACGACACAAGAAACACTTCAATAAGACTATCACTCCTAAGAAGCACAGTTAAGCCAATGCTCGCGACAGATGAAGGACTCCACGAAACAGTCTACGCACTATACTCACACAAAGAAGACTGGAGACAAGCAGTAAAACCAAGCTTCGAACTAGACAACAAACTCATCCCAATAGTAGAAAATAGACATAAAGGAAAACTACCCCCCACATACTCATTTCTCGAAATAAATCCGCCCAGCGCAATACTGACAGCACTTAAGAAAGCAGAAGACAATGAAGAAATAGTACTCAGGCTAAACGAGCCTTACAGCAGAAAAACAGCAGTAGCAGTTTCTCTAAACATACCCTACACAAGAATACTCCTAGCAAACCTACTCGAAAAACCCCTGAAGCCACTTAAGTCACCTAAACTAAGCTTAAAGCCATTCGAAATAATATCACTAAAACTCACTAAATAAAGCCAAGTAAGTCCCCACACTCTCTAAGACCCCTTGAAAACCACTTCCTCAAAGAACTAACACTCAGCAAATATAATAAAGCATTTTAATAACTACTATAACGATTATAGATCTCTAAAGCCTGCTTTTCCTCAATAAACCTCTTATATAACAACAAACACAAACCAGGCCTCCTCTCAAATAAGACAACACCCTTACTTAACACGCGTACACCAAAGTAAGCAGGAGCATCATTCAACACCACTACATCAACACGATACCCCGTCACAGACTCAAGCAAATCCATCAGCTCAAACAAGTAATCAAAAGAACTTGGACCCTCACACAGATAAACAGCAACATCAATATCCCTAAACCTAGCACCCCTCTTAACAAAAGACCCGTAAACAACAGCTAACTCAATCTCACTCCTAGACTCCAGTACTTCAGCGATCTTCTCAAGTACCTTAAGCCTCTCAGACCAAGGCAAATCATAAAAAGTAAACCTCTCTCTAGTCTCTAACTCCTCCTTAAGCCTCACAATATCTTCGAACATAGCCTCTAACCTCCTCTATGAAATTCCTAGTAACAGTTAAACCACTACTACGAGCATCCTCATAAACTCTTCTAGCATCAACTCTCCAGTATCTATGTAAAATAAGGTTTCAGAGACACGCCAGCCTCTGCATACCTTCACTCGTCTCAAGCCTAATAACACCTCTTTCACCGAGTCTTCCAAACACCTCCACATATCCTCCAGCCTCCTCACTAAACACGTTCCTCAGCATATACAACCCTACGTTAACAGAAGCCTCAACTATCTGTAAAATACACATAAAAGATCCCATCCTCAGCAACAGTATCTCGTCAAACAAACATACGCTTCACCAGCATTGAAGCAATAAACATGTATAGACAAGAGAGAGAAAATATACGTGAAGCTCTCGGAAAAACTGTATAGAGATACCGCTAAAATATGGTTTAAAATACTCTCACACCCCTTCGTAGTAGAGCTCTACGAAGGCAGACTACCTTTAAACAAATTCAAGTACTATGTAATACAAGACTACAATTACTTAGTAACTTTAATGAAGTGCTACTCTATTATAGCAGCTAAAGCAGACCCAGAGACCGCGGCAGTAGCCCTCAAGATAGCATACCTCGACGCAACTATTGAAATAGAAAACTACAAGAAAATACTAAAGAAAATAGGACTATCCTTAAGCGAAGTAATAGAAACAGAGCCCGCGCCAACAGCACTAGCATACATGAACTTCCTCTACACTACCTGTAGCCAAGGAACCTCCCTAGAAGGACTAGTAGCAACACTACCATGCTTCTGGACGTACCTCGAAATAGCAGAAAAACACAGAAACAAATTAGACAGCAACCCCGTAGAGCTCTACCGCGAATGGTGTCAGGCATACTTGAGTAAAGAATATAGAGACCTCTTAAATGAATTAAAAACAATAATAGATAATTTATGGAATGGAGAAAACTACAAAAAGTATTTAAAGATATTCAAAACGGCATCAAAATACGAGTACATGTTCTGGACAATGGCATACAACTTAGAAAAATGGCCAATATAGTACACTACAACAACTCTCACTCCACATAAAAATTAACTATTTATTCAGTATAAAACCTATATCTATCGTGAACACTCGAAAAACAGCCCCAATAATATTCCTATTAATATTAATATTAACCCTCAACACATACTCAGCCCCACTAAAAGGCTTCTCCCGAGAATACTCTTTCAGTAAAGCAAAAACATATGAAGTCTTCAGAATAAAAGGACTAAACTACACAATAATACTAGAAATGACAGTAAACATAGAAGGATCACTAGGAGTAGGAGGAGTATTCTACCTCGCAGTAGGAGAATCAAATATCAGAGGACACATATACACAAAACCAGCCCCAGCAAAAACATCCATTAAATACACGCTCAAAATAACCTACAGAGAAGAAACAAGAGAATATACACTAGCACAAAGACAGTTCACAGCCTACACACCAGGAGTAGGCACACTAGAGGAAACATTCTCATCAATATCAATCACTGAAATAACAGGACTACAGCTACCAGCTACAATAGACCTCACAGTAAGCCTCAAACTAGACACACAGCTAACACTAACAGCAACAGAACCAGGTAAACAAAAAACAGTAGTCTTCTCAGAAAGAACATTCACAAAACTCTACGAAACAACAGCAACACAGCCAGAATACTGGATCCACTTCACTACACTAAAACTACAAACAAAAATACTACTAGACACATCAATAACACTCAAATCAACAATCCTAAACATACCACTAACACACCAAATATACACAAAACAATATACACTAAACCTACTAGAAGAAAAAATAGACTCAAAAATGACATTCAAAGTAAAACCATGGATACAAATAAAAACAACGAAGAAAACATACACAACACAAGAAGAAATACAAGTAACAGGCAAAACAACACCCCCACTAGACTACAAAATAACAGTAGTAATAGAACAACTAGGCAAAGGAACAATCAAAAAACAAGAAATAACAGCCAAAAACGGACAATTCACATACAAAACAAAACTACCAGAAGGACACTACATAATATGGGCAGAAACCAACAACATGAAAAACTACACAGAAATAACAGTAGTGTACAAAGAACAAAAACAGCCAAACATATACCTAGTAGCAGGAATCTCCATAACCATAATAGCCATAGTAGCAGCAATCCTACTATGGAGAAAAAGACTCCTCCTTAAAATAATATACCTTAAGAAACCCTAACTCCAAACACCCGCCGACAATAACCTCAAGACACATCCCTAAAGCATATAGCCGAAGTCCTATACCTAAACTCACTCCACTTCACTAAGAAATCCTCACTCACACATATCCTCAGTTTCTCCCTCATATACTTCATCAACCTCCTCCTAGTATCCTTATCAACTACTATCAACTGAGATACAGTGGCCGCACTATTAACTACAGTATGGCCCGGCTTCCCAAACAGCTCTCTCAGCTTTTGAATCAAAAACTCTACAGCCAAGGAAGTAATTACTGGAGCAAAAAACGATACCGGAGCAGTAAACGCCAACAGAGACACAGGTACTGGTAAAACTTGAGTTAAAGCTTCTTCAGCAGCCGCAGAAACTACAGCCATAAATATTTTATCCAAAATCCTCCTCAACTTCTCCTCAGCCATACATTCCTGAACCTCCTCCCTCAGCTCTCCAGCCAGCTGACTTATCCTATACTTACACTTAATCCTCTCTTGATCATCGCGAACACTATAAAACTTATCTAGCTCCCTCAGCAAACTACTTAACTTAAGCCTCACCTGCTTAGCCTTACTCCTAGCCCACTCTATATAGTCAGGAAACTGCTCTAAAGAAGGCTGATGATCTAAAAGAGTCGCTAACACCAAGACCTCCAGCGAGCCAAAAACACTAGACAAAGCCACTACAGGCAGACTCTCAGCTAACACAACAGACCTCAACTTCCTCAAATTCACATAGTGGTTCCTAAGCAAATACGCCCTACAAAAAGACTGAGGATAAAAAACAAGAGGACAACCTATCTCCTCCAAACACCTAAGAACATAGCCAGCAGTCCAAAGACAACCATACATAGTCTTCCTCCCAGGCTTCTCCCTAGCCAACCTCTCTAACTCCCGAAGCTGCCTTAACGTAGCCTCCAAGTAAGGCTCCTCCCCAACATACTCCTCAACAACACCTATAATTCTAGGCAAACTCTGCTCAACCCACCCCTCCTCAACTAAAATCTCACCCCTAACTGTAGCCTCTAGCTCAGACCGCACTCCCAAAATCTCTCCAACAAGCCTCTCCCAAACCCCAAGTCCAGGCAAACAAAACTCCTCTAAAATACCCTCAGTATTCTCAGCATAAACAGCCTTAATCACCCTCCTCTCCAAAAGATACTCCAAAAACACCCTACCCTCCCATACAGGCAAAACATCATGAGGAATAACAACAAAATCAGAGAAAACAACAGCCGTCAAAACAGTCCACAAAGCATCCAGCAACGAAAAAGAATAAACCCTACTAGACAACAACAAATCCGCCTGATTCAGCGAACAAGGCAACACAAACACACAAACCCTACCCCTAGCAACCTCAACAAAATCCTTACACAAATAACACTCCTCAACAACATCCAAGTACTCCACACACTAACAAAACAGCAGATAAAAATATACCTTCACTAAACAGCACAACACTCCATTAACTAGAGGTAGCAGAGATCAAAATACCCTACACTCTCCCTAACCTCACTAACTGCTATCCTAGTACTCCCAATAATAGTATCCCAGCTAAACTTCCTCATAGCCTCATCTACTTCCGAAATATCATCTACTAAAAGCCTAGACACACTCCTCCTAATAAAGCCGCTCTCCTCAAGAACCTCCAGATCTCTCCTAATACACTTAACTAAACTCAAATATACTTCAGCTAAATTAAAGTAAACCTCAAGAAGCCTAGCACGACTACTAACAACATCAAACAAAATATCCTCCAAATACCTCACAGTACTACTAAACACTGTTTTATCCCCATAATACGTCACACTATACAAGTCTTCTAAAAGCCTCTCAATACTACTAGCAAAATCACGAGAAACAATCACACACCTACTCTCACACCTAAACATATTACAGAACTTCCTAACATACTCATGCGAATAAATACAGTACAAGGCACGCAGAAGAGAAATAGTCACTTCAACCTTCTTATTCAGTAAAAGCACATAATCAAGAAAATCAGAAGTACTCTTAATAGACGAAAAAGCCTGAAAAGCCTCAGTTATCATCTCCCTGCCTAAAAGAGCCCTAACAACTCCTTCATCAAGAACACGCTTTATAAGCTCATCCAGCAAATAAGACACACTAGATAAAATCTCCTGTGCTTCACTAACACTACAAGACTTCAGAGAGTAACCCTTCAAGACATTAAGAATACCTGCGAACTCAGGGAAAACATTAACTAAGCTCCCTGCATATTTAATTAAAATACTCATATTACGAGTAAAATTATCTAAAACACTCTCAAGCTCATCCAACTTATAGCCTATATTTTCTAAAAGACTAGAGTCTACAGCACGCCCACTTGAAACAAGATCAACTGCCTTACATAAATCCTCTAACAGGCCCTTAAGATCTCTGAAAAATACTCTATGAGACTCTCCCTCAAGACTACTAGCTATCTGGCTTACACGGTCGTCAATAGACTCAGAAGAAAGCTTCTCTAAACAATACTTTAAGTCACTAATAAACTTATACTTAGATAAACTCTTACTCAACAAACCCCTCAAATACTATCCGCTAAATAAATATATTCTTTTGCCTACACCAGCTCCTTTACTTAATTCTACACCTAAGCTTTAAGGGAATAAAAAGCAGTACATAAGTACTGTTCCGCGGAACACCACTAGACAGAAGCGGGTCAACAACACACACATAATCATACTCCCCGAACTCACCGCCCCAGACCTCTCCAAGAACATTCTTCAGCTCAGTAGAGTAGTCGAGAACACCTTGATTTACTGCAAGAAGCCTACAGTCCCTACAGACAGAATCAGCGAACTTTTCTTCAACAAACCTCTTCCTAAGCAACAGCTTAAAACGAAACACCTTCCTCAAACTACTTAAACTCAGGCCACCTAACTTAAGCTCAACTACTGTAAGAAAAGAAAGCCTACTCAGCAGACTAAACGGACTAGCAGAAGAACTCTCATCAGTCAAAGTCTCAAGCCTCCCCCTAACAAGAAAAGTATTAATAACTAGAGTCTTAAAGAGCTCAACATAAGAATGTACATCAGCCCTACGTACATAAGGAGGACCGAGAACCTCTCTAGAATTAACGTAAACAATATTTAAAGACACTTCATTAAGCCACTCAAGAGAAAGCAAAGACCTCAAAGAAACCCTCCCCAAGAAATCTACACTACAGACAACTAAGTCCCCGTCCTCCACAACACTTCTCAACTCACTCTCATCAGTATAACTCAAGAAAACTAGACGTGAGAAAGGAGCTTTACTGACACTAATATCCAGAAACTCTCTCTTAAAGTAGTTTGTCCACGGAGCATCAACAGGATAAACCTCAACTAAATCCTGAGACATACCACTATACTAGCATTTACTACTCTATTAAACTTAACTACAAATTACACAACTTAACCAGTAATACTTAAAGAAGTAACCAAGCTATCAGCTACATTACTAAGTACCTGTCTTTACAGCGCAATATTTAAATCAGTTAAGAATAAAATACTAGTGATAGCTATGCTTCAAACTAATCCCCATTCACACACATCACTAAACCCAAGCATTCTCTACCTACAGGGACTTGAACCCCAGCAAAAATTCTTCCTAGACCTAGTAGGACTAATAGTACTCGCCTCATCTACTCTAATCCTACTATACACAACACTTAAGCTAGCTGGAGGAAGAAACATAAAATACCTACTACCATCCCTACTACTCTACACAATAATCACTATAATTGCAGGAGCATCACTAGCAAACGCACCTATTAGAGTACTATTAGTCCCAGAAGCCTACATAATACTACTCCTAGTACCATTCACAGGGCAGTCAGCTATAGCACTCTACCTAAGCCACAAAAACAGTGAAGCAAAAAGAGCACTATCCCGATTAATCGATATAGCCGAAGCCTACGGAAAAGTAGGCACGATTCAAGAAGACTTCACAGAAATACTAGCAGAGAGAGACTTAACATACAGCTTAGGCCAAGGACTAAGAGACATCAGAGACACCACAGTGAGTATTCCTGTTAGCTTAGAGAGAGGATATAAGAGCAAAATGCTTAGAAGAGTAAAGAGAATAGAGAAAATAATGAAGAGTATAGATAACGTTGTAAGCAGGACAGAAGACTTCATTGCCCTCAAGAGAAAAGTAGAGAAAACAAGTGAGCTAAAAGACATTGAAGAAGAGCTAGAAGCCAGCTACAGCAACGTAGAAAAATCGTGTAAAGAAGCAGAGAGAACAGCTATAGAAGTAAGGTGAGAAAATGAGTAGAGAAGCGATCTTAAGTCCCCGAATAGTAATCGGGCTCGGAACAACTGGAACAAACATCGTTAGAGAACTAATAGAACACTTCTTAGCGAGACTAGGTAAAAGAGCCTTAATACAACACACATCACTACACTTCTGCATATTCGAGTCAGATAAAAATACAGTAGACGACTTCATCGAATTCATTAAGCAAAATGAGCTAAGCCCACTACTAGAAAGCAACAGAATAGTAGTCAAATATCTCACACCACCAGCTAGATCAGAGCTAATAGCCATAGGCTACACAGACCAAATACTTAGAACAATACTAGGAGTAGGAGGACTAGGTAGAAACAGAGCACTAGGAGCAGCAATAGTCAGACTAAAATATAACGACTTCAAAGACACCCTACAGAAAATAATAGCTGGAGCAGAACAGCCAATGATATACATCATAGCCTCGGCTGGAGGAGGAACAGGATCGTCTCTCCTAATACCGATAATAGCTATGATAAAAGACATAGTCCCAGCAACACCAGTATTCACTTTCCTAATACTACCACACCCAGATAAAGAAGCAGCAGAAGTAGTAGCAAACTCCTACGCCCTCCTCAAAGAAATACTACTACTAAGAGACTCCGTGGGAGAAGCAGCCCCAATAGGCAAAGCAATAGTACTCCTACAAAACGACTACAGAGGACTCACAAAAGACGACATAAATAGACTAGTAGCAGACTTCATAATAGACACACTATTCATAGACCTAGCAAACTTCCTAACAGGAATAGTCACAACAGGAATAGCAACACTATCCTTCATGGAGCTCTCAGCAAACATACCCCTCCTATCATGGTACATACTATCAAAGAAAGCAGAGAGAAACTTAAGCAAAGTAATAGCCAGGCTAGAAAACAAGCTAAAAGAACTAAACATAACCAAATACACAGCACTACTAGAAATAGGGAGAAAAATACTACCCAAGAACCAGACGATAACAATGGAAGTCGAGTACCGAAGAGCACAAGAAGAAAACACACTAGACGAGTGGTTCAGCAAATACATTATAATAATAGCAGAAGAAATAGAAAACGCTATAACTCAGCTAAAAGACCTACAAGAATTCCTTAAAAAAGAAGACAGGAAGAAAGCACAAATACTAGAAAGATACCTACGCTCAATAAAAGAAGACCTAAACGAAGAAACACTAAGCACAGTAGAAAACTACTACGAGAAAGCAAAATACAAGCTCGAAAGACTCAAAGAAGCACTAGAAACACTTGAAGAAGACTTTAAAGACGCTGAAAAAACACTAGTACATCCAGCAGAAAAGCCTTTCCGAATATACATAAACATCCCCGAGAGAAAACTAAGAATACTTGTAAACGAGTTTCTAGACAAGCCCTCTAGAGAAATATTCGAGAACATAGGAACAATAACAAGCCTCATGAAAACACTAGGCGTAGACTGGTTAAACAACTTCAGACAACTAATAGACACCTTCTTCAACAGATACGCAGAGTGCATAACAATAGAGTATAATCCTGGACTAAGCCAGCAAATAGTAGACACACTACTAGGAGAAAACAGTTACTTCAATCAAGCACTAACACTAGTATCAGACTACTTATCAAGCATGGGAGAAAAAGTAGAACTAAACCCAGGAGTAATAGCCGAACACCTTAGAAGAGGCTTCGGAGGAAGATCAATAGGAATACTAGCAGCAAACACTAGCGTACTAGAAGCATTCGAAAAATCTAAAATAAGCTACAGCGTAGGAGCACTACTAACACCAGAAATAAGAGAAAACGTCCTCTTCGCAGAATGCCTAGGCAGAGAAAGCAGCCTAATGGCATACGTCTACTCAATAGGAGTAGAGCCAGGAGAAGTAGTAGTAGACGGAGAAACATACTCACTATTCGACCTAGTAACACGCCTAAAACAAAGATACAGCCACGCATACTCCTACTGGAGCATACAAACATACTCGCTCTTCTACCACACAAACTGGATAGAACAAGACCTAAGAGGAACACCACTACACAGACTAGCACAGAAAATAACAGAAGAAATATCAGCCTACTCCACAAGAGACAAACTGAGAGAAATATCAAAAACTCTACACAAGTACACACCAATATCAAGCAACATAATACTCCACCTAATGGAAATAAACGCACTCAAAATACTATCAAGATGTCTCGAATACTCAGACGCAGTAAAGAAAACACACGACAATATACTAGCATCCCCCGAAATAAAAACACTAACCCAACTAATCACAGAATACCTAGACCTAATAAGCAACATATTAGGAGAATTAGAAGAAGACACAGTCTCATACCTCCAAATAACAAAACTCCGCCTAAAACTAATCCAAGTACGCGAAACACTAAAAGACTACCTCACAAAACTAGAAGAAAACACAGAATCCCTAAACAAACACCTATTAAGAATAGAGAAAATACTAAACGGACTAAAAATACTATCCCAAAACCTAGAACTAAAGAAAAAATACCACCTAATAGACACACAAAACATAATCTACACAAACTACAGGGAAACAGCAAAAGTAGTAAAATCAATAGCAGAAATACTAAACACTATGAAAAAACCAGAAGACCAAACAAAAACAGAAATAATATTCCCAAGCTACAGGCCAACAGAACCACCAAAACTCCAGCAAATATCAACACTATTCGAAGACCTACTAAACTCCCTAGAAAAACTCAAAACAGGAGTCCAAGAAATCCTAGAAGAAACACAAAACCTAAACGAAAGATTCAAAGAAGTAAAGGGAGCAATCATAATAAGAACAGAAACAATACAAGAAGAAATAAACAAAATAGAACAAACAAAAACACATACACTAAACACATACCAGAAAACACTACTCTTCATAAACCACATAATAGAAGAAATAAACGACATAGCATCAAAACTCCAAGAATAAACACCAAATAACACTTATATTCCAAAACCAATTTTTTCTATGTGCCTAACTGCTGGGCAGTTCTCATCAAACACAACACTAGAGACAACATAACAAGCATATTACAACAAGACAACAAAACATACTTCTCAGGACACACCTCCACCCTAGGAAAAGCAGGCTTCATAGGATGCATAAAAAACACTGAACTAGAC
>Ga0164311_10000556_pt1 | contig 16674 bp, 19 predicted proteins | sample GuaBasSedimGuay2_FD_121796 | JGI IMG/M metagenome (GOLD analysis project Ga0164311, IMG submission 121796) | Subseafloor sediment microbial communities from Guaymas Basin, Gulf of California, Mexico - Guay2, Core 4569-9, 9-12 cm | ecosystem: Environmental > Aquatic > Marine > Hydrothermal vents... | reverse complement strand
GCTGTATCCGACGGAGATACCTATGTATAGGTGTTCACCGAACTTGAAGAAAGGATTATCCTTGTAAAGGAAGCTGAATATCGCCAGCGTTAGACCGGCAGCTACCCAAGCCCCCAAAAGTTCAGGACTCATCTCCGCCTCCTGGTGGCGAAGAAAGCGAAGTTGCTGAGGAGTATCAGGCCCAATATCAGGACATGCGTCGTGGACTGTATGTCCATACCCACGGTGGCCTTTCCCATCTCCTTCAGAAGGGCCTCGTACTCGGCAGCCCCCCTCATCCCTCCTATGAGCCCTACGAGCTGGCCCGAGTTGAGGAAGGCGTACATGCCCGGGGCTATGACGGCGGTACACCCTCCCGCCATGGACTTCGCCTTGCCGTATACGACCCAAGTTTCTATCCCTGGGTCTCCTGCTGCCAGGTCCACCATGAAGGGGATGTCCTTAAGGGTCCTCACCCCTTCCAGGACGGGCATGCCGGAGGTCTCGTTCCCGTAGTAGTCCCTCGGATATGTCTTGTATATATCCTGTCCGAGGCCCAATATCACGTTCGTGGCTCCAGGGGCCCAACCTAAATACACGTAGTCCCTACCGTACTTCTTCCCGTATTCCTCTGCTACATCGGAGAGTATCTTCTCCGCCATCCCGCTTCCCGTGACCCAAAGGTTCATCCCTATGACCCTGAGGTTCTTCCTGAAAGCGTGCCTCACCAGGGCCTCCGCCATAGGGTAGAGTTCGGGCTTGGAGGCCGGGTCGAAATCCATAGATATCAGGAAGGGGGAGCCCTCGGGGAGGGACTCTATCCTATCGTACACGGCCTTCACCTCGGGGCTCACCCTGGACGGAAGCCCCAAAGGGCCGGTCAAAAAGGGAAGGAGGGCGGCTGAGGCCATGAGGAGGTATATGGCCCTCCTGTCCATCGAGAGTATCTTCTCCGCCAGTTTCCTCATTCTCCCTCCCCCATGTACGCCCTCTCTATCCCGAATATTATCTTAAGCGATGTCGCTATCATCCCCAACCCCACACCCAAAAGTATCCCCCTTTTGGCCGCCATGTTTGGCACGTTCATTATCCATCCCATAACCTGATCGGCCTTGGGAGGAAGGAAACCCAAGACCTTGTCCCATATGTACTCCCCCAATGGAACGTGCCCCAACATCACCAGAAAGGCCGCCGTAAGTAAAAGCCCCGCCTCCAAGTTCCTCGCCCTGAAGGTACGGAAGGTGGCCGATGCCATGAAGAAGGCCAGCAGGGAGAAGACGGTGCCCTGAAGTGGGACGAGCATGTTATCGTAGACCCAGCCTAAGGCCGTTAGCGTCAGCCCTTCCCCTGCGAACATTTTACCCTTGCTCGCTATCCCTACCGCCAACGTGCCCAGTATCCCTAAGAAAACGACGAGGCTGTAGCCCCATCCCGGAACCCCCCTCCTCACCTTCGCCCAGTGGGAGCCCATGAGGCTGGCGAGCCCCAGGACCATGGAGAACCCGCTCACGACTATCAACCAGTCGTTTACCGTCGTGAGCAGTTCCTCTGAGGCTGGATGGGGCACATAGTACTGAACTGCGAAGACTACCCCCATCACGAAAGCTATGGCCATGGGCACGTACTGCCTGAGGAACATGTCCCCTCCTCAAGAAAAGTCTCTCAGTATGTCCAAGAAATAATCTATCTTATGCTCTATCCCAGCCCACACACCTATGGTGGAAGCTATGGCACCCAGTACGAGGAACGCTGTCAAGAACGCCTTGCCGACGTCCTGTGCCCTCAGCGTTCCTATAAGGGCCGGTTCTTTTGAAAGATAGGCACTTGCAGCGTAAAGCTCCTCACCTATGAGGGTGTAGTCGCAGGCCGTGACGAAGAAGGGGAGCTGATGTTCCGCATCGGTCCCGGCTATCTGTATCGCCCCGACGCTCGCCCCTACCTCGGCCAAAAGCAGGGACTCAGCGTAATAGTATCCCATAAGGAACACCGCTGCAGGTCTCTCCCTCACCATCATCCCGTCCACGGCCATGGTGTAGCTGAACTGATCGTCCGTAACGTAGAAGTTTATCTCCTCGTTGTACGCATCAGGCCTTCCTGCCTCCAGGTAGGCCCCCTTGACCACCTCCCTACACACCGCCATGACCACGGGGTCGGTGTGCGGTACCTTGAGCTGGGCATCGTACCCTGCGGTCCTCTTCGCTATGTCCCTTAATATTATGGTGGCAGCTATGGTGGACACCGAGGACATCCCGAGCCTTCCGGTGAGGTAGTATATGGGCCTTCCCATCTCCGTGGCCCTGCCTATGGCCTCCTCTATAGCGTCCAGCCCCGGTATCCTCCTTAAGAACAGCTCCTTCTTCCTCGCCCTCCCTATGAACCAGAGCACCACCCCCGCCAAGAGCACCATAAATATGAGGTTGTTGAGCTTTTTGAAGTCGAACCAGTTCGGCTTTGGGATGGCGGATACCGCCGGACCGAAGCTCGGGCCCTCACCGAGGTCCACCCCTAAGCGGAAGTAGTACTCCCTGCCGCTCTCCAGGGGCCTTCCGCCGATCGTTCGGACCACGAAGAAGTGTTCGTCCTTCCCCTTCCTCCACGTCCAGAACGGGGCCCTCCTCTCGGTCCGGTAGTGGGAGTTGGATGGGAACCTCGCTATCTCCTCGAAGGGTCCCTCAGGTCCCTCGGCCCCCTGGACCACGTAGAAGACCTCGGACGCCTCATAGGGCATCCTCGGCCAAAGCAGCAACACGGCCTTCCCGTCGTCCCCCGGAAGGTCGGAGGCGGAAAGTAGTGGAAGCTCTAATCCGAAAGCAAGCAAGGGCCACATAAGCAAAAATATGGTCATCTATACCTCCAAGGCCTCTCCCTTAAGTTACATTGCAACACCTCTTCTATTGCTCGAACAGGTGAGCGATAACCTCCCCGAATCATTCTATCCAGAACCACATTGGCCTCATCAATTGAAAGTTTCCCCTCTTCCACAGCCACCTTCAGAATCCCTATGGTACCGGAGACCTTGACACCGTTTTCCCTTGCAATCTTCCGTGCTACCTTATCGTCACTGAAAAATGTCAAGCCCCGTTCCTTAGAAATTGCAATCCCAGCGGCTTCGCCATAACCTACTACATCCAAAAGAACTCTAAATATCTCCCTGCTTCCTTCGCCGAACGAGGTCAATTTCAACCAATCTCCTCCTTTTAACGCTTCTTCTATACATTCTAAGAACTCATAGCCTATCTCAATTCCTCTAAAGACCTCCTCGTAAACAGGCACAGGAACGAGAACTACCCCGAAAAGTTCCTTCAAGATTTCCAACTTGCCTGCAGAAGCCAAATTAGAAAGCACAGTAGCGTTGACCACGATCATCGCATAGCTTCCCGAGCGACTTCGGCATCTTCGATAACTTCCTCAACCCTATCCTGGCCTATAATCGGTATGCCGAATTCCCTCAACAATTCCTTCATTTCCTCTATGGAGACACCTGCTATGGCAGCTGCTTTTCCCAAGGAGATCTTACCCTTTCTGTATTTCTCGGCAGCAACTTTCACTTTGTATTCGGGATGGGATAACAGAAGATGCCTGAGCCCATCCTTTATAACCTCATCTTCCCTCTCGTAAAGTCCAATCTCAACTAAATCTTGAATCTCTATCTGCATAAGGTCCTCCAAGTCTGCCTTCGCTCGGCTTTTTATGTTACCCCTCCATCTTCTCCACGTTCGCCCTGGGTACTATGACCCTCTTCCCCCCTTCGAGTTCGACCTCCAAGACCCTGGTCACGCTCTCCGTAGAGATCTTGGTCGGTTCAGGAGGGAGCCCCGTGACCTTGCCTATCCTTCCGAAGAGGGGAGCACGGATCAGTCGCACGGTGTCCCCGACCTCTATCCCCCTGGCCTCAACTTCCTCTTCTGCTATATCTTCCGGGTTCAACTCCGGCCTCGGAATTATAACCTCCGGCCTTATGACCCCCGCCCTGATCTGGGTCGCCCCGCTTATGCTGGCTTTGTGGCCCTCGTACCTTTTGAGGAGGGCGAAGGTCCGCTCGGCCATATCTATCCTTCCGAACCCCTCGGTGACCACGAGCACGAACCCCACATCCTCGGTTCCGGTGATCGCCACACCGAGTTCGTACCCCAAAAGCTCCTTGAGGTCCTGGTCCCTTATCCCTCCGACGACTATTCCCTTAACCCCTACTTCCTTAGCTTTCCCGAAAGCTTCGGCCTCCACCAGGCTCCCCCCTACCACTATGCCGTCCCTGTGCTCCGGGAGGATGTGTTCGGCAGTGAGGACCTTGTCCGGGGCCTCGACGGCGACATGTAGCTTTCCCGTGGCCTCCCCTCCTATCCCGAATATGCCCTGCACGAGGGCCGAGGGGGTCTCGACCACGACGCCCTGGCCCGGAAGCAGTTCTACGACCCTTCCGTCTATGTAAGCTTTGAGTTCTAATGGCTCCGGAGGCTCCCTCAGAAGCACCTGGCCTGTCACATCGGATATGCTTTCTAGGGTCCCTCCCACCGGGGACCTGACCTGCCTTTTGAACCACTTCAGCAGGGGCTTCGTCTCAGCTAAGACCTCCCCGGCTGAGACTTCCTCCCCCTCGGCCTTGGTCATGTACTTCCTCACCTCGCCGGGCTCCACACCCAAGAGGTGCGCTACGTTCAAGTTCTGGACCTTGCCGGGGAGGAAGGCTCTGGCGACCACATCCTCGGCCCTCACCTGCACTCCAAGATCTACTAAGACCTCCCCTTCTATGGGCAGGAGCCTTCTCTTCCTCACCAGGGCCCTATCGGTCACCCTCAGACCTGGCGTGTAGGCGTGGGCCATATCAGTAAACCTCCTGGGATATCTGGGTTAAGGTCATACCTCCGGGTACAGGTCCATCTGCCTCGCCCATTTCCGCAGGAGCTTGCGCCTTTCGTCCTCGTCCTCCGGGAGCACGAGGGGCCTTCCCCTGCAATCGAACACCACCCCCACCACCCCTCCCCAGACCTTCCCTCTGACGGACTTACCTTTGCCAGCTCCGAGGTCGAAGCCCCTCTCCGGGAAGACCTCTACGTCCGCCTCCTGCCCGTACCCCAGGGGCACCACCTTTATGTCCCCGAAAGCGACCTCCCCCTCCGAGTCCCCCATCCTGAACCTCAGGCACCTCCCTCCGGGCTTGCCCTGTCCCAACGGGGCTATGCATGTCCCGAGGTACACCATGCAATCCCTCCAGAAGACTTGGGATGCGGCATCCTCGTCGACCTTGGCGAGGACCCCAAGGTGGGGCATCATGAATATGCTGTCCACGGCGAGCCTCGTGAACCCCAAAGGTTCGTATGCGTCCATCAGGAGCATCATGGCCTGGGAACGTCTGGGGGCGTGGGAGAGGACTCCACCACTTCCTATTATCATGTCGCACGTCATCATATCTATCAAGCTCTCCGCCCCCTCCTGTCTGAAGACGTCCGATATCGACCTCTCCCTGTGCACACCCCTGAGCCCGACGGCCAACTGCCTGTGTTGGGCGAAGGCCAGCCTCAGCGCCTCCCTGGCCAAGGCGTGCTCTATCTTGAGGTCCTCCAAGGTCTGAGGTATCGTGGTGGGCCTTATAGTCTTGTTCTTTACCCTGTCCCTGAGCTCCCCCTCGTCCACCCGGAAGGGAACCCAGCGGAGCACGTTCTCCAACCCAGCCTCGGCGAGCACGTTGGAGACAGAATAGCTCATCCCTAAGTTGGCCGACACAGTCCTGTTGAAAACTCCCCCGAAGACCGAGAAGACGTCGGTCGTGGCGCCTCCTATGTCCACCCCCAAGAGGTTCAACCCCTCCCTCCGGGCCGCCGTCTCCATCATGTAGCCCACGGCTGCCGGGGTGGGCATTATGTCGGCTCCCACCCATTCCATAAGCTCGGAGTAGCCCGGGGCCTGGGCCATGACATGCTGGAGGAAGAGCTCGTGGATGAGGCTCCTTGCAGGTCCCAGGTTCTCCCTCTCGAGGACCGGCCTTATGTTCTCGGTTATGTGCAGGGCGAAGTGCTCGCTCAGAATCTTCCTTATCTGCTCCCTTGCGTCCCTGTTCCCCGCATATATCAGGGGGATCTTGTCCCCTCCGAGCCTGGGCCTTGGACGTGCTGCAGCTAAGTATTCCGCAAGCTCCACGACGTGGGAGACCGTCCCCCCGTCCGTGCCTCCTGAAAGCAGTATCATGTCGGGACGAAGCTTCCTTATCCTATCTATCTTCTCGTACCCCGGCCTCCCGTCGTTGGAAGCCAAGACGTCCATAACTATGGCTCCCGCGCCCAGCGCGCACCTCTGGGCGCTCTCGGCCGTCATCCTCAGCACGACCCCGGCCACGAGCATCTGAAGGCCCCCTCCGGCGCTGCTCGTAGAAAGATATATGTCCACGCCCTCATCACCCTTAGCGGGGGTTATTATCCTCTCGCCGTCCAATATCTTCCTTCCTGAAAGCTCCTCGACCTCCCCTATGGCGTTCAGGACCCCCCTCGTCACATCCTCGAACGGTGCCTCCACGGTGGTCGGAGCTTCCCCCCTGAACGTCTGTCGGTAACCTTCGGGCCTCTTCTCTATCAGGATGGCCTTGGTCGTGGTGCTCCCGCAGTCCGTCACGAGGATCGCCTTCAGGTCTTCCATATTCCTCACCCCTGGGAGAACTTCTCTATATACCTTATCAAGGCCTCCAGCCCTTCCCTCCTCTCCAGGATTTCGGCGAACTTGGTGTAATCTTTCGAGGGTAGGACCGAGCGCACCATAGGTTCCAAAAATATCATAGCCTGGCTCCCTATGAAGTTCAAGGGCCTCACACTCTCCAGGAACATAAGGGCCGGGGTGGCAAGTCCCCTCCTGGCCACGGCACGGGCCACCTTCTCGACCAGAGCAAGTTCCTCCTCCGAGAGCTCCTCCTCCTCGACCGAAAATGCCGACCTTAGCTTGGCCCAAAGGTTCTTCATATCACGATACCTCCCAGAAACTTCTCTATCTCCCCCCTCAATCCCTCGTACCCCGACCTGCCCATGAGGGCATAGGTCGCCCTCTTTCCCAGTTCAACCCCGGGCTGGTCGTAGGCGTTCACCCCGAAGAGCTCTCCTGCGTATGCGGTCTGCATCTCGAACATATACAACAACCCGCCGAGATGGTAAGGGTCGACCTTGGGAAGCTTTATCGTCATGCTCGGCCTTCCGGCCTCGGCCAGGGCGTATGCCGTGGCGATCTGCTCCGCCTTTATGAGCTCGGACATCCTTCTGCCCGCCAAGTATCCCATGGCGTCCAGGTCGGGGTAATACTCCGGAAACACGAAATCGGCCCCGTAGTCCTCCGGGACTATGAAGGTGAAGAACTTGTCCGGAGGCCCCTCTACATATAGCTGGACCTGGGAATGCTGGTCCGTGGCCCCCAAAGCCCTTAGGGGGGTGGGACCTACCTGCACGACCTTACCTTCGAGGTCCAGTTTCTTTCCGAGGCTCTCGGCCCAGAGCTGCCTGAACCATTCGGCGAGCTCCTTAAGGGCACGGGAGTAGGGCATCATGACCGTCATCCTCTTCCCCTTCCCGTAGAATATCCAGTTCAGGGCCGCTCCGATGTAGGCCGGGTCCTCCTCCGGCGAGGAGTTCTTAAGTCTCAGGTCCATATCCCTGGCCCCGGCCAAGAGCTCGCCCACATCTATCCCTGCAAAGGCCGCTGGCAGAAGTCCTACGGGGGAGAGGACCGAGAACCTCCCTCCTACATCCGGAGGTACGGGAAACGCCGGAAGGCCCTCCCTCCTTGCGACCTCCCTCATATCACCCCTTTCAGGGTCGGTGGTGACGACCACATGCTCCCTCCAACTTCCCCCTAAGGCGTCCTCCAAGAACCTCCTCACCACTAAGAACGTGGCCACGGTCTCAGCGGTCCCTCCGGACTTGGTCACCACGTTGAAGAGAGTCCTCCTCGGCTCCAGAACATCCAAAAGCCCCCTGAGCTGCCAAGGGTCCACGTTGTCCGAGAAGAACACCCTGGGGCCTCCCCTCTTTTCCTCAGGCAGGATGTTGTAATATGGATGAGACAGGGCGGATATGAGGGCTATGGCCCCGAGGGCCGACCCCCCTATGCCCACCACTACGAGGTCGCTGTACATCCCCCTCCTCTCCCGTGCGAACCTGACCATATCCGAGGGGTCATCGTAAGGGAGCCTGCAGAACCCGGGCCCCATTTTCCTTACCTTCGCCCTGACCTCGTCGCCCCTCCTCAGGAGGAGCTCCCAATCCTCGTAGGTGAACCCTCCCTCGCCTATGACATCCGCCCTGGCCAGCCTGTGCTCTAAGTGTACCAACTTCCCTCCCGACTACAATAAAGGCGTCCTCCGGGGCCGAGGCCGAAGGACGCCCATCCTCGGAAGATCTCCGGCCTCAGGCCCCGCCGGACTCGGCCACCTCCTCCTCCAAGCGTTTCAAGGCCTCGCGGGCGGCCATCTGTTCGGCCCTCTTCTTACTTCGCCCCTGCCCCACGCCGTACACCTGCCCCTTCACCTTCACCTCAACCGTGAAAAGCTTCCTGTGGTCGGGGCCCTCCTCGCCCTGAAGCTCGTACACCGGATGTCCCCATCCCTCCCTCTGGGCCAGCTCCAGGAGGGCACTTTTGTAATTCTTAAGCTCTTCGTCGGAAAGCACACCGTGCATATCGTGCAGTAGATGGCGCTTCAGAAACTTGCGCACGGGACGCATGCCGCCGTCTAAGTATATCGCCCCCACGAGGGCCTCGTAAGCGTCTCCCAAGATGGAGGTCCTCTCCCTTCCCCCCGACGCCTCCTCCGACTCCCCCAACATTATGTACTCCCCGAGCCCTATCTCCTTGGCCATCCTCGCCAAGACCCTTTTGCTGACCATGGTGGACTTCATCTGGGTGAGGGCCCCCTCCCTTTCCTCCTCGAACTTCCTGTACAAGTAATCGGCGACCACCATGTTCAATATGGCATCCCCGAGGAACTCCAACCTCTCGTTCGAATCCACCCCGGAGCGGCCCAGCTCGTAGGCGTAGGAGCGGTGGGAGAGGGCCTGGACGAGCAACCTTTCGTCCTTGAACTTGTAACCTATCAAGGTCTGCAACGCCCGTAGCCGCTCCTTCCGAGGGTCCGTCCTCCTTCCGAGGAGTCGGAAGAGCCACCTCATGGTCCTAAAACTTGCGCACGAGGATCACAGCGTTGTGTCCGCCGAAGCCGAAGGAGTTGCTCATCGCCACCCGGACTTCCATATCCCTGGGGCTGTTGGGCACGTAGTCCAGGTCGCACTCCGGGTCCGGGTGTTCGTAGTTTATGGTGGGAGGCACCACCCCGTTGACCAAGGTCAACACGGTGGCTATAAGTTCCACGGCCCCCGATGCCCCGAGGAGATGCCCTATCATGGACTTCGTGGAGCTTATCGCCAGCCTGTAGGCGTGCTCCCCGAAGACGATCTTTATGGCCTTGGTCTCCTCGGAGTCGTTGGCCGGGGTGGAAGTGCCGTGGGCGTTTATGTAGTCCACCTCTTCGGGCTCTATCCCCGCATCCTTTATGGCAGCCCTCATCGCCCTTACGGCCCCCTCGTGGCCGGGGGGAGGAGCGGTGATGTGGTACGCATCCCCGGAGAAGCCGACCCCTATCACCTCAGCGTATATCCTCGCACCACGGGCGGAAGCGTGCTCTAAGCTTTCGAGGACCAGGGCTCCGGCCCCTTCCCCCATCACGAACCCGTCCCTTTGGGCGTCGAAGGGCCTGCTCGCCCTCTCTGGCTCCTCGTTCCTGGTGGAGAGGGCCTTCATGGCACAGAACCCCGCAAGGCCCAGGGGGGTGATGGATGCCTCCGCTCCACCTGTGATGACTATGTCGCTCTCGCCGCTCTTTATGGAACGATAGGCCATACCTATGGCATGGGATGCGGAGGCGCAGGCGGATACGGTCGCAAAGTTGGGTCCCTTGGCCCCCAACCTTATGGATATAAGCCCTGCTGCCACATCTGCTATTATCATGGGGATGAGGAAAGGGCTCACCCTGTCCGGTCCCCTCTCCAAGAGGACCTTGTGCTGGTCTTCCAAGGTTTGGAGGCCTCCTATGCCGGAACCGAATATCACCCCGACCCTCTCACGGTCCCACCGGTCGGAATCCAGCCCAGCATGCTCCACGGCCGAGAGGGCGGCGTACACAGCGAACTGGCTGTACCTGTCCATCCTCCTGAGGTCCTTCCTATCTATGTACCCCGAAGGATCGAAGTCCTCCACCTCGGCGGCTATCTGGGAGGGGAAGCCCGAAGCGTCGAACTTCCTTATCCTGTGGACGCAGCTTTTCCCCTCCACCAACCCCTCCCAGAAGGAGGGGAGGTCCCGGCCGTTGGGGGCCACTACCCCCATCCCCGTTACGACGACCCTCCTCATCTAAGATCCTTCCTGGAGCTTCTTTTCTATGTACGTTATGGCGTCGCCCACCGTGGTTATCTTTTCGGCGTCCTCGTCAGGGATCTCGAGGCCGAACTCCTCCTCGAAGGCCATCACGAGTTCGACGGTGTCCAAGGAGTCGGCTCCCAGGTCATCTATGAAGGACGCCTCACGTGTGACCTGCTCCGGGTTCACCCCGAGCTGCTCCACCACTAAGTCCCTCACCCTCTCCTCTACGCTCCTTTCCGCCATCTTTCCTCCTTTTTACATCACCATTCCGCCATCTACGTGTATCACCTGGCCAGTTATGTAAGATGCCTCCTCGGACGAGAGGAAGGCCACAAGGGAGGCAACCTCCTCGGGCCTTCCTGGCCTACCTAAGGGTATCTGAGATATATAGGCCTCCTTCACTTCCTCGGGAAGCCCCTCCGTCATCGGCGTGAGGAAGTATCCAGGAGCGATGGCATTTACGGTTATCCCTCTCGGGGCGAGCTCCTTGGCGGCGGATTTGGTGAGCCCTATCAGCCCTGCCTTAGAGGCGGAGTAGTTCGCCTGACCGGCGTTGCCCATGACCCCCACGACCGACGAGATGTTCACTATCCTACCCCAGCGCTGCTTCATCATGAGCCTGGCTACGGCCTTAGTGCAGAGGAAGGCCCCCTTGAGGTTCACCGCCAATACCTTGTCCCATTCCTCCTCGTCCATCCTCACCAGGAGGGAATCTTTGGCTATCCCTGCGTTGTTGACCAATATGTGGACCGTCCCGAACTTCTCCTTTGCAGCCTCCACCGCCTCGGCTACGCTTCGGCCGTCCGTGACGTCCATGTGGACCGAAAGGGCCTCCCCTCCCCTTCCCTTCACCTCGTCCGCCAAAGCCTCGGTCGGGACCACGTCGCCCAACACCACCCTCGCCCCCTCCTGGGCGAACCTCAGTGATATCGCCCTCCCGAAGCCCCCTCCCGCCCCAGTCACGATGGCCACCTTGCCTTCCAATCCCTTCATCCTTCCTCCAGGCGTTCTACGTCCTCCCACATATCGACCCCCGCCACCTTGAATCCCGGCAGGGTCCTCCTGACCAGGCCCTGTAGTACATGTCCAGGGCCGAGTTCTAAGGCTCCGTCCACCTCCATCTCCCCGAGGGCGTAGAGGGTCTCGGTCCACCTCACGGGGCTCGTAAGCTGGGCCACGAGACACCTTTTAAGCTCCGCCGTGTCCTTGGTGGGCCTTGCGGTGACGTTAGGTATCACTGGGACCCTGGGTTCGCTCCAAGTTGTCCCGTCTATGGCCTCCTTCAGCGCTTCCCCCACTTCCTCCATAAGCGGGGAGTGGAAGGCGCCGCTCACCTTCAGCAGGACGACCCTCCTGGCGCCATGTCTTCTGGCCCTCTCTACGACCCTGTCCACCGCTCCTGCCTCCCCCGAGACCACCACCTGCCCCGGGGCGTTGAAGTTGGCGGCCACAACCTCACCTTCTGCCTCGTCGCAGAGCCTCCGCACCTCATCGTCGGCAAGGCCTATGACCGCCGCCATCTTGCCCGGCCTCCTCTCGCCGGCCTCGTGCATGAGCTTACCCCTTAAGGCCACGAGCTTGAGCCCCTCCTCGAAGCTCAGACAGCCCGCCGCAACCAAGGCCGTGTACTCTCCAAGACTATGTCCTGCAACGACCTCAGGGGAGACCCCCCTCTCCTCCAATATCCTCCAAACTGCGACGCTGTGGACGAAGATGGCGGGCTGCGTCCTGTCTGTCGCCCTCAGGGCCTCCTCGGGACCTTCGAAGGAGACCTCCCTCACGTCCCACCCCAGAACGTCCACGGCCTCATCGTAAGTCTCCCTGGCGGTCCCGGAACGCTCGTAGAGGTCGGCTCCCATGCCCACGTATTGGGAACCCTGTCCCGGAAATAGGAAGGCCCAACGCATCCTCAGAACCTGAAGAGAGTAGAAGCCCAGGTGAGCCCTGCCCCGAACGCTACAGCGACCACCAAGTCGCCGGGTCTCAGAAAGCCCTTGCGTTTGGCCTCATCTACGGCTATGGGGATGCTGGCGGCCGATGTGTTGCCGTACTCCTGGATGTTCACGTAGACCCTGTCCATAGATATGCCCAGCCTTTTGGCCGTGGCCTTTATTATCCTGATGTTGGCCTGGTGCGGGATCAAAAGGTCAACATCCTCTGGCCTGTATCCCGCCCCTTCCACCACAGAAGCTGCGGCCTCCCCCATGGCCTCCACAGCTATCTTGAATACCTCCCTGCCGTTCATCTTTATGTAATGCATCCTCTTGTCCACAGTCTCGTGGGAGGCCGGATACCTTGAGCCCCCTGCTGGCATATAGAGCAGCTCTCCCTTGGAACCGTCGCTTCCGAGGATCGTGTTTATTATCCCCCTCTCGCCGTCCGGGCTCGGCATGATCACGGCCGCCCCAGCTCCATCGCCGAAGAGCACACAAGTGCTCCTGTCGGTCCAATCCGTGATCTTGGAGAGGGTCTCCGATGCCACCACGAGCACGGTCTCGGACTGACCGATCCTTACGAAGCTATCGGCCACCGAAAGCGCATAGATGAACCCTGAACATCCAGCGCTCAGATCCATGGCGCCTGCCCTCTTCGCCCCTATCATATCCTGGATGACGCAGGCGGTCGAGGGGAAGAGCATCTCGGGGGTCACCGTGGCCACTATTATGAAGTCCACCTCCTCAGGGCTCACCCCGGCGTCCTCCAACGCCTTCTGTGCCGCCTCCGCTCCGAGCGTGGCCGTGGTCTCATCTTCTTCGGCTATGTGGCGGCGCTCTATGCCGCTCCTCGTCCTTATCCATTCGTCGCTCGTGTCGACCATCTTCTCCAGGTCCTCGTTGGTGAGGACCTTCTCGGGCACGGCCGAGCCCGTGCCGGCGATGTACGACCAGGGCATCTATTCCTCCCGAATGTTCTCCATTATGTGTTCGTTTATCTTCTCTAGATACATCCTCCTTGCCACCCCGAAGGCGTTCTTTATGGCCTTTGGGGAGGAGCTTCCGTGGCACTTCACCACGACCCCGTTCACCCCGAGGAGGGGGGCTCCGCCGTACTCCTCGTAGTCCGTCTCCTGCTTAAGTTCTTGTATCGCAGGCCGAACGAGTAAAAGCCCCAAGCGTCTGAGGAGGTTCTTGGACACCTTCGTCCTGAGGTAGGCCGAGAAGAAGTCCATTATGCTCTCGGTGAACTTGAGGAGCACGTTCCCTACGAACCCGTCACATACTATCACATCCGCCACACCGCTCAATATATCCCTCCCCTCGACGTTCCCTATAAACCTCAGGCCGGAACCCTTCAGAAGGGAATGGGCTTCGACTATAAGGTCGTTCCCCTTGGAGCTTTCTTCCCCTATGCTCAGAAGCCCCACCTTGGGCTCCCTGACCCCCAAGATGTGGCTGGCATATAGGCTTCCCATAACTGCGAACTGTAACATCCACTTAGGCCTCGCCACCGGGTTCGCCCCTGCGTCCAAAAGCACGCATACGCCCTCCTTCGTAGGGAAAGGGGCGGCTATGGCCGGCCTGCTCACACCCTTTATCCTTCCGAGCTCTAAGAGGGAAGAGACCACCACCGCCCCCGTGTTTCCGGCACTCACGACCGCCTCAGCCTCCCCGTCCCTCTGGAGCCGGACCGCCACAGCTATCGAGGCGTCCTTCTTCTTCTGGATGGCGGCAGCGGGGGCCTCTTCCATCCCTATAACCTCCGAGGCGTGTACGACCCGTAATCTGCCTTCGTCGGGAAACTTCCTAAGCTCCCTCTTCAGAACCCTCTCGTCCCCTACGAGCACGACCTCCACGTCGGGGAAGGCGGAAAGCGCCTCCCTGGTCCCAGCTATAAGGTTATGGGGAGCGTGGTCCCCTCCCATCGCATCCACTGCTATCCTCATAGGCCTACGTTACTTCTCCTTGGGGATGACGACCTGCCTGTTCCCGTAATATCCGCAGTTGGGACAGGCGCTATGAGCCAACCTCGGCTGTCCGCAGTGTTTACAGGATACAACTGTGGGAGCCTTCGCCTTCCAGTTCGCCCTGCGCTTGTCCCTACGGGACCTGGAATGTTTCCTTTTGGGTAAAGCCATCTTCTCCTCCGGTCATAACGCTATCTTGGTCAACGCCTCCCAGCGTGGGTCGATTCGCTCCCTCCTACATCCACATTCCTCCTCGTTCAGGTCCGCTCCACAGACCGGGCAGAGCCCCTTGCAACCTTCGGAGCAGAGGGGTTTCATGGGCACGGAAAGGAGGACGAAATCGTGGACCTCCTGGGTTATGTCCACATCCTCGGCGTCGGGGGGAACCAATTTCATGTCCTCCTCGTCCCATCCAGGAAGGGGACCTCCTCCCCTTCTCACCACGATCTTAAACTCCGCCTCCAGGTCTTCCTTGTATCGCTTCAGACATCTGGCGCACTCCAGGACGACCGAGACCTTTACCACGGCATCCACCCAGAACGTTTCCCTCTGTCTGACCACCCTCAGGGAAAGTTCTATAGGTGAGACGAACTCCAACCCCGAATCCCTGAGGTCGGCCTCCTCGGGCGTCCCCTCCATCCGGAGGATGTTTATGCCTTCCTTCAGCCCTTTAATTTGTAGTCTCATAGGACTCTTAAATATAAATCAAACCTTCGGCGAAGGCAATACGGATGTACTCCGAAAAGATAAGATTCTACACATCTCCTGTCAAGATTAAATTGCTTGACCTGCCTTCCGGATTGGGCTATATTTTCAGAATACATAGGAGGAAGCTATGCAAACCTGTCCGGGAAGGAGCAGGCAGTTCTGGAGGCCCGAGGACATATACGACCTGCCCTGTCCGCACTGCGGGCGGGAGGTGGAGTTATTTAAGACCGACATCGAGCGCAGATGCCCCCACTGTGGAGGCACGGTCCTAAATCCGAGGGCCGACCTCTCCTGTGCCGAGTGGTGCCCGAGCGCTAAGGAGTGCTTGGGACCGGTGTTGTACGGGAGGCTTAAGGAGAAGAAGAGGGAGGAGGACCTGGAGAGGTTGCTCTCGGTCGTAGGGGAGGACGTCGAGGTGAGGGAACTCTTCCTAAGGTTGTTCCGGGAGAACAGGGACCCCGAAAGGCTCTTCGACCCGGACCTCCTCAAAGAGCTCGAAGGGGAGAGGCCCGACCTCGTGGAGAGGGCCACGAAGTATTACGTGGAATTCAGGAAGAAGGCGGGATGAAGCTCCAGGAGCACTTCTCCAGGGCTGGGGAGTTCCTCTTCAGGTGGAGGGGACACCTTCCCCTCCTGCTCCTGCCCTTGGTCCTGCTGAGCTTCCGCGACTTCGGCTACCCCGGAGGTTCGCCGAGGCTCTACCGGGTCTGGGAGTTCGTCTGCTTCGGGGTGTCGATGATGGGGGTGGCCCTGAGGGTTTGGGTCTCGGGGACCGTCCCTGAGGGCACTTCCGGCAGGAACAGGAGGGGACAGAGGGCGGATTCCCTAAACACTTCCGGAGCCTATTCCGTCCTCCGCCATCCTCTCTATTTCGGCAATACCCTCATAGCCTTGGGGGTGGCCCTGTTCACGAGGACTTGGTACCTTCCCGTGATAGTGCTCCTTTCCTGCCTCCTCTTCTACGAGAGGATAGCCTTCAGGGAGGAGGAGTTCCTGGAGGGGAAGTTCGGGGAGGAGTTCAGAGGTTGGGCGGAAAGGACCCCGGCGGTCCTGCCGAACCTTAAGGTGTACCGTCCCCCCTCCCTGCCCTTCTCCTGGAGGTCCGCCCTGAGGAGGGAGTTCTATACGATCTCCGAGGTGGTGCTCGCCTTCTCGGTCCTTGACATCCTTGGAAGGCTATCTGCCGAGGGGAGGGTGAGGACGGACCCGCTCTGGGGGGCACTGGGCTCTGCGGCGGTCGTCTTCTACCTTTCGCTCATGTTCCTCAAGAAGCGTACGGCCGTGTTGGACGTAAACCCTCAAGCGAGGAGGTAGCTATGCCGAAGTACATCAACGTCGGACTGGTGGGGTACCAGTTCATGGGGAAGGCCCACAGCCATGCGTACAAGGACATGGCCTTCTTCTTTCCGGATGCGGATGCATATCCCGTGATGAAGGCCATATGCGGCAGGAACGAGGAGGCCGTCAGGAAGGCTGCAGAGCGCTTCGGATGGGAGAGCTACGAGACCGACTGGAGGAGGCTGGTCGAGAGGGACGACATAGACCTCGTGGACATCTCCAGCCCGGGAGATACCCACCACGACATAGCCATAGCAGCGGCCGAGGCCGGCAAGCACGTCTTCTGCGAGAAGCCCTTGGCCAACAATCTTAAAGAGGCGAGGGAGATGTTGGAGGCCGTGCGGAAGGCGGGGGTCAAGCAT
>Ga0164311_10000555_pt1 | contig 16689 bp, 15 predicted proteins | sample GuaBasSedimGuay2_FD_121796 | JGI IMG/M metagenome (GOLD analysis project Ga0164311, IMG submission 121796) | Subseafloor sediment microbial communities from Guaymas Basin, Gulf of California, Mexico - Guay2, Core 4569-9, 9-12 cm | ecosystem: Environmental > Aquatic > Marine > Hydrothermal vents... | reverse complement strand
CTAGTCATTAAGTGTAAGGACTGTGGGTATCAATTTGAGAAGTACATTTTAAGAAAGCATGATAGAGTCGAAGTGAGATGTCCCAAGTGCAATTCTAGTAATACAGAAGTCACGTGGGAGAGGGATTTAGTAGAGTACTTAATCGATATAGCTGAAAGTGTTGGAAGTAAGGTTGAAATAATATCAACTGGAACAGAAGAGGGAGAAGAGCTTCGAAGATCTTTTGGAGGTATAGCTGCTATACTCAGGTTCAGGCTTTAGAAAAAATGATAGCAAAGAGAAAGTTACTTGAGAAGTTTTTAGAAGGAGTTCCTTCTTTTCCAAAACCTAAGTTAAAGTATGAACAGTATATAATACCCTCGTGGCTTGCAGCAGACTTGTTATGGATAGCAGAGACGACCTATGGGGACATTTACGGGATGAAAGTACTAGACCTTGGAACAGGAACAGGGAAGCTAGCTTTAGGAGCTGCTCTAATAGGAGCAAATTATGTAGTCGGAATAGATATAGACTTAGATGCAATAAAAGTAGCTAAGGCTTACGTCTTGAACAACCTTCCTCAACTAACAAATCTAGAGTTTATATGCGCTGATATAACTAATCTTGACCTAGGAGGTAGAAGATCTTTTGACACCGTGATTCAGAACCCTCCCTTTGGAGTTCATAAAAAAGGATATGACATTATGTTTCTGAAAAGCGCGCTTAGACTAGCGAGAGTAACGTACTCAGTGCATAAGTCAAGAACTAGGGACTTCATTCTAAAATTCCTAAATGAAAACTATAAGTGTAGGGTGACTATACTACTTAGAGCTAAGATCCCAATACCTCCAATTTATGAATTTCATGAAAAGAGGGTACATCTAGTAGATGTTGACATAATCAGAATAGAGCTATTAGATTAGGCGACATAATCAGAATAGAGCATGAGCAGAGAACACTATGGAGGCATTATAAATATTTATTCGTGGAAAAAGCACTATGGGTGCTATACCTTGGACAGGAATACGTCAATGCTAGAATATTTGAGGTTTCTCGAGTCCAAAATGTCACCATCTCTCTCCTTCCGAGCCAATACTATAAAGGAGTGGAAAGAGTGGCACAGAGCCTTGAAGGAGAAGCTCATTGAGCTATTAGGAGGCTTCCCTGAGGAAAAATGTTCGCTTAATCCTGAGACTCTTGAAGTTGTAGAGTTTGAGGATTACATAATGGAAAAAGTTATATACAATACAGAGCCGAACTTTAGTGTTCCGGCTTATGTCCTAATACCTAAAAATGGAAAGGGTAAGCTGAAGGCAGTACTGTGTCTACATGGTCATGGAAGGGGCAAAGTGGATGTAGTGGGATTGGCTAAGGATGAGATTGAGAGACAGAAACACATTTTACCATTAAATTATGACTATGGCCTCCAACTAGTGAAGAAAGGTTACTTTGTACTGGCTCCCGATGGAAGATGCTTTGGAGAGCTCAGTATGGATGGAATGAAGTGTGATTGGGGCTTTAAATCGACGCTACTTCTAGGCAAGACACTAGTGGGGCTCAGAGTCTGGGATGCAATTCGCTCAATAGACTACTTACAATCAAGGCACGAGGTAGATCCGAACAGAATAGCTTGCCTTGGACTTTCTTGGGGAGGGACTTGGACTGCTTACACCTCTGCATTAGATGAAAGAATTAAGGTTGCTGTAATCAGCGGTTACTTCAGTACATTTAGAGACATGTTAATTGAGAGATCATGTTGTTCCTGTCAGTATATTCCTGGAATATTGAAGTATGCTGACTTTCCAGACATAGTTGCCTTAATAGCCCCTAGGCCTTTGTTAATAGAGTATGGTAAGAGAGATCCCCTTTATACTTATAGTTATGTAATAGAAGCCTATGAAAAGTTGAGGAGAGTTTATGAGCTACTAGGAGTGGAAAATAGACTAGACATAGATATATTTGATGGAGGTCACATGTTCTGTGGCAGAAAAGCTTTTCCTTGGTTAGAGAAGTGGCTTTAATGCTCTGAAAGGTTAGTGGAGCGCAGAGTTTACTACCAAGCCTTTCTGCAGAATTAATGAATTTCTTTTTAACTTTAAAGTACTAATGCCATGATTATTGTGTCAGTAAACTTCTTATTTAGGCGCAGTCCCTTGGGAATTCTTCCAACTTCTCTGAAACCCACCTTCTTGAACACTCGAATTGCTCTTGCGTTAAGGCTCGAGGTTTCAAGTAGAAGAAGCTTTAACCCTCGCTTTCTAGACTCTTCTATAGCTGCCCCCATTAACTCAGTCCCTAAGCCCAGGTCTCTAAACTCTTTCTTGACTAGAATTCCAAGCCATGCTCTATGCCCAAAGCTACCACCATCAACCTTTACCGAAACATATTCAACAACCCTGCTCTCTACTTCAGCTACTATGCGAATCTCCTTTCTTAGCTCAACATCGGCCATGATCCTCGAGAACACCCTGACGTAGTCCTCTTTCCTTCTCTTCTCGACTACACCAAGGTACTTTGTCATCTCTTCTTCAGCAACTGAATTGAATACGTCCAGAATGTCGTCCAAGTCTCTCCACTCAACGTGCCTTAAGATCGCAGTCCTTCCATCCTTTAATGTGACCTCACGAAGCATGCCTGTAACCTCTAAGATACTCTAATGCTTACCTCGACCTAAGTGCTTGCTAACCGACAATATGCTACTTAAGATAGTTGGTGGATAGTCTCCAAGCCCTATTACCTTTACCTTTGACCTAGGCCATATGACGTCAGCTTCTCTTGATATCTCGTAGAGCACTTCTATTACTGGCTCGTTCGAGTTTGCGTTAGCAGAAACTTGAACCTCCTCGTTGTGAAATAAAACTCTAGACACTGCCACCTCATTTTCATCAACTTTAACTTTCACGATTCTTACGGGTTCTTCTGATACATTGAGTAACTTGAAAGAGACTGTATTACTCTCGAACTTTAGGTCCTTCATTCTGATATGTTCACCTTCACTGAAGTGCCAACCATGAAGCATTATTTGAGGCCTAGGGAATCCTCTTTCAGATTTTGTTCCTTTAAACTTAGCTAGCATTTTTATCCTGTAGTCGACATCATAGATCACTATATAATTATTTGAGTACTCACGCAATACTCCTTGATATAGCTTCATCTCACCATCAATATCTTGAACCTGTACCGTTATAAGTCTCCCAATGCTGTTCTCTAATAAGGCATCGTATATCGTTCCAACACCACTGATGATCTTCTTCTCTAGAGTCTCTACACCAGCTCTGAGCTCTGGGGTTAAAGTGGCCATGAAAGTTCCAGTAGCTCTGGTTACTGCAGTGCTTATTTTATCCTTTACATAAGCTAAGCTGTTATAGACCTTTCTCTTAGCTCTACTGAAGAAGCTCGGATGATATAGTCTCCTTAACTCCTTCCACCTTTCTCCTAACTCCTCCTTATCTAAGGTATACTTGAAGATAATAATAGCGCTGAGCTTCCCGAGCTCTTGGGAGAAAACCTTGCGAGATACTAGGGAAGGAGGGGCCCAGGGATTATTCTTTATATCTTCAAGCTTGAAATTTTTCGGCACTATTCCTCTCTTCTTGAAGTCTGCTAATAATTCTTCAGCCTCCTCAATGAACTTTCTATCACCTGTCTCTTGGTAGTTCTCTATGAGAAAAGCTAGTAGAGATACCGGATTCTCTATACCCTCAGGAGGAAATAATATTTCGAACCCCCCTCCACTTCTTGGAGGAACTCTTATCCTACCATAGAACCCTTCATTTCCAAAGAACACGAAAGCGTATTTACCTTCAAATAACTTTATTGCTCTATCACGGGAAAATAGTTCTGCGATACCATAAATTATGGATAAGACTATGCCTATTGCGGCTAAGTATGCCATTGTGTAAATTAACGTGCTTACTTCAGATGGTATTAATTGGATCATCACACTATTTCACCCAATCGGAGGATATATTATTAACTTTATCATAGTAGACCATTATTCAAAGAACTCTCCTATGAACCAAACCTTCGGACTCATAGCATTGCTACAAATGTCTTTTTAGAACCTCTATACACCAACTTGTCTTTTGATGAGATTAATACACTTCCACTTAGAATTAAAATTACTCTGTTTGGGGGTGATATAACGTAAGTTAAGTCACTAGACGTATACACTAGTTTGTCTCCCTTAGCTACTATCATTTCATAGCGTTCTCCTCTAGAGAATATGGCGATGAAATGCTCGATCTTATAGCATATATCTTCGAGACCTATCTTTCTCTCCTTAAACAACTCTTTGCATATGTTTAATACCTCTTCGATGAAATCTCTGTCAGTCTCTATTTCACGTAGTCTTAGTTTAGGAAGAGGCTCTATAAACACTATAACTGTATCCTCACCAGATCTCTTAACGGGTCTCCCTATTACACCCTTAGGAGTTTCTACTAAAGTGTCTACTGCGTATTCTATCCATCCCTTAAAAGCGCACCCGACTTGCTCATCCTCATAAAATATTCTTAATGCCTTGGAGCCTTCCTGCACCTTCAAGTAACACTTAACATTTCTGAAGACTTCCTCCTCTTCCAAAAGTTCGTATGTTCTGGGCTCAATTTTCAACATCAAACTCACCCATGTAACGTACTAAGTCTGAGACGATTTTTAATGCAAAACGACCAGGAATTGTGATTAAGTATCTTCCCCTAACTACCTCCTGTGCTACTAACCCTGCTTCTTCAAGTATATTTAGGTGACTTGAAAGAGTCCCTGCAGAAATCTCAGGCAACTCTTCCTGGAGCTCTCTTAGATATTTTCCTCCTCGTGAGAGGGATTTCAGTATCTTAAGCCTGTTCTCATTAGCTAGGGCTTCAAGGAGTTTAACAGCTTTCTTTTCATCGAAATCTCTCAGCTTACGCTTCTCGAAAGTTCTTTTACCCTTAGCTATCACAATCCCTCGAGGACCAATTAACACAGCTCTCTCAAGCTCTCCCCTAATGCTCTCTACAATGTCCTCAATGAGGTCTCCGACAGAATAACCAAAGAAGGACATTTCACGTTTCCTTTTCAGCCCCTCTATCTCTTTTCTTAGCCTCTCTATTTCCCTTTTTAACTCTTTTATCTCTTTTTCTTCAGACATATTCTTACCGAATTATATTTTATTCTAATTCAGTTCTATGATAATAGAATTAAAATAGAGAAATATAAAACTTGTGATATCTTAATGTTAACACGAGAAATCATTATCCAGAGTTATTTGGTTTATTACAGCGGTAAGTTCACTAAATCAATATAATTACAATAGATAGAGAGAAGCTTTATTTACTATCGTAGCAATAATCTGTATGAGGTGAAGAGAGCTTATAGATAAGTGCTCTTTATCGATTATGATGAGGGTTTCTGGTGCTGAGCAGTGATGTGAGCTTGATAGGCTGATAATCATTCAAGAAACTCAGTATTTTTTACCGAAGATCATCTTTCCATTATAATCGCTGGATAGGAAGTTACTATCAACTATCATCCCAAGAGTTGAAACTTCATTCTCCTCTTCTACTTCTTCACAAGTCTCTTTATCAAATTCTAGCTTTAGGATTAGTGTCCTACTCTTCAGCGATCTCATCACTTTTTCGACTGCTCTCCTCCATAATAACTCTCTAACTAAATTCATTATCTTTTTCACTTCTTCATTCACAGAACTAGCCGAAATTACTCTCTTCTCAAAAGTGATTCTATCAACTAATGTGAAACTCTTCTCAGTTAGTTCTCTTCGTCCTATCTCTACCCTTAGTGGCACTCCCTTCTGCTCCCAGTAGTAGAACTTCCAACCAGGAGTTCTTTGAGTGTCTTCATCTATGAAGATTCTGAATTCATCACCGATAAACTTAAACACGGCCTCTTTAGCCTCAGCTGCTAACTTAGGCTCTGGGGGTATGACTATTACAACTACTTGAATTGGGGCTATATCAGGATGAAGTACTAAGCCTCTGCTATCTCCGTGAAGCCAAACGAGGGCTGCAATCATTCTATCTATACCTATCCCATAGCATAGTTGCCATACGTGTTTAACTTCGCCATCCTGATCCTGGAATCTTATCTTAAAGGCTTTAGCGAACTTTTGCCCTAAGTTTATGACAGAAGCTAGCTCAAGAATCTTACCGTCTGGGAGCACAGTTATGAAGTCATAATTTTCTATAGCTCCTGGAAATAGATCCCAGGGAGGTGATTTGACGATTATGTAAGGTATTTTAAAATAGTCGTAAATCTTCTTATAGAGCTCTACTGCCTCATGGAATAACCTTTTAGCCTCTTCCTCGCTCTTACAGAATACATGGGCCTCGTTAAATAGTGTCACTTCTCTAAGTCTTAGTAAGGGCGCTGTGGCTCGTGTCTCTATCCTATAGACATTTACCGTTTGGTATAGTTTTAGGGGAAGTTGTCTATGACTAGTGATTATTTGAGAGAACACATGATATATGGGAACCTCACTTGTGGGTCTTAGCACTAATGGTTCATCTAGTTCCTCACCAGAGAGCTTTCGAGAGGCCAATAGTGCTTCAGGCAGAAATCCCTCGAAGAAGTCAACCTCCCTCTTAAATAAGCTCAGTGGAATTAGAGAGGGAAACATTATTGGTTCATGTCCACTCCTTTCAAGGTAGTTATGGACTACGTTCTCGATGTTCCTTGCAATCTTTGCACCATAAGGAAGATAGGGGTATACTCCCTTAACAGGATATCCTATGTGAATTAGTCCTGCTTCTACAATTATCTTTTCAAACCATTCTTTATCGACGTCAACATTAACCTTAGCGTACTCCTCCTTGGCAATAATCTCACCAAAGTCTTTTAAGACGTGTGGAGATATATAGTTTCTCCGGTTAAGTCGAAGTTAATATAACCATCCACATCAAAGTTTCTCGGGTCTGCCTAGCTCTACTACATTGAATAGTTCATCAAGTGATCTTATTACAGCGTCTGGCTTAAGCTTAAGCCCCTTTATTAGATCGTCGATATTAATATCCCTTCTCACGATCCAAATAGCCTTTATACCGAGGCTCTTTGCTCCTATTATATCTGCGTTGAGGGAGTCTCCTATCATTACACTCTCATCAATATCAACGCCTAGGAACTCAAGTGCTTTAGTGAAGATTAGGGGGTGAGGTTTTTTCTTCGTAATTCTGTAAGAAGCTACCAATACGTCAAAGTACTTCCTCAAATTTAACCTTGCAACAACATAATCGAAACCTATATTAGCATTTGAAACTATAGCAGTTTTCAATCCAAGACTCTTGACACGTTCTAAAGTAGGTACCACGTCTGGGAAAAATTTCACACTACTGACCTTCACTAAGTAGTAAGCCTCTATACATCCCTTAACTAGTGGAAGCTTCGGAGCTATTCCTAGTCTCTTTAAAGTCTGCCAGTAGGAATATATCATGTCCAACTCGACAGGCTTGCCTTTTATTTCCTCCCTCAACTCCTCACATACCTCTAAGTGAGTACGCATGAAATCCTCTACAGTCACGTCATAGCCCATGACGCTTAGGTACCTTACCACATTATGATAAGCCTTTTCAACTAACTTCCCTCCACTTTCATCGTATGCCAGTGTGCCTCCTAAGTCGAAAAGAAGAGCCTTGATCATAGCTTATCACCATAATCAGGACTTCTAGAGGACATTATTAAGAGTTAACGTATCCATGCCATCCAAGCCAAGTGATTTATTTCCATACTGTATATGTGGAGATCGTGAGAAAATGCAAGCTCTTGAGAGACTGCTTAAAGTGGGTTTTGAATATTTTGGCGACAAGCTCAACGCTGTAGCTTTTCCCATTGGAGGTATCGGAACAGGCACTCTCTCAATCAGCGGATACGGTGAACTGGTTGAGTGGCAGATATTCAACAACGTAGATAGTGGGGCTAAAATACCTCATAGCTTCTTCGCTATAAGAGTAGAGATAGGCGGTGAGATTTTCACTAAATTGCTTCAAAAGCGTAGACTAACATTTAAGAAGGACATTTGGTGGAAAAGAAATACAATACTTACATTGTCTTGTATAAGTGAAATCGAGTTCTACAACTTATACCCTATAGCAATATTGAAGTTCATCGATCCTCAACTTCCTATCGACTTATACCTCGAATGCTTTAATCCTATGATACCTCTCGATACGGAGAACTCTAGCATTCCTGCAGCGGTGTTCCTGTTCATAATCAAAAATACATCAAATAGCAAAATCCAAGTTTCATTATTAGCTACTTTACAAAATGCTATAGGTTATGATGGGCACTCTGAAGTCGAGGGAGTGAGGTTCAAGGATTATGGAGAGAATGTTAATGAGATTATTAAAGGACAAGATTTCGTAGCCGTATTCATGTACTCTAAGGGGCTAGATACTAAAGACTCTAGATATGGCACCATGTGCTTCGCTTGTTTAAGTCCTGAAGTTACCTACAATACGAGTTGGACTAATGTAGTTGAACTGTGGAGACAATTTACAAATGAAGGTAGATTAGCTAACGTAGAGAAGAGCAGCCCAAGTAAGAAAGGTAGAACATGGAATGCAGCACTAGTAAAAGAAATAGAGTTAAAGCCGAATGAGTGGAAAGAGGTAATATTTGTTATAACTTGGCATTTTCCCAATAGGATCATTGACTGGGACCCTAAAAGAGCTGGATTCAGGATCGGTAACTTCTATAATAAACGTTTTAAAAATGCACTTGAAGTCCTGAAATACTTAGCGAGAAACTTCAAGGAGTTAAGGGAACTTACTGAAACCTTCACATTATCTCTTTATGATACTACCCTCCCACGCGAGCTAATAGAATCTGTGGGATCACAGATGTCAACGATTAGAACTCCTACGTGTATGTGGTTAGAAGACGGAACAGTCGCTTGTTTTGAGGGTTGTGGAAGAAGAGCTGGATGCTGTCCTATGAATTGTACTCACGTTTACAATTACGCTCAAACTATGGCCTACCTTTACCCTAAGTTGGAAAGAGCCATCAGAGAAGTTGATCTTACAATTCAAATGGAAGATAATGGAATGATTCATCATAGGACAGTAATACCTTTAAGTGAAGAGAGAAGTAGTGGGCCTGCTACGGATGGTCATCTAGGCACTATATTGAAATTTTACAGAGAACTACTCTATTATGGTGATATTGAGTTCTTGAAGAGGCATTGGAATAGACTTAAACTAGCTATGGCTTATATCTTCAAAATGTGGGATAGGGATGAAGATGGAGTCATAGAGGGACCTCAACCCAATACATATGACTGTATAATTCATGGTCCCAACACATTCATAGGGTCCCTTTATTTAGCCTCTTTGAAAGCAATGGCTAAGATGGCAAATATCATGGGTGATCGAGAAGCAGAAAAACTTTACAGCAGTCTATTTAGGTCAGGATACAAGAAGCTTGACAAGCTTACATGGAATGGAGAGTACTTCATTCAACGTAGGAGTTTAGAACTCGAAGCGAAGGATAAAGATAGGGCTTCTAAGGATAAGTGGCTAAGTAGGTGGATTTGGTGTGCTATTGATAATGGTTGCTTAGCAGATCAGTTACTGGGTCAATGGTGGGCATTCATCCTGAATCTAGGTTATGTACTGCCTAAAGAGCACGTCAGAAGAGCTCTAGAGTCCATTTTTAAATATAACTTTAGAAAGAGCCTCGAAGGACATATTCATGATCAGAGAGTCTACGCTTTTCCTCATGAAGGAGGACTTTTGAATTGCACTTGGCCTAAAGGAGGCAGACCTAGTAACCCCATTTTATATTGCGATGAGGTTTGGACTGGAGTAGAGTATGAAGTGGCGGCATTAATGATTTATGAAGGTATGATAAACGAAGCGCTAACCATGCTTTCCTCTGTTAGAGAAAGATATAATGGAGTTGATGGAAATCCCCTCAACGAAGTTGAATGTGGAGAACATTACGCTAGGCCCATGAGTAGTTGGTCTCTATTACTAGCGGCTGAAGGCTACTTCTATAATGCTCTTGAAGGTGTTCTTGAACTCAAGCCCAAAATCTTTTCAAAGGACGGCTCCTTCAAGGGATTTGTTGTTATAGGGACCGGCTGGGGGACTTTCCATGAGACGCATGGAGAGGACTTCAAGGAATATAGGCTAGAGGTTAAAAGAGGATACATAGAATTAGCAGAGCTGATACTTAATCCTCCTATTGGAAAGATCGCTAGTACTGAAGTAAGAGTAGATGGTAAGCAGGTAAAGTGTGATTGTAGGTCATCGAACGAAGCCTTGATAATAAGATTTCTCAAGCGCATTAAAGCAGAGAAAGAGATCTACGTCAAAGTCACATGCTTATCTACCCATAAGACTACTTAATAGGTAACTACCAAGAAAGACGTTTTATCTCAAATCCATGAACAACTTACTTGCTCGCGTAAGACTTATATATCCAACCGTTAGTAGTTGCGCACGGGACCTTCAGCACCACGCTCTCAAGAGGAACCAATTCACTATTCAAATCTACTAATAGGCACCCTCAATTTAAGTTAAGGGTGGTCGTGTGAAATATAAAACTTTAGGACCAACGGGGTTGAAGGTATCTGTAATAGGCTTCGGTGCCATAAAATTACCTGAAGTACCAGTGGAGGTAGCAAATAAATTACTAAATAGAGCACTCGATCTTGGAATAAATTTCATCGATACGGCTCGTAATTATGGAGATAGTGAGACCAAAATTGGTATAGCTCTCAAGAACAGAAGAGACGAGTTTTACATAGCTACGAAAACTCGCGAGAGGGACTATGATGGAGCTTACAAGGATGTCTTAAGGAGCCTCAAGGAATTACAAACCGACTATATAGATATTTACCAACTCCATACTGTGAGCACGAAGAAAGATTACAATAAAGTAATGGCTAACAACGGTGCACTTAACGCCTTGAAGCGAGCGAGGAGAGAGGGATTAATAGGCCATATAGGAATAACAATACATCGTGACCTAGACGTGATGAGGATGGCTATTGAGAGTGGCGAGTTTGAAACAATAATGCTAGCATATAATCCCCTAGACCCTGAGGGCGTGGGACGAGAGGGAATACTGAAGCTAGCAAAGGAGCATAACATGGGAGTAATAATAATGAAGCCACTATCCGGTGGACAGTTGGTAACAACAGAAACAGAATTGGGACAAAGGTTAGGTAATGACCCCATTGTAAGAGCTTCATTAAGATACATCTTATCAAACCAATATGTTGATACAGTCATCCCAGGAATGAGAAGGATAGAAGAACTCGAGGAGAATGTCCTGGTAGCTGATATGCCTCCGTTAAGTGAAGAAGAGAAAAAGGAACTATTTAGGCTTATAGGTAAATTAAGGAAGTCTTATAGATACGGCCAAGTATGTCTTAGATGCGGCTATTGTATGCCATGTCCTAAGGGAATACTTATACCTGAAGTTTTTAGAGCATATGATATCTATGTGGGATATCCAGAGGAAGTCAAAGACTTAGGACTGAGAATATACGCTTCTCTTGAAGTAAAACCAACTGAGTGTATTGAGTGTAGAACTTGTGTATCCAGGTGTCCAGTTGGGATTGATATACCAGCAAGGCTTAAGGAAGTAGCTAAGGTTATGGAAAAAGCCTTAGCTCAATCAAGCTCTACCCTATAAAGATAAAGCGGAGATCGTAATACCAATTCAGAAGTACTGCCTCTCTCACCATACCTAGCCATTAATATCACTAGGTCACCACTCTCTCTATCTTGATAACACCTGAAATTGGATAACTGAACGGCTGGATGATCTCCAGGCTTTTTATCATCAACTACTAGCATAGTCTCCCTTTTAACTTTTAGACCTTCCTCATCTATCTCTACGATTTGCAAGGGGTATCTAGGTCTATTACCAATTGGATTTCTGTTTAAGATATTAGCAATCCAGTAGATTTTCTTTGTCTTCTTACTACGGAACGCATATGAACAGGATGAAGGTGAATAGACAGGCTTTCCATCAGTGAACATCAAAGGCTTAGGCTCTGTCCATGTATATCCATGGTCTTCAGATAAACTAAACCACTTGTATCCGGGCTTCTCGGGGAACGCTCCATTATCTCCTCTCATTATCATGAATAGAGTCCCGTCGTTCAACTCGACCACTGTGGGTTCGCACAATCGACAACTGATGTTAGGGTCTATTGTTATTTTCTCACTTATCTCCCACTTAATTGATGAACCCTGCCATCTACCTATTAGAACGGCACTCTCATAAAAGGGGCTGAAGTAGTTAGAAAAGGGAAACCATATCTTTCCCTTTTGTATAGCTTTAAGTTGACAAGGGACTATGATAAGGCCATTGCTAGTCTTTATTGGAAAAGAACATGAAATCATTAATGAACCTCTTTCAAATGCTGAAGGCTGCCCTTCTAATACAATTTCAGTAATGGATATACCTTTACTCCAACTCTCAGAGCTTCTATCATAAATCTGATAATGAGGATCCCAGAGAGCTAGTATTGGGTTATCATGTGGATAAAATCCTTTACCATATAGTTTTATCAAGACATTTCTATCCTCATCTAAGAAGTACGTAATACCAGAATACCTTACTACACCATCCCTTGTTCTCTTGCCTTTAAAGATAAGCTTTGGCTTAGACCATGTCTTACCATTATCTAGGCTAATTCTTTCATAGAAGTAATCATAGGTATCGCTCTTAAGAGCAATTCCATAGGATTGGATTAGCTCTAATCCGGTAGATGAGATATAAGACACATCACCATTAACTATTCCCCCTCTAGGATCTTCTGGAACAATTATCGACTTATATTCCTTCAACCTCATGATACTCAATACAAACTTAAGAAGTAATAAGAATAGCTTTAGAAATCACTTAGGCATTCACTTCATTTATTGTGAATTGCTTAAAATATCGAAATCTTTGATCTCTTTTAAAGTAATTTAATAGACTATTCTTGGCCTTGCTCTCCGTTAAGAGGACTTTTCTTTCAAGCCTTGATCTGGGATCGTACTCCACGACATAGAGATACTTAATTCTATTAGGATTGTTCAAGTAGAGGTATAACTCGACCAAATTTAGAGGTCCTATGTCACCTAGGTAGGCTCCAAGCACGTACATTATTGGATCAATCCAAATCCATTGATTGTATACATCACTAAATATCTTAACAGTTGAGTGTCCTTCCGCTACTAACACTTTATAATCTTCAAGATTGTCTTCAAGTGAGTGACACATAGCTATTCTACGACACGGTATACCAAGAGAAATACAAGCGTGTGAAAATATTACAGCTATATTAGCACACCACACTCTATCAACTCCTGATATAGCTCTCTTGTATTGCTCAAAAGGTGAAAGACTTTTCATAATATCTGATGGTACTCCTCTATGGGGTTCAAGATCATTAATTATAGACTTAGCTACCTCGTAATCTGTCTCAGCACTTTCCACTATGTGACCCCACTTCTTCTTAGCGAACTCAATGTCACTGCTACTTGGAGTTTGAACTATCCAATCCTCAACCTTACTTTTAAAGAAAGGTATATCACTCATCTTCAATATAATCCAGCTAGGCGACGTATGGCCGTAAATACTATAGAGCTTGCTAGGATAGTAGCAAATAGTTAATCTGTAAGTTTTAGAGACAATGCCTTCCTCCATCACGACCCTTATTAGGACATTAGCACATTGAGGCTTAGTCCCCCCTCCCTGGAACCTTACAATCACCCGGCCATCATAACACTTCCTCCAAGGCTTGTTATCGATCTTATAGAGGAAGTGAGAGAAGTTCTTAGCCGAGGAAATAAACTCTAGTTCCACTCCAACTCCTTCAGATAGCTTTTTAATAGAATGAAGTTCGACATGTACTTTACGAGGATAGAGTTCCCAGTAGTTAGTGTTAAATTCTATCTCTTTCACTTCCCGTCTCATCATACGTCTAGTGATTTTGAGAATAAAGACATTTAATTATTTTAAAATTAACTAAGTCAATCCTTAGAGGAATTGAAAAGAGTATAGTTTAGCATCTTTCATCTTAAAATAGAGCTTAATAGGTTCTCCTGAGAAATCGGAGATATTCTCCTCACCTCGCCACGTAATTACTTTCTCTACGAAATTCCCGTTAACTACATCACACTCTTTAGGAGAATAGCCTTTAATGAATTCTCCATTAGGTTTTAGAAGTCCAACTCTCAAATACCCTCCAGCGCTAGTCTCGACATTAACTACAAGCTTACTTCCTTCAAATATTAAAGGCATTGTAGTGAATTCACCACCCACATAACTAGCATCTATGGAAGTGAATCCATCCACTCTTAAAATAGCTCTGCTGATTACTCCCTTAAACTTATCCCTAGCTACATCATAGTTACCATGGGTGAAGTCATAACCAGTATAATAAAGCCAGATTTCATCATCATTAACTATTATCCCATAGCTCATGTAAAGGCAACCACTACACCAACTACCCTCTTTACCAAGCCTTATGAAAGGTCTTCTATCAAGTCTAACCCAATTCACACCATCACGACTAATGGCGAACTGTATATCTAAGGGACCATCATTTCTCCTTATCTTAGTTTTGTAGTGATAATAGGCGGAGGGGAACATAAGGTAAACATCCTTAGCTAACGGATATTTAATAGCGGAAGAATTGTAAAAGTCCATTTCACTAAATAACTCCTTATCGAGTCCTCTCCAATCCTCTTCATCATAAGAAAAGACTACAATTTCTCTTCCCCAATCTCTTAAATCCTCAAACTCACATCTCCCTACTTTCCGCCAAGGGTCCCAAACGCGTACATAAGCGACGTACTTATCTATCCTATAATCATAAAAACAAATGTTATTCGTATCACTAGGTCTAAAGGAAGGCTCATCACTTATTGGTTCCCAATCAATTCCATTAGGAGAAGCGAAAACCCATGTGCCTCGTTTACCATTGGGAGGTTCGTAGCTACAAATCATTTTATACTTCTCACTGTTTGGACACCTAGGGTTAGTATCTATGAATACACAACCAGGCTCGAAAGGCCTCTTCTCATGAGGAAATACTATGTTTGTCTCTTTAATTCCATTAAATGAGACTACATCTAACTCTTTCTTTTCCCAATGTACACCATCCTTAGATTCAGCATAGCAAAGCCACCTACTACCATCATTAGCTATAGCATCATACCACATTTTATAGACTCCATTATCTTCTAGAATACTATTGTAAGGTCCTACTCTATGACCTTCCCATGGCTTCTCGGCTATTATGCACTTCTCGCCAGTTAAGTAAGGCCTGTTAACAACTATTTCAACCCCTCGTTTCCTTTCGATCGTTGAATAATCTATGAATAACTGCTTAAAAGATCCTACATAAATCACGTTCATGAATATAGATCGATGCTACGAATAAATAACCCTAATGTCAAATAATGAGTTCCTACAGTTAAGTGCTTATGTTAGAATTCAATTCATTTTATGGTGATAAGTGTGAAGAGAACACTCTTCACTTTAATCACGATACTATTCTTGAGTATACAGTATTGTTTAACTCTGGTTAAACGTAATGAGCCTAATGACTTAACGGAGTACCTTAGGCGAAAGGTGATCCTAGCTACCTATAATGCTGAGCTTCGAACTAAAGAAGGAAGAGTTGACGTGAGTAGCTTAATCAAAGTCTTGTTGAACTTAAGCGCTAACACCTACAACTTCCTAATATGGCATAATCCTGAATATGACTTCAAGGACTTTATTGAGTTTTGTGAAAAGGCGAACAAGTGTGGACTATTAGTGTGGGCTGACATAGTTCCGCCTAGTGAGCCTCCATTACCTAAACCTTACTTAGATGATTACGTGGCATGGGCTAAGACATTCGCCGAGATTTCGTTAAAGTACAAGTGTTTTGTAGCGTTTACCATAGACGACTTTGAAGGAAACTTGAGGAAGTTCACTAGGAATTACGTTGAGAAGATGGTGAAAGAATTCACCATCTTCTCAACGTACAAGTTGTTGATAGTAGAGGTCATAGTATACATGAACTAAGTTCTTTGAGATTAAGAACTTTAATAACTTTGACCTCTTCATTAATAACTCATAGTGTACGCTAAATCACTCAATAATGTACGCCACAGATACAGTATACTACAATTTAAATAAAATAATGCAGTAGAGACAAACGATGACTATAACATCTAAGGAGTGGGAGGATAGCAAGTTATTAAGGTTTTTAGATTCCTTTGAAGTGAATAACAACCTCTACGAAGCTTATTTGCTTATTAACGGCAAGGTGATGTTAATAGACGAAAAAGGGGGGATTGTGTTCTTTGGGGACGTTGATGAGTACTTACACTATAAAGAGAAGCTCACCAGCAAAATCCCTTGACTTTGAGAAAGTAGCTGGGCTGTGCGCCCTCTCCATAAACTATTACTTTCTTTAAAGTGACAATTATCTTAGCGTAAGACCCTGTTATCTTATCCCACTCCCACCATCCCATACTGTGTAAGCAGATGTTATGTACACCCTGTAATTCTCTATAACCTCCATAATGAGCATCTCCACTAAATGTGGCTATTAGATTATGTCCTCTAAATACTTCTAGGAGTTCCTCCTCATTATCTATTCTAGGCATCTCACGGAATATTCCTATCGGGTAGTGACAAAAGACTATTATTGGCTTATTAGTGGGAACTCTTTCTAAGTCCTCTTGTAACCAGTTCAATTCTTCGCTGGGTATGTGTCCT
>Ga0164311_10000554_pt1 | contig 16694 bp, 15 predicted proteins | sample GuaBasSedimGuay2_FD_121796 | JGI IMG/M metagenome (GOLD analysis project Ga0164311, IMG submission 121796) | Subseafloor sediment microbial communities from Guaymas Basin, Gulf of California, Mexico - Guay2, Core 4569-9, 9-12 cm | ecosystem: Environmental > Aquatic > Marine > Hydrothermal vents... | reverse complement strand
GGGCTTTTGTGGCTGTGGAGTCTTCGGTGGCTGCTGTTCGGCGTTTTGTTTGAGCTCCGGCTGTGTGAGCTTCTTGCTTTCGACTTTAATCTCTCTAACGTCCTTGACCCCCCGCTTTTCCCGCCTCTCCTTTTCCGGAGCGGGGAGGGGAAAGGGGGCGGTGGCGATAAACAACAGAGCTGCGAGGTAAGCTAGGATCGCCACAAGCCATGGCTCAGCGAAGCAGCTCTTCGATGATCTCCGCATATTCCGAAGCAGCGGTGTGTGAAACGCTTCTTTCGCTCTTTTCGCCCTCATCTTCCTTCCCCCTTCTCTTCCCTAAAAGCTCCTCCAGTATCTCCAAGTATTGAGCCACCAAATCTTCATCTTCCCTCTGAGGCTCGGCCGATTCCTCCCCCTGCTTCAGAGGAGGCGGCGACCAGTTCTCCTTCTTCTTCCAGATCGGCTCGCCTTCGGGCTTGCTGTCGTTTACCTGTTCCTCCTGCCCCTCTTTCCCTTCTTTTTCACCAGCTACAGCAGCCAGCATTTCCGTCGCTTGCCGTCCCAGGTCCAACAACGCCTCCCTCGCCTTCTCCTTCCAGCTTCTATCTAGCCCAGGCTTGGGGCTAGGGGGTTGGTGGGGTGCCGGAGGCTGCTTATTAGGCGTCTCACCGGGCTTTTCCTCACCGAGAGGTTCGCTGGGGAGCTTCGGTCTTTGGACGGTCGGTTGGGGGGCCGGGCGGATGATGAGCTCCCCCGGCCCTTTCCTTTCCCTCAAGGCAAGTAGAGCCGTGGCGGCTGCAGCTCCGAGGAAGAGCGCGACAAAAACCAGCTTTTTGAAAAGAAATTTCCTAAACTCCTTCTTCATTTTCACTCTCACCGATTCCCTTATCTCCTCCCTTGTGATCCCATGCTTCCGATTGAAACCCTCCCAAATCGCCCTTTCCCTTTCCTTGCGGAGCAGGTTCAACTTCCTAGTAACGCTCATTTGTAATCCCCCCCTTGAGGATTGAGAGCGGGTCGAAGAGCTCGAGGATAAACGCGGCCCACAAGGTGTTAGCCGGAACCTCGAAGGGGTTATCCTGGCCAAGCCTCTTTGCAAGCCGTTCCACGAGGGGATGCTCGTTCAGCCCGAGGCGGAGCTCCATCTCACGTAGATCCGATAGGAAAGCGAGAGATGCAGCCGCCAGCTCCTGATCCCCTAGCGTCCAAGCCATCGCCCAGGCGGACAGGAGTGTGTCATAGCCCTCTGCCAGAGGCGGTTGAACTTCCTCGATCGGTCTAATCGAGATGAGGATGATAGCGATTAGAACCATCATTTCTTTTCACCCCCGAAGATCTTTATCACATCGATTTTCTTACTCCTTTTCCCCGAGCTCCTACCGATGAAGATGTCTATCGCCCTGGCATCTTTGTTGTGGGGGGAGCCCTTGACGGCCTCCTTCAACATCTCCCAGTCTCTCAGCAGCGTCGCTCGCCACATGAGTTCAGCAATGACCAGGTCCAGGAACCCCCGAACATAAAAGCCGTAGGCAAACCTCAAATCTCCCGTTTTTGAATCGAGGCCGCTCGCCCGCAACCGCTTGCCGATTAACTGGTTTAACAGCTCAGCTTTGTTAAGCTGATCCAGGAGGTCCTCATCGATCCACCCTCTGCTCCCGAGCCTCTCCTTCAGCCCTGATAGGTCAATAGGCCGCCAAAAACTGCGGTTTCCGGAGATCGATGCCTTCTCTATCAGCGGCAGGGCCGATCTGCCAATGTCGAACCACCGCTGAGACCGGTCGGAGTAGTGTCTTATGAGGGGCAAGCGTATTTCTCTGTCATAAGCCGGAGAGTCGGGATCGAGCTGGGCGGCTTTCTTCTCGAGCTTGTCAAGAAAACTATCTGATTCTCGCATAATCTGGCTTGCCTCCTGCTGGAGGCGGGTTCTGTCCAGCATCGTCTCCAGCCCGACCGGCCCCCTCTCAACGGCCGCCGGGGCGAAAAGGGGCTGGAGGAGCAATATCAGAGTCAAAAAACCTATCAGCATCCTCAATCACCTCCAACAGCTTTCTTATAAAGATCTAAAATCTTCTTCCTATCCCGCTTCTTGTAAGCCTTCGCCAACTCGAGGAGGAACCTTTCGTCCGCCGACAGGACCACACCCCTTATCCTCGCCCTGAGCCCGTCTACAACGGCAATGAATCCCCCTACATCACCGCTGGCGAGCTTAACGATAGCCAGCGTAAAGCCGATCTGCCGCATCAAGCGGAGGTTCCCAATCTGGGAGGCGAGCTCATAGGCCTCTTCTAGCTTCGCCTCCGCCCCCGCTAGATCCCCCTCCTCTAGCTTGGGCGTGACGATTGAGATAAGGCTCTGCAGCCGCTGCAGCTCCAGCTGCCTACGGGGGATCTGAACAACCGGCTCAGGCTGCTGGCTGGAGCAGCCGATCAGCAATGCCCCCATCATGAGGCTGAATACAGCGAGGAGTTTCATCTTCATTCCCAACACCCCTCCCATCCCCTTGACAAAGGGGGATCAGAAGGTTAAAATGGTCTTGGACCCACCTGATGAGGGGTTTGCCCCGATGGGGCTGCCCCTCCCTCTCCGAGGGATATTATACTGAAGGATAGGCGATTTAAGATTACCCTTAATTGGTTAAGCTTCTAAGCGGAGCTGAGATACGTCCTCCCTTCTCCAGGAAGGTTGCCGACACGGGCAGGTTGTCCTTGACGACAGAGGGGAGATCCGCAAGATACGCCTCGCCCCAGAGATTCTCCTTTTCAGGATACAGAGCGAGCTTTAATTTGTCTAACCCCACCTTTCTTCGGAACGCAGGCAATTCCTTCTCGATAGCCTCGATCCCCTCGCTTATCCCCTTTCCTTTCAAGATACTATCGATTGTACCTCTGTCGGTAACCTCCCCATCTTCTTCAACCAGCTTTATGATCTTTCCATCTTCCACTTCTATTATGAGCTCAGGATGCAGCCAGAAAACCACCTTTGGCTCAAGCTTTGCCTTTCCATCCACCACGCTGAGCTTGAAAGTGGGATCGATGACAGGAATGATTCTGACAGCTGTCGCCTTATTATTTATCACACCTATTGCCATCTCATCGGCTATGATGCCGGCTAAAATCGCTTCGTCCACCTCGCCCCGCAGTGCGAGCATATCGATCCCGACGGAGCACACGGCTGTCAGGGCTTCGAGCTTTTCTAAGGAAAGATGACCTTTTCCAACCGCCTCGGCCATCTCCCCATCCTCGCTGACAGGGATGAAGGTCCCGCTTAGCCCACCGGGGTATGATGCGGTTAAAACACCCCCTTTCTTTACAGCGTCTATCAACATAGCTAAAGCAGCAGTGGTTCCCGGCGCTCCTACCCTAAGCACTCCAAGCTCCTTGAGGATCTCGGCGACGCTATCCCCTTTTTGTATCGTAGGGGCAAGCGATAGGTCAATCGCGCCTAAGGTTACAGTGTAATCGTCTCCAACCATTCTCTTTATCTCGCTTACGATCTCGCTGCCGATGAGATCCCCAATTGAAGTTATCTTAGCCACCGCTCGCTTGATGGCCCTCTCAAAATCGGTGATCGATAACTTTCTCCTTCTGCTTTTCTCAAGCGAACGTACCAACTCAAGTAGAAACTCATCTACTTGCGCGGTTGTAAACCTCGAAAACAGCCTCGATATCTCACCTATGTTGAATACAGCCTTATCCAGATGTTGAGATACTAAATCGAAGAGATCTTGATTTATTTTTATGATCCCCTTATCATCCGTTCTTCCGAGAAGGATGCTTTCTAGCTCGACAACACTATACCCTTTCAATTCCCTTAAAGCTGTGGCCACTACCCCGGGACCGCTTATACCGACGTTTATCGAAGCATCGGCCCCCCCAACCCCGTGAACGGCGCCTGCCATAAACGGGTTGTCCTCGGGCATGTTTGAGAATACAACAAACTTCGCACATCCGAAGGAGTTGCGATCCTTCGTCATCTCAGCTGTCTTCAGGATAACCTCGGCACACTTCAGCACCGCCTCCATATTGATCCCGTCATTCGATGTGGCTACGTTAACGGAAGAGCAGACAGCCTCCGTTTCGCTTAGAGCACTGGGAATGCTCTCCAGCATTATCCTTTCCTTCCTTGTGAGGGATCGGTGAGCCATGATCGAAAAGCCGCCTATGAGATCCACACCGGTACCCTTTATACCTTCATCCAAGGCCTTGGCTATCTCGATGAAATCTTGAGGGGATCCCGCGTGAGCCCCAGCTACTAAACCAACGGGTGTGACTGCGACTCTTCTGTTGGCGATTTTCACATTATATCGATTCGAAACCCTCTCAACAGCCTCCGTCAGCGCTTCGGCGAATCTTCTCACTTTATCCTTGACCCCCTCGCAAAAGGAGGATATGTCACCCGCTTTCACATCAACTAGATTCAAGCCGAGCGTGATGGCCCTCACATCGAAATTGAGATCGTGCAATATGGTCAAGGATTCCTCGATAAGCTCTCGGCTTCTCATCGCTACCCCCCTATCATATGAAGTTCATCCTGTTGAAGATCTCCTCATCGTAAACCTTGATCTCATCTTCTTGCAACTCCTTGAGCATCTCAATAAGGGGCTTCCTTCCCCTTGTCTTACCTACCTTCATGATCAATCGCTTTTTGGGTTCTATGGTCACTATCTCCTTGACATTGAGAAGTTCCAAGGCGAACCTTTGGATAACTCCCAATAACTTCCCCAGCAAGCTCCCCTCCAGAAGGTTCAGTGAAATGACGCAGCTTTCCAGGTCTATATCCAGCAACGTCGCGAGCGCTTCTCTAAGATCAATTTCCCTATTCCATAGTTCCGGTTTGTAGATATAACCCCACGCTCCCTCCGACCAATAAGCCTCCACCTGTACATCTTTAAAAGTGTGGATGGAGACCATGAAAGTCGGGATGTAAACCCATTTAGGATCCTCTTTTATCTCCCTCAGACATTCCCGAGCGACGTCTCCCCCCACATCCCATACGATGTCTAGCAGTATTACGACGGGAATCCCCCCATTTATCGCTTGCATAATCTGATCCTTCATCTCTTCAACGCTACCCGCGTATACAAATTCGAACAATTCGGCGTTACACCTCTCTACGGTCATATCAAAATGCTCCTTCTCGTCGTCCACGAATATAACCCTTACCCTGGAGCCTTCTTTTAACGCTTTCTCGAGCCTCAAAATGTTCTCTATATCCCCAAAAGGGACGTGGCTTTTCGAGAAGTCGGGTTCCTTTTCCGCCTCGATCTCCACGTAAGCTGAAAACCACATCCTGTAAGAGCTCATATTAAGGGAGATCAGGTCGGTTTTCGATTCTGATAGTCTTTCAAGCATGACCCAGAGGTGAGCCGGGCAATTGATACCGTTCGTGGAAAATATATATCTTCCCATTTTATCCCTCCTCACAATCTCTCGGATATTCTCCTTTTGATCTCGTTTATGAAATCCTCTAACCTTCTCTGGCCCGTATCACCTAAGCCCCTCACCCTTACCGAAACAGTCTTCGATTCCTCCTCCCTCCTCCCTACTATGAGCACATATGGGACCTTTTGATCCTCGGCTTCGGCGATCTTTTTCTGCATCGTCTCTGATCTATCATCCAACTCGACCCTCATCCCCTCATTGTATAGAGCGTCTTTAACTAGACGGGCGTAATCTAAGTATTTATCAGAGATCGGTATCACAACAACCTGCACAGGCGAGATCCAAACGGGGAGGTTGCCTCCGTAGTGCTCCAGCAGTATCCCGAAAAACCTTTCAATCGAGCCGAAAATCGCCCTGTGTATCATAACGACCTCGTGTTCTCTGCCGTCCCTCCCTACGTAGCACACATTAAATCGAGCTGGCAGGTTGAAATCCACCTGGATGGTGGTGCACTGCCACTTTCGTCCGAGCGAGTCGGTGAATTTCACATCGATCTTCGGGCCGTAGAAGACCGCCTCCCCTTCCATCCTCGTGTAATCGTATCCCTTCCTCTTTAGCGCGTTGGCGAGAGCTTCCTCGGCCATTTCCCACTGTTCATCAGATCCCATGTATTTCTCTGGGAGGTTCGGATCCCTCACCGAAAGCTCCACGGAAAGCTCCCTCATGCCGAAGGAGCTCAAAAGTTCCTCCATGAGCTCTATTACCCCTAATATCTCCTCCTCCATCTGCTCAGGGGTGCAGAAGATATGAGCGTCGTCCTGTGTGAACCCTCTCACCCTAAGCAGCCCGTGTAAGACCCCTGACCTTTCATACCTGTAGACCGTTCCCAGCTCGGCATATCGGATGGGAAGCTCCCTATAACTTCTCTTCCTCGTCTTGTAGATCAGGATATGGGCGGGGCAGTTCATCGGTTTGACAACATATGTTTCGCCTTCCTTGTCGAAATAAAACATGTTTTCCCTGTAAAACTCGAAATGACCTGAGATCTTGAAGAGATCGCCGTGGAGGAGATGGGGAGTGAAGACGAGGTGATATCCGTATCGCCTGTGGATCTCCTTCCAGTAGCTTTCTATTATCTCTCTGACCACCATCCCCTTTGGATGCCAAAGCACGACCCCAGCTCCGGCCTCCTGGTGGAAGGAGAACAGATCGAGTTTTGGCCCTAAAAGCCTGTGATCCCTTCTCTTCGCCTCCTCGAGCCTCGCTATGTATTCATCCAGCTCCTCTTCTGAGGGGAACGAGATCCCGTAAATTCTCTGCAGAGATGGTCCCCTTTCATCCCCTTTCCAATATGATGAGGAGACGGAGAGGAGTTTGAAGGCCTTCACCATCCCGGTAGACGGCAGATGTGGCCCTCGGCACAAATCGATGAACTCCCCCTGCTTATAAAGCGTCACTTTATCGTCTCTGATCTCTCGAAGCAGCTCAACTTTGAAATCCTCCCCCCTCTCCTCGAAGATCTTCAGCGCCTCCTCCCTCGTTACTTCCTCCCTTTCTATCCTTAAATCCCTCTTTATTATCTCCTTGCACCTTTCCTCTATGACCTTGAGGTCATCCTCCGAAAAGGCTCTCCCACCGGTGAAGAAGTCGTAATAGAACCCGTTTTCTATAGGAGGCCCGATAGCAAGCTTGACCTCAGGGAAAAGTTCTTTGACAGCCTGGGCGAGGATGTGAGCGCTTGTATGCCAATAAACCTCCCTTCCCTCAGGGGAGTCGAAGCCTATAATCTCTATAACTCCCTCATCTCCCTTTACCTCGTAGAGGTGGATGTCGAAGAGCTTATCTTTCACCTTGACGGCAAGACCATCCCTCGGAGATGCGAACTTCTCAAGCTTCTCCCCCGGCTTGAGGGAGAACCGCATCCCTCCCTTTATGACCGTCGATCCCTTTCCCATCTGTTACCTCCCCGACTTATTTGTGAATTTCTGGGATAGCGTGGAGCCAGTAGCCACCTTTCCTGCTTTGAATTATCTCCTCATTTATACCCGCCGCTTCTATCCTCCTCCTGATCTCAGAGATGTGCTTTCTAAGAAGCGGGAGCTTTTTATCGGGTTTACCCCCCCAGACTTGCTTGCACAGATACGTTCCTGAGCAGGGGTTGGGAAAATTGCGGGCCAGACTCAGCAAGATTGTGTGCTTGGTATCCGGTTTCCTCTCGGCGAGCGTAATCTCCTTGCCGTCTATCCGTATCTTGTCCTTTCGGCTCTCCCAGATCTCCAGCACATGAAAACGCTTATGTTGCTCGATTACATATGCCCCCCTCTCCAACCCTTTGACGGCGCAGAACAGCCGACTGATCAGCTCTTCCTCCCTACCCTTTGGAATGATGTCCAGAAGAGGAACCCCCTCTTTCATCAGCCTATCCCTTAGCTCCCATTCGTTCACATAACCGGAGTAAACTACAACTCTTATCCTTTCCTCTTTAATAGAGTTGAGCAGCTCAAAGCTGTTCCTCTCATCGGGATCCTCCCCTTCCCTCCTCGGGATTAGCAGATCGAGGACAACGATCAAAGGCCTTCTAAGCTCCTTGAGGAACCCCATCGCTTTCTCAGCAGAGGGTGCAAACTTTATGTCCGAGAATAAACGCTTTAACCCGCTGTTATTCAGGTGTTCGCCCAGCTTATCTTTCCACTCTTCCTCGTCTTCAACTATGAGAAGAGACGGCCTACCCAGAAATGACTTCAATAGATATGCCACGCCTTTTATTTCTCCGGCCTCTCCTATTTCTATCCTCACCAAGAGTAGATGATCGCCATATGTTATCCACCAGCCCGCTTGCTTTTCCTCGATAGCGATAGAGGAGGTTTTCCCAAGCCTCCTCTCGAGCTCACATCTTAACTTATCAGGGATTTTGCCGTCTCTTAGAGCTTCTGTAAGGCTGGGATCCCAGTCCGTTTCAAAAAGGATGTTGCTTATCAAATTAACCCTTATATTTTCGCTCAGTTTGTAACCTTTCCTCCTCCTGGACTCTATAAGCTCGACCTCTTCCTTTCCCGCCATTTTTAAAGCTTTCCGGACGCGCTCTCTTATCGGCCTGAACCAATCCGAGGCTTTAGCGCCCTTTCCCACGTCGCGAGTGTAAGGCAAGTTGAACTCGTAGGACAGCGATCTTATCTCTTCAGCAATCTGATCCCGCTTCATGAATCTCCCTTGATTACGGGAGAGAGCGAGCAACGCTGTAAATGACCTGGGCGGCAGCTCAACCTCTACCCCATCGACCCTTATCAACCCCAGCGATGTGAAGATATCAAGCTCGTGCTGATAAGGTCGGGGTTGAAGGGCCTCTATTAAGCTCTGCTGTAGCCTCGCTTTCCAGAGGTTACCTGGTCCCTTAGCGACGAAGTCATCGGCCCCTCCTTCGAAGATCGCTTCCCGGTGGAAATCTAAGGAACCGAACCCTGTCAGGACAATGACATATGGGGAGGATTCGGGCTTACGTTTAAGCTTCTTCAAAAGCTCCACCCCATTTTCGGGCCTCGCTTCCCCGCCAGGCGCCTTTGGAATCGAAAGGTCGAGGATCACGATGCCCTCGGAAAGCTCCTTCAAGTTGTTTTCAGCATCACGGTAGCATTTGAAGATTCCATAAACATTTAGGTCAAGTTCTTCAGCAGTTTTTTTGATCGCATCGGCCCAGAACGGATCGTCTTCTACAATGAAGACTCTCCCGCTTGCCCTTCCAGCTATAGTTGAAAAGGAGGCGGGAAGGCTGAGGGTTTCCTCCTTTTCCGAACTCAGAAGATGACATAAGCTATTGAAAAGGTTATGCAGAGTTTCGGAATACTGACGATCTTTGAGCTTCCGAATGAGATCCAGGATTTTATCATAGTGAGGATCGCTGCTTACCGCTTCTTCTATCCCTTTCAGCAAATTCAGCAGGCTGCTATCTTCAATTTTACCTTCGTGGATCTCATTAATTCCTTCTTTTATCAAGCTCTCTATTCTGGCTAGCAGTTCCTTTTTATTTGCAGACATCTTTCAGCACTTCTCTGATAAAACTAAAATCAGGATCTTCCTCGGCAGCCTTTTTTACTTCCTTCATGATGTCATCTATTGACGCTTCTCCCACTGCTATTTCTATTTTGTCCATCATCTCTATGAAATCAGGACTAGATCTGTTTCTCACTACCACGATGCCTGCTGGAACTTCTTCTTTCAGGTTATCGAGATCCTTTAGTTCCTCCATATAGCCGAAGAAGCAGATATTCTCCACCTTTCCACAGCATTTACAGTAGCAGCAGAGTGCTAGTGAAGCTAGTTTTTCTAGTTTTTCCTTCTTTTTTACCCCTTTACGCACGCGTAGATCTTTATGTATGGCGATATCTATTTTCCCTTCCACAGTTTTCAACCTATTAACGGCCTCTTCGAAACTCTCGCACAAGGTGAATTTTGCTCTATCTTCCGGGGGTATTTCAGCTATCTCGAAGATAGTTTTAGCCTCAGGGTGAACGATCATTAATCTCCTCGTTCTCGGTATTTTCCTCTTTCCCATTTTTCCCTCCCCTTTAACTAGGGTTCAAGCTTAGCCTTAATACACGGAAGTGTAATGCTTATTGTTGTCCTATCACCTCTATATTCATCAGAAAGTTTGATTTTCCCCTCTTTTAGTATCTGCTGCACCTTATCATACTCTATTTTAGCTCCTCCTTGCCTGGAGGAGAGTTTCATGCTTCCATGAGACTCTTCAACGAAGAGTAAAGCTTGGCTCAATCCTCCCCCTTCTTTTACTTTTATTTCCTCAGGAAACCCTTTCCCATTATCTATAATTTCCAGTATGATCTGTTCTTCCTCTTCTCTTACTGTTACTGTTATTTCCACTTCTTCTACCCCACTATGCTCTATAGCATTTTGTATCAACAGCTCAATCACACTTTTGAGATCTATCATTCCATTTCCAGTTTTTGGGAATATCGCTTTTTTCTCATAACGACTAGGCCCATCAACTTTAACAACAACATTGTTCTTCTTATTATTAATCTCATTAGCCAGCTCCTTAACCTCCTTAACCAGCTCCTTACTAGTCTTATAGCCAATCCTACTTTTCAGGATTTCACGAGCTTTCTGGAGATTATTCATCATCATTTGCCTATCATAATCACTCAAATCCAATAAAGTCCAATATGTTTCTTGTTCTGTTAGGAATCTTCTCAGTTCTCCCTTCGCGCTCTCTTCTGATACTCCATGACTAAAGGAAGGGAGGGCCTTGACCATTTCATTATATTCCTCGATCCGTTCATATATGGGCTTCTTCTGGAAGGGTGGATTTATAGGAGTGATCTTTTCAACTCTAATGCAGAACTCAAGCCTTTTTCCTTCATTCTCCCTCTTTTCACAGTCAGGGTGAAAATAAGGAATCAGTCGAGGTAATCGGGATTCACGTTGTGTAGGTGATTGTAGGATCACATTATCGCCTTGTAATTCTGCTCCCTTAGGCGATGTCAGGATCAGCTTGAGATTATCCCGGTCTAGTTTTGCTTCCCACCCTTCCATCTCGGAAATCTCGAATAGTAATCTCAAGGATTCTGGGGCTTTCACTCTGTAATCATTGAAACTGAATTCTCGTAATTCCATTGTCTTTTCCCAATTTTCCAATCCCGAAGGCCGCCTTGTGGTTTCACAATAATACCATAACAGCTCGTGGGTGTTTCCGAATCCACTATCGACTAGAGCATGCACTATGTCAAGCAGAGAACGGAGACGCGAGAAATCTTCGTGGAGATTCCGCCACCATCTGCCTCTTTTCTCCTTCTTAGCAAACTCGCACAGGGGTTCCTTTCTCACCTCAGCTATATGTTCCTTAAGACGGCCAGCCATCCTGATAGAAACACCCACGGCCGGAGCTACCTGTCTTGTAAGCATGTTCTCTGTCCGGGTGATGAGAAATCTTATCAGCTCATCCCTACTCTTGTGTATGAGTTCCCGAGCGAGTTTGAAGATATTCTGAAGATTACTCTCTTCTTGAAAGGGGAATATTCTAAGAGCTATTACCGCTAGGGTGATGTCATCATCCAACTTCATAGGGATATGAACCGCGGAGCCCTTAAGCCCTTCCTCTTTCCCGAAAAGCCCTGACTTGTTTTCAATCTCCTTGATGACTTCAGGATATTCCTTTTCCTTTTCCAACTCTTCTTGGATATTCTCTGTTATCAGCTCCTCTGCTTGCAAGCAGATCCCATCGCAGTTTTCTCTTTGTTGACACTTTTCGCAATGATTATCTATTTCTTTGATACGTCTCACTGCAATGCCTGTCCTCAGACTTACATTCTCCAGTATCTCGCAGCTGAGGCAGGCTGCGATATATCGACACACCTCCAAGGCTTTAGAGCCGTATTCTTCAGCTTTTAATAGGGATTCGATGAGAAACTTCACGAAGCTCAAAAATCCTCTTTCCTCCTCGTTCCACCATTTTACTTCTTTTAAGTCATTGTCAATGTGCTGCGCCAATTGTCTGAGATAGTCTTGTATCTTCTCAGCTTCCTCCCTTTGATCGAGAAACCTCTTCCTTATCCTCTCCTTCTGATCCTCGGTGAGCAGATAGGTGATCTTGCAGTCAGAAACATCCCTGTTAAGAAGGAGCGCGACTTCCACTTCTTTTACTCCTCTGATCTCGTTCTCAATCTTTGAGAATAAATCCTCGATCATTTTACGCTAATCCAGAACTCGTTTAAGGTGTAGGGGTCATATTCGACACGCTTGAGGGAGGTGATAAGCCTTATCTCCTTGAACCCGGAAGCTATTATATCATCTCTTAGAGCTTTCTTGAAGACGTAAAAAGCCTTTAACCTAAAGGATTTATGGTTAAACCCTCCTTTTCCCAGGTCATATTCCAAGACGTGATACACATGCTCCCTGCTGGTTTCCCCATAATTGTGATAGGTGAAGAAAGTTATAATCTCTTTGTCGTCCACGCTGAAGCCGTAAAGCGGCGAGAAAAAGGGTAGCTCCCTTTCCCCCCAGGGGCTAGGCATTCTCCTCCTGAGGGACCTGACGTATAACGTTCGATCCCCTTTCAACCCGAGCTCCCACTCCCAATTCCTCCTGGAGAGCAGCAGGAATCCCCCACGTCTGAGAAGCTCGTTCACATTTCTGAGGACATCAGCTCGATGTTCAGGAGGTATGTGTTCTAAGGGGTTGCCCAGGCCGAGTATTGCATCGAACTCCCCCTCCACTTTCTCCGGCAGCTCCTTCCACTCCGCTTTCACCAGCTTTACCCTCCCTTCCACCCCAAACTCCCGAGCGAACCTCCTCGCTTGCCTCAACATCCCCTCGCTCACATCGGCCCCCACAACTTCATAGCCTAACCTCGCAAGGGGGATGATATGACGACCAACCCCACAATTGATGTCAAGTATCCTTTCGACATTATAGGAGCTCAAAAGGCTATCCAGGGCCTCTATGAATCTATCGTTCTCCTCGCTAGGGAATGGATAGAAGAAGGTGTAATAGCTGGCCAGCTCGTCATAGGTCGCCTCTACATGCCTGGTCAGCTGCTTATAATCGCCTATCATATCTCATCTAGATGCCTCATAGGGGACGAACTTCCCTCCTTTAACGATGAATTTGTCGTATTCTTTGAACATGATCTCCCCGTATTCATCGAATGTTATATCGCCTGTAACGCCCTTGAAGTGCTTTATTTTGTAGAGAGCTTCTTTGATCCCATCGCTCGTTGTCCCCCCCATCTCTATCGCCCGCGCCAGCACCTTTATGCAATCATACCCCGCGGCTGCGTAAACCTCAGGATCTTGATTGTATTTCTCCCTGAACTTCCTCACGAAATTCCTCACGATGGGATCGGAGCTGTTTGGATCCCAGTGCATGTTCGTCACTATAGTCCCCTCAGCCGCTCCTCCTGAAAGCTCTATCAGCTCAGGGGCGAAGTTGCCATCCCCTCCTATAAACTGCGTCTCAAGCCCGAGCTCCTTGGCCTGTTTCAAGATGAGAGCTGATTCCTTGTAAAGAGAGGAGAGGAAGACTATATCCGGATTTAAGCCTTTGAGCTTCGTCAGGATCGTCCTGAAATCGCTCTCGCCCTGAGCGAACCCTTCAACGAACACGACCTCCCCTCCGAGCCTCTTGAAATTCTTGACAAACTCATCCTTCAGCCCCACGCCGTAGTCGTTGTTGATGTATAGCACGGCCGCCCTTCGCTTCCCAAGCTCGTTGTAAGCGAACTCCGCTATGACCTTTCCCTGATACGCATCGGAAGGCCAAATTCTGAAGATGTAGTCGCCCGCATACTTGATCTTGTCGTTGGAACACGTCGGCGAGATCAACACAACCTTGTTTCTCTCAGCGATCGGCGCGTTCGCTAACATCACCGATGAACCGGCGGCTTGTATGACGACCGGAACTTTATCCACGGTTATGAGCTTCTGAAGGGCGAGGGTTCCCTTTTTGGGGTCAAGCTGGTCATCCTCATAGATCACCTTTATCCTTAGCCCCTTTATTCCCCCCGCCTCGTTTATCTCCTCGACGGCAAGCTCCGTCCCCTTCTTGACCATCTCGCCGTAATATGCCGCATCTCCGGTCAGGGGACCTATCCATCCGATTTTGATCTCCCCTCTCTCCCTCCCGCAGCCGAAGCTCAGAAGGGCCAAGCCGATCATCATTGCCGTCAACGTTGCTCTTATCATCTTCAAACCCTCCTCTCATGAGATTAAAACATCCCCTGGCAATGTTCAAGGATTTTCCCGCTGGGGCCGCTCAAGACCACCTTCCCCATTTTGAAGAGATACGCTCTGTCCGATATATCCAAAACCATCCTGACGTTCTGTTCAGCTATCAGAACGCTCGTGCCTTTCCTGTTGAGTTCTTTTATCTTGTCGAATATGAACGCCGTGTAATCGGGGGATAGGCCCAGGGAGGGCTCGTCCAACACCAAGAGCTTTGGCTTAAGCATCAGCGCCCTCCCTATCGCAAGCATTTGCTGTTCCCCTCCTGATAAAGTCCCCGCCTTTTGCCTCCTCCTCTCCCCGAGGATTGGGAATAGCTCGAAAACCTCCTCCATCAGCTCCTTTTTCTTACGGCCGTTCATCTTAAGGACCGCTATCTCCAAATTCTCAAGCACGGTCATGGTTGGGAATATCCTTCTGCCTTCCGGGACAATGGATATCCCCTTTCTGATCAGCTTGTAAGCGGGGATCCCCTTTATCGATTCGCCCATAAAGGTTATATCGCCCCCCTCTATCCGCCCCCCCACAAACGGCAGGAGGCCGCAGATCGCCTTAAGCATAGTGCTTTTCCCAGCGCCGTTCGGGCCTATTAAGGCAACGATCTCGCCCTCCTCCACCCTCAGCGAGGCCTCCTCCAACGCCTTAACCGCCCCGTAATACACTGTTATCCCCCTCACCTCAAGCAATCTCACTCCCTCCCCAGGTATACCTCTACCACCTTTTTGTCGGCCATGACCTCATGATAGCTTCCCTCAGCTATCTTCCTGCCGGAGCTCAGGACGATGACTTTATCCGCCTCCCTCACGACTTCCATATCATGCTCGATGAATAGAACCGTTTTCCCCATATCCTTCAAGCTCAGAATGGTCTTCACCATTCTCTCTTTCATATTCGGCGAGAGGGAGGAGGTGGGCTCATCCAATAGGAAGAGCTCAGCTCCCGTCGCCAGGGCTCTTGCTATCTCCAGAAGCTTCCTCTGTCCCTGCGACAGATTCGCCGCGGGTGTATCCTTTTTTTCAACTAGATCCGTGAGATTGAGAAGCTCCACCGCTCTCTCCATCCTCTCCCTCTCCTCTCTCTTCACCTTCCCGCGTTGAAACAACACGGCCATCAAGCTCTCCCCTCTCTCATATCTCATCGCCACCAAGATGTTCTCTAGAACCGTCATGTGTGGGAACAACCTGATGTTTTGGAACATCCTCGATATTCCCAGCTGGGCCACTTTATGCGGGGCCATTCCGGTGATGCGCCTTCCCTTGAAGTAGACATCCCCCTCATCAGGTGAGTAGATCCCCATCACTATGTTGAAGACGGTCGTTTTCCCAGCTCCGTTCGGTCCTATCAACGCGGTTATCGAGTTTTCCTCCACGGTGAAGGAGAGCTCATCCACCGCTACAAGGCCCCCGAACCTCTTCGTGATCCCCCTCAGCTCCAGCATCACTCGAATTTGAACCTCCCCATCAGCCCTTGGGATCTTCTGATTATGAGAACAACCATCAGAAGCCCGTAGATTATTTGCCTTACAGGGGCGGCTATAGAGTCGGGCATCCCTAGAAACCTCAACGCTTCAGGGAAAGCGGTTAAAATCGTCGCTCCGAGTATAGAGCCCATAAGGCTCCCCATGCCGCCGAATATGACCATTAGGAGGATAAGTATCGATTCCATAGGTGTAAAGCTCGATGGATCTATGTAGCCGATGTAGTGGGCGTATAGCCCCCCTGATATGCCGGCGAAGAAGGAGCCTACGAGAAAAACTGTGAGTTTATATCTATTCACGTTTTTACCTATGGACTCCACAGCGATCTCATCATCCCTTATGGCTCTGAGAACCCTTCCGAACTGAGAGGAGGTGATTCTCCTCAACACCTCCATTGTTAGCAGCACAGCTATGACCGCCAGGAGGAGGAACTTAGGAGGGGAGTCGATGGAGAGGTTAAAAAGGCGCAGCTGAGGGATCCCGGGAATCCCCATGGGCCCTCTTGTGATCGAGTCCCAGCTCCTCACGATCGTATATATCACAATCCCAAAGCTGAACGTCGTCAGAGCTAAGAAGTCGCCTCCTATCCTTATGGAAGGCAGACCGATGATGAGGCCGCAGATGGAGGCGAGGAGCGCCCCTGCTAATAATCCCGCCCATGGGGAGATCCCGAATCTCACGGACAACAGGGCTGAAGTATAAGCGCCTATGCAGTAGAAAGCCGCATGGCTGAGAGCTGGCAAGCCGGTGTATCCAACTATCAGGTTTAGGCTCGCCGCAAGGATCATGTATATCGCTGAAATCGCAAGTATATGAGAGACAAGGCCTATCATATCCTCCACCTTCCGGAAGCGAACAATCCCTGGGGCCTCAGCAACAGGAATATTATCAGTATGGTAAACGATAGGCTATCCTTCCACCTGGCTGATATCCACCATGTTCCTATGTTCTCCACCATCCCTAAAAAGAGCCCTCCAAACGCTGCCCCCATGATGTTACCTGTTCCGCCGATGATCGACGCCACGATCCCCTTCAGGATCGCCTGCAGCCCCATATTGGGGTCCAAATTCACTTCAAGTGCTGTCAACACCCCGGCTCCCCCCGCCAGCAATGATCCCAGGG
>Ga0164311_10000552_pt1 | contig 16709 bp, 14 predicted proteins | sample GuaBasSedimGuay2_FD_121796 | JGI IMG/M metagenome (GOLD analysis project Ga0164311, IMG submission 121796) | Subseafloor sediment microbial communities from Guaymas Basin, Gulf of California, Mexico - Guay2, Core 4569-9, 9-12 cm | ecosystem: Environmental > Aquatic > Marine > Hydrothermal vents... | reverse complement strand
TTATACATCAGGGAGATACGCGACAGAGGAAAACCTTTCGAAACTTTTTCAAGCGGGACTAGATGAGATTCGCTTCCACCCCCAAAATGATGAGCAAAGAAAAGCAATTGCAAAAGCCCTTACCTTTGACTGGCAAGTGGGAGCAGAAATACCGGTGATCCCAGGAACAAAAAAAGAAACACTTGCATTTCTGGATTTTCTCGAGAGTTTGGGCGGAGTCAGCTTCTGCAATTTAAATGAGTTAGAAGCAACAGAAACGAATTTACCTGCATTAAAAGAACATGGGTTTGAATTAGTTAACCAAGAAGGAGCAGCCATAAAAGGAAGTAAGGAACTCGCTAAAAAGCTGTTACTGGAAACAAACTACTCTTATACGCTTCATTTTTGTAGTGCGAAAACAAAAGATGCAGTCCAATTTCGAAACAGATTGATACGTACTGCAAACAACATTCGAAAGCCCTACGAGGAAGTGCAAGATGGCATGCTCGTGAAGGCAGTTATCGAAATCCCGAAAACGCTGATAGGTGAAGAAGTATTAGAAACACTTGCAGAAGAGTATGAAGTTGACCCAGAGTTAATTGCCCTGCCAACAGAGGACAGACTTGAAACAGCATGGTTTATAGCCGATGCTCTAAAAGAAGTGTTGAAAGAGAGATTCGAAATTACGGGTATTTTTGTTACCTATGAATACCCAACCTTTCAAAGAACATTAATTGCAAAAATACCGCTGTTAGGAGAGAAAGACTCTTCGGCAAAGAAACAAACGACTCAGCGGAAAAAAAGGTAAAAAAGAAAAGAAAGGGAAAGAACAATACGGCCATTTCCAGGCAAAAGCTTCCAATATTTTAAAAGTAAATTTTCATATTATTACACTCATGAGCTCTAAAAACAAAGCAACCTTTATAGTTGTAAATATTATTGGGACGCTTCTCTTAACAGCAATTTTAGAGGCAATTGATTTCCTCTATGCCGGGGTTCAGGAGAAATTTCTTACTAACATAAACCCAAGTTATACACCAAATCTAGCGCTGGCAAATAAAATAATCATCGCGTGTTCATTGACAGCCATAGGAGCATTGATTACCTATCTGTTGTTGGCAGTCTTTCTTATTCGTCGAGAAAAAATAGAACAACAACTTAAGGATGAGAAAATGCTGGATCAGAGTGATAGCTTGAATTTTCAAAAGTTTCAACGAGAAATTGGCAGCTCCATTGAGGTGTTAAAGGATCTCTTCATTTTTCAAATTTTAATTGTTATACTTTCTGGACTCTTTAGCTTTCTAAAGTTCCTCTGGGCATTCTCCAAATATCGCTCGTACACTCAACTCTTTATTGAATATTATTTGTCTAATGTCGCTTCGATTTTGGTGAGCCTTTCCATCTATCTTGTGTTGGCATTCATGATGAGCTACTTGATAATTTCAGCCCTTCAAAAATATATCCGCCTAAAGGTTATTTCAGAAAAATATCAACAAGCAATGGCAAAGGTGTTGCAAAATTTTGACAAATTGTTGGCAGAAGAACAAACTGTCCATGAGAAGAAATAAAAAGTGAGTTGACGTGGCTGTTGAGACGAAGAAGCGATGATTTAGACAAATGGATTGCCATTCTTTCTAAACTAGCACAATGTGAAGATGGCACATCCGACGATCAAAACCTAGGGCTTTCATTCTATGCAATTCGCTCAACAGCAGTCAGTGACTATCACAAATTAACGGAAATTCTGGCTGACATGGAAAAAAAAGGGTTCATAAGAGTTATAGAAGAAGAAAAGGAATTACCAGATGGTGGGAGAACAACAATTAAACGTTATAAAATAACCTTAAAAGGAATGCAAACATTGTTTCAAATATTAATCCCCGCTAGAGATGCACTTCGAAAACTCGACTATTAAACGTACAAAAAAGACTAAGCAGGAACACCAATTAATGTTAAACACTAATCAAGGCGAATAAATGATGGGTATAAATAATTCAACAGAAAAAGAAGAAATCAAAGAAAAAAAAGAAAAAAGAAAGGAGAAGGTGCGACGAGTGTTTATGTACATCGGCGTTTTATGTTTGATTGCGTTGTTAGTTGGAATTCCGGTAATGTTTTATTTTGTCCGGTAATTGAAGCGAGGGATTATTTCTTAGAAACCAATTTTTCAAGTTCAGAGACAAAATACTCGAAGCGTTTCAAGCCAAGTTGCCAGAAAGATTTGTCAGTAACATCCAGCCCAAAAATTTTGCCTATTTCTTTCGGAGAAAGGCTTCCGCCTGCTGCAAGAGCTTTCTTGAATTTCGGAATGAAACTCTTACCTTCATCAAGGTACTTTTGATACAAAGCATAAACAAACAATTGGGCATAAACATAGGGGTAGTTATAAAATCGGAAGTTTGGCATGAAATAATGGGGTTTCATTGCCCATTCAGATTCCATAACATCAAACCATTCTACAACATCACCATAAATTCGGTCGCGGTTTTTTGTCCAGTATTTAGAAATTGTTTTGAAATCCAAATATTCTCCTCGTTTGATAGCATCATACAGATCTTGTTCAAACCAAGCTCGAGCACTGACTTGAAAAGCAGCCATTCCCGCACCATCAAGAACGCGACAAATAATTGCTATCTTTTCTTTGTCGTCTTTCGCCTTCTTTAGCAGTAAATCCGTTAGCAAAAGCTCGCCAAAGATAGAAGCTGTCTCGGCAACAACCATAGGAATACCACCATTCAAGATCGTTTGCTCTCGAGTGAAATAGTAATCATGAGTGGCGTGACCCAATTCATGGGCAAGAGTGTAAATGTCACTTAAATTCTGATTGAAACTTTGCAAAATGAAAGCAGATTTTCCTTTGAACCAGCTGGCACAGAAAGCACCATTTCGTTTGCCAAACCGTGGCGAAGCATCGATGTGGTTTCGCTTAAACATATCACGAACAGCAAAAGCATATTCATCATCAAAAGAACTATAGGCTTCGGTTACAAGCGCTTTTGCTTGCTCCCAAGTAAAATGCATTTCCGGTGCGTCAGGCAACGGGGCAACAATATCATGGTTTCCCAGTTTAGGTAAGCCCATAAGCTTTGCTTTAAGTGTTAAATACTTGCGATAAAGTTTCGAGCCACTATCTATTGCTTCGAGTAAATTGTCAATGGTTTCTTGGTCCGTGTCGTTAGCGATTAAACTGTCATGCATTTCAGAGTCGAATTTGCGGCGCTTAACAACATTCACCCAATCATTGCAAATGTTGCGCAAACACGAAGCGAATATTTCCCCATCTTTTCCCAACAAGCTATAAATGGCTTTATTAGCCGACTCTCGTGTTGCTCGGTCCGGATGCGGGAGTAAGCCATTTGCAGCGCCATAGGGAAGCTGTTTCTTCTCGCCCTCTACTTCAACTTCAAAGATGCGGGTATTAAGCCACTTACTCTGGAGCTGTTGCCATCCCTGGACGCCGAATTGATCCTTTTCGATAATAATCTGCTCTTCGATCTCAGAGAGCTGATGAGGAACATCTCGACGGAGTTTTTCGAGAAAGTGCTTGTAATTTGCAAGCTCCTTACTGGTTATTAAAGCGGGCTTTTCATACACAAGTTTTCCAACATCAAGCCAAAGAAAAGCAAGCTTCTTTGCAAGTTCAGCCTGTAACTTCTGTACACGATCATTAAGGACTTGAGTTTCTGGAAGAGTCATATTAGCACTATATGCAAGGCTAGCAAAAAGCCCCAAATCCCGCAGATCAAGAATATACTCTTCATAATCTTCTAAAAGCTTCAGAAGTTTTTCCGCATTCAGAGAAGCAATTTTCCCTTTATAATTCTTCACAAGGCGATCAGCTTTCTTTGTCAGATTCGTGATTGCCTTTTCAATTTTAGGATCATCAATGCTTGGAAAAATGCCTGATAAATCCCAAACGATTTCTTCACTTTTCATCAAAATTCTACAACCTAACTTAACAATAATAATTATCAAAATTTTAATGATTAAAGATAAATTAAAGTTTTATGTAATTTTTCTAAAGTGAAAAGCCAGCAAACCTTTGCCTTATAAACCGGTAAGAAATAAACAAGCAAACTATCTCACAACCGGGCAAAGAAAAAAATTACTTCAGTGAAGAGTTTTACTAGATATACCGAAAAATCGTTCTACAAGCCTTTTAAATATTAAAAGAGACGTTTATTATAGTTTTAACCTTCTAGTATAGGATTTTTGAGGGTGACACGATTAATGAAGAAACCAAAGATTTTGAAATCTCGCAAAGGAGTAAGCACGGTTTTAGCAACGATCTTCCTGATTGGCATTACCGTTGCTTCTGTAGGATTTATTTATTCGATGTTATCTTCATACACCAAATTCAATTCAAAAGTAGATGCTGCTGGTGTTGTAGAAGTAACAGATTATGATAACGACGGGCTTATTGATTCCATTACCTTACCTTTAACCAATAAAGGAATGAAGAGTGCTATTATTGAAGGTGTAAAGGTTGTACAAAACGATCAAGACCATTTATGGTTCACGTTTGATACCGAAGTGAAAATTAGTGCAATTGAAAAAGTTAACCTCTATGCGCTTTCTTCGGAACAACAAATCCAGTTCTTTATCCCCTTCCATGTTGAAATTACTTTTGAAGATGAGAATTATGTTTCTCCGGGCTACATCATCTCAAATTCAGATGAAGTCCCAATGGAGATTCTTCCTACAATTATTGAAGGAGGGGACCCCAGCTTTTCAGCTTTTGATTTATTGGTAAGCCAGACCGCAGATGATGCGGCTTATGGGAAAAAGAAATTCCCAACAGATATTGGTTATTCTCCTACAAGATGGTTTATCTTGGGAGAATTTGAAGATAATAACAAACGCCCTGACCTTTCAACTGATTTTATTGCCCTCTGTGGACATGGAAATGAACTCGATTTTGCCCCCTACCTAATGGATGAACGAACGTTCACAAATGGGAATATTGGAACGCAGAGTGGCCAAGAAGTTATCCCCTATGAAGATGGAGGGGATCATCCTGGGTTGATTGCCTTAAACAAATATGGCAAATGGGATAAAAAAGATGACCTAAATTGGGGCAAATATGGCATCGTCTATATGTGGTCCTATATTTATGTTCCAGGAACTGAAGCTATAACAGTAAGCATTGGAGCAAATGGTGCAAGTGAATTTAAAGTCTACCTCAATGGGGAATTCCAGGTCGAAGGCAATAAAATGAAACATTGGTACACAAATGATGGAGTAATACTTAACGCCGGGTTGAATTTAGTATTGATGAAAATATCAGCAAAAACTAATGCACACTTTGCTGGACAAGTAGTGTTTTATAACAATGCAAATTTGGCTGCTTGCTATTCTGTGTGGCCAACAATCAACGACTTATAAAGCAAACTAATATTGTCCATAATAATTCCACGAATCGAATAAACTGTCTCTCAAAAATCCTGAAAATGATTCTACCAGGAATTATTATGGACATCCCTTCCTTTTCTTTTTCTTCGCTCATTTAGTCGCCAAGTAACTTGTGCATGTGATGGTATTTCTCAACACCAACAAAAATTCGCCCGAGAGGGGTTTTTGTTGTACCTACAATTTGAAAACCAATCTTCTTGTACAAAGCAATTGCGCCGGTATTTGTCGTGATAACTTCAAGCTCAACATTGGAAAGGTTCTGCTCACGAGCCAACTGAAAAGCATAATTAAGAAGTTTTTTACCGAAACCTCGCCTTCGAAAACCCTCTCGAATGCCAATTTTATCAATGTATAATGTATTTGCTGGGAATATTTTCGGAGGACCAAATCCAAATAGCATTAAAGCTGTTTTTATTGCCGGCAGTAATCGATACTTCTTTTTTAGAACCTTTAAAACCATACCAAACGGGAGTTCTTTACGTGGAGCAGTATAAACCTCTAATGCCCCAACCACAACACCATTATGATAGAGGAGATATTTTGACTGATTCCCAAAGCGATCATAAGAAAGGATGTTCAAGGTTGTAACTAATTCAATGTAATCCTTCTCTGAGAGCCCTTTAAAAAAGAAGGGATATTTATCATTAAATGCTTGACACATAATTTGAGTAAAAAGAGGGAGTTCTTTTCGATTGCAAAGGTGGATCTCTGAGGTAGTCATTTCTGCATTGCCCACTTTAAAAATGGTTGCATGAAAGGTTTCCTCTTGCCAAACAAAAAACTTTGCGATGGCTACAAATAGAATGATTGTTTAGGGAAAATTTTTTAAGACAACCAAGAAAAACCAAAGCCGTGATAAATATGAACTTCTTTGAGAAGTATACAAATCGGGCAGAAACAGAGCTCCTCGCTCAAGTGAACTTTGCAAAGGAACAAGGATTTTACCCCTATTTCAGAGAATTACACAGTGAGCAAGGACCAATTGTACGAATGGATGATAGAGAAGTGATCATGCTTGGAAGTAACAATTATTTGTCAATGACGATGAATCCTCAGGTGAAAGAAGCAGCAAAAAGAGCAATTGACAAATACGGTGTTGGCTCCACCGGCTCAAGGCTGTTAAATGGCACAATGGATCTGCATGTGCAACTCGAAGAACGGTTGGCAAAATTCTTGGGAACAGAATCAGCTGTTATCTTCTCTACCGGCATGCAAGCCAATTTGGGAACACTTTCTTGCCTTTTAGATAAAGATGATTGGGTTGTCTCAGATCAACAAAATCATGCTTCAATAATAGATGGAATTCGCTTGAGTAGAATACCGAGAGATCACAAACTGATCTATAAGCATAATGACATGGAAGATTTAGAGCGATGTTTAAAACAAATCCCAAAAGGAGAAAAGGCTCTGATAGTAACTGATGGCATTTTTTCAATGGAAGGCACAATTGCTCAACTAGATGTCATTACAGAGTTAGCTGAACGATATGACGCAGGAATTTATGTTGATGATGCTCATGCTGTTGGCGTTCTTGGACCAAAAGGAAGAGGTACGCCTGCATATTTTGATCTGGAAGACAAAGTGGATGTTGTGATGGGGACCTTTTCAAAAAGCTTTGCTTCTATTGGTGGATACATTGCTGGCTCGGAAGTTATTTGTGAATGGGTTAAGCACCGTGCCCGGTCAATTATTTTCAGTGCAAGTGCCCCACCACCTGCAGTGGCCACTGTACTTGCAGTCTTAGATATAATCGAAAAAGATGATTCCTATCAAAAGAAATTGTGGGAAAATTCCAAAAGGCTTCTAAAGGGTTATCAAGATGCAGGATTTGATACAGGAGAATCACAATCACATATCATTCCCATTATTGTAGGGGATGAAATGACCACCTTCTTCTTTTTTAAAGAATTACTTGAATACCGGCCCAGAAGTGTGTATACCAATCCAGTACGCGCCCCTGCAGTGCAACCGGGCCGAGAGCTCTTACGAACAACTTGCCAGGCAGCATTCACAAAGGATGTTATTGATGAGGCTGTAGAAATAATGGCTACAGTCGGAAAGAAACTTGAAGTGATTTAATTAATACAGAAGGATCCTCGAAGATAAAGTAAGCGAAAATTTGGCTTGCCTTTCTCGTTCTTTTTTTCTATTTCAAGGAATGAGTTTATATTTAGGAAGAACGATTACTATCCATTCTTGAAAGGTTCTGGAGAACAAGAGACCGTGAAAGAAAAGAACCGCTCCCGTGAAACAAACGACAACAGCGTGCTAGAACTTGCAAGAGTAGGGGAAGCTAAGAGCACAGACAAAAAGAACATATTCTTGTGGGCATTCTATGATGCTGCGGATACCATCTTTGCAATGGCAATTGTTTCAATTGCTCTTTATCAATGGGGAGAACTTGCAGGAATGAAAGCCGGCATGAGTTTTAATAGGGCACACATTCTTGTAAGCACTTTCTTAATGATTTCCAATCTTTTAGTTGCCATTCTTCTACCTATTTTAGGAGCACATGCCGATATTATAGGGAAACGCAAACGGACAGTCATTCTCCTAGGCACAACCACAATCATTCTCACGGCGCTCATCCCCCTTTCAAATAGGTTCCTCCTAGGGTTGATAATTTTCACCATTGCTAATATTGCTTATCAAGCAGCAAACCTCTATTACGAATCCATGCTTCCCTTCATTTGCGACACCAAACGGCGAGCCAAAGTTTCTGCTTTTGGCGTTGCTTTTGGTTATATTGGAACCATTTTTGCTGTTATTCTGGTGTTTGTCTTACCGATGTTATTTGGTGATGCAACAAAAGCAGATGATGTGATCAACGGGCTCGTGACAAGAGAAAATATTCAATTAAACTGGGTCTATTGGATGTTCATTTTTGCAGCATTATTCTACTTATTACTGGCAATCCCCTTCCTCTGGACGCGAGAAAAAAGCTTGGACAGCGAACGCAAAGAACCATTCCGGCAAAAATTACGGAGTACGTTTGTACAACTGAAGCGGACGATTAAAGAAATTTTCACCAAGAATAGAGAAATGTTGCTTTTTCTCATGGGCTGGTTGTTAATTAACGATGCTGTTGGTACAGGCATTGCTATTTTAGTCGATTATTTAAGAGAAGGGCTGGGAATGGAAGAGACAATTGCAGGAGCAACGCTTTTTATTGGTATTATTATAGGCATATTGTTTTTGTACAGCATGGGACCGATAATTGACAAGAGAGGGCCGCGATTTGGCATTATCATTACTGCTGTGGCTTGGGTTGTGGGGATTTGTCTGGCAATAATCGCCGGTGTGACTTATAAAGTCGAAATAGTGGATCATACAGTTGTGCTACACAAGTTACAGATACTCGCTTATTTCGCAAGTGCAATCCTTTCTTTTGGGATGGGGGCAATCTGGGTGGTGGGAAGACAGTACATTCTCGAGTTGGCCCCTACGGAAAAGATCGGACAATATTTAGGGCTCAAGAAAATCTCCGGAAAAGTGAGCACGGCTTTTGGGCCACTTGTTTTCTCTTCAATTTTAGCAGCAACAATGCGCTTTGGGAAAACCGTTGCATACCAGCTGGCGATTACATCCCTCATCGGCTTTTTTATCATTGGATTCATCTTTATTATCTTTATAAAAAACTATCATCCACTCTATTTGCAAGGAAAACGCTATCCCTATTCAGAAAAAGAAATGGGAGAGAGCTCTCCCGAATAGAGAAATAATTTGATTAATCATTCAAAATCATTTCAAGAAAGAGCTCATGAAAACGGGTGTCATCTGTCAATTCGGGATGAAAGGTTGTAGCAAGCAACTTTCCTTGTTTGACAGCATAAATACCACCGGCATCTTTTGCAAGGATTTCAACTTTTTTACCGACTGAAGTGATAATTGGTGCTCGAATAAATACGCCTGGAAATGGTTCGTTACCTAACCGCTCAATAGTTAACGGTCGTTCGAACGAGTCTCGCTGCCGGCCATAGCGATTACGAATAACCTCAATGTCCATTAACTCGAGCAAAGCTTGTGAAAAATCTTTGACAACCTGATCTTTAGACGCTTTGGATATGAGAATAGCACCTGCACAAGTACCAAACACCGCCATTCCTTTTTGCACTCTCTCTTGGATTTTAGCCGCAAGTTTGTGACCAAAACGCATTTCACTAACCAAGCGACTCATGACAGTACTTTCCCCGCCCGGAATGATCAAGCCATCCAACGAGTCTAGTTGTTCGGGGCGTCGCACCCAGAGTATTTTTGAGTCTATGCCTTTGTTTGCCAGCACAGCATTCATCATTAATTCATGTTCCAGAACATCGCCTTGCAAAGCTAATATGCCAATTTGAATTGTTGATTTACTCATTTTAGGAATCAGCTCCTCGCTCTTGCATACTGAATTTCATTTCAGGACCTGTAAGACCCAGCATGGCTTTTTGCTCGTTCACCATTTCTTGCGCTTCGTACACAACTTCCGGGCTGTCCCAATATGCTGTTGCAAGCACAATGGCTGACGCTCGTTGAAGTGGGTCTTCACTCTTAAAAATGCCAGAACCAACAAAGATACCGTCACAACCCAAGAGCATCATCTCTGCAGCATCTGCCGGTGTGGAGATTCCTCCAGCAGCAAAATTAACCACAGGCAACCGACCTAAAGCAGCAGTTTCAACAACAATTTCATAGGAAACTTTCATTTCACGTGCTTTTGCCATGAGTTGTTGAGTATCATTCGCCTTATAATGAGCTTTAATTTCGCGGATACCATCATTCACAAGACGAATGTGTCGAATGGCTTCGGCAACGTTGCCGGTGCCAGGCTCACCTTTCGTCCGAATCATGGCTGCACCTTCTTCTATTCGTCGAAGGGCACTTCCCAAATCAAGAGCACCACAAACAAAGGGCGTAACAAAGTCCCATTTCCAGATGTGACGCCATTCATCTGCTGGTGTTAGTACTTCTGACTCATCAATGCAATCTGCACCTGTTTCCTGCAACACTTTCGCCTCATACGTATGACCAATACGACATTTGGCCATGACAGGAATTGTGACAGTATCCAGGATCTCTTTAATAATGGGTATAGATGCCGGTCGAGCAACTCCTCCCGCTCGTCGAACATCTATCGGGAGTTTATCAAGAACCATAACTGCTACTGCCCCTGCATCTTCAGCAATATGCGCTTGTTCAACAGAAGTAACGTCCATAATGACACCGCCTTTCGTCATCCGAGCAAAACCTCGCTTAACGCGATTGGTACCTCGAATGCGTTCAAAGGCATCTTTATCTATCTGTTTAATTTCACCTTTTTTCATATAGGCTCTTTCGGGGAACATCTCTTTCACGAGATTGTCAACCTCCAAGGAATATATTCAAGTAGAAACTTGCATATTAAAGTTAGACCATTAGGTTTTTAAGCTTTTGTGCAGAATGAAAAAATGAGTAAGAAGAAGAATGACAAATTGCGATGGAAAAAATTAGGAAAGAAATTCGAAAAAGATTAGTTGAGGAAGAATTGTGCCCCTTGAAATTAGCTGCCAAAATTGCCAAGCAAAGCTACCACCAAGCCAACGTTCGCTTATTTGCCCATACTGTAGTGCAAGTGCGGTAGAATATCAGTTTGTTCTCAAGGAAAATCGTCCCTGTACGGTTCATAAAAATCAACGGGGGATTTGGCGCTATGAAGACTTTTTACCGGTATTCAGGAAGAGGATAACATTAGGAGAAGGAAATACCCCCATTCGAAAAGCTCGGCAACTCTTTAAAGAGAAAGTGCAGCTTTCCTTTAAAATTGAAGGTGCAAACCCCACGGGATCCTTTTTAGACAGGGTATCGCCACTTATGGTTTCTGACGCTCTTAGTCAAGGAATGAAAACGCTCGTATGTGCATCCGATGGGAATCTAGGAGCATCACTGAGTGCGTATAGTGCTGCAGCACAATTAAAATGCTATTGTGTCATCCCGAAAAACACCTCACCAGAGAAAAAAACACAGATGCAAGCATTTGGGGCAGAGATCATCTCCTTTGGCGAGACAATTGATGATAGCCTTAGCCTTGCAAAAAAAATGATAGAAAAGGGACGGTACCAGGCTACACCAGAGTACAACATTTTAACTATTGAAGGGACAAAAACAATTGCTTTTGAGATAATAGAAGAACTGGGCAGAGAAAACACCACCTCTTTTGACTTTCCAGAATATCTCATCATACCAATGGGAAGTGGGGGATTATTATACTCTATTTGGCGCGGGTTTAAACAAGCACAAGAAGCAAAGCTGTTTCCAAAAGAAAAACGGCTTCCAAAAATCATAGGAGTTCAAGTTGAAGGGTATGATGTAATAGTTAAATCACTGGCTACAGGAAAGATGAGCATTTCTACCACGGGAAAAAAAGGCAGACGCAAAACAATAGCAGATGCCATATCAGTTCGAAAACCAACATATGGCGAGAAAGCAATGGAAAGCATTAGAGAAAGTAAAGGAACCGCAACCACTGTTTCCGAGGAAGAAATTATCACCGCAAGTAAAATGCTTGCACAGAAAGAAGGGTTATTTGTGGAGCTTAGTAGTGCAGCCGTTGTAGCTGCCGCAACACAACTAGTTGAAGAACGATTTTTCACTCGAGAAGATGTTGTTCTTGCAGTGATAACCTCGAGTGGACTAAAAACATCGCACGCATTTCAACGGAAAACCTCTCCTACTGGAAAAATCCGAGCATTTCGTAGCATGGGAACAAAGTTAGAAATTTTAACTCTTATTACCCAGAAGGAAGCAGATTTTGGTTATGCAATCTGGAAAGAGCTCGGAGAAAGCATCTCACTACAAGCCGTTTATCAGCATCTGAAAGAACTAGTGACAAAAGGCTTCATAAAAGAAGACGAAACAACAGAACGGCAAAAGAAATACTCATTGACAGAAAAAGGACGAAAATTGCTGCAGAAAATGAATGAACTTGAGGAATTATTCAAATAACAAGAGCAAATTTCCGCACTGAAAAATGGGTGGCCTTTAATGGCCCTTTTTTAAGCGCGTTCGTTTTGCCTTGAAGCGAAAGGATTTAAGGAATGGGGTAACGGAGATATTGTGGTGGTGAGAATAGTTGATCTTACGAACCTCTTTGATAGGGAAATCAGGAAAATTTATTGCCGGAACACCAAAGGAAATGGATATAAAACAACAACTATTGACTAGTGGGCTAATAAGCGCCATTTTAGAATTTTCTAAATCAGTAAACCAACAGGAAATTCAATCCATAAAATTTCAAAACCATACAACATCTTTTGTTGATTTGCAAGAGTTTTTTCTGATAGTTGACCTGGCAGATGATATTGAATCAAAAGCAAAAGAACAGTTACTAAAAAATCTCCAAAAGAATGCACAGGAGCTTTTAAAGAACCGGACCGAAGAGGATGTCTCTCTTGGTGAAGGCGACTTAATCCTGGAAGAAATTTTAAATGGCACCATTCCACCATTTTTTGGTTTGAAAGGGCAATCATTCTTCAAGAAGAAAATAAGCTCTTTTACAATTTTTCACAAGAAAATTGGTTTTGAAACTGCGAATGTAAGAAATAAAAAAGTTTTCGCAGAAAGCCTTGCAGCTGTAATTGATAAAGGGTTAAAAGGGCGGCCCCCTTTAGGGCCTGAAGAACTCCTCACCGCATTCTTACCTCATCGAATAAAAGGTGCAACATATTATCTGACACTCACAAAAAAGGAAAATAAATCCAGGGTGTGGACATTAGAAACAACTTATAGTAATAGTATGGAACTATTCAAACAAAAGCGATTGCTGGATAAACGGCTCAGAGAAATGAGAAGAAAAAAACCAAAACTAACAATAAATAAAATGTTAACAGAACTAAGGGAGGAAGAAACGCCTCAAACCAAGAAAAAATTCGACCCCGAATATTTTTCACTGAATTTCTTAAATAAAAATGTTAAGAATATTGAGCGAGCGATTTTCCCACTTGTGACTGACGCGCCGGTGCTTGTCGTCGGAGAACGACCGGCAGTGAAAATAGTGATAAACACATTGTTAATCTTCACACAACATCTCCTGCCAGATGTAATTGAATGGTTAACAACAGAAAATACCATTGCCTTGAATATTACGGGCATGGCAGCAGAAAAGTATGCTGTTATGAGAGAAGAAGGTTTAATCGACAAGCATATTACAACAATTAATCTGGATGAAGGAAAAGTCTACGGAAAAGAAACAAGCAGCTATTTCAATAAACTCTATACGAAAGTCAAAAAAATCTCCCCAGTGGTAGCTTACGCTGTAATAGGGAACGAGTTGGAAAAATTAACAAAAAATGCAATAGCACTGAATGAGTTGTTACTCTTACCTCGAGAGAAAGCACAAGAAGAATTCGCGAAACTTAAAGAAGAGAATACAAGTGAAGCGAGATTTGCAAAAGTGAAAAAACTTGCTTGCAGTAGAAATCCCTTTTTGAAGAAATATCTTGAACATCTAGAAAAAGGCAAACAGGAAAGTTATTTTGAGATGTTTTAAGGGAGAACACAAAGCATTTTGATCCTTAACAAAGAAAAAAAGCCAATTCATTGAGGAAAGAAAAGGAAAATAAAAAAAAATAAAGCGAAGGAGGAGAGAGTTTCAACGCTTTTTAATGGTATGCTCTACCGGAACAATACCCTCAAGAGGGATTTTTTGGAGACAATGAGGACAGGTACCATTTGCTTTGACCCATTCTTGGAAGTGCGGGAGGTGCCCTTTAGCTTCACAGAGGGGGCAGAAACCATAAGTTTCTCCAAAAGAGATGGGCAATTTACAGATCTCACAATGAGGAATGGGTTCACCACAATCAGGACAAAGCTTAAAGTCCTTTTCGATGGGATAACCACAGTTATGGCAGGTATAACTTCCAACCTCTTTGAAGCTGTCGAGAATCTTGGAAATAGCTTCTTCAGCTTCGATGGTTTCATCTTGAAGGATTTGTGGGATTCTTACGACATCTTTTTGCACTTGAAAAGCAAGCTCGTCGGGAAGCTCAAGCAACCATTTCTCAAGCTCCAGGGTATCTTTGAATTTTAGCAAACTGGCCATGCGTTCGAGAGAGATTTCACTATAACGTTTGATTATCTTGCGAAGATTTAATTCGCGCTCTTTTTGAAGGGCAATTTCAGCTTCAGCAGTTTGAAGCTTCTCCAAAATGTCTTGTTTCTTCAGCTCCAATTCATACATGACTTGCTTCTGAGCAAGATTGCGTTCTACAGCACCAGACTCATAAGCTTGGATAAGTTCTTCATAATCATCAAAACCGATTTTCTTGCCGATCTCACTTAACATGAATGCCGTGAGGGAACGAAGCAACGAATCCTTATCTCTCAACAAAGGAAGAAGCTCAGGAATAGCCTTCAGAGGTTCAATATCAACAATCATTCGAGTCGCTTCATCTTTTATGTCAATGTCATCAGTATTCTTAATTAGGCCAACTAACGCAGACGCATAACCTTTCTGTCCGAGCTTTAAGAGAGTTTCTTTAACAATTTCAAGGATTGCTTCATCCTCCTCGAGGTTTTGAAGCATATCCACGAGAGGAGGAATATCATTTACTCCACCAATTAATCCCAGTGCTTTACCAGCTGCCTTGCGAACATTAAAACTCGAGTCTTCATAAAGAATGGCAGTTAAAATTGTGCCGGAATTTGCAGCATTAATCTCCACAAGAGCATTTATGGCTTTGATGCGAATGTCATCATCCGAATCATTCTCAATAACAGATTCGAGGGCATGAATAATATCCTCTCCACCTATTTTAGCAAAGGCATCAATAACTTCCATCCGGAGGTCCTTGTTAAGCTCATCCTGCAAGATTTGAATCAGAATGTCTGTTGCTTCTTTGGAACGGATGTTCCCAAGAGCCTGGACCGCCTTCTCCCGTACGAGAATGTCCTCATCTTCCATGGCAGTCTCGAGCAGAATGGGAATGGCTTCTTTCGCGCGGATCTTCCCCAGAGCTTCAGCAGAGACTGCACGCTCATAAGATTGTGAACCTTCCATAAGTCGGGCCATAAGTTTAGGAATAATCTTACTATCGCCAAGCTCGCCAAGCACAGCTTCAATGTTAACCTTGATCTCATCCGAGGAAACCTTTTTGTGCAGTTTTTTCAGCTTCGAAATGATCTCTTTCGTGCCAATTTTTGCTATCGTCTTAATAGCTTCGATACGCACTAATTCATCCTCTTCCTCATTAGCGGCAATTCGTTCGAGAAAAGGGACAGCATCAGAGCCGGTAACACGCTCGAGTGTTTGAATGGCATAATAACGAATGGTTCGCTCCTCATAATCTGTAATGAGAGTCTTAATGGTTCGTTCGGCTTTTTTGGCGGCTTTACCAATCTTGGAGAAGGTATCAAGAATTAGCTGGAGAATTTCTTCGTCATCATAAAAACTATCGATTAAATCAATTAAATCAGGAACGGCTTTCTCTGCTTTTGCACCGAAGTTGCCAATAGTCTCTATAACCAAATAAAGAACATCATAGTCGGTTTCATTATGCAATGTCTCAATAAGATCATTTAAGGCGCGTTCAGCTTGTTCTTGGAGAGACTGGAGCTCCTGAATGGCCTCAAATCGGACAGCTTCGTCAGGGTTATTGCGCAACTGGTACACAAGCTCTTTAATGCGCTCATTCAACTCTTTTTGCTCTTCACTCATTCTTTTATCAAATCCAAAGAAAGTTTGTATTATGTAAGATTAGACAAATAATTATGTGCAGTTTTCCTTTAAGAAGTTTGATTTTGAGGCAGAAGAAAAAGAAAGAAAAGAATTTAGAAGGCGACTTTTAAGCCACCTAACTCGAGATGGTGTTTGTCGTGCTCCCAGATTCTTAACAAATTCTCAGAACGAAGAAACGATTTCTCGTCGGTAACAATCTCAGGAACAGAGAGGAGGCTTTTAAACTGGCTAAGAAGTTCCGTACGTGTTTTTTTGAATGATTTTTTAAGTTCTACCAGAGATAAACCTTGCTTTTGAGCGATTATTTTATCATTCCATATATTGTAGTCGAGCTTCTGTTTTTGATGAGAGAATTGGAATCCTTCTAAAGCATTAGCCTTTTTAGCTTTACAAGCACGAATTAGTTCGTTGTCCCACGACCAAATATGAATGAGAAGCTCTTTGAGTCCCAACCATTCGGGAGCGCAAAAGAGTCTCCCAAGCCACTAATGATCTTTGTGGTTTATTCTGTTCGAGTGATATGATCTTTTAGAGTAAGAGCAAACATGGTTTAGACATGGGGAAAAACACATTAATTTATATTTCTTACTTACGCAAAGTGACTACAAATGACCCTCCGACCGGC
>Ga0164311_10000551_pt1 | contig 16712 bp, 17 predicted proteins | sample GuaBasSedimGuay2_FD_121796 | JGI IMG/M metagenome (GOLD analysis project Ga0164311, IMG submission 121796) | Subseafloor sediment microbial communities from Guaymas Basin, Gulf of California, Mexico - Guay2, Core 4569-9, 9-12 cm | ecosystem: Environmental > Aquatic > Marine > Hydrothermal vents... | reverse complement strand
TCTCTAAAATACTCGGCTAAAGTAAGGGCGGAGAGTGCAACTCTAAATCTTGCTCCCGGAGGTTCATTCATCTGTCCAAAGACTAAAGCAGTGCGTTTAAGCACTCCTGTCCTTTTCATCTCCAGCCATAGGTCATTCCCTTCCCGTGTTCTCTCTCCTACTCCAGCAAACACACTAAATCCCTTATGTTCAATGGCAATGTTTCTGATTAGTTCCATAATCAGCACCGTCTTGCCCACTCCTGCTCCTCCAAACAGCCCTATCTTTCCTCCTTTTGGATAGGGACAGAGAAAATCGATAACCTTTATTCCTGTCTCTAATATCTGTATAGAGATATTCTGCTCTTCCAAAGATGGAGGTTGGCGATAGATTGACCAGCGAGGTGTATCTGGGGGCAGAGGCGGCTGACCATCTATTACCTCCCCCAGAAGGTTAAACATCCTTCCCAATGTCCTTTTTCCTACAGAAACACTAATAGGAGCCCCGGTATCTTCCACTTCCATTCCTCTTCTTAGTCCTTCTGTGGGAAAAAGGGAGATACAACGCACACTATTATCTCCTAAATGCTGATGCACCTCTATGATGATTCCGGTTTCCTTTATCTTGAGAGCGTTATAGATGGAGGGCAATTCGCTATCCTTAAACTCCACATCTATCACTGCTCCGATTATCCTCTTTATCCTCCCCAGAGCCTTTTTCATCTCCTTGTTCATCTTGTCCCTTCCTCCCAAGATCTTAGATATTCCCTTTGCTCCGAGGTAAGAGAATCTATCTTTACTCCCATTGTCTTCAGTTTCAACCTCGCTACCCTTTCATCTATCTGGGCAGGAACATCGTAAACCTTGTTATTTAACCTTCCTCTCTCTCTGAGAAGAAACTCCACACTCAGGGCTTGATTTGCAAAACTCATATCCATTACCATCGCTGGATGCCCTTCTCCCGCACTAAGGTTAACCAGTCTCCCTTCTGTCAATAGATTTATTCTCTTTCCATTCTTCAATCTATACTGCTGAACAAAATCGCGCACCCTTTTCTTCTCCACTGTCAACCTCTCCAGAGCCTGTAGGTCAATCTCGCAGTTAAAATGGCCAGCATTGCCCACAAGCACATTGTCTTTCATCCTCAAAAAGTGCTCCTCGCGCAATACATTTATATCTCCAGTAAGAGTAATAAAGATGTCCCCTATCTTGCTCGCCTCTTTCAAAGGGAGAACATAGAAACCGTCCATCACTGCTTCCAATGCCCTTAGAGGATCTATCTCGCAAACAAATACCCTTGCTCCCATTCCTTTAGCCCGCATTGCCAAGCCTTTTCCACACCACCCATAACCACAGACTACAAAGTTGCTTCCTGCTAAAAGAACATTTGTTGCTCTCAAGATTCCATCGATCGTGCTCTGGCCAGTTCCATAGCGATTATCAAACAGGTATTTACTCTTGGCATTGTTTACTGCTATCACTGGATATCTTAATACTCCTCTCGCCTCCATTGCTCTCAGACGAACTACCCCGGTAGTAGTCTCCTCTGTTCCTCCCCAGACTTTCTCTGATAAAGAGAGATACTCCTTAAAGTGAAGAGTAGAGGTCAAATCTGCTCCATCATCCATTGTAATCTGCGGATTCTGCTCTAACAGCGTCCTTAGATGGGCGTAATAGGTCTTCTTATCCTCTCCCTTGATTCCAAAAACAGGGATTTTATAGTCCTTTAGCAAAGAAGCGGCAATATCATCCTGCGTAGAAAGAGGGTTGGAGGCACAGAGAAAGGGTTTTGCCCCTCCTTGCTTTAAGGTAATCAGCAAATTTGCTGTTTCTGAAGTGATATGCAAACAGCAAGCAATCCTTACTCCTTCTAATGGTTTTCTTATCCTAAACTCCTCTCCAATAGAAGTGAGCACAGGCATATTCTCTCTTGCCCATTCAATCCGTTCTCTTCCTTTCTTTGCCAGACTAATATCCTTAATATCTGCCTTGATTTGACTCATATTCGCTCGCCTCTCTGATTATCTAACCGCCTTTCTTAACTGCTCCACCTTATCCGTTCTCTCCCAACTAAATCCCTCTCTTCCAAAGTGTCCATAGCAAGCAGTTTTTCTATAGATCGGTTTTCTTAGGTCCAGGGCTTCTATAATACCCTGAGGTGTTAGATCAATATTTTCTCTGATTAGCCTATTTATCTCCTCTTCAGGAATCCTTGCTGTGTTGTGAGTATTTACGGTCAAGGATACAGGCTCTTTTACTCCGATGGCGTAAGCAATCTGAAGTTCGCATCTCTTTGCCAGACCAGCAGCCACAATATTCTTGGCAATATAGCGTGCAATATAGGAACCTGAACGATCTACTTTGGTAGGGTCTTTGCCACTATAGCACCCTCCACCATGGCTTCCTACTCCTCCATAGGTATCCACGATAATCTTTCTTCCGGTAAGCCCTGTATCTCCTTGCGGACCTCCTATCTCAAATCTACCCGTAGGATTAATCAGAACCTTGGGAGGATGGGTTTTGTCTAAGAACTGCTCGGGAATCACCTGTTTAATCACCAACTCCTGCATATCTTCTCTTAATCGTCCCATCTCTATCCCCGGGTTATGTTGAGCACTTATAATTATTGTATCCACGCGTCGGGGAAAGTCATTATCATATTCCACAGTTACCTGTGTCTTCCCATCGGGTCTTAAATAGTCCACAACACCCTTCTTTCTGATCTCGGCTAATCGCTGGGCTAACTTATGCGCCAAGGTTATGGGCAAAGGCATCAGTTCCTCGGTCTCATCTGTCGCATATCCAAAAACCATTCCCTGGTCCCCTGCACCTCCTTTATCTACTCCCAGAGCAATATCCGGAGATTGCTCTTGGATGGAAGTAATTACCCCACAGGTCAGATAATCAAATCCATAGTGAGCATCTGTATATCCAATCTCTTTAATCGTATCTCGCACTATTTGAGGAATGTTTACATAACAGGAGGTGCTAATCTCTCCAGCCACAAAAGCCAAGCCTGTAGTCACTAATGTCTCACAAGCCACCCTTGCCTCAGGGTCATTTTTTATAATCTCATCCAAGATAGCGTCAGAGATCTGATCCGCAACCTTATCCGGATGCCCTTCGGTGACAGATTCGGAAGTGAACAGATATCTGCGCTTTGCCATCTCAGGCCTCCTTCAGTTTTGCCTTCAGGTAATCTATCTTCTCTACTGGGGTGGGATCAACTCCATTAAGCAGAGCAAGATAATAGGAGATAAAATCTCCGATATAGATAAGAGAGAAGATGCGTGCTAATAAACCCTCTCCTTCTGAGTAGAGTTCCACAATCCTTTCTGTCTCTTTACCTATAAGTTCCTTGGTTATCTCAAACCTCCTGACTATCCTTTCATTCTCCTCTCTATCCCGCAAAAAGAGCACCACAAACTCCTTTAGCAAAGAAGGAAATTGCCATCCTACTATCTCATTGTGGTTCATCTCAGGAAGAAAATTGACAATGGAAAGGGTCTTGCTGTTCTCTGCCAATTGCTGTTTTAACCTGATTGCCACCCCAGAGAAGTCAGCAGAACTGTAGATGACGGGCAACCTGTTTCGGAGAAGACGAGCAGTCCTTTCTGCCACATTCTCCTTCTCTCTCTCAAACCTCTCTTTAATCCTCTGGAGAACCTCTATGGTCTCTTTAATCTCCCCTTCCTTTTCTGTAATTAACCCGCATCTATATAAAATGCATAAAGGTATGAAGAAAGAATAACCTAAAGCAGTGCGTGGGGGCATCCCCTGGGGAATACTGATAAAAGGAATTTTGTCTTCTTTTGCCTTTTCCTTCAAACTTCCATTAGCGCTGATGGCAATAATCTTAAATCCAGAGTGTCTGATGCTTTCATAGACTGTTAGTGTTTCCTCTGTATTCCCCGAATAACTATTTATAAAAAATAGCGTCTCTGCACCCACAAACTTAGGAAGGGTGTAATCTTGATTTGTAAACACGGGAATTCTGAGTTCTTTGCTCAGATAGTTTCTGATAATCTCTCCGGCAATCCCTGATCCGCCCATCCCTACAAATACTATGTTCTTTACCTGTTGAAAAGAAAAGTTAATCCTCTGAAAACTCTCCTCGGCTATCTCTGTTGCCTTCCTAATCTGAAAAGGAAAGGCAAGAATCTTCTCTATCATTCTTGCTTTGTCTAACTCTGGATTCCCTGTAAAAGATAGATTGCTAACCATAATTAAACTATCTGCTTAAACTTGAGACGAGAAAAGCGTTTTATCTCTTTTATACTACTCAAACTCAATATCTGCTTAGCCATCTCTCTTGCCTTGCTTAAGGATATTGAACGCACCACCTTCTTTATCCTTAAAAGCATCAAGGGACTGACACTGAACTTGGTAAGTCCTAACCCCAGAAGCAGAGGGATAAAAATAGGTTCACTGCACATCTCTCCACACATCCCTACCCAGATACCCTCTTTGTGCGCAGCATCAATCACCATCTTAATCAAGCGAAGAATTGCGGGATGGTTTGGCTCATATAGATAAGCAATCTTTTCATTCACTCTATCTACCGCTAAGGAGTACTGAATAAGGTCATTAGTGCCTATGCTGAAAAAATCTGCTTCCTTGGCTAATATATCTGCGGTTAGAGCAGCGGAAGGAATCTCTATCATTGCTCCTACTTCTATGTTCTTATCAAAAGAGATACCTTCTCTTTTTAACTCCTTTTTTACCTCCTCCAGGACTTCGTTTGCCTGCCTAAACTCCTCTACGCTACAGATCATCGGATACATAATCTTCAGATTGCCATATTTACTTGCCCGCAAGATTGCCTTCAACTGGGTCTTAAATATATCTGGCCTTGCCAAACAAAACCTTATTGCTCGCCAGCCAAGAAAAGGATTCATCTCTGCAGGAATATTTAGATGGGACAGGAACTTGTCTCCTCCTAAATCTAAAGTCCTGATGACTACAGGATATGGCTTCATCCTTTGAGCAACAAACTTATACGCTCGATATTGCTCTTCCTCGGTGGGTAGTCTAGATCGGTTAAGGAAGAAGTACTCGGTGCGGTATAAACCAATACCCTCCGCCCCTTCCTTTAGAGCAGAGTCTATCTCCTCTGGCAATTCTATATTTGCGCTTATCTCCACTTTTTCTCCGTCGCAAGTTTGCGCAGGTAGTTCTCTGATCTTCTCCAATTCCTGTCGGGCTATCTTCTCTTCTTCCTTTTTTTTCCTGTATCTCTCTATTACCTCGGGGCGAGGATTAATTACTACAATCCCCTTATTCCCATCAATAATCAGAAGATCATCATTCTTTGTCTTGGCACTAATCTTCTCCAGTCCTACTACCGCAGGGATTTTTAACGAACGAGCCATAATTGCGGTATGACTTGTTCTACCTCCAATATCTGTAGCAAAACCAATAACCTTCTCTTTGCGCATCAGAGCAGTATCTGAAGGAGAAAGGTCATAGGAGACAACGATTACTTCCTCTTTAACACTGTCTAAATTCATCTTCTTTCTTCCTAACAAATTCCTGATTACCCTCTTGCCCACATCCCGAATATCGCTTATTCTCTCCTTAAAATAGGCATCATCTATCTTCAAAAACGCCTTCTCATAATTCTTTATAAGTTGCTGAAAGAGATACTCTGCATTGAGCATTTTCTTCTTTATCTTCTCTATCATCTGCTGAGTAAGAACAGGGTCATCAAGGATTAAGAGATGGGCATTAAAAATCTCGCTATGCTTTGAGTCTACCTCTCTGTTTAACTTCCTTTGCAGATTGATAATCTCCTGGCGTGTTTGCTCTAAGGCTTTCTTAAATCGCTCAATCTCCCTAAAAACCTCCTCTTCTTTTATCTTTACTCGGGGAATAACAAAACTATCACTGTTTAGCAAAAAAGCCTTGCCTATTACTATCCCCGGGGAAACGGCAATCCCTTTCAGAACCATTCTACCCCTCCAGATCGCTCATCAACAACTTCTCCAATTCTCTAACCGCTCTCTCTGCATCCACCCCTTTTGCCTCTATCTCCACTTCCTCTCCCTTTCCTGCAGCAAGCATCATCACTCCCATAATAGACTTCCCGTTTACCTCTTGATTCCCTTTGCGCATAATAATCTCACTCTCAAACCTGTTGGCTAATTGCACGAATAGTGCAGCGGGGCGGGCATGCAAGCCCAATCTATTCTTTATTATCACCTTTCTCTTTATGCAAAAGCACTTGCTCTTCTGCTCTCTTTCTCTCATCTGAAAGAATCTGCGGGCTCGGGTTATATCAGGTCCCTCTGCAGGAGATTTATCAACAGCGCAGATAACTTCTGGGGGTTATGCCGAACATAGTTGGCGCTATCAATCATCTCTCCCTCTATCACTGCATACCCCTTCTTCTGTATCTTCTCTACATCTGCGCTTACCGGATAAGCCCCCTCTTCTCTATATCTGGCTAAAAGCTCGGGAGGCACGGGAGCGTTATTTACTACGCAATAGTTAACAATCTGAGGATAGGTATGCTTCAGGAGTGCCTCAAGGTGATCAAAAGCAGTATAGCCCTCTGTTTCTCCTGCTTGAGTCATCACATTGCACACATAGACCTTAATTGCTCGACTTCTCTTGATCGCTTCCTGGATATCCTTTATCAGAAGATTGGGGATTACGCTGGTGTACAGACTTCCTGGACCTAAGATGATAAGTTCGGCGTCTTCTATGGCTTGAATGGCTTCAGAAGTGGCTCGGCAGTCTGCGGGTTTTAGAAAAACCCTTTCGATCTTCATCTTACTTTCAGTGATATTTGTCTCTCCCTCCACTATCCTTCCATCCTTCCCGCGGGCAAGGAGAGAAACACTCTCTAAAGTAGAAGGCACTACCTTTCCCTGAATAGCCAAAACCTCACTGGATTTCCTTATTGCCTCCTCAAAGTCTCCGGTAACCTCACAAAGAGCGGTAATGAAAAGATTGCCAAAGCTATGTCCTTTTAGTTCGCCATTTTTAAATCGATAGTTAAACAAGTCTTTCATCAAGTCCTCGGTCTCTGCTAAAGCAACCAAGCAATTGCGGATATCTCCAGGAGGAAGGATGTTAAACTGCTTTGTCAACCTTCCTGAACTTCCTCCTGTGTCGGTGACCGTCACAATAGCAGTAATGTTATCTGTATATCTTTTAATTCCGTGAAGAAGGGTAGAAAGCCCTGTGCCTCCTCCAATAGCCACAATTCGTGGGCCCCATCTTAATTGTCTCTTTTGGTAAATAATATCTACTATCTTCTCCTCCTGTTTGGGAAGAAGCACACTTATAAATACCTTTATTATCTTCTCTATACTCAGGATTACCGCTCCTACTCCTCCGATTATCAAAAGAAGCCCGGATTGCTTAATAAGAAAATCTTTGGCGGTTGCCCAACGCACTGCTCCTGAGGTAATAATAATTATTCCTAAAGTGCATAAGCATATCCATCTCTTTATGCGCATTCCTGGATAAAGCCACTTGATTAACTTCACTCTCAGAACACCTCCCCCAACCCTTCTTCTTCCTTTCCCATCTTCCTCAAAATCTTCTTATCTATCTGCTTTACAGGATGAAGCCCCATCCTTTTTGCTCTCTGGGTAAGAGCGGCGACTTCAATCAATAAGGGAATGTTCCTTCCGGGACGCACAGGAATTACTAAATAAGGAAGGGCAACTCCCAATATTGTATAGGTTTTTTCCTCTAAACCCAAGCGCTCATACTCTGCCTCTGCTCTCCATTTCTCAAGACGCACCACCATCCCTATTCTCTTCTGGTTTCTTACTCCTCCTACTCCAAAGATATCTTTAACATTTATTATCCCTAATCCTCTAATCTCTATATAATGCTTTATTATCTCATCTGCACTCCTGGCCATTAATATCTTTCCTGCCTTCAGTTCTATTCTTACCATATCATCTGCTACCAGACGCTGCCCTCTCTCTATCAGCTCCAGAGCACACTCACTCTTTCCCACTCCACTCTCCCCTACAAGCAATACTCCTACTCCGTATACATCCAGCGCTGTGGCATGAAGGGTAAGGATATCCTCTCCCGAACGCTTTTCTGTGCTCATTGTTGACTCTCTTCTGAACGGTCTTCTTCTACTATTATCTTTAACAACTCCTTTTCGTCTTTTGCCTTACGAAGAGCAGAACAGAAACTCTTGTTTTTAAGAAGTCGGGATATTCTGGCTAACGCTTTCAGATGAGGACCTGAGGAACCCTGAGGAGCAATAAGAAGGAAGAAAATATACACAGGCTCACCATCTAAGGCATCAAAGTCCACTCCTTTTTTAGAGATGCCTACCGCCCCTGTCAATTTCTTTACCTTCTCAGATTTGGCATGAGGAATGGCAATTCCTTGTCCAATTCCTGTGCTTCCTAATTCCTCTCTTTCTATCAAAGCCTTCACCAGTGCAGATCTATCCAGCGCTTCTCCTGCCTTTATTAACAAGTCTACCAATTCCTCAATCACTTCTTTCTTATCCTGAGAAGAGAGATTGACAGTAAGGGCTTTTTGATTCAGAAATTCCAGTATCTTCATTTTACCTCCTTATTCTTTCTGTCGATTACCTATTCAGTTAGCCAGTAAACTGGATAACCGATAAAGTAGGTGGAGAGAAATCAAGGTTTGTCTTTGATTTTGTCTTTCAAATGGGAAAGTTGCGTCTCTATTTTCTCTATGGCTTTATTTAGACAAAGATAGAGATCATTACCTTCCTCTTTGCTAGTGCATATTAGTTTCTTAGCCGAAAGAATAATCTCCACCTGGTATCTTCCTTTCTCTCGAGAGATGACTACATGCACATCAATGATATGAGAAAAATATCTCTTGAATCTTTCTGTCTTCTTGTGAATCTCCTCCTTCAAATTCTCTGTCAGGTCAAAGTGTCTTCCTGTAATTACTAAATTCATAAGACCCTCCTTCCCTGGCTTTTGGTTTCCTTTTATCTGCCTCCTATTAGTGCCTTCAAGGCTTCAATAAACTTTCTGTTCTCTTTCTCCTGACCGATGCTCACACGCACAAACCTACTCAACCGATAAGGTTTAAGGTCGCGCACCGCTATTCCATAGTTTAGCATCTTCTGAGAAAATTCCTCTCCATCCTCCCGAATATCTATACTGACAAAGTTGGTAACAGTATTTATATAAAACACTCCCATCTCATCTAAGCGAGAGAAGATGTATCTTCTTCCGCACTCTACAGTCTCCTTTGTTTTATTAGCAAACACTTTATCCTTAAGCACTGCTCTTGCTGCCTCCTGAGCCAAATAGTTGACATTGAAAGGAAATCTCACTCTATTCAAATACTCAATAAGCCGGGCATTACTTATCCCATAGCCAATACGCAGACCAGCCAAACCATAGAATTTAGAGAATGTTCTCAGAAGAATTAGATTGTGCTTTGGCAGAAGGTCAAACAAAAGAGGATAATCGTCTTTATCCACAAACTCTGCGTAAGCCTGGTCAACAACGACTATCACGCTTTCAGGTAGTGCTCGCAGGAACTCTTCCATTTCTCTTCGGTTTAGATAGGTTCCCAGGGGATTGTTAGGATTAGAGAGAAAGATTATCTTTGTCCTTTTGTTTACTTTTCTCTTCATCGCCTCCAGATCAGTCTTAAACTCCTTAGGAGGCACAGAAACTATCTTCGCTCCGGCAATCTTAGCACTTAACCTATAGAGGAGAAAATCTATCTCGCTCAGGAGCACCTCTTCTTCACACATAAGAAAAGCCTTTATTACCAGGTCAATTATCTCGTCCGAACCATTCCCCAAAATTATATTCTCCGCTTTAAGACAAAACCTTTCTGCTATCTCTTTGCGTAAGGGAGAAGGGTTGTCCGGAGGATAACGGTGAATGCGCCCTGAGAACTTCGCTATCGCCTCTTTCGCCTTCTCTGAAACTCCCAGCGGGTTCTCGTTAGAGGAAAGTTTAATCACCCCTCCCTCCTCGTCTCCTCTGCCTACTTGATACCTCTCTATCTCCCTTATGCTTTCTTTTATCAAACTCTGAGCAACTCCCATCTATCCCTCGCTTTCTGGAGAAAGTTTTATATTCCTTGCTTGCTCTGAAGTCAAACTTTTTATCTACAGGCTAAATTTTTCTCCTAAGTAAATCTTTCGTGCCTGAGGATTTCTCACTAACTCCTCAGAGGTTCCATAAATGAGTATCTTCCCCTCTGCTATTATATATGCACGGTCAGTAATAGCCAGGGTTTCGCGCACATTATGGTCGGTAAGCAAAACGCCTATTCCTTTCTGCTTCAGATGGGCAATAATCTCCTGAATATCTGCGACAGCAATAGGATCTACTCCACTAAAAGGCTCATCTAAGAGGATAAAAGAGGGATTATTTACCAGCGCCCGGGTAATCTCCAGCCTTCTCCTCTCCCCTCCTGAGAGTGTCCAAGCCTTGTTTCCTGCCAGGTGAGATATATTCAACTCCTGAAGTAAGGCTCTTAATCTCCTTCGCCTTTCAGAGCGAGAAAGAGGGAAATTCTCCAGTATAGCCATAATGTTTTCCTCCACAGTAAGCCGTTGAAATACGGAAGTCTCCTGAGATAGATAGCCAATCCCCAATCGTGCCCTTTTATATACGGGCAATCTGCTTATTTCCTGACCATCAAAGATTATCTTCCCTGAATCTAACCTGACTATCCCCACAATGGAGTAGAAAGTGGTGGTCTTTCCTGCTCCGTTAGGACCTAATAACCCCACCACCTCTCCGGTATGCACCTCAATATCTACCTCATCCACCACTCTCCTGCGTTTATAAATCTTTATTATCTTCTCGGTGCGCAATAATACATCACTCATATCCGCATTTCCCATCCGACTGCTCTAAAACTCCAGAGAACGAAGAATCCTAACTATTCTCAAAACTTTCTCTTATCTTTTCCTTCCAGAGAGTCAATACCTTCTCCACTCCCTTTCCTTCCTCTATATACCCCTGAGCAAATTCCTCCTTTCCCCCTCCTTTCCCTCCTATCTCCTTGCAAAGTTCAGCGATTAGATTACCACAATGAATCCTTCCTCTCAACCCTTTGCTTACCATCATTAGATACAACTTCCTGTCTTTAAGGGAAAGTAAGCCTATCGCTCCTTCTCTGATCTTCTGCTTAAATACATCGGAGAGTTCTCTTAACTCCGGAAGGTCAAGGTCAGAAAACTTTCGCACCACCACCCTTTCTCTTTCATCCAGATCCCTTGCATAGTAGGAAAAAAGCTCTTTTCGCAGTCTCTCATTCTTCTTCTTCACCTTCTTTACCTGTTCGCTTATCTCCTTTACTCTTGCTACTATCTTCTCTGGAGAAGTGGAGAGAAGACGCGAAAGTTCCTTCACCTTTCTTTCCTGCTCCTTTATCCACTTATAGGCAAACCTTCCAGTTAACGCCTCAATCCTTCGCACTCCTGCTCCGATAGAACCTTCTTTTGTTATCTTGAATAGACCTATCTCTCCTGTGGCTCTCACATGCACCCCTTTACAAAGTTCTTTACTGTAATCACCTATGGAAACAACCACTACTTCTTTCTCATACTTCTCTTCAAAAAAACCTATGGCTCCCTCAGCCAAAGCCTTCTCTTTATCCATCACTTTCTTCTCTACCCTGTCATCCCTTAGTATTCTCTCATTAATCCTTCTTTCTATCTCCTCTAATTCCTCTTCGCTTAAAGTTTTAGAGTGGGTAAAATCAAAATGAAAGTAATGAGGGAAGATTATTGAACCTGCTTGCCTAACATTCTCTCCTAACATCTCACGCAGAACGCTATGAAGCAGGTGGGTGGCGGTATGGTTGCGAGCCACATCCACCTCCTCCTCTCCCCACACCCCCTCTATAGGCAAGCCTTTCTTTCTTGCTTTCTCCTTCTCATCCATCTTAGCAAATATCTCCTCTTTGAACAAGGAACTTGCGCGCGAGCGCCTTCGTTGCTCCTCTACATAACTCATAAACTTGCTTTTATCCAGCCTAACCCCTCTGGGCAAAATTAGCGTTTCAATCTCCTCATAGGGAAGACCATAGGTGTCATAGAGTTTGAAAGCGGTCTGCTCATCTATCACCTTCTCGCCCTCAAGGATCGTCTTTGCTCTCTCCATCGTTCTTAAAAACCTCTCCTCCTCCTCTTTTACAATCTCCTTTATCCTCCCCTCCTCTTCTTTCAAGAGGGGATAAGCGTTCTTTGATAGTTCCACCACCGGGGAGATTAGGCGATAGAGAAAAGGATTAGGAAGAGAGATTTGTTTCCCTAAATACTCTGTCTTGCGAATTAGTTTTCTTATTATATACCCCTCCCTCTCATTAGCGGGAATAACTCCGTCGGCAATAGCAAAGACTATTGCTCGTAGATGGTCAGCAATAACATTCACATTATAGCGCAGAAGAGGGCGATCTGAGGAGCGAAGAGAGAGAATACTCTTTATAATTGGCTTAAACACCTCGCTCTCAAAATCATCCTTCACCCCTTCTATCAGTGCGCTAATCCGCTCTAATCCCATTCCAGTGTCCACATTCCTATTCTTCAATTTTTCTATCTTTCCCTCTTTGCGATTAAACTGGGTAAAGACCAGATTCCAAATCTCTGTAAATCTTTCCTCAAAACTCCCTTCTCCCCAGTCATAGAATATTTCCGAGCAAGGTCCACAAGGTCCATCAGGACCCTCTTTTAGAGCATTGCTGGGCCAGAAGTTTTCCTTCTCTCCAAATCTTTTTATCCTTTCCTCCGAAATCCCTATCTTCTTCCTCCAGATCTGATAACTCTCCTCATCTTCTTTAAATACAGATACCAATAACCTCTCTGGAGCAATCTTCAACTCAGAAGTAAGAAACTCCCATGCCCACTCAATGGCTTCCTCCTTAAAATAATCACCAAAGGAAAAATTTCCCAACATTTCAAAAAAAGTATGATGTCCCAAACTCCTTCCTACCTCCTCTATATCTGCGGTGCGTAAGCATTTCTGGCAAGAGGTCGCTCTCCTGAACTCGGAAGGAGGATGAAGAAAATACTCCTTAAACTGGTTCATCCCTGCAGAGGTAAACAGAAGGGAAGGGTCATCTTTGGGAAGTAAAGAAGAGGAAGGAAATACTTTGTGCCCCCTCTTTTCAAAGAATCTCAGAAACCTTTCTCTAATTTCATCTGCAATCATCTCTTTTAGGCTCTTGGTTCCTTTTTTATATCTCTCTTCCTGCTACCCTGGCGAAGTTTTTCATCTCCTCCATCAGAGTCTTGAACTTTGCAGGCAGAAGAGATTGCACACCATCGGAAAGCGCCTCCTCAGGATTAGGATGCACCTCGATAAGCAAGCCATCTGCTCCCGAGACAATCGCTGCTTTGGACAAGGGAGCAATTAGTTCCCAGTTACCGCTTGCGTGGCTAGGATCAACAATAATCGGAAGATGGGTCAATTTCTTCGCCACAGGGATAGCCGAGATATCCAGAGTATTTCGGGTAGAGGTTTCAAATGTTCTAATCCCTCGTTCACAAAGGATGACATTAGAATTCCCTTGGGAGAGAATATACTCTGCACTCATTAACCACTCATTGATAGTGGACATCATTCCACGCTTTAAAACTACAGGCTTTTTTGAAAGCCCTACTTCCTTCAGCAGATTAAAATTCTGCATATTTCTTGCCCCAATCTGAAGTATGTCCGTATACCTTCCTACCAACTCCACATCGCGAGTATCCATTACCTCTGTGACAGTAAATAAACCTATTTCTTCTCCTACCTGCTTTAGATACCTTAATGCCTCCTCTCCCAGCCCCTGAAAGCTATATGGAGAGGTGCGTGGTTTAAATGCTCCTCCTCTTAGAATAGTTGCTCCTGCCTCCTTTACCGCCTTTGCTGTCTCAAGTAAATTTTCATAACTCTCTATAGCGCAAGGACCAGCCATCACTACAATCTTCCTTCCTCCAATCTCCTCGGTATGAGAGCCATCTGCTATTCTAATAACACTGTTCTCTGGATGAAACTCCCGGGAAACCAGTTTATAAGGTTTGAGCACAGGCATCACCCTCTCCACACCCGGAAATGCCTCCAGAGGTTGAACCCTCAACTTGTCCTCCTCTCCAATTACTCCAATAATGGTTCGTTCTACACCTTTAGAAAGCACAGGCTTTAACCCCCAGTTCCTTATTTTCTCCATAATATGGTTAATCTCCTTCTCTGTGGCAGTGGACTTAAGAACAATAATCATCTCCTCTCCTTAATCCCTTCAAGGAATTCTTTTTCAAATGTTTCTTTTCACCCTCTCGTTCATAAGACGCTCTCACTTGTCACCTCCTTCTTTCTCCGATCTCCTTGCCCAAAGAGCCTCTACTTTATTTAATATCCTCTGAGCAAGGTCTTCCTTTCCTATTCCCTTAAACCTCTCGATATCCCCCTCTTTATCCAAAATTGCTCCATAAACCTTGCTTTCCCCAAAAGGGCTTCCTCCCTTCTGGATTCTATTAACTACAATAAAATCCAATCCCTTTCTCTTTAACTTCTCCCTGCTTCTCTTTATGTAATCTTTATCCTCTAAACTAAACCCCACCAAAATCTTACCTGCTTTCTCTCGGCTTATCTGCGCGAGGATATCCGGAGTTTGAATTAGTCTTAGCAAAAGAGACTTCTTTGCTCTCCTGATCTTCTCTTTAACCACCGTATATGGACGATAATCAGCCACTGCAGCACACATAATCAAACAATCCGCCTTAGAAAAGCATCTCTTCACTGCTGAAAGCATCTGCTGGGTGCTTATTACCGAGATAAACTCTACTTCTGCTGGAGCGGTAAGTGAGGTAGGTGCAGAGATAAGAACAACCTTATGTTTTCTCTTGCGTGCAACCTCAGCAAGCATATAACCCATCCTGCCTGTGGAAAGGTTGCTGATAAAACGCACCGGGTCGAGCATCTCGCGTGTTGCTCCTGCAGTGATTAACATTCTCATCCTTCCCTTGCGCGCTCTTCTACTCTCCTCACAATCTCCTCTACCTCTGCTAAATGCCCTTTTCCTCTCTCTGCACACACCAGATCTCCATAGATAGGAGGGATAAACTCATAACCCCTTGCCTTCAACTTCTCTATATTCTCCTGAACAACAGGGTTCTCATACATATTCTGGTTCATTGCGGGAGCAACCAGAATCTTTGCTTTGGTAGAGATTAGTAATGTGCTCAGCAAATCGTCACAGATGCCATTGGCAACCTTTCCGATAATATTGGCTGTTGCCGGAGCAACCAACACTATATCTGCCTTCTGGGCTAAAGAGATATGCAGAGGTTGTTTATCCTCTCGGAACATATCGGTAAACACAGAGTTGCCCGATACACTTTGAAAAGTTAGAGGGGAAACAAACCTCTGGGCACAGGAGGTCATTACTACCAGAACATTAAACCCTTTCTTGCTCAATGCTCTTACTATCTCTACCCCTTTATAAACAGCGATACTCCCGCTTACTCCTACAATAACATTACTTGCTCTCATCCAGTTTCCCTTGTCTTATCTCCTCTAAGGCGATGGTGATAAAATTAGAGGAATCAATATCCACAAGTTTCTGCGCACCTTTGCTTAATTGTTTAGCCCGTTCAAAAACGAGGCGGGTCAGGTTATACATCCCTCCTACCTTTTTTAACAACTCCTCCTCAGGAATAAACATCATCGTACTCATATCCTACACCTCTCTGCTCTTATAATCGCCTTAATATCTTCTATACATTCCTCCAAATTCTTGTTGATTACCAGATAGTCATATTTATCTATCTCTTGCATCTCTTTTTCTGCCAGAAACAACCTCTGTCTTCGCTCCTCCTCTTCTGTCTTTCTCTTCTTCAACCTCCTCTCTAATTCTTCAAAAGAAGGAGGAGCAATGAAGATAAGCACTGCCTGTTTTTTATACATCCTCTTTATCCTTTTTGCTCCTCTCACATCAATCTCCAGAAGCACATTCCTTCCCTCCTGTAGTCCTTTTTCTAAGAAATCTCTGGCGGTCGCATAATAATTCTTCAAGACCTTTGTCCACTCTATAAACTCTCCCTTTTCTCGCTTTCTCTTGAACTCCTCTTGGGAAATAAATAGATAATCCTCCCCTTCCTTCTCTCCCTCCCGAGGAGGACGAGTAGTATAAGAGACAGAGTAGGAGAGCGAACAAGAGTTTAAGAGACGCTTCCTTATGGTTGTCTTTCCTCCTCCTGAAGGAGAGGAGATAACAAAAATTTTTCCCTTCGCGGGCAATCTATTGAAAAACCTTTCTGCTTTTTTGAAACTCATTATCTTAAAATCTCACAATCTTCCCTTTAGGCTCTCAGGTTGAATACTGGAGAGGATGATAAAGTCGCTGTCGGTAACAATAACTGCGCGCGTCTTTCTTCCATTAGTCACATCAATCAATCTCCCTCTTCTTCTGCTTTCCGAAACCAGCCTTTTTACGGGTGCAGAATCTGGAGAGATTATAGCCACGATCCTCTCTCTAAATACCAAATTATCAAACCCCAGATTTACTACTTTGCTTCCCTTCCGCTCTTTCTCTGGCATTTTCTTCTTAAAAAAAGAAGATAAATATTATATTCCCTTCTGGTCGTTTTTGTCAAATTTTGTATAAGTCCATAACATATTGGACAAATTATAATTTTTTATGAGAAACTGTAAAGGAGAAAGATTGTTCAAAGATTTAAAGACCACCCTCCACCCCTGGGGTGGAAACTTCGGGTGGAAACTCCCCCACCACTCTACTACCCAGTTGAGCACCTTT
>Ga0164311_10000550_pt1 | contig 16716 bp, 13 predicted proteins | sample GuaBasSedimGuay2_FD_121796 | JGI IMG/M metagenome (GOLD analysis project Ga0164311, IMG submission 121796) | Subseafloor sediment microbial communities from Guaymas Basin, Gulf of California, Mexico - Guay2, Core 4569-9, 9-12 cm | ecosystem: Environmental > Aquatic > Marine > Hydrothermal vents... | reverse complement strand
CAGTGCTCGCCACCAATACTTGAGAGGGGGGACTATCAGTCTTTCGAGCCACGTAATTCAGCGACTAAAGTCGCTACTACGGTGCTATATCACGCGGCGATAATGCTAAAACGGGAATTGCTGGTAAGCGAGAGTGCTAGTGCAAACCCGGCGCTGCGCCTCAGCTTGACCGTAGGGTGATTGAAGTGAAAGTGCTATTTTAGGTAGGATTTCTATGTGGTCAAAAAACCTGCATAAAACCCCGTAGGAGGGTTTTATCTGACGATATTCTCGCATAAAATGCCAGTCGGGGTTTTATGGGGGGAGAGTCTCAGGATAATGGGTCTTGGGGCTTTGCAGGGAAAACTTTCCTGACTCCCCTGAAAAAACTCCAAATTGGCGGGGTCAATAGGGACAGCACCCCACTTTTGCCCCGAATCTTTTTTCAGTAGAGTCTTTCCTATATTTGTGTCAAAGGAGCGCGAGCTATGACAACACGCATCTTGGCTGTAGACGATGACGCCGTCAATCGAAAAGTTGTGTCTGTGACGTTGTCGAAAGCGGGGTACGAGGTCCTTACTGCCCAAAATGGGCCAGAAGCGCTAGAGCAAGTGGACGACATTCAGCCAAACCTGATCATCTTGGACGTCATGATGCCAGGCATGGACGGGTACGAAGTCTGTCGCCGTCTGCGGCTTAAACCCAGCTTTGCCCGTTTGCCCATTATGATGCTGACGGCCAACGATACGTTGGAGCAAAAGATCAAGGGCTTTGAAGCGGGTGCAGATGACTATATGGTCAAGCCTTTCCAGCCGGCCGAGCTGCAGGCTCGCGTACAGGCATTGCTCCGGCGAGCGAGCGCCCCCCAGAAGTATCAAGCGGTGCAGGCCGAAAGCAAAGTCATCGCTCTGTTTTCGCTGCGCGGGGGTGTGGGCGTCTCTACCCTGGCGACTAATCTGGCCGTCAGCCTAGCACAAATCTGGGCGCTGCCTACAGTGTTGGTAGATGTGGCCCTCACTTGTGGCCAAAGCGCCCTGATGCTCAACCTGCCATTACGCAACAGCCTGGCCAACCTGGCACACATCCCGTTGGAAGAGTTTGACGCGAATCTGGTAGATCAGGTGTTACTCTCACATCCAACCGGGTTGCGCGTCTTGGCTGCTCCCCCTGATCCCGAACAGGGAGATCTGATCAAGGGCGAGCACATCACCAGGGTGCTTCAGCTTCTCATGGAGCGCAACCACTATCTGATTCTCGATCTGCCGCACGACTTTTGCGAGACGACGGTGGCGGGATTGGACCTGGCCCATCAAATCGTGGCCGTGATGGCTCCCGAGATGGGGTCTGTCTATACGATGAGGCACACCTTTGAAACCTTTGACAAATTAGGATATGATCGCAACAATGTTTCTTTGGTACTGAACTGGACGTTTGGGCAGCAGGGGCTGGCCCGCAAAGACATTGAGAATGCTCTGGGACAGCGCGTGAATCTTGTCATTCCTTATGCACCGGGCCCTTTGATTGACGCGCTCAACACAGGGACACCGTCGGTTGTCAAGTCCCCTGATAGCCCTATGGGAGCTTTGTTCGAGGATCTCGCATTTTACCTTAGCAAAGAGGAACATCGAGCCGAACAACCGGCAGAACCTACGGCAGCCTGGAAACGCATCTTTCAACGGCAACAGAAACGCAAACGAAAGCGCAAGAAATGAATTCATCCCAGCGACATCTTGGAGTCGGTCCATTCTATTGGAAAAGGAGAGAGCAAGATGAAAAGCAAGTATTTGGATTCTAAAGGACAGTCACTCGCTGAATATTCCCTGCTGATCGCTTTGCTGCTGGCCGCGTGCATGCTGATATTAGCCGCGCTGGGGATCAGTATATGGGATATATATTGCATTGTGGCGAGAGGTTTAGGATTTGGCGGCTCGTGCGCGCATTACTTTTACGACGACTTTGCAGACCTGGACGCCTGGGATATCGCTTGGGGAGACTGGACTACCGATGGCGAGCAGATGTGCGGAGGGCCGGGAGAAGGCCGGATCTTTACCGAAATCCCCGCCGATGATTACGCCGTCACCATCAACTCTGCCACGTTGCGCCAGGGGAACGGTTACGGGGTCTATTTCCGAGTAACTGACACACCTCGATTCGACGGTTATTCCTTTCAGTACGACCCTGGTTATAGAGGCGGCGCGTTCATCTTTAGAAAGTGGGTCAATGGCAGAGAACTCTGGCCCCCATTTGCCCAGACCAGGGCGCGCGGCTACGACTGGTGGGAGACGCCACGAGATATCAAAGTGGTGGCTGATGGAAACACGTTCACAGCGTCCGTGGATGGACAACCGATTTTGACAGCGTCCGATGACACCTATTCCGAAGGAGGTATCGGACTTCGCACTTGGGATCGCACAGTAGCTTGCTTCGATTCCATCTCTGTGGATGCTGTTCGTTAGACTGCGGTAAGGAGGTTTGCTATGTCGTTTGAAGATTCACCCTCATTGGAAGAATATGGTGAAGGTATATCGCTTCAGCCTCCCGAACGCCCATCCGCGCGCCGGTGGGTCTGGGTCGCTATAGGTATTCTGATACTGGCGGTCGTTGTGTTAGGCGGCGTGAATCTCCAACGCAGCGACGCCTTTACCGGTCTCGCGGGAACTGGCGCCATCACCGGCGAAGTGGTGGATGAGGCCGGCGAACCCTTGGAGGCGTATGTGTTTGTGTTATTGACCGATCTTGAAACCCAGACGGATGCTAACGGGCGCTTTGAACTCCAGGGAGTGCCCGCTGGTTCGCGGGTCGTCGTGGTGGCCTACCTGGGGGCCGGGCGCGAATATCCTATAGTGGTCAATGCCGATTCGATCACAGATATGGGGCAGATCCAGTTTGCTTCCACCAAAACACCTTGAGGCGGGTTCCTCTGTACGCCGTCGCTTTCAGGGGAAGAACTAGAGCCAACAGTGGAGGGATGCGCATGTGTTGGAGTTAGACAGCGCGCTGCTATACAACATCATTAATGCCGCCACCGAGGCGATCATCGCGCTGGATGACCAGTATCGAATTTGCCTCTTTAACGCCTGCGCGGAGCGGGTTTTTGGCTATGCTGCCAAAGAGGTGCTGGGGCAGCCGGTAGACATCCTCCTGCCATTGCAACTCGCTGATTTTGCCGCCGCTGGCCCCCCTCGCATCATTGGCACAGATCGCTCGGCCTTTGGTCTGCGCAAGAACGGCGCGAAATTCCCCATCTATGCCGCCATCGCTCGCTTTGTTCAGAATGAGCAGCTTGTTCTCGTCATCACCTTACAGGACTTGTCGGACCAGGCGGCGTGCAGTGGTATTGAGCGCGATCAGCACGCCCGGCAACTGCAAGTCTATGCCGAGGAAATCGTAGAGAAGGATAAAGTTCTGGCGGAAGCCCACGATCATGTCTTGGAGGCCGCCCACCTCAAATCCGACTTTTTGACGATGATGAGCCACGAGATTCGCACCCCGATGAACGCCATTATCGGTATGACCGAGATGTTGCTGAAAACAAAGCTCGACGACGAGCAGCGCGAGTTCGGCAAGATCATCAGGGACGCTGGGCAGACGTTACTTGCGATCGTCAACGACATCCTAGACTATGCCAAAATCGAAGCGGGCAAGCTGACTCTGAATAACGTGGAATTTGAGCCGTTGACTGTCGTGGAAGATGTCGTAGGTGTGATGGCGGACAATGCCCAGAGAAAGCGTCTATCGCTAAAGGTCTCGGTGGATCCAGCCATCCCAGACCGGCTGCGCGGCGACCCCAAGCGTTTGCGCCAGGTCATGCTCAACTTGGTGGACAATGCCGTCAAGTTCACACACCAAGGAAAAGTTCTAGTCCGGGCTATGGTTGGTCCTGCCACGGGGCGTGAGGTAGTGCTCCGTTTTGTGGTCAGCGACACCGGCGTTGGCCTTCCCAAAGACGCGCACCGCTGGATCTTTCAGCCCTTCACACAAGCAGATACCGGTACCACGCGCAAGTACGGTGGTACCGGGCTTGGATTGGCGATCTCCAAACGGCTGGTCGAGATGATGGGCGGTGAAATCGGCGTGAAAAGCGTGGAGGGAAAAGGCAGCACCTTTTGGTTCACTGTGCGCTTTGCGCGCGTGGACGCTCCAGCGCCTGAGCCACGCACTGACCTGGAAGATGTACGCGCGCCGGAGGCGACGACTCAATCAGAGCCAGTCGCCGAACATAAACTGGGCCAAGACCAGACCGCCCCCATCACGCTTCAGAACCTGCACGAAATCACAGGAGGCGACCCGTCACTGTTGGGCGAGTTCATTGATCTCTTTCTGGAAGAAGCGTCTCCCCAGTTGGCCACAATCCGCGAGGCCGCAGATCAAGATGACGCCCACGCGCTGGCGCAGGTGGCCCACAAGCTCAAATCTAGCAGCGGCTATATGGGAGCTCAAACTATGGTCCAGTTGTGCGTCGAACTGGAAGCCCTGGGGCGCTCCGAGACGATGGAAAGAGTCCCGGAGCTCGTCGAGAGATTGATGGGAGAGTACGAAAGAGTCAAAGCGGCGTTGGAAGAAGAGCGTCTTCAATGAGCCTCAGTAGATCCAAAATGTTACGACAACAAGACCTCGGAGGTCTCTCGAGAGCGCCTTTTTTGCCGGTAAAAACGGGCGCAATCTAAGCAATTTTGCTGCCAATGTCACCTTCCGAGACCTCCGAGGTCTGAAATTTAGATCTACTGAGCCTGGTTGTGATTGGCTGTTTCGTGTTGGCATCCCGACCGTAGGAGTGGAGCAATTCCGCCTCGAAATTCACCCCTAGCCGCGACGACTTACTGAACCAAACTCATCACATCCAGGATCAACACCACCTGCCCCTCGCCCAAGATCGTCACCCCGGCCAGACCGGGCGCGCCGTGTAGCGCGGTCGGCAGCGGTTTGACCACGATCTCTTCGTGCCCCAGCACCTCGTCCACGCGCAGGCCAAAGATGTGGCCGTTCCGCCGCACGATCAGCGCGTGACGCGGCTGTGGAGCGCAGCCAGGGACGCGCAGTAATTCGCCCAGCCGGCGCAGAGGCAGCATGCCCTCCTCCAGATGCAATAATTCCCTGCCGCCAACCCGCTCTATGCGCGCAGGGTCAAGCTCAATCGCGCGCTCCACGTGAACTGTAGGCAGAGCGTACTGCTCATCGCCCACTCTCACCAACAGAGCCTCCACCAGGGCCAGCATCGCCGGCAGTTGCAGGCGGAAGGTCGTGCCCTGGCCGACCTGCGTCTCGATCTGCAAAGAGCCGCGCAGCATCTCCATCTGTCGCTTGACGACGCCCATCCCCACCCCCCGCCCAGAGACGGTGGTCACCTCTTTGCTCAACGAGAATCCAGGGTGACAGACCAGTTCCAACACCTGCGCCTCGCTCATCTCGGCGACCATCTCGGCGGTGACGACGCCCCGCTCCACGGCTGCGGCGGCGATACGCTGCGCGTCCATACCCCGCCCATCATCTCCGACCTCAATGACCACCATATCCCGTTCCCGCAAAGCCGCAAGCCGGAGCGTGCCCGACGGCGATTTGCCGCTCGCCTCTCGCTCGGCGGGCGTCTCCAGGCCGTGATCAATCGCATTGCGCAGCAAGTGTACCAGTGGGTCGTTGAGCGCCTCCAACGCTGTGCGATCCAACTCCACCCCCTCGCCCTCAATGACAAGTTGCGCACTCTTGCCCTCCGCCTTGAGCAAATCTCGCACCATGCGCGGGAGGCGGCCAAACACCTGACCGACGGGAACCATGCGCGTTTTTAGAACAATGTCCTGTAACTGAGCCAGCAACCGGTCGTGAACTTGCAGCGCCTCGCTCAGAGGGGGCAGATTGTAGCGCCGCCCCAGGCGGGCCAGCAGACTGCGGTGGATGACCATCTCGGTGACTACGTCCAGCAGCGCGTCCAGGTGGCGCACGTCAATGCGGATCATAGTCGTGGCCGGTTGTTGGGGCTGCTCGACTGAGAAACCAGGTTTTTCGGAAAAAACCTGGTTTCTTCGTGTTGGCTCGTAGCCGCGCAGTTGCTCCAGCGTGGACGTGACATCGCCCCCCCCCGCACCGCCGGCAGCCACGTCGTCCACCAATGCCTGAAGGGCGTCAATGGCCGCGAACAGCAACTCTACCAGGTCCGGCGTCAAAGCCCAATTGCCGTCTCTCACCTTGTGCAACACGTCCTCGGCTGCGTGGGCCAGCATTGCCAGTGTGTCGTAACCCATCGTGGCCGCGATGCCCTTGAGAGAGTGAGCGGCGCGGAATATGGCGTTCAGCGTGTCGCCATCGTTCGGCGCGCGCTCCAGGGCGAGCAAGCACTCGTTGAACGCGCGCACGTACTCCCGGCTCTCCTCAATGAACATGTCGCGAAATTCTGAGAGATCAATCTCCGGTATAGCATCACTCATGACACTTGGCCTCCTGCATCGCCGTGACGATGGCGCGCGGCATCTTGGATAGGGCCAAGACCCCGTCCACCACACCGCGCTCGATGGCCGCCTTGGGCATGCCAAAGATGGTGCTCGATTCCTTGTCCTGGGCCAGCGTCAGCCCGCCGGCGGCCTTGATCTGGGCCAACCCCTCGGCTCCGTCACTGCCCATACCGGTCAGCACGACGCCCATACTGCAAGGCCCATTCAGACTAGCTACAGAGATCATCATCACATCGGCTGAAGGACGAACCGAGTTCACCGGCTTCGTATCCTGGAGACGAATAATGGGCCGCCCGCGCTCTTTCTCGACCGCCATGTGAATGCCACCCGGCGCTACGTAGGCCGATCCAACTCTGACCTCCTGCCCATCCTGGGCCTCTGCGACGTGCAGAGGGCTGCGTTGATTCAGTCGTTGAGCAAAAGAGTTGGTAAAGTTAGCCGGCATGTGCTGCACGATCAACACAGCGGCCGGCAGATCGGCCGGCAGGCGACGCAGGAGATAGCCTAACGCACGCGGCCCGCCGGTCGAAGCGCCGACGGCTAACATCCACGGCCTTCCCCGCATCCTTCCCAATGGGGGAGAAAGCGGGGCGAGCGGCCCCGTCTTGCTCTCTAGTGCGCGGTCGAGCTTGACCAACGTAGCCAATTTCACCTTACTGATCAGTTCATCACCTGTTTTGTACAAATCCACCGAGATGTTGCCCGACGGCTTGGGCACAAACTCGACTGCTCCCAATTCCAGCGCCCGCACCGCTGCGGCCGCCTCCTTGACCCCGCTGAGCATGACAACAGGCGTCGGTGTGCGCTGCATGATCTGCCGCAACGCTTCCAGGCCATCCATACGGGGCATCTCTATATCCAGCGTCACCACGTCTGGCCGGATAGTTCTCACCTTTTCGACAGCTTCTTGGCCATCGGACGCAGTAGAGATAACGCGGATGCACGGGTCGCTCTCCAACAAGCTGGTGATGATGCGCCGCATGAGGGGCGAATCGTCCACCACCAGCACGTCAATGGTTACAGACATATCGAGTCCTTTTGATGTCATTGCGAGCGTAGCGAAGCAATCTACTGCCCTCAAACGTAAGCAACAGTGGAGATTGCTTCGTCACTTTGTTCCTCGCAATGACAGACTGAGTAGTAGTTACGTTTCACGCATTACGCCTCACGCTTCGCCCCGCCACTCCTCCACCTCAGCCACCTCCTCGACCGTCAGCACCCGGCTCAAGTCGAGCAGCATAGTCAACCGCTCCTCGTGACGCGCCACTCCGGTGAGATAGATACCATTGACCTGGGCCACCATCTCCGGCGGCGGCTCGATGGCCTCCTCTGGCAGGCGCGCAATGCCGGCGACCGCGTCCACCAACATACCGACGGGCTGCGTCGCCAGTTCCACGATCAGGATGCGGGCTGCGTCGCCATATTCCGGCCCAGCGGGCAGCGCCATACGCTTTTTGAGGTCCACCACAGGCACCACCTGGCTGTGATAGTTGATCACGCCCTCCAAAAAGTGGGGCGCGCGCGGCACGCGAGTGATGGGCGATAACCGCACGACGCGCATCACCTGGCCGATCTCGACGCCAAAGTGCGTCTCCTCCAAGCGAAAAATCACATATTGATTGCCAGTCATTCGCTTCCCCTCTCTCTTTCCAATGCTTGCTGCAAGCCTGCGGCCAACTCGGCCAGCATCTGGGCGGCATTGACCACCTGCTCCATCGAAGCCGCCTGTTCTTCGACAGAGGCGGCAATCTGTTCGGTAGCGGCCGCGTTCTCTTCGGATACCGTCGCCGCCTCATTCACCGCGCCCATCATCGTCTCCGAGGCTTGTTCCTGCTCTTTCGTCGTCGCCGCCGTCTCCTGCGCCAGTGTCGCCGTCTGCTCCACCGCTCCCCGCGCTTCCTCCATCGCCGCCATCACCCCATCCAAGCGAACGCCGATCTCCTGACTCAACGCCGCGATCTCTCCCACCGAGGCCGCCGAGTGCTCCGCCAATCTCCGCACCTCGTCGGCCACGACCGCGAAACCCGCGCCGTGCTCGCCCGCCCGCGCCGCCTCGATAGAGGCGTTCAGCGCCAGCAGGTTGGTCTGATCAGCGATCTTGTCCACCAGCGTGACCACCCGCTCAATCTCTCCCAGCCTGTCTCCCAACGCCCCCACCACCTGGGCGGAATCCTGCACCAACTCTTGGGCCTGGCCCGAAGCGATCCCGGTGCGGCGCGCGTTATCGGCGATCCGGCTGGTGGCGCCGGCCAATTGAGCCATAGCGTGCGAGGCTTTCTCCATCTGCCGGGACTGATCGCCAGCGCCTTGGGCCATCTGCCCCAAGGTGACGGCTACCTGTTCACTGCCGCTGTTGATCTGCTCCATCGTCGCCGCTAACTGATCGGCGGTAGGGGCCAACCGGGTCGCCGCTTCTGCAATCTCGATAAGCAAGGATTGATTGGTAGTCAACTGCGCAGCCAGCGCCTCGGCGTTCTGCTCTGATTGTCTCATCGCGCGCGCGATATCCCGCCCGAACAGCCAGGAAAGGGCGGCCAGCACATAGTTTACCGCCAGCGGGATGCTGAGATAGAACGCTTCGTTCACTTCCGTCTCTGGCAAGTCAATAGCACTCCAACCTCCGCGCAGGGCCACGACGCTCAACAGGAGCACGGCAATGATTGTGGCTATGACAAAAGGTCTGCTGGGCGTGATCAACATGCCGGCCGCGATGACAGCCGGTGTCAGAACGTAGGGCATGACAAAAAAGATCATAGGCGGCGCAGTCGGCGCCAGCAGCGACCCGACGACGAGCAGCACCCATCCGCCCAGAAAAAGGGGCGAGGCCAGACGCAAGTGGCCCCGCCGCGACAGCCCATAGCACAGAGCCAACAGCAACAGCAACGCGCTTTGGGCGCCGATGATGGCGGGCGTGAGGGAGCGAATCAGCGAGACGATCAGCCCCACCGCAGCGAATGTACCGAAACTGGCGAGTAGGATATGCAGCAGGCGCGCCTTGCGTTGCTCTTCCATGCACTCGCGGGTTGAAATTGATGAACGTGATACGCTAGTCATTTTACCTCCACCGACATTTTGAGAAGATACCTCAGAACGTAACTGCTCAACCAGGTAGTCATTACACAGCAGCAGCAATTCCCGTTTTGTAGCCGCGATTTCCAAATCGCGTCTGTTTTCCCACGTAAAGCACCCTGCGCGATTGCGGAATCGCGGCTACGACCTGACTTTTCACCCATAACGGGAATTGCCGACACAGCAGCAGTTCTCAATTCGAGGTGTCATTGCGAGCCCCGGACGTTTTTTCCCGGGGCGAAGCAATCCCCCCCAATCCCCCCCATCCACTTGGATTGCTTCGTCGCACAAAACGCTCCTCGCAATGACATATATGCCCGAGTAATTACCTCAGAACAAGCTGCCGCCATCCGGTAGTAACGACGGCGGGACCTGCTGCCCCGCATCCTTGCGCTTTTTCCTCTCGCACTCTTCAAAATCCTCTTTGCAGTATTGGCCGACGTACTTTGACGTTTCCGAGGAGAACCGCTCGAATATCGGGCAGGCGGCAAAGTGCGGGCAAAGGCGATCCGACCCGATTGTGAACTCGGATACAGTCTGCTGCAAGCTGCCGGCTATCTCTGCCAGCATCTGGGCGGAACCGGCCACCTGCTCCATCGAAGCTACATGCTCCTCAATGGAGGCCGCGATCTCTTCGCTCGCCGCCGCGTTCTCCTCGGTCACCGCCGCCATCTCGTTCACCGCCTCCACCATTGCCTCCGAGGCGCTCTCTTGCTCCTGCGTCGCCGTTCCAACTTCTTGGGCCAGGGCTACCGTGTGAGCTGTTCCCTCCTGTGTCTCCCCCATCGCCGCCAGCGCCTCCTCCAGGCTGCTCCCAATCTCCTGGCTCAACGCCGCGATCTCTCCCACCGAGTCCGCCGAGTGGACCGCCAGCCGCCGCACCTCGTCGGCCACCACCGCGAAACCCGCGCCGTGCTCGCCCGCCCGCGCCGCCTCGATGGAGGCGTTCAGCGCCAGCAGGTTGGTCTGGTCGGCGATCTTTTCCACCAGCCTCACCACCCGCTCGATCTCGCCCAGTTTGTCACCCAGAGCGCTCACCACCCGGGCTGAATCTTGCACCGATTTTTGAGCCTGGGCCAAGGCATCGTTGGCCTGGCGCGCATTGCCGGCGATCTGGCCGGTGGCGGCGGCCAACTGCGCCATAGAATGTGATACATCCTCCGTCTGGCGCGCCTGAGTGGCCGCTCCTTGCGCCATCTGCCCGGCGGTCACGGCGACCTGCTCGGAAGCAGCATTCATCTGCTCCATCATTGCCGCCAGTTCCTCGCTGGAAGCGGAGAGTTGCTGCGATGTATCCCCAATCCGCTCCAGCAGGTGACGCAGGTTTTCGATCATGTGGTTAAAGGCGCGGGCCAGCACGCCCACCTCATCCTCCGTGGTGACGGGGACAGTCTGGCTCAAGTCGCCCGCCGCCGCCCGCTTCGCCGCGCGGCTCATCGCCGCCAGCGGAGCGGCGATGCGCTTGACGTTCACATAGGCCAGAACCAGCACGACCACCAGAACAAGTCCCCCCGCCAGCAATGATTCATTCCGGCCGCGCTGAATATCGCCCACGACGTCGTTGCGCAGCGCGCTGATCTCGACGACGCCGATCAGTTCGCCGGAATAGTCGTACAGCGGCCCGTCCAACACGCCATAGTGGTTGCCCGCGTGCGAGATTCTGCTGCTGACGGTCTCGCCGCTCTCGCGCACCTGCTCGTAGACCTCTGGGGGTACGGGCAACCGTTCGTCCAGAGTCGAGGCGTAGAGCCACAAGTCATCGCCCACCATCGCCCCTGCCTTCTCTGTGTCCTCGAACATGCTGATCTCGTCGCCGGTTTCGATCAAATAGACGCTCACGTCCAGTTCATAGTGCTCTGCATAATGGCGCAAAAACCGCTCCCCAAAATCCAGGCCCAGTTCCACCGTCCCGATGTGCTCTCCTTCGTAACTGACCGGCGCGATGCCCCGGATGAACACCCCGTACACGCCTTTTTCCAGGCCACTGATGTAAATCTGATCGGCGTTGGCCGCTACGACCAGGTGGCGAAAGGTGGACAGGTCGTCGTCGTACTTGTCCAGCTTGTGCAGCCGCAGGAACGAGGTGGCCGGAGGCAGATGAAAATGAAACACGGGAATGTCAAATTCTTCGTTCAGCGCCCGATAAACTGGCAAAGTCAACCGCGTCAACTCCTCCCGGTCATGTGCGGCGAACGCCTGCTGGACGTCGGGCATGTGGGCAAAATTGATCGCCAACGCCAAAGCGGTCTCCCCGTGCTCCTCTATCGTCGTCAAAAAACTGACGTAATGATCCCCAAAGCGCCGGTCTTCCTCCTGCTCGGCGATGCGGGTTTGTTTGACGACGGATAGGCTCACCAGCGCCCCCACGACCAAGAGGAGGCCGATCAGGATAAGCAAGAGCATACGCTGCGCGATCTTCATCTTGCCAAACAGCCCGTTCCGCTCCCCAACGCTCGATGAATTTTGTTCGCTCATTTTTCACTCCTTCATTTTTCGATAGATACGCAATCGCCCGTCCACCGCCTCCAGCCGGCTAGAGAGCGCCAGCGGGAGCATCTCCGCCATACCCAACGTCAGATAACCGCCCGGTTCCAAATAGTCGAGCAAGTGGCGCACAATGCTCTCCTGATACTCGCGGGCAAAGTAGATCAGCACGTTGCGGCACAGGATCAGATCGTAGCGTGGCAAGGGCGGCGGCGTGGTCAGATCGTGTTGCCGGAAAGTGACCAGTCGCCGGATGGCCGGCTGCAATGTGTACGTGTCTCCATCATGGGTGAAATACCGTTCGACGAACCCTGCCTGCAAATCCTGAAAACTGAGCGGCTTGTACACCCCCCGGCGGGCGCGGGCCAACACATTCGCGTCAATGTCGGTGGCCTGAATCTGCACGTCCCATTTGGATATGGCCGTCCCCAGTAAGTCAGTCAGGATCATTGCCACAGAGCAAGGCTCCTCGCCGCCGGCGCACCCCGCGCTCCACACAGTCAAACGCCGGGACTGCGCCCGTTTAGCGACGAGGGTTTCTAGAACAGCGTAACGCAGCGCCTCGAAGACAGCCGTGTCGCGGAAAAAATAAGACAAGTTGATGGTGAGAGCGACCAGCAAAGCGTCGAACTCGGCGGGATCGGAGCGCAGCACGCCCAGATAGGCCTGATACGTGTCAACGTCCCGCGCCCGCATACGCACCGTCAACCGGCGGCGCAGGAAACTCTCCTTGTATTGGCTGCAATCCAGCCTTCGTTCGCGGCGGATGTGAGCCAGCAAGGCATCGAACACCCGCTCCTCGTCCGCCGGAGACTTCTCAGACTCGGACACCATCACCACGTTTCACGTTTCACGTTTCACGTCTTTACGCTCAAATACTGCCGGACGGCTGTGAGCAACTGCTCGGCTTGAAATGGCTTGGATACGTGCCCATTCGCGCCCGCGGCCTTCATCTCCGCAATATCCACATCCTGCGATGAAGCGCTGGCGACGAGCACCGGCAAAGAACGAGTGACTGGGTCAGCTCGCAGGGCGCGGGTGGCTTCCAGACCATCCATGCGGGGCATGTTCCAATCCATGATCACCAGATCGGGCTTTTCGGCCCCCACCATGTCCAAACATTCCTGGCCGTCAACGGCGCACGCCACCTCGTACCCGGCCGCCTGCAAAATCTGTTCGAGCAAGCGTCGCATAAAAGCTGTATCGTCAACGATGAGAATTTTAGCCAAAATTCACCTCCTTTACTAGCGGTGCGTGTAGTGATGATAGCGAGGGAATCGCGATGCCCTTTGCGCCAGACGATCTTGTCAGTACCGGCGACTTCCAAGTCTCAGTAGATCCAAATTTCAGACCTCGGAGGTCTCGGAAAGTGACATTGGCAGCAAAATTGCTTAGATTGCGCCCGTTTTTACCGGCAAAGGCGCTCTCGAGAGACCTCCGAGGTCTTGTTGTCATAACATTTTGGATCTACTGAGTCTTCGAATTCCTCCCACGCCACTTTAGCGTTGATACGGCGTTCCAACACGCCCAGCATAGTGTCGTAGGGCGGTTTCGCTAATCGTTCCAGGTGGTTGCTGGACGTTTGCGATTCCTCAACGAGCGTTTGCGATGGCCCCAATGCCAATCCGCCCTATCTGAAATTCATTCTGGGCTTTCAAGCCTTTGTCGTTTCCTTCACCAGCACGAACAGCAGATCGTTCACGTTTGTCCCCGTTGGGCCGGTGCGGAGCAGATCACCTAGAGCGTCGAAGAAGGTATAGCTATCGTTGGTCTCCAGCGCCGACCGGGCGTCTAGTCCCAGCGCGCGGGCGCGGGCCATCGTCTCGCCGGTGATGACCGCGCCAGCCCCGTCGGTGGGGCCATCAGTGCCATCGGTCGCCAGCGCCATCAGCAGCACGCCCGGCCACCCGTCGAGCGCCAGCGCCGCCGCGAGCGCCAATTCCTGATTGCGTCCCCCCTTGCCTTCCCCCCGAATCATCACCGTCGTCTCGCCGCCCCAGACCAGGCAGGCAGGCGGGGATAGGGGGTCGCCGTGGGCGCGTATGCCCTTTGCCAGCGCCGCCGCCACCCGCGCTGCCTCGCGCGCTTCTCCCTCGACGTAGGTGCTCAGGAGCAGCGTATTGAATCCCATCCGACGAGCTTGCTCCACCGCCGCCAGCGCCGCCAGCCGGTTGGAGCCGACGATGACGTACTGCGTGTTCGCAAAGATTGGGTCACCCGGCTTGGGGGTTTCGTGCCAAGAAACCAGGTTTTTCTGTAAGCGGAGCGACAAAAACCTGGTTTCTTCTATCCTGTACCGCTCCAACACCGCCCGCGCATCCGCCGCCGTCGTCGGGTCGGGCACGGTGGGGCCGGAGGCGATAACGTCGAGCGGATCGCCGATCACGTCGGAGAGGACAAGCGTTATCAGTGTGGCCGGGGCGACCAGGCGGGCCAGGTTGCCGCCCTTGATGCGCGAGCAGTGCTTGCGCACGGTGTTGATCTCGTTGATCGTCGCGCCGGAGCGGAGGAGCGCGCCGGTGAGGGCTTGCAGATCGGACAGAGCCAGGCCCGGTGCGGGCAGCGTCAGCAGTGCAGAAGCCCCGCCAGAGATGAGACAGATGACTAGGTCGCGCTGCGTCGCTTGTTGCGCCAGGCGGGCGATGGCTTGCGCCCCGCGCACCGAGTTCTCGTCGGGTACCGGATGGCCGGCCTCGATGATTTGGAGATCGGGGCGACGCCCGGCGGGTCGCTTGGGAGATTGGGAAATTGCGTGGCCGTACTTGGTGACCACGACGCTCGCAGTCAGTCGGCCATCCAGAATATCTACGATGGCAAACGTCATCGGCGCGGCGGCTTTGCCTCCGCCGACGACGAACACGCGCTCATAATCGCGCAAATCATAGCTCCGACCAGCGATGGTGAGCATGTCGCCTTCTCTGTGAACGTGCCGGTGTACGGCAGCCGCCGGCTCGACGGCGTCCAGCGCGGCTTGCTGCAATTCGCGTGCGGCAGCGCGTAAATCTCGCTCGGCCATCGCATCACTGTCCGAGAATATCGCCCGCTGCAGCAGCCGCGTCCTCCGGGCTGACTCGTCTCCTCAGCAAAGCCTCCAGCGCCTCCTGCATGGCCCGCCCTGTGGTCGCCATCGCCTCTGGTGGGGGCGCAACGACAGCGGCCTCCATCGTGTTGCGCAATACAGCTCGATCTGCGTCAGATATATCCCACAGTCGCAGCGCGCCGCGCGTACCCGGCAGGAAACCGGCTGTCTGCGTCCACTGCGCACTGTGATCGGGCGAGACAAGCCATTCGAGCAGCAGCGTCGCCAATGACTGCCGCGCCGGGTCGTTGGCTACCATCGCCACTACCCAGCCCCGGGCAATGCTAAAGGGCCGCCCGTCGCGGGTGGGTATTGACGCGGCGGCGATGGTTTCGTCGGCCTCAAGCCAGTAGCGGCTGGCCCGCACCATCGTCATCTCGCCTTCTCCGGCCTTGAACCGCTCCCAGGCCTGGTCCGCGTCGGTGATGTTCAAAACGACCGTCGGCGAGATCGCGGGGGTGTGGTAAGTTGGTGAGATCGGCCCGATGCTGGTGCAATCGCTGTAAAAGCCTAGCACGCTCACCATCACCTCTTCATCCAGCCACGGGCGACCTTCAGGGTTGGTCAGTTGGCCGCCGCAGGCCAGGTATTGGATCAGCGTCGCGTCGTTGATCTGCCGGTCGCGTCCGCCGGCCGGGAAGAGGAAAGAAACGGGCGGGGAGATGACGTGCATCCAGGAGACGGGGGGCGAGTCAAGCAGGGCCGGGCGGTAGGCCATGTGCTGCATATCGGCGGCCACGACCAAGCCGAGCGTTTGATCGCCCACCGTCCCCAGTTCAGCGGCGAAAGGAAAGCGGTCAGTCATCTCTGCCGGCGCGAGGAGCGGATCGAGCGGTTGGACGAGACCCGACCCGGCTGCGGTCTCCAGGTCAGCCGCGTCCAGCACGATCAGGTCCGGCAGCACCGAGGGGGCGGCCGCCCGCGCCGTGCGCAAAAAGTCGAGCAACCCGCCTCGCCCGTAGGCTTTCTTTACGGTCACTTCGACTTGCAGGTCGGGATGGGCGTGGCTGAACTCGGTCAGTTGCTGCGCCAGGACATCGGCCGCCGGCCCCTCGCCGTAAGGATCCAATTCCTCCGGCAGCCACAAACCGAGCGTGATGATCATCGGTTGCGATTCGGGAAGCAGCGTGGGGGTGGGAAGGGGAGATAACGGGCTGGATGTTGGAGTTGGAGTTGGGAGTGTCGGCGCTTGCGCTCCACAGCCGGCCAGAGCCAAGATAATGAACAATGAACAATGAGCAATAAACAATATCCAATGTGCAGTGTCCAATTTCCAATGTTTGGAGGTTTTAGACCGCATAATGTCTCCTGGATTCGTAAATTCGCCATTCGTACATTCGTCCATTTGCCCATTATAACATAATCTGGCTCAAATCCCACTTGTCAAGCACGCCGGGTTAAGGTATGATTGGCGTGCGCTCCCTGGAGGTTGATTTGACCAAATCCCAAGCTCCAAACCCTAAATCGGCCGGCCATTGGACATTGTTCATTCTCATCCTGCTGCTGGCGGCCGCGCTGCGGCTGTACCGTCTGGATAGCGTCCCGCCCGGATTGACGCACGATGAGGCCGGACACGGCCACGACGGGATCGCCATACTGCGCGGCGCTAGGCCTATCTACGAGACGGTGGGGTACGGGCGCGAGCCTTTGTACGATTACGTG
>Ga0164311_10000549_pt1 | contig 16752 bp, 16 predicted proteins | sample GuaBasSedimGuay2_FD_121796 | JGI IMG/M metagenome (GOLD analysis project Ga0164311, IMG submission 121796) | Subseafloor sediment microbial communities from Guaymas Basin, Gulf of California, Mexico - Guay2, Core 4569-9, 9-12 cm | ecosystem: Environmental > Aquatic > Marine > Hydrothermal vents... | reverse complement strand
GGAGAGCCCCGGTAGCTCAGCTAGGCAGAGCACCCGGCTGTTAACCGGGACCTCGAGGTCAACTAACCTCGAGGCGGGAATGGTCCCAGGTTCGAGGCCTGGCCGGGGCGCTTCGTACTTATTTTATACCGTACTTTCATATGCCGAGGCGTGGGGGGCTTTCGGCGAGTTGTGTTAGCGTTCTGAAGCGGTGCCATGAAGTGTCTAACACATAGACGTAGTAGATTAGTTTCTCTCCTAGTCCACGGTTTGGGTATGGTCCTTGCCTCGTAAACTCTACGTGATGCTTTCTTAGTAGTTCCTCGACTACTTCGATTAGTCGAAGGTTTGTGTTGGCAAACTTATGGCTTCGTAGGCTTCCATCTCCTAGCCATAGTCCTCTTAGAAGGCTAGTTGTACTTGGCTGGGTGCTTTTACTATGAATTCATCGTATCGCTTTAGTAGTAGGTATGCGAGGGTGGATTTTATTTCGAGCTCGGTGTATGGTACTTGGAGTTGTGAGAGACGTTGTCTTCTCCATGCCTTGTGGCCTAGGTTTTTGGCTGCTTGGCTGAACTCTATTAGTAGTGTTGGATCTGTGTTGTAGAAGTTTTCTCTGTATCCGCCGTGGCATGGGTGTTCGTCTCCGTCGCTTAGGATGAGGCCTAGTATGAGTCCTACTTCGGGTTGGCGTACGTCGAACACTGTGATTTTTCCGAGTGGTGTGTATTTTTCTGAGCCATTCTGATAGCTCGCTTTTAGAGGGTGACCATTGGAGCTCGGCTTTAAGTATCTTTTTGATGTCGCTGTAGCTTGGGCCTTGTCTACGTAGGTCTAAGGCTTTCATGTAGGAGTATAGGCTTTTGTAGATGCTGGTCTCTACGCGGTCTTCGCCTTATCTTGCCTCCTTGAACTCTGGGTAGCTCCAGTTCCTGAGCATTATTTGTAGCTTTAACTCTAATGGTGCGTTTTTCCGGGGCTGAAACGCTAGTACCTATGTAGTATCCTTCCACCCTTTATGGTCATGCCTAGGCTGAAGTAATGGCCAGCTAGTATTTCAATTGGTTTTAGCTTGTCCACCTCTTCGAAGAACGAGGGGTAGAAGTATAGTTCAGCTTCGCCCTTCCATACGTCGCTTACCCTGACGTTCTCCACAACGCTCTGAGCCAGCTCCATAACAGCTGGCCTCGAAGGATCCTCCACGCTCGGGTAGTGTCTTAGGAGGAAGAACCTAAACTTAGGTAATTCCTCAACGCTTGCCTTACCCGTTATCCTTAGAGAAGCCTCTGCTATCCTCTCTCCGTGTCCTTCACAAATCCCCTTTAGTTTTGTTCCCGGACCTATAGGACCCATTTTTGGGTTGAGAGGATGAGGCCTAGTCATATAGATACGGGCGAGCTTCTTGGGAAAGCCTTGGAACCATCCTCGAAGCAGAGTGAAGTCGTTATCTACCCAGATGTAGGGTACGGTGAAGCCTTCCTCACCATGGTAACGGCAGCTAACCGCCAATAAACATTCCTTATACTGGGAGCGCTCGGGGTTCAAGTAAGCCAAGTCTGGGTTGACGTCGCTAACTGAGGTCCACTCCACGAACCATATGAAAGCCAAGCCTGGGTTTGAGCCCAGCTCTAAAGGTTCAGGTAAGACCTGCTTCACTTCCTTTGGATCAGCCTTAAACACGACCTGTATGATGTCGCCGCCGTAATGCCATGGAGGAGGGTCTACCACCTGAGCTTTGCCTTCAGGGCTTAGAGGCAGGCAATAACCCTTCAAAGGCATAACTTAACTTATTGCTAAGTATATGGATAAAAAGTTATCCGATGAACAACTTTTTTCTCGCCACTTTTTATTGGCTTCAAGAGGAAACTTTGATGTGGATGGCTCAACATCAATCAGGTCCTTCAACAGAAACCTTTTAACGCTCAGTTTGCGTAGCTATTCATGCCGGGGTAGCTCAGCCTGGGAGAGCGTCCGGCTGAAGACCGGATTGTCGAGGGTTCAAGTCCCTCCCCCGGCATTAAACTGAAGTTAAGATAGGAAAACTCGTTGCAGCTAAGTGAAGTGTTTAATGAGTAAAATAGAGATTGATGCTAGGAAACTAGTGCACATCCATCCAGCCCCAGAATTCTCCATATATAGATGTGATGCAAAATCCTCAATGAGAGGCTAGTAAGGATGATTCCATTATTCGAACATTACCCTCGGTTGAGGGATAAGCTCCCCTACGTCTCGTTAGGTGAGTTCCCAACCCCTGTCGAGAAACTTGATCGATTAGGTAAGGATATAGGTGTAGACAATCTTTACATTAAGAGGGATGACTTAAGTGGTAGGGTCTACGGAGGAAACAAGGTAAGGAAGTTAGAGTTCCTATTGGGTTATGCCCTACGCTTAAAGGTAAAGGAGGTTTTGACTTTTGGCTGTGCGGGGTCTAACCATGCTTTAGCCACAGCCATCTATGCGCGACAGCTAGGATTAAGAAGCATCTCCATGTTAATGCCTCAGCCTAACGCACACTATGTCCGCCGTAATCTCCTTATGAGTTATTATTGCGGAGCAGAGCTTCATCAATATCGGAACAAGCTATTCCTTGCCGCGGGAACCATCTACCAACTTCTACGTCATAGGCTGAAACATGGACGTTTTCCACAGGTAATCCCCGCTGGTGGATCTTCGCCTCTCGGAGTGGTCGGTTTTGTCAATGCAGCGTTTGAGCTCAGAGAGCAGATAGCTAAGGGTGAAGTGCCAGAACCTGATCGTATCTATGTTGCCTTAGGGACGATGGGAACCGCGGTTGGACTGATGCTTGGGCTTAAGGCTGCTAACCTCAGAAGCAAGGTAGTACCTGTGCGAGTAGTGGACGAGAAGATTGCTAATGTGAAAAGAATGGTTAAATTGTTCCATAAAACCAGCTCTTACCTCCACTCCCTTGATCCCTCCTTCCCCGAGTTAAAGCTTTACGAAAAGGATGTAAGCATTAGACACGAGTTTTTTGGACAACGATATGCTCTCTTCACCAAGGAAGGGATGGAGGCCGTAGCCCACATGCAGAGAACAGAGAGAATTAAGCTGGATGGAACTTACACAGGGAAGACGCTTGCCGCCCTCATAAAGGACGCGAAAGAACAGATCTTGAGAGGTGAGGTAGTCATGTTCTGGAACACCTACAATTCTAGGGACTTTTCGGATGTTATAGCAACCATCGATTACCACCAATTACCTAGATGCTTCCACCGCTATTTTGAGGAAGAGGTGCAGCCTCTAGATAGATATTAAAGGTAAAAAAGATGAGACACTCGTTAAACATGAAGTTTCCTAGTTGCCACTATTTCGATTTCATAACTTTTAAGGCCACGGTAACCGCTACGGCGACAGCAGCTATGGCTATTCCGGCAGCTAATATCCAAGAGTAACCAAAGAGAGGGCTGAGCACTGTAGGGACTTCGCCTGGAACTCCACTACTAAACTGGAAGTTGGTGTCTATGAGTTCAAAGTTCATCGTTCCATAGACGTTGACCAAGAACACCTTGATGGGCCAACCAGTATCCTTCTCTACGTAGATCTCAGCACTTGCTCCCTGCTCTGTTTTGGATGCTTTGTAGCAGTTGAAGGTACCCGCCTCCGTCGTTAAGGAAACCTCGCTAATGGCGAAGCCTCCTTGTTCTAAGCTTTGTAAAAGCTGCTCCACACCACCTACACCCATAAACGGTCCTGCCTCCTCGCTGCCGTAATTAATGGTCTGGGTACCGCCCATCTCTAAAATGAAGTCTTCCATTTCCTCAGGCGTGTAGGACTCCACCACTGTCTCTACGGTGAAAGAGGTGTCGTTGACATTTACCACCTCAATCCTTATTACTGCCTCTCCGTTTATGGACGATGTCTGGACGGCTAAAAGGTATTTAGCGTACTTTCCCGGTGTGAGCCAGCTAGGCGCGCCTGCATAGGCTAAAGTAGGTGTTAATGAAAGGAGCAGTACTAGAAGTAAGGGGCATGCCGCTTTTTTAACTAAGTACAACAATTATTTGTCCTCCACGTTGGTGGCGTAGTAAATAGTATATAAAGGTTATGAGGGAGGGAGCTTCAGAGGGATGCAGCTAAAAGCACGCCAGTAATAATCAAGCAGGCTCCCGCAGCTTGTCTCCAAGATACCTCTTCTTTGAGAAAAAGAAAGGCTAGGAGGATCGATATTAACGGAGAAGATGTGGTCAACGTAGCTGCCCTAGCTGCTCCTATTGCTGCTAAACTGACATATAAGAGCCAATCACCTATTCCAAGCCCAAAGAGGCCTCCCAGTAAGGCATAGGCCAAATATTCCTTGATGAGCTTAACCTTTAAACGTACGATGAAAGGCGACATGATGAGTAATAGGTAGATGAGCTTGATAACGTTGACGATCAGTGGATCAACATTAATGACAGCTACCTTAAACACTACGGACCCTAAACCCCAAGACAAACCAGCTAGTACTGCCGCCATCACACCTATGAACACTCTTCGCCTATCACCCAGTCGACTCGGAGGTTTAAATGAAGATAACCATATACCTGTAAGGGAGAGAGCTAAACCAGCTACTAGACCAACAGTTAAGGTCTCGCCTAACAACAATACAGCGAAGAGAGTAGCATAGACAGGATACACGTAACCCACAGGGTATCCTATGGAGACCCCTGCATTCCGTAGCGCTACCATGTACAGCGTGTCTCCTATGATTATAGCTATGGTGGTGGCTAGAAGCACCCAGAATAAGGCTTCCCAGCTGACCAAGAGAGATGCGAGGCTACCTCCTTTCTCTAGGAAAAGGGATAGGGTGGCCATGAAAGCCAGCGCTAATGGAACCCTCAACCCACTCGTAGCTAAAGGGTCGTTTAACCCAGATACAGCCCTCCTATAGAGCACGGCTGCTATGGACCAGCAGAAGGAAGCCAGTACAGCTGCTATCGCTCCAGCTACATACTGTTCCATTAACACTAACGAGAAGGTGAAATGCATTTAAGCGTTCGGTTTAAGCTTAGACAATTACCATTCAAGTTAAGTGAAGATTTAGGCTCGACCCTAATGCCTTTTAATCATCGCGTATACTCATCTTAACTCTGAGAGTCTCATCGCCTAGGTAGAGGTTTACTTCGCCTTCTTAAAAACTTTATAGGTCCTAGCCACCTGCTCCTAGAACGGTGCTGAGTTATGCGACTAATAATCTTCGGCCCACCAGGAGCAGGCAAAGGTACACAGGCTCAGCTCCTCGCAAATAAGTTCGGGATACCTCAGATAGCCACTGGAGATATCTTGAGGGAAGCAGTTAAGGAAGGGACGGATTTAGGAAAGATGGCTAAGACCTACATGGATCGAGGACAGCTCGTACCCGACGAAGTAGTTATAGGTATCGTGGAGGAGCGGCTACGACGGCCTGACTGTGCTAAAGGCTTCATACTTGATGGTTTTCCACGAACCGTCAAACAGGCCGAAGCCTTAGAAAACATGCTTAAGAAACTTGGGGTCAAGCTAGATGCCGTAGTTAACCTAGAGGTTGATGAAGAGGAGGTTGTTAAACGTATCACGCTTAGAAGAACTTGTCGAAACTGCGGTGCCGTGTATCATTTAGTCTTCAACCCCCCAAAGAAGGAAGACGTATGCGACCGCTGTGGAGGACCGTTATACCAGAGAGAGGACGACCGCGAGGAGACCGTGAGAAACAGGTTAAAAGTCTACAGAGAACAGACAGAGCCTGTCTTAAAGTTCTATGAGGCACGTGGGCTTCTACGCAACATTAACGGGAACCTATCCATAGACCAAGTATTCCAAGAGGTGCTTAAGGCGTTAGGTGTACAGTGAAAGAGGTTGACGGTGCTTTCTGACGTTGAAATCAAGAGGAGGGTTGAGGAGCGTAGCTTAGTTATAGAACCCTTTGAACCCTGGTGTCTTAACCCAGCGGGCTATGATGCCCGGTCTATCATCGATTTAGAGGTCAAGCCCCTAAGCTATGAGCTGATAGCAACCTTAGAACGATTCGAGCTGCCCTTGGATATAGTAGGTTTTATTTACTTGAGGTCTTCGCTAGCTCGTGAGGGACTTATAGGTAGCTTCGCAGTCATTGACCCTGGGTTCAAGGGAAACCTCACATTAGCTGTCTTTAACGCAAGCAAATCCACCATACAGGTGAAGCAGGGGGAAAGGATAGTGCAGGTGGTGTTTCATGAACTTACGGGGAGAGCAAGCAAGGGGTATGCAGGTAAATACCAAGACAGCGTAGGAATAGTGCCTAGTAAGAGAGTAAAAAGCGAGGGAGCTTAACGCTTCACACCTATAACTGCTTGAGTACGGTCTACATACCACCGAGTAATATCTCTAAATGCTTCCCAGAACTCCTGGAAAGCGTCCATTGAACGAGCCTCCACGAGTAGGAAACCATTCCAGTCGGTGCCATGAGCGTGATCATACTCAGCTATGATCTTTACTCCTTTAGGTAGCCCCTTCTTGAAATCCTCCCACTCATTCTTTGCTTTATTTACCTCAGCATCAGTCATTGTCCTGTACTTGAAGAAAATCACAGCCCCCCAAACCATGTACTTCACCTTCAATAACTTATCGACAAATTAAGTATATATATTTTACGTATCTTACGAAGCTTACCTTAAACTAGTGTTGACAGCGTTCACATACAAAGGTCTTCCTCTTAATAGGTTCCTGGAGATAGAACTTAACCGGGCCGCCGCAATTAATACATGCTTGGCGGAAACGGTTATAGATCATTAGTATGGGGCCTATACGCTCCCCTTTAATCTTACGTTTTAAGAACATATCAGTGAGCCGTTTAGCTTCCTCAACTATACGGTTAACCTCCTCCATGTTTAAGTCGTCCACGTGCCTTTCAGGATGAATGCCCGCTCTGAACAATATCTCGTTTCGCAGGATGTTTCCTATACCAGCTATAACTCGCTGGTCAAGTAAAGCAATACCTACCTTAGTCCCTGACGCTTTAAGCCTCCTAGCAGCCTCCTCTGGATTCCATTCAGACCTCAAAGGGTCTGGACCAAGCTCTACTCTAAGCCTCGACATCAGCCTTTCATAGCTATCTAGCTCCACTATAGGAGCATTGTAGGCCACCAGCCTAAGCCTATCTCCTTCAAGCCATAACCTAACCATCCTTTCAGGCTTTAAGAGAGGCTCATCAAGGCGATATAGGTGGATGGTGCCATACATCATCAGGTGAAGCCTAATCGCTAACTCCTCCAACTTTAAGATAATGTTTTTACCGAAAGATTCGGCGCGGTCAACACGTTTACCTACAACCACTTTAGGTGAAACAAACAGCCTCCTTGATCTAGCCCAGAAAAGCCTAACCACCTCACCTTTAAGCTTAGCATCTATCCTCATAGCATATGCTCTAGCGCTAGGTCCCTCAACCACGATACCCTGATAAGGAGACCTTCTTTTAATACGTAATCCTCAACCAGGTTTTTGCTCCTAAGCCACTTAACAAAACCCTCCTTCAACTCCTCGTAGCTAACCCTGTTTGTACAAACCATCACTTGATTACAAAACGCCTCGTTAAATTCACATGCGGGGGGTGGGATTTGAACCCACGAACCCCTACGGGACAAGGTCCTAAGCCTTGCGCCTTTGACCTGGCTTGGCTACCCCCGCACGTGATGATGGCTTACCACTAGCTCTTATAGTAGAAGGGCTTAAACCTTACTTTTCAAGCGAACGTAAATAGTAAGTTCGTTTCGTAAAGAAACAACTCAACGCCTTGCTGTCTTGTTAAGAGAAAAGGTTAGTATTGATTAAAGGGGCGGTGGTGCCCCAGGAAGGTGGGTCGCCTCCCGCTAAGCTGTTTTAGTCAAGCGTTCTCAGCTCCGTAAACCCGTGAACGCTGACACCCAGCCTTAAGGCCGCTCCTTCGAGGACGCTGTTCAGCGCCTCTCCCGGGCCTAACCTGGTTCGACTGGTTCGGAGGCTTGGACCCCTCCTTCGAGGGGCTTGGCCTCCTATGCCAGCCCCACGGGGCGAAGCTTCATAGACGCTTCGACCGCACAGCTTAGCGTTCAGCTGACCGCCCTTCCCGGTTACTGGCCCCGCCATGACGACCGTTTGCGGCTCAAGGAGGCTTAAGCCTTCCTTGAGAGGGCAGGCCGAACTCCCCAGCCCTTACCACCACCGCCCCCGTTATTAAGGAGGTTGAGGGAAAGAAAAGCTTTTCTATGATGGAGCGCTGAGGGTTCAAGGCGAGCCACTCTTCCTACTTCTATGAAAGCCTCCTGATCTTAAGGGAGAGTTGCCGTTTTATGGTTAATGAAGTTTTCGTTGAGGTTTAAGATCCCCGAAAAGGGGGCGTGGAAGCCTATAAAGCTGTGAGGAAAAACTCTCCTTCTAGGTTGCGTTGAGTTTAGAGGAGGTCCTGCTCGCTTTAATGGTGTTCTGGCTGGCATTATCCTTAGCGTTTAGTGTGGTTAAGGTTAGAGGGGTTGATCTTAAGCCGTTCCTGCTGGTGGTTAAGGTCAAGCCTAGGAAGCTGTCAAGGCTATTGACTTGGCTCTCGTCTAAGTGGGCTAAGGTTTGGATTGCGCTGTTTGACGTAGGTGTGGCGATGGGGTTCGGTATGATGGGGTTTGCACTCTACTTCTTGGCTTCTAATCTCGTGAAACATTTCTTAGCCCCTCGCCAATTCGTGGCGGTGATGCCTCCTATACCAGGCGTGCTCTTCCCTCTTGAAGTACTCCCTCACTTTGTGGTGGCGTTGTCGCTAGCAGTACTTATCCATGAAGCAGCGCACGCAATTGCTTCGAAGGTGCTTGGAGTCAGGGTTAGGAGCGTGGGGGCAGCGCTTTTTGTGGTGTTGGTGGCGGCCTTCGTGGAGCTGGAGGAGGATGACGTTAAGAAAGCTGGGGTGAGAGATAAGCTTAGGATCTTTGCAGCGGGCTCTTTCTTTAACATGCTTTTCTTCTTGGCGCTAGTTTTGGCCCTCATAGGGCTCTTTCAGCCCGGAGGGGTAGTTATTCAAAGAGTAGAGCCAGGTACGCCAGCGGATGAAGCTGGCTTAATGAAGTATGGAGTCATAAAAACGTTGAACGATACTACGGTGCTCAGTGTAGGCGACCTCCATGACTTCATGGGGAGGACAAGGCCTAGTCAAACCATAATAGTGGGCTTAATCACCCCGAGCGGAGAGCAGGTGGAAATGGTTGTTAGGGCAACCAGCCATCCTTTCAATGCTAGTAAAGGGTTTATGGGAATTTTACCAGCGGACTACTACGAGCTTAGGCTTGGAGAGTTACCTCCGTGCGTTCTCATCCATGTCCACGTCTTACTGTTCTGGTCTCAGGTAATCCTGTTTAGCTTAGCGGTGTTTAACATGTTGCCGATAGCCATAGCTGATGGCAGCCGCATGTTTAACACCTTAGCAGAAAAGCTGCTCAAGGGAGATACGGTTAAGGTAAGGAAGCTGTCCTTAGTTCTCAACGCGATCTCCATAACCCTCATAGCTGCTAATGTGGTGGTCACACTAGCCATGTAGCTCTACGCTTAAAACCAGGCAGAAAAAATGATTGCAGGGCTCTGAAAAGGTGTGAAAAGTGCTGTGTTCCTTCTGTTCTAATCAGGCAGTGTACAGATCTCCTTATTCAGGCCAAGCCTTCTGTGCTAGGTGTTTTAAGAGGAACCTTGAGGAGAGAGTTAGAACCGTCATAAATAGACATAAGCTCTTTGAGCCCCATGACCATATCTTAGTAGCGGTGTCGGGAGGCAAAGATAGCCTCGTACTGTTAAACGTGCTACATAAGATAGAGTCTAGGTATACAGGGGTTAAGTTGACGGCGCTCACCGTAGATGAAGGGGTAAAAGGGTATAGAGTCAGCGGAGTGGAGATAGCTAAGGAAGCCTCTGAGAAGCTTGGAGTAGAACACCACATAGTTTCCTTCAAGGAAATATATGGCTACACCCTCGACGAGATATACGCTAAGGCTCTAGAGAAAGGGTCTCAGCTCCACGCTTGTACTTTCTGTGGAGTGCTTAGGAGGAAAGCCCTTAACCTTAAAGCAAAGGAGCTAGGAGCTACGAAGCTTGCGACGGGTCATAACCTTGACGATGAAGCCCAAACCGTGCTCATCAATCTGCTCAGGGGAAGCGTCGTTAGGCTAGCTAGGCTTGGAGTAAAACCGCCAAGGCTCTGGGAAGGCTTCGTGCCAAGAGTGAAACCTTTACGCTACATCCCTGAAAGGGAGGTAGCGTTATATGCTTACCTAAGCGGCTTCAAGCTATACGAGGAAGAATGCCGCTACGTGAGGTTGTCAATGAGAGACGAGGTTAGATGGATGTTAAATAGGCTAGAGGCTAAGCATCCCGGAATGAAGTACGCTGTGGTTGGAGCCATAGACAGGTTAGCTCCTTTAATCGATAAGGAGGTTAAAGTAGAGGTTAAGCCTTGCCGCCACTGCGGTGAACCCACTGCCAGAGATATCTGTAGGCCTTGTGAAGTTTTAGAAGAGGTCGGCGTGTTATCTTAAAACAAGGTGGAGAGCTACGCCAGCCGTCAAGCCGATTCTACGAGGAGATGCTGTGGAGGTTACCTATAGCGAGCAGCGCTGGTCACTGTTGAAGGAAAAGAGGAATAGGGCCTTAGAGGTAATGGAAGCTTTAAGGAGGGGAGGAATGGAGGCCATAGTACATGGAAGCTTAGCTAGAGGAGATGTGACTTCTAAAAGCGATATTGATGTAGTGATCCCGCTACCTATACCTTCCTTTAAGGTGGAGATGGCCTTAGAGGTGGCAGGCTTCCAAGCGATGTATAGGGAGATGGTTATGGCTACACCCTCCCACGTAGTGAAAGCTCACCTTCACCTTGACGAGGAAACTACCGTGACCTTCCCCCTCGTTGAGATGACGAAGCTAGAAAGAGAATTCTATAAGTTTGGTGGAGAGCTTGGCCTAGATGACATCAAGAAAGGTGTCAGGGTAGCTGGCGTAGATAAGAGGCTCATGTTCATCCAACCTACACCTAAAGGACACATAGAGGAGCCTGTGAAGGGTAGAGAGGTAGAGGTGGCTGAGAGGTTAGGGGTAAGCGTTGACATAGTTTTAGAGCGTGTTTACGTGTTGACGAGGAGAGATGAAATAGGAAGGACCGGTGTGTACTTGAAAAGAGCATTAGCTCCAGGAGAGAGCTTCGAGGAAGTCTTAAGGAAACTCAAGGATGAGGACCCAGCCACAAGGAGACTGCTTTCAACTAGGAAAAGCCTCATTTAGATGGGCAGGTAGGAAGAAAGCCTCCTATCGTAAGTGGGATACTCTTCAACTATGAAAGCATCCACCCCTTTAAGTCGACCCAGCTTCTTAGCTATCTTTAATACCTCTACGGGAAGTTCAAGGACGCCTCTTGAGGGGTCGAGGGATACCATGTCCGTAGCTAAGCCTAGACTTTCCGTTAAGCTATGCTTTAGACCTTGAAGAAACTTGAAGTCTCCCACCACCACTCCTTTCCTCAACAATCCATCATCGGTAACCTCTTCGTAAGGCTTAGCGACCCGTATGGCTTTACGTTTAAGCCTATTTCGATACTGGTAAGCATCCTTTATGAAAGCTGGACAGTAGTGAGCACTTAGTGAAAGCTCCTCCTCTATCCATTCCATCAACCTTAAAGCTAAGTCCTCACTCCCCTCAACGCCAGACATGGAGCTTGGCTTTATCTTAAAGCCTCTAGCTCTGAGCTGGAAAGCATTTTCCTCGTTCATCTCAAGCTCGTTTATGTTTATGAAGGTAGCCCCAAGCTCCTCAGCAACCATTGCGAGCTCCCTTAACCTCTCTTCCATCCCAGGCACAGCTGGCACTTCTAGGCCCACGGTTAAGCCTTCATCGCTAGCTACCCTAATGCAGCTCAGCCAAGGATCCTCGGCGTCGAGAAGTGGATGAAACCTCATCTCATCCAGCCCTAGTTTAACGAGCTCCTTTATCACTTTCCTATCCACGTGAGGGCCAGTGGTCGTGTAAAGATGTATATGGAAGGCTTCTCCAAATTTTTCTTTCAGCATCTTCACATAGTGGAGGGTGCGTTGAGGTTTAAGGAGAGGGTCTCCACCGGTCAGACCTGCCCCTTTAGCGTCCATGAGCTCAGCCTCCTCCAATAAGTCATCGTCCCTCTCGACAGGCCTCTCATTGGCATAAACCACATCCCTCCCCCTCCTCTGCCTCGAAAGCGGACAGTAGAAGCAGCCTCTCCTACATAGCCCAGTGACGAAGAGGACGAGCTTCTCCCCCTTCATACACATAGAGCAGCCTTCAGGAAGAGAGTTTACCACCAGCGACCCTGCCCACGTCTTCTTCATTAAACCTCATCCTTCAAGGCTGAGAGCAGCTTAAAAACTAGGCGCTCAATCCTCGGTCAGAATGCCACCTATCTTAAAGGTGCCTGACGACGTTGAAACGCCTCTATTAGGATGCATCGCCTTCGGAGTGATAGATAGAGGTACAAATCTGCTTCAAGTAAGGCCTACCACACTCTGTCCTCTGTCCTGCATCTTCTGTTCAGTAGATTCTGGCCCCAAGACGAGTAGACGTCAAGCTGAGTTCTTGGTAGACTTGAACTACCTGCTGGAGACCTTCAAAGAAGTGGTTAAGGTGAAAGGCGCTCATAACATAGAGGCTCATATCGATACCGTAGGAGACCCTCTCACCTACCCTCACATAGTCGATTTAGTTCAAGGCTTAGCTGACACCCAGGGAGTAGAAGTGGTTTCCATGCAGACCCACGGTGCTCTCTTAACCGAGAGGACCGTAGAGGAGCTTGAAGAAGCTGGTTTATCTAGAGTAAACCTATCCATCGATGCACTCGATGAGGAATTAGCTAGAAAGTTGTCCGATACGCCTAGCTACGATATAGAGAGGATTACATGGATAGCGGAGTACATAGCTAAATCCACCAACATAGACCTTTTGATCTCCCCTGTATGGGTGCCTAGTTTAAACGATGGAGAGATACCCAAGATCATCGAGTTTGCCTTGAAGATAGGAGCAGGTAAGCGTTGGCCTCCCCTAGGGATCCAGAAGATGGAGGTGCATAAGTATGGTAGGAAGCCTAAAGGGGTCAAAGCTATGACTTGGTATAGGTTCTATAGGTCCCTGAAGGAGCTTGAAGCCAGGTTCAAAGTTAAGCTCATACTCTCCCCTCGGGACTTCGGTATCCATAAGAGGGTTAAGGTGCCCTCGCCCTTCCGCAGGTTTGAGAAGGTAAGGGTTAGGGTGGTTGGGCCAGGTTGGCTCAAAGGAGAAAAGCTAGGCGTCGCTAAGGGTAGGACCTTGACGCTAGTAGATGCCGATCAAGTTAAGATCGGCAGTACAGTCAGCGTTACAGTAATAGGAGTTAAAGACGGACTTTACATAGCTAGGCCTGTGTAGACCGTGAAGCTAACTATGTTGCAGATTCGAGTCATTAGGGAAGAAGACCTTAAACACATATACTTGATCGAGGAGAGGTGTTTCGGGAAAGAAGCCTACCCTAGACCGTTACTTTTCTGGTTATATCACCTTCACCGTGACGAGTTCTTCGTAGCCGAGGTGAAGGGGAAGGTCGTGGGTTATGCTGTAGGAGCTGTGATGAAGGGGAGGGGGCATATCATATCCATAGCTGTAGACCCTGAACATCAACGTAAAGGGATCGGAACGAGGCTCTTGACTGCCCTCATGGAGCAGCTTGAAAAGAGAAAAGTGAAAGGCTTTAGGCTCGAAGTTAAAGTAGATAATGAAGCTGCCAGGAGGTTCTATGAGAAGCATGGGTTTAAGCAGGTAGGCTTTGTAGAGGGCTACTACCGTGATGGGACGGGCGCAGTGATCTATGAGAAGAGCAGTAAACCCAAATCCAGCCCCGCCTAGTTAGGTTAGGGGGAGGTTTTTGGAGCTTACCTTTTGGCTCCTTGATCCCTCCTATACCGTGGTGGAGGGGGTCCCTGAGGTTAGGTTATGGGGTATCACAGACGATGGGAGAAGGGTGTTAGTTAAGGATCGAGGGTTTAGACCCTACTTCTATGTTCTGCCCAAAAGAGAGGCTGACTTAAGCAAGCTTAAGGAAAACATCTTAGCTTTATCCCTACCTGACCATCCTATTCTAAGCGTTGAAGAAGTGGAGAAAAAGTATCTAGGAAAACCGGTGAAAGTACTTAAAGTAACTTGTCAGCAGCCACCATCCATCCCTACCTATAGGGAAAAAGTCAAGAGGCTTAGCTCCGTTGAAGAGGTATTAGAAGCTGATATAAGGTTTTACATAAGGTACATGATAGATAACCAAGTAGAGCCGTGTGGTTGGCATCAAGTAAAGGTTAGGGAGGTGCCTCCTTCAGAAGCTAAGGGGTTTAAGGTAGACGCGGTGTACGAGGCTTTAGAGCCACCTAAACCTCTACCTCCAGCTCCTCCACCTAAGCTTAAGGTTTTAGCTTTCGACATAGAATGCTACAGCGAGACTGGGACACCTAAGCCCCATAAAGACCCTGTCATAATCATCTCCGTGGTCACGAACAGCGGAGATAAAAGACATTTTTTAGCGGACGGCAAAGATGATAGGAAAGTTCTCGAGGGTTTCGTCTCCTTTGTCAAGGAATTTGACCCCGACGTCATAGTGGGATACAACAGCAACTTCTTTGACTGGCCGTACCTTGTTGATAGAGCTAAAAAGGTAGGTATTAAGCTCGACGTAAGCCGAGAAGGCACAGAGCCTCAACCGAGCGTTTATGGACATTATTCCATAGTTGGGAGAGGGGCCGTAGACCTGTATAATTATGCTGAGGGGTTAACCGAGGTAAAGGTGAAGACCCTTGAAAACGTAGCTGACTACTTAAAGGTCATGTCCAAGGATCGCAGGACCATGATAGAGTACACAGAGCTATACAGGTACTGGGATGATCCTTCTAAGCGCGACTTACTGCTTAAATACGCCATGGAGGATGCAGAGTCAACCTTTGGTATAGCAGAGAAAACCTTACCCTTCCTCATACAACTCTCCAATCTAACAGGCTTACCGTTAGACCAGGTAGTAGCCGCCTCGGTGGGTTTCAGGGTTGAGTTCCACCTGTTACGTCACGCTTATCTCGAAGGCGAGCTAGCCCCAAATAGAGTGGAGAGGCCTTATTCTCCGTATAGAGGCGCGATAGTTCTTAAACCTAGGCCAGGGATACATGAAAACATAGCTGTCATAGACTTCTCCTCCATGTATCCTCACCTCATGATAAAGTATAACATAGGCTTCGATTCCTACTTACCGCCAGGTGAACCACCACCAGATGAAGGCTTCTATGAAGCACCCGAAGTCAAACATAGATTTAAGAAAACGCCCCCAAGCCTATATCGAAGAATGCTTGAAAAACTTCTCGAAGCTCGAGCAAAGATAAGGGAACAGATGAAGGGTCTCGACCCACATAGCCCCGAGTACACTATCCTCGATAATAGGCAGCAGGCGGTTAAGGTACTTGCCAACGCCTCTTACGGCTATCTAGGCTGGGTGGGGGCTAGGTTCTACATGAAGCCTTGCGCTGAAGCGACGGCAGCTTACGGCAGGCAGACCATAATGAAAGCCAACCAGCTAGCTAAGGAGTATGGCCTCGACGTTATATACTCCGACACCGACAGCCTCTTCGTTAAGTACGAGGAGGGTAAGGTGGAGGAGTTCATCAATAGAGTGGAGAAGGAGGTAGAAATAGAGCTCAAGGTAGACAAGATCTACTCGGTGCTTTTCTTCACTGAAGCCGCCAAGAAGTACGCAGGTCTACTAAGCGACGGCACCATAGACGTAGTAGGATTCGAAGCCGTCCGAGGCGATTGGTGCAGTCTAGCCCAAGAAGTTCAAACGAGAGTACTCGAGCTGGTATTAAAGGAAAAATCGGTGCAGGCAGCCGTCAGGTATGTACAAGACGTAGTGACAAAGCTTAGGAAGGGAGAGGTGCCTTTAAAGGAGCTCGTTATATGGAAGACCTTAACAAAGAGTTTTGAAGAGTATGAAGTAGAAGCTGCCCATGTAACCGCTGCTAAGAAGCTCCTTGAAGCTGGTTATGGGCTTGAGGTGGGAGATAAGGTAGGTTACGTCATAGTTAAAGGACCATCCGATAAGCTAGCCGATAAAGCGATGCCCTACATCATGGTTAAGCCTGAGGACGTAGACTATGAATACTACGCTACTAGACAAGTAGTGCCGTCAGCCCTCAGAGTATTGAGGTACTTTAACGTGAAGGAAGATGAGCTATTAGCCGGCAGGAAGCAGACATCGCTCTTCGACTTTACTTAGACATGAAATCAAATAAGGATAGGGAGCGGGCAGGTTTTCCTCCACCCACTAATAGGTTCATTTTTTCAATGAAAACAAACTCCATCCCCTTAGGTATTATACCACTAGCTGCAACACTATGTCCATCCCCAAAACCACCAACCGCTTTGGCTGCCTCTGGAAGGAGTGTAGAAAGCGGAGGTCGTGAACCGTCGTTAATGAGGCTTGCTAACACGTCTGGAGCCCTTGCTGAAACTTTAACGTAACTTCTCTTCAACTGGCCTAAACCTGGAATTTCAGGGCTCATGTTCATGAAGCCGACAAGGTACATTCCCCTATCAATAAGGCGCCTTTGGAATGAGAGGTAGGAAAGAAAGGTGCCTATCACCTTGGTACCCATGCCTTTGAAGGCGTCACCCACATGAAGCCACTGTATTGAACCATCCTTCTTAAGCCCTTCACTCCGCACCCTAGATAGTAGCTGTTGATTAACGTTCTTACGGTCCCCCTCAAGCTTAGCTATAAACTCCTCCACACCACTT
>Ga0164311_10000548_pt1 | contig 16763 bp, 16 predicted proteins | sample GuaBasSedimGuay2_FD_121796 | JGI IMG/M metagenome (GOLD analysis project Ga0164311, IMG submission 121796) | Subseafloor sediment microbial communities from Guaymas Basin, Gulf of California, Mexico - Guay2, Core 4569-9, 9-12 cm | ecosystem: Environmental > Aquatic > Marine > Hydrothermal vents... | reverse complement strand
TTGATTCGCTATCATGACTACAAGTACTATGTAGAGAATAAACCGGAGATATCCGATTATGAATATGACCTTTTAATGCAAAAACTAAGAAAGTTAGAGGAGAAACATCCAGAACTGATTACTCCTGATTCTCCTACGCAAAGGGTAGGAGGAGAACCAATCCAGGGATTTGTTTCGGTAAAGCATAGGGTTCCGATGTTAAGCATAGAGAATACATATTCTCCTTCTGAAGTGAGGGAATTTGATAAACGTGTGCATAAGAACTTGGGTGGAGAGAAGGTAGAGTATGTGGTAGAACTCAAGATAGACGGTGTTTCTGTGTCTTTAGTGTATGAAAAGGGAATATTTACCAGAGGCTCTACACGGGGAGATGGGATATATGGAGATGATATTAGCACAAATCTGAGGACTATCAAATCCATTCCTTTGCGTTTACGCAGTGGCTTTCCTCCTCTGATAGAGGTAAGGGGCGAGGTCTACTTAGACCATCAGAATTTCTCTCGCTTAAATAAAGAAAGGGAAAAGGAGGGGAAAGAGGTTTTTGCCAATCCTCGCAACGCTACTGCTGGCTCGTTAAAGCTTCTTGATCCACGGGCAGTTGCAGAAAGAAGGTTGAATATTTGGGTGCATAGTTTAGGCTACTTAGAAGGAGAGGAAGGTTTTGTGCAATCGCAGTATGATTTTCTCAAAAGATTGAGAGAGATGGGGTTCAGGGTAAATCCTCATTTCAAACTTTGCTCTTGCGTTGAGGAGGTGTTAGAATATTGCCAGTACTGGGAGAAGAAGAGAAGGGAACTGGAATATGATACTGATGGAATGGTGATAAAGGTAAATTCCTTTGCCCAGCAGAGGAGGTTGGGGATAACTACTCGCTCTCCCCGCTGGGTGATTGCCTATAAGTTCTCTCCTGAGCAGGCAATTACGGAGATAAAAGAGATCAAAAACCAGGTAGGGCGTACAGGGGTTATTACTCCCGTGGCGATATTAGAACCTGTTCCTTTATCCGGTTCGACCATAAGCCGAGCCACCTTACACAACTATGATGAGATTGTGAGGAAGGGTATTGATGTGGGAGATAAGGTGGCAATTGAGAAGGCAGGAGAGGTTATTCCCGAGGTGGTAAGGGTGGTGGATAAGAAGAAAGAAGGGAAAGTTTTTTCTCCTCCCTCTTTCTGTCCTGTATGCGGTTCTCGGCTAACAAGGTTGAAGGGAGAAGTCGCTTTGCGCTGTAATAATGCAAGTTGTCCTGCGCAGGTGAAGATGCGCATCTGCCATTTTGCTTCCCGTAAGGCAATGGATATTGAAGGTTTGGGAGAAGTGCTGGTTAACCAATTGGTAGATAAAGGGTTGTTGAGAGACTACGGAGATATCTATTTTAACCTCAATCAGGAAAACTTAGAGGGGCTGGAGAGAATGGGAAGGAAATCTGCTCATAACCTGTTAGAGGCAATAGAGAGAAGCAAGGAAAGGGAGTTGCCCCGGTTAATATATGCGCTCGGGATCAGGCATATCGGGGAGCATTCTGCAGAGATCTTGGCTCAAAGGTATCAGAGCCTTGAGCGTCTCGAGCAAGCAAGCATAGAGGAACTAACTTCTATCTTTGATATAGGAGAGATTGTGGCTCAGAGTATTTATGACTTCTTCCACAACAGATATAATCTCCAGATTCTGGAGAAGTTGAAGAAGGCAGGAGTAGAAGGAAAGAGAAGGGAGGAGAGGGGGCGAAAGCCTTTAGAGGGCAAGAGATTTGTATTTACAGGAACCTTAGAAAGATATGTCCGCTCTAAGGCTGAGGAATTGGTGAGGAGACTGGGAGGGGTTGTTTCCTCTTCGGTGAGCAAGAGCACAGACTATGTAGTAGCAGGCTTTGAACCCGGCTCAAAATACAAAAAGGCAAAAGACCTGAATATCAAGATTCTGACTGAAGAGGAGTTTGAAAGGTTACTGGAGGCGCATAATCAACAGCCCTGAGACTCCTCTTTCTTTCTCTACCTCTTTATTATGCACCACTTACTCGTAGATTTTCTGAATTATGTCTATTTAGAGAGAAGGTTATCCAAGCATACCTTTAGCGCCTACCGGAGGGATCTGGAGAGATACCTCTCTTTTCTAAAGCGAGAGAATAAATCTCTTCCGGAGGTAAAAGCAGAGGATATTACCGCTTTTCTTTGGGAGGAGAAGGAGAAAGGGAAGAAATCCCCGGCTTCCTTAGCGCGTAGTTTATCAGCGGTAAAATCTTTTCACCACTTTTTAGTAAGTTATGGGGTTCTAAAGGAGGATGTAACTCTCCTGCTTGCTTCACTTAGATTGCCCGAAAGAATGCCGCAGGTTTTAGAAATGGAGGAGGTGGAGGCTCTTCTGCAAGAACCTGATAAACACGAAGGTTGGGAGGCAAAACGAGATAAAGGGATTCTGGAGTTGCTTTATGCCACAGGGATGCGAGTGAGTGAACTTGCCAATCTTACCCTATCAAGAGTAGATATTAAGGAGAAGATAGTACGATGCATAGGTAAGGGCAATAAGGAGAGGATTATCCCTTTCGGAGAGAAAGCAAGATCTGCTCTGATAGAATATGTTCAGAGGATAAGACCTGTGCTGGATAAGAAAAGGAGTGAATACCTATTTCTCACTGCTCACGGAAACAGACTCTCTCGACAGAGAATTTGGCAGATAGTCAAGAGATATATTCGCTGGGCAGGAATAAAGAAGGAAGTCAGTCCTCATACGCTTCGTCATTCCTTTGCTACCCACCTTCTTCAACATAAAGCAAGTTTGAGGGTAGTGCAAGCAATGTTAGGGCATAGTAATATAGTGACTACAGAAATATATACTCATTTAAATCCCTCAAGACTAAAAGGAGTGCATCAAAAATACCATCCTTTAGGAGAAGAATGAAAAGACTATTAGCGATTGATATCGGGAATACAAATATAGATATAGGATTATTGCAAGAAGGGAAAGTAGTTAAAAGATGGATATTCCCCTCTGCTGAGTATCATCGCGATAGATTGTCAGAGATAGAGGAAGAGATAGAGGCAATAGTTATCTGTTCAGTAGTTCCCTCTTTAGAGAAAAGGATAGAGAAAGACCTAACTCAAAGATTCGCCATCAAGCCTGTGCTCAGCGGAAGAGATATCCGAGTGGAGATTCCTAACCTCTATAAGAATCCGAAGCAGGTGGGGCAGGACAGGTTGATAGGTGCCTACTCTGCCTCTATTTTGTATGGCTTTCCTGTGATTATAGTGGACTTTGGCACAGCCCTAACCTTTGACCTTGTTTCTGAGAACAGGGAGTATTTAGGAGGGGTGATCGTTCCAGGAGTAAGCCTCTGCTGGAATGCTCTTTGCAAGAAAGCCGAACTTCTCCCCCAGATCGAGATTTCTTCTGTTCCGCTTCCCCGTGAGTGCCTGGGTAAGAGTAGCGAAGAGAGTATGGTGGCAGGAATAGTCTATGGGTTTGGGAGTTTATGTGAGGGAATAATCAGGAGGATGAAGGAGAAATGTCGGAGAAAGGCGGTTGTGATAGGCACAGGAGGAGATATTTCTCTTATTAGCCCTTATTGTTCGCAGATAGAGAAGGTGGACAGAGATTTGATTCTTAAAGGTTTATGGTTTCTATACTATAGATATGGTAAATAGGAGAAAATCTGGGGTAAAAGTGGGCAAAAAATAAAGAAAAATGGGTAAAAAATTCATAAATTTGTATATATTGCTGCAAAATTGGATTTTTTTAGAGAAATTTGTGTTTGACTTTTAACTGATTTTAGAGTAAAGTATCTCTGCCTTTTTGATGAGGAAGAAGATTTAAGGGAATTAGAGATTAGGAAAGAGAGGTTGAAGAAAGGAGGGAAACTATGGCAAAACAGTTATCGTTTGCTGAAGATTGTCGACAGGCAATAAAGAGAGGTGTAGACCAGTTAGCAAAAGCAGTAGTAGTAACCTTAGGTCCAAAAGGGCGCAATGTGGCTTTGGATAAAAAGTTTGGTTCTCCCACCATCACCAAGGATGGGGTAACTGTAGCGAAAGAAATAGAGTTAAAGGACCCTTATGAGAATATGGGTGCTCAACTGGTCAAGGAGGTAGCCTCTAAGACCAGTGATGTAGCAGGAGATGGAACCACTACTGCTACTCTCTTAAGCCAAGCAATATTCAACGAAGGGTTGAAGAATGTTACAGCAGGAGCCAATCCAATGCTTCTTAAGAGTGGTATAGAGAAGGCTGTAGAGAGAGTAGTTCAGGAACTGAAGAGGATAAGCAAACCGGTTAAGGAAAGAAAGGAGATTGCTCAAGTAGCCACTGTGGCTGCTAATAATGACTCTGAGATTGGTAATCTAATTGCCGATGCAATGGAGAAGGTAGGCAAGGATGGAGTGATTACTGTAGAGGAAGCAAAGACAATGGAGACCAGTCTGGATGTGGTAGAAGGGATGCAGTTTGACCAAGGCTACCTTTCTCCTTATTTTGTTACCGATGCGGAGAAGATGGAGGTATCCTTGGAGGAGCCTTATATCCTCATCCACGAGAAGAAGATTTCTGTGCTCAAGGATATGCTTCCTTTACTGGAGAAGATTGCCCGTACAGGAAAGCCTTTATTGATTATTGCCGAGGATGTGGAAGGAGAAGCGCTGGCTACTTTGGTAGTAAATAAGATAAGAGGCACCCTGAACTGTGCCGCAGTGAAAGCCCCTGGTTTTGGAGATCGCCGGAAGGCAATGTTGGAGGATATTGCTATCCTTACCGGAGGAAGAGCGATTACCGAGGACTTGGGAATAAAACTGGAGAACATTGATCTGAAGGATTTAGGGAGAGCAAAGAGGGTTAGTATTGATAAGGAGAATACTACCATTGTAGAAGGAGCAGGGAAATCAAGTGCTATCTCGGGAAGGATTGCTCAAATCAAGAAACAAATAGAGGAATCTACATCTGACTATGATAAAGAGAAACTTCAGGAGAGGTTAGCAAAGCTCGCCGGAGGAGTAGGAGTAATTAATGTGGGAGCAAGCACCGAGACAGAGATGAAGGAGAAAAAAGCAAGGGTGGAAGATGCTTTGCATGCTACCCGTGCTGCGGTAGAAGAAGGGATTGTTCCCGGAGGAGGTGTTGCTCTCTTAAGAGCCTCACAAGCCCTGGATACTCTTAGACTGCATGGGGATGAGCGTGTAGGAAGAGATATTATCAAGCGTGCTTTAGAGGAGCCGATGAGGCAAATTTTGAATAATGCCGGTCTGGAGAGTTCTATAATCGTAGAGAAACTCAAGACAGAAAAGACCAATGTAGGTTATGATGTATTAAAAGGAGAATTTACAGATATGCTGGAGTCAGGGATTATTGATCCCACAAAGGTTACACGCACCGCTTTAGAGAACGCAGCAAGTATTGCTGCTCTGCTGGTTACTACTGAGGCTTTGGTTACTGATATCCCTGAGAAGGAGGAAAAATCTGCTACTCCCACACCACCTCCAGGTGGCGGGATGTATTAATAAAGAGAGTAAAGAGGGAGTAGTCTAAGTTTTGGTCAGGAATTTTACTTGGCTGAGGTAATAAGAGATTGAGGAGGGCAAGATGAATTTAAGACCGTTGGGTGATCATATTGTGGTTAAGAGATTGGAACCAGAGAACAAGACAAAAGGAGGAATTGTTATTCCTGACACTGCCAAAGAGAAGCCTCAGGAGGGCAAAGTAGTGGCAGTAGGGAAGGGAAAGATGTTAGATAATGGCACTATTGTTCCTCTTGAGGTGAAGAAAGGGGATAGGATTCTCTTTAGTAAATACTCAGGTGATGAAATCAAGATAGAATTGGAGGATTATCTAATCATTCGAGAAAGCGATGTTTTAGCAATAATTGAATGATATGGGAGAAGGATAGTTAAGAGTAAAAGCCGAGTAAGAAATTAAAACTCGGCTTTTCTTTTTTTAATAATGTTTATTTCTCACTTAAATCCTGTATTCTTTCGCTGGGGGAAGATAGAGATAAGGTATTACGGGTTGATTTGGGCTTTCTCTTTTTTACTGGCTCTGAAGATTATTAGTTCCCTGGTAAAAAGAAAGAAGATAGAGATAAAAAAGGATGAACTATTTAATCTTTGTTTCTATGTGCTTTTAGGAGGAATTATAGGAGCACGGCTCTTTTACATCCTGATATATAACCTTAGATTCTATCTTATCCATCCTTATGAGATGCTTGCCCTCTGGCATGGAGGTCTTTCTATTCATGGAGGGCTTGTAGGAGGAACTCTGGCTGGTTTGCTCTATTGCTTGCGTCATAAAATCAACTTTTTTCTTTTTGCCGACTTATTTGTTATCCCCTTAAGTCTGTGTCTCTGCCTGGGCAGAATAGGAAATTTTATTAATGGAGAGTTATATGGCCGTCTTACCTCTGTGCCTTGGGCAGTGAAGTTTCCGGGAGTAGAGGGATTTCGTCATCCCGCTCAGCTTTATGCATCCTTAAAAAATCTGATTATCTTTCTCTTTCTTCTAAGATTGGAGAAAAAAGGACAGAAGGAAGGATTTCTTTTCTTCTCTTTTCTTTTTCTTTATTCTCTGTTTAGGTTTCTGGTGGAGTTCTTCCGTGCGCCCGATCCTCAGTTAGGGTTTCTATGGGGAGGCTTGACAATGGGCCAGATTCTTTCTCTTCCTTTCTTTCTAATAGGAGCAGGAGGGATGCTCTGGGTTTATAAAAAGGCTTGAGAAGAAAAGACCAAAGCGGTGTATTTTCTTTAATATCCTTCCTTCTGAGAGAGAAGTGATACAGCAGACTTTAGTTTTGATTAAACCTGATGGGTTGCAAAAATCTCTTACGGGTAATATCCTTACCCGTCTCTCAGAAACGCGCCTGGATATTGTTGCTGCCAAGGTGGTTAGAGTAAGCAGAGAACTGGCAGAGAAACACTACTGTCATCTGAAAGATAAACCTTTCTTTGAAGACCTTATCAGATACATCTGTGGCGAGTTTCATAAAAGAAAGGTAATGGCTATGGTTTATTACGGAGAGAATGCAATAGAGAAGGTGCGCAAATTGGCTGGCGCAACCAACCCTGAGGAAGCAGAAGCAGTGTCCATTCGGGGAGCATATGGAAGGATAACTACTACTGGAGTCTACGAGAATGTAATCCATTGTTCTAACAACGAGAAGGAGGCAGAGAGAGAGATAAAACTTTGGTTTAACCCCGAGGAGATTATTGTGGATATCTATCCTACAAAGGTGGTAAAAAGAGAGATAGAACAAAGGGTGTGGGCATAGTTCAGAGATTTACTCTTATGATAGAGAAGGAGATAAAAAGGAAGATAAGGTGAGGAAGCCAAGCAGAGAGAAAAGGAAACAAGATGCCTGCTTTGCCCAAAGCCAGCGTAATAGAGAGTAATCCATAGTATGTCAATCCTAAAAACAGACAAACTCCTATCTTTACAAATATCCCTCCTCGCCCTTTAGTGGCTATTCCAAAGGATATTCCTAAGAGAATAGTAACCAAGTTTATCCAGGGAAAAGAGAGTTTATAATGCCAATCTGTAAGTTCACGGTAAGGTTTGTAGTTAGCAGAGACAAGCCTTTTTATCATCTTTCTCAGTTCTCTACTGCTTATAAACTCCACTCTTCTTGCTGATTCCAGAAAATCAAGGGGTTTTTCTTCTATGTTGATTATCCTTTGCTGATATTTCTGGGGCTCACCTATCCTTTCTCCCTCTGGATTTAGGTTGGAGATGAGGAGGTTGAAAAATACCCATTTGCCATTTTCCCATCTTGCTTCCTGAGCAATAATCTTCTGGCGGATATTTTTGTCTTTGTCCTGAACAAAGATTATTATATCCTTAGCCAAGTTCTTCTTTATATTATATTCTCTTATGTAAAATATCCGGTTTTTGCTTCCATAAAGAGTAAGGTCATTCAACACCTCTTTTTTTTCGGGAAGAGGGTTAACTGTGGAGGGTACTAATTTCTCGTTGATAATAAACACAAGTAGACTGAGGATTACTCCAGCGATAATCAAAGGAGTAATGATTTTGATAAAACTTATTCCCGCACTCTTTATAGGGGTTATCTCGTTAGTTCTTTCTAATCCTCCTATACAATAAAGACTGGCAAGGAGAGCAGAAAGAGGGGTGATACGCGTAAGGATGAGAGGAAGATGGTTGAGGTAGTGGATGAGCAGGAAAGCCAAAGTCCACCTTTGCTTGATAATCTCGTCTATGTTGTCAAACAGGTCTACAATGATATAAAGGGAAGTGAAAAGCAGGAGGCAATAGAACAGGGGAGGGAAAAAGCGCTTTAAGATATAGCGGTGAAGAATAAGCATTTTTTACTTTTTCGCAGTGAGATAGGTTAAGAATAAACCTACACTAATCACTACTATATTTGGTAACCACATCCAGAAGTAAGGGTTTGCATCCTTAGAGATGACAATTCCTTTAGCCATCGCAGTGAGCAGGTAATAGAAGAGCAAGACAATCAATCCTGTCCCGAAACCTACACTTTTTTCCTCCCGTCTGCTAATAATTCCTAAAGGGAAGCCAATGATTATAAAGGCAAGGGTGGAGAAAGAGAAAGAGAATTTTCGTTGAATTTCTGCAATTAAAGGGATTGGCGGAATTCCTTTTTTACGCAAGCGCTTTATTTCCTCTTTCAATTCTTTTATATTCATATCCTTTATCTTCTTTTCTATTTTCCTGTTTTTTAGTTCCGGAGGAAGGGTAAGGATTAGAGGATATTCCTTAAAACTGCATCTGTAGAATTTATCCGGGTCAACAGGGTCTTGTTCTTCACTGGAGCCTTTGAATAACTTCAAGATGACCTTTCCCTCTTCAGGGAAAAAAGTGGATAGGATTCCTTCTCGAGCAATGATTATACGGGTTTTTCTCTTCTCCTGCGGTTGATAAACACGAATATGTTTTAGTCTGTTCTCCTTAATTTCATAGATGAAGATGATATATCCCTTAAACTCTTTGATAAAACGACCTGCTTCCAGGCAAGAAGTAGGTTTTCGCATTCCTATTTCCATAACTGTCTTGCGGGCAGCAAAGTGGCTCCAGGGGATAAGATGATTTTCTAAAATCACCAGAAAAAGACTGATTATGATGCCCACAATTATCAGAGGAGGCAGGAGGCGATAGAGGGCAAACCCAGAACAGCGGATGGCAGTAATTTCGTTGTTGGCAGATAAATAGCCAAAGGTTAGAAGCACAGAAACAAGCACTGCAGTAGGCACTGTGTAGGTTAAAAGAGAAGGGAGAAGAAAGAAAAAAAGTTTACCTACCAGAAGGATATTTACTCCTTTATTGATTACCAGATCCGCTAATTTTATAAGATTACCCGTGATAAGAATGAAGGTAAAGACGATAAAAGAGAGGATAAAAGAATTTCTCGCTTCCTTCAGAATGTAGGAATGCAAGATTCTCATTCTATCTTGCCAGGGTCAGGATCTCTACCCTTTTTGCTCCTGCTTTTTTCAGAACCTGCGCGCATTCGTTGGCTGTTGCTCCGGTAGTAAACACATCATCAATGATAAGAATAAACTTCTGGGAAAGAAACTGATTTGACCTGAGGGCAAAGGCATTGGCGATGTTTGAAAATCGTTTTTCTTCAGGAAGAGTAGTTTGTGAAGGAGTAGATTTGATCCGCATAAGAGGATCAATAAGAGGAAGATGCAGGAGGTGGCTAATTTCCCTAGCCAAGAGTTCAGTTTGATTAAATTCTCGGTAGCGGAGTTTTTTAGGATGTAAGGGCACAGGGACGAGATAATCTATCTCTTTCCAGTTCAGATTATTCTTCACAAACTCAGCCATTAGTTTACCCAGAGGTTTTGCCAGATACTCTTGCCTTCGGTATTTAAACAGGTGGAGGAGATTTCTGATTGTTTCTTCATATCTGCTTACCGCCCAGGCACGCTCAAAATAAAATACCCTTTTTTGGCAAGGAGCGCAGATGTAAGTGGATGTTCTCTTATTGGCTAATGAACAACCGCATTTGATACAAAAGGGAGGTTTGTTTCTCTCTATCTTTTGATAGCATTCAGGGCATAGGAAGTTATCCTCCTCTTTTACCCTTCTTCTGCAAAGCACACATATTGGAGGATAGACAACTTCCCGCAGAGTTTTAAGGAGAGAACTTAATCTCCTTCTCCATTTCTCTTTTTGCATATCTGATTCTGCCCACACTACTGATGTAAAGCATAGTAAATATTACTACCTTTCTTTAACCTTGTCAATGTTTCATAATCTCTTTGTTATCAACTATATTCATCTCTGGACATAAGGGCGGAGATGATATATAATTAACAGATAATCAAAGAAGATAATTTCAAGCCTTCTTTCAGTCTCAACTTTCTAACAATAAAAAGTAGTTTTTGATCTTACTCGTCTCCAGAAAGGAGGTGGTAAGGAATGGGAGATCTAATAATACATAACCTTAAACATACAGGGATGATAACAGTGTTTGTTTTTATAATGATGATATTCACAGATTATCTTAATGTCTTAACCAAAGGCAGAATGGCTCAGATGATAAAAAAGGGGACATTTAGACAGTATGTTATGAGTTCATTCTTAGGTGCCACACCAGGATGTTTAGGATCCTTTATGAATGTATCTTTTTATGTGCATGGACTAATCTCCTTTGGAGCAATAGTGGGAGGGATGATTGCTACATCCGGAGATGAGGCTTTTGTAATGCTGGCTATGTTTCCCAGAAAGGCTCTGATGTTATTTGCTATCCTTTTTGTTTTAGGAGTTATCTCTGGATACATTACAGATAAACTCTCTCCTTTTTTGAAAACTAAGTTGTGCAAGGTTTGTAAATTTTCTGATTTGCATTTAGAGGAGTGCAGATGTCTTGATTTTAAGGGGATGATAGAGGGTTTAAAAAAGATGTCTTTAGTCAGATTTCTTTTCCTCTTTCTTCTGTTCATCTTCTTATATGGGTTTATTAGCGGAGTAATCGGACCTTCTGAATGGGATTGGAAAAGGATAACCTTTGTTTCCCTGCTGGGCTTAGCGACCTTTATAGTGATTACCGTACCTGACCATTATTTAGAAGAACACATCTACGCTCATATCTTTAAAAAGCATATCTGGAGGGTATTCTTATGGAGTTTTACAGCCCTGATTCTGATAGATTTGGCATTTCATTTATGGGATTTGAAGACATTTGTAAATCAACACCTGATATGGGTGCTTTTAATCTCTGGATTTGTGGGATTAATTCCGGAGTCCGGGCCAAATTTGGTTTTTGTTATAATGTTTGCAAAAGGAGTAATACCTTTTTCTGTGCTTTTAACAAATTCGATAGTGCAGGATGGCCATGGTATACTTCCTTTACTCTCTTACACCATAAAGGATGCGATGCTGATAAAGTTGGTTAATCTGTTTATTGGTTTAGCAGTGGGAGGGTTTCTATACCTCTTAGGATTTTGAAATCTGAGTAAAAAAGTAAAACCAAAGGCTTACATCTTTTTCGCTTTTCATACTTAGTTCTCTTGACTTTCAAAACCTGATAAGGTAGAATTAAAAAATGGGGAGGAGCAAGAGACTACAGGTTTTATTTCTTTTTATTTTTTTCTTTTTTCAACTAAGAGTTTGTTTTCCTTTTCCCGCAGATGTAGAGGTAGTCTGCAATAAAGATTACTTTCCCTCAGTCCTTTCCCTTATCTCGCAGGCAAAAGAGGAGGTTTGTGTTCTTCTATTTGAGATGAGATACTACAAGCAATACCCGGATAGTGTGTCTAATAGACTCGTTCAGGAGTTAATCTCTGCAGTTAGACGAGGAGTGAAGGTAGAGGTTATTCTTGACCAATCAGATTGGAATAGGAAGAACACAGAGAAGAACAAAATAAGTGCTGATGTTCTTCTTAAAGGGGGAGTTAGGGTTTACCTGGATGATCTAAAAAAGACTACTCATAGTAAAGTAATTATCGTGGATGGAAGATACACGGTGGTGGGAAGTACAAATTGGACATATTATGGATTAGAGAGAAATAACGAGTCTTCGGTAGTGATTGATTCGCCCCAGATCGCCAAGATATTTAGGGATTATTTTGAAAGGATAAAAGCAAGATCAGAGAAGTTTGAAGGCATAGAGTTTGAAAGAGTAAGGTGGATAGAAAGGATAAAAAGGTTATTCTTTAGGGAGAGATAAATAAAGAGGAGATGAGGAGATGGATAGATGTTTAAGATTTATTGTGTGCCTGCTTCTTTTAGGCATTCTGATAGTAGAGATTCTCATTCTTCAAAGGTTGTCTTCCACGCTGAAAGAAACAAAGAAGATTCGCACGGAGATTAAGTTATTGATTAAGTAACTTCGAGGCTTTATTTTTTAGAGCAAAGAAAGTCCTATGCAGAAGAGAATTTTGGTTACCGGAGGGGCAGGTTTTATCGGAAGTGAGTTTGTAAGGGAGGGAGTGAGAAGAGGATATTCGCTGATAGTGGTGGATAAACTAACCTACGCCGGAGACATAGAGCGATTGAAGGAGGTGAGCGGAAGATATAGGTTTTATAAGGTGGATATTTGCTATAAGAGAAAAATAAAGGAGATATTCAAGCAGGAGAAGCCTCAGGTTGTGGTCCATTTTGCTGCCCAGACCCATGTAGATAGAAGTATCTGCAATGCCCAGCCTTTTGTGAATACTAATATTCAAGGGACACAAGTCCTGCTTGATGTAGCAAAGGAATGCGCAATAGAGAGATTTGTGCATATTAGTAGCGATGAGGTATATGGAGAGATAAAAGAGGGAAGGTTTTCCGAAGACTCGCCTTTAGCCCCTAATAATCCCTACTCAGCAACAAAAGCCTCTGCTGATCTGTTTATAAAGGCATATATCAGGACATACAACTTTCCGGCAATTATAGTCAGAGCGTCTAATAACTACGGACCCTGGCAACATCCAGAGAAGTTTATTCCTGTGCTTATTTATAATGCCTTAAAAGGAAGGAGGGTGCCGGTATATGGAGAGGGAATAAATAGACGAGAATGGCTATATGTAAGCGATTGTGTTCGGGCTATTTACTTGATTATGGAGAAGGGGATTCTTGGAGAGATATACAATATAAGTTCAGGGATAGAGAAAAGCAACATAGAACTCGCCCATTTTGTTCTTCAGATTTTAGGGAAAGGTAGAAGTTTAATTCAATTTGTAAAAGACCGCCCCGGACATGATATCAGATATGCTCTCGATTGGTCTAAGATATCCAAACTTGGCTGGAAGCCAGAGATGGATTTTGAGAGAGGGTTGAACAAGACAGTAAAGTGGTATAAAGATCACATAGATTGGTTGCAAAGTCGCATTGCAAGTTCAAAAAGAGCAAGATAAAGGAAGCAAAGAGTTAGAGAAAACTTTGTATTTGAGAAAATAAGGTCTTCTCCTCTTTTTTTCAGTGAAAGGATGCAACAGATTCTCCTGGCGGGGAGTGCAGGTTTTATCGGTCAGAAAGTAGCCGAGTTTCTCTTAAAAGAAGGCTATGAGGTTATAGGTGTAGATAATTTTGATGATTATTATGATTTAAGACTGAAGGAGTATAGACTATCTCTCCTAAAAGGGTATAAAAATTTCTTCTTTCATCGGGTTGATATCAGAGATTATAATTCCTTAAAGAGTCTTTTTGAGAGATATAGATTTTCAGCCATTATAAATTTAGCAGCAAGAGCAGGAGTAAGAGATAGCGTAAAAGACCCTTTTATATATTTCAGTGCTAACCTTACAGGAAATCTTAATCTTTTAGAACTTTCTAAGGAGTTTAAGATAGAAAAATTTGTTTTAGCCTCTACCTCTTCTTTATATGCGGGTCAGAAACTTCCGTTTAAAGAATCGCTTTCAGTAAACACCCCTATCTCTCCCTACGCAGCGAGCAAGAAATCCGCAGAACTCAGTTGTTATACCTACCACTATCTTTATGGAATAGATATAACCATTCTGAGATACTTTACAGTCTATGGGCCAGCGGGCAGACCAGATATGAGTATTTTCAGGTTTATAAAATGGATAGATGAAGGAAATGAGGTTATAGTTTACGGAGACGGAAGACAAAAAAGGGATTTTACTTATATAGATGACATCGCTGAGGGAACAATAAAGGGGTTAAAAAGAATGGGATTTAAGATAATAAATTTGGGCAATAGCAAACCTTATGAACTCAACTATGTAATAGGTGTTATAGAAAACTACTTAAGCAAAAAAGCAAAGATAGTGAAGCAACCTTTTCATAAAGCAGATTTTAAGATTAGTTGGGCAGATATTGAGGAAGCCGGTAACTCTCTCGGCTGGAAGCCAAAGGTAGATTTAGGAGAAGGAATAAGAAGGACGGTTGCCTGGTATAAGCAAAATAGGAAATGGGTGAGTAAGGTAGAGGTGGAGAAAAAGTAGGTATAGCATCTTAATTTTTAATTTAAGAATGCTTTGGAGGATGCTTTTAATATTTTAATTACGAGGATATAACTAAGAAAGGGAGGAGATATGCTTTTAGTTACAGGTGCAGAAGGAATGGTTGGAAGTTATCTAAGAGAGGTTTTCTCAGATACTGAATTGTATCTTACAGATATTGATAATATGGATGTCACTAATTTTGCATTGGTAGAAGAGACTATAAAGAAAGTTAAGCCTTCGGCTATTTTGCATTTAGCCGCGGAAACCGATGTTGACCATTGCCAGCAGTATCCGGATAAAGCGTTTAAGGTTAATGTTTTTGGAACTCAGAATGTCGCAATGCTTTGCCGAAAGTATGATATACTATTAGTGTATGTTAGCACTGCCGGAGTATTCGGAGGGGATAAAAGGGAACCGTATACAGAATTTGATACTCCTAATCCTGTAAATATATACGGACTTACTAAACTTGAGGGAGAGAGGTTGGTGGAGAGGATTCTATACAGATATTTTATTGTGAGAGCAGGTTGGATGATAGGAGGAGAAGATAAAGACAAAAAATTTGTGGGGAAGATGATACAACTAATGAGGGAGAGGAAGGAGATAAGAGTGGTATATGACAAGATAGGAAGCCCCACTTTTGCAAAATATCTACTTTTGGGTATAAAGAAACTAATGAACACACAATATTATGGTTTATACCATATGACCTGTAAAGGTGTATGCAGTAGATATGACATAGCCCTGGAGATTGCCAAGATTATGAAGAAAGATATAAAGATTACCCCGGTAAGTTCTGCTTTCTTCCCTTTACCTGCGCCTCGTGCATATTCAGAAGCTATGCGTAACTATAAGTTGGATTTGTTAGGAATGAATGATATGCCCACTTGGCAGGAGGCTTTAAAGGAGTATCTTTCCTCTTGGATTACCTTCCCAAAGTGAGTCGTTTATATAATGGGAAGAACATCCCCCTTATAATTCTTAAATATATTCATAGTTTTATTCCAAAAACAGATTTGGAGTTATTTGGTTCCACACTCTACTTTTCCTTTTGAAGCCTTTATGAGATAAGCCCGGGTTATGCAAAAAGAGAATAAATTGTGTGCTCTGTTAATTGCCACCTTACCTCCCCCATATCATGGTGTCAGCATTTATAACTCTTATTTACTCACTTCTAAGATAAAAGATGTATTTAGAATAGTGCATTTGGATATTTCTGACCACCGCAGTTTAGATAACTTAGGGAAATTTGATTGCGTAAATCTCTATCTGGGTATAAAGAATATTTTTCAGTTAGTGATTATGCTATTAAGAGAATCACCTCGGCTGGTGTATTTGAGTATTGCACAGAATAAAGCATTTTTACGCGACGGTGCCTTTATAATAATCACTTCTCTGTTAAGTAAAGCAAAGATAATTGTGCATAACCATGGAATATTTAAGCAGTTTTATGATTCTTCTGGCATTTGGATGAAAAAATTTATTGATTTTAGTTTAAGAAAAGTAGATGTTTTTATCATACTAGGAGAAAGTTTGAGATATACGGTTCAGAGATGGTCTAAGTCCATAGAAGTGCTTCCCAATGGGATAGAATTTTCCGTAGATATAAATAAAAAGGTGTGGCAGAAGAGTCCTGTAGTCATTTCTTTTATGAGTAATTTCTTTAGAAAGAAAGGGATAATAGATTTTTTGAAGGCTGCCAAGATAGTGCTGGAAAGTGGAACCAGCAATGTAAAATTTCAGTGTGCCGGGAGTTGGTGGAAACGCGAGCAAGGCTTAAAGAGAGAAATGTTAAGGTTTGTCAAGGATAATGGTTTGGAGAGTATGATCGAATTTAAAGGAGCGATTTTTGGCAGAGAGAAAGAAGAGTTTTTGTTAAATACGGACATTTTTGCTTTTCCTACTCATTATGATGTCTTTGGTTTGGTGCTTTTGGAAGCGATGGCAGCGGGTTGTGCAATTGTGGCAACAAGAGTAGGTGCTATTCCTGAAATAATTATTGAGGGCAAAACCGGCTTATTAGTTGAGCCTCAAAATCCTATGCAATTGGCTGAGGCAATACTCTACTTGATTAAGCATCCGCAAGAGAGAAGAAATATAGCAGAAGCAGGGAGAACTCGTTATGAAAAAGAATTTAGGATCGAGGCTAATATAGAAGGATTAATAAGAATATTTCGAAAGGCAATATCTTAATAATGAAGCAGGTAATCCAGAATTATAAAACAGCTAGATTAGAAGTAAAAAATGTCCCTGCGCCTCTCCTGCGCAGAGATGGACTTCTAGTGAGGTCTTATACTTCTCTCATTAGTGTGGGTACTGAGCGAACAAAGATAGAAAGTGCAAGAATGTCTTTGATTGAAAAGGCAATATCCCGTTTAGATTTAGTAAAGATAGTTATGGCTAATGTCAAACAGGAAGG
>Ga0164311_10000547_pt1 | contig 16807 bp, 18 predicted proteins | sample GuaBasSedimGuay2_FD_121796 | JGI IMG/M metagenome (GOLD analysis project Ga0164311, IMG submission 121796) | Subseafloor sediment microbial communities from Guaymas Basin, Gulf of California, Mexico - Guay2, Core 4569-9, 9-12 cm | ecosystem: Environmental > Aquatic > Marine > Hydrothermal vents... | reverse complement strand
GGTTTGTTACAGTTTGTATCTATTATTGCCCTTGCGATTTCTTCACTTGGGATAAATATTGGAGGAACACAGATAATGAGGAGGCTATCCACGTTTTCATCTCTACAAAGAATCTCTATGGTCTTCTTGTATCTTTCGTAATCAGCATCGGCTATTAAATCAACAGGGTTCTTAACAGAGCACTGGGGGGGCAGAGACTCCATAAGTGCATTTATCGTTTTCTCACTCAATTTTGCGATTTCCAAACCTAATTTTTCTGCTTTATCTGTAGCAAGAACCCCTGGCCCTCCGGAGTTTGTTATTATAGCAATTCTTTTTCCTCCACTTTCATACATCTCAAAGGTTTTTGCTGCCTCAAAAAGTTCTTCCATTTCTTCAACCTCTATTGCATTGAATTGGCAAAAAGCTGCTCTATAGATTTCATATCTACCTGCCATACTTCCGGTGTGGCTCTGGGCGGCTTTGCTTCCGCTCTTGCTCTTTCCAGCTTTTAATATTATCACTGGTTTTTTGCTTGTTGCATATTTTAGGACCTCTATAAACTTCCTTCCATCTTTTACTCCCTCAATGTACAGTGCGATAACTTTTGTGTTTTTGTCATCTGCAAAGTACTTTAAAAAATCGCTTTCTGTTAAATCTGCTGCATTGCCATATGAGACAAAGGCAGAAAATCCAATTCCTTCTTCATTCCCCATAGCCAAAGCGGCCCCACCAAAAGCCCCACTTTGAGATATTAAAGCAAGTCCTCCCTTATTAACTCGTACTTCAAAAGAGCCGAAGAAATTGGCGTGAACTCCAAAAATTCCCGCGCAATTGGGCCCGATAACTTTAACTCCTTTATCTCTTGCTTTTTCAATGAGCTCCTTTTCGAGCTCCACATTACCTACTTCGCTGAATCCGGCACTTATTACGACAGCTCCTTTAATCTTGTCACCGATTTCATCAATTAATGGAGGCACAAACTTCGCGGGAATAGCTATTATAGCAACATCAACATTTTTCTCCAGTTTTTTCTCGACTTTGAGTCTTACATTTGCAATCTCTACATCTCCTCCTTTTGGGTTTACAGGTGTTACATCCCCTTCAAAGCCTCCCTCAATAATATTTCTCAAAATCTCATATGCAATTGCACCTTTTTTGAAAGATCCGAATACTGCCACTGATGAGGGATAAAAAAAGAACTCCATCCCTTCACCTCCAAAAGTTTTTCAAATAGCAATACAAAAATTTATTGGTGTGCACAGAAGAACATGATGTGATACAGATGAGAAGGTATAAAAAGGTCGTGGTAGGTGGAACCTTTGATAGGTTGCACTTGGGGCATAAAGCTCTTCTTAGAAAGGCCTTTGAGGTAGGTAGGTACGTTTATGTTGGCATAACATCTGACGAGATGATAAAGGACAAGCCGTATGCAGAAAAAATCCTTCCTTATGATATCCGTTTAAGTGATCTATTGAAGTTTTTTGAGGTTAATGGGTATATCGATTATCGAGTAATAAAAATTAACAGTGCTATAGGGTTTGCAGATAAAATACGAAGTTTGGATGCTATAGTGGTAAGTGAAGAAACCTACAAAGGGGCTCTCTTAGTTAATAAAGCAAGAAAGGAGAAAGGATTAAAACCTCTTGATATAGTTACAATAAGCATAGTTAAAAGCAAAGTTGGAGGTAAAATAAGCTCTTCCTTGATAAGAGCAGGGTTAATAGATCCTTTTGGCAATCCAAGGAGGTGAAATAGTGAAGAAAGTTGTAACAATTGGTGCTGGACTTGGAGGTCTTTTAACCAGTGCTTTTTTGGTTAAAAATGGATATGACGTCACAGTTCTAGAAAAATCTCCCTTTGTGGGTGGAAGATTTACCAACATTACGTACAAGGGTTTTCAACTTTCAACAGGTGCTCTTCATATGGTTCCCCATGGTGAGAACGGTCCGCTTGCCCATCTATTAAAGCTTCTCAATGCAAATGTGGAAATAGTAAACTCAATCCCCAAAGGAAAATTCTTCATAGATGGAAAAATATATCACTACAGGGAAGGCTGGAAGTGTCTAAGCCTAAAAGAGAAGGCCAAAGCCATGAAGCTCTTAGCAGAGATAAAGGCCAATAAACTCCCAAAGGGGGAGGAAGCTCATCTCAACTCATGGGAATGGTTAAGTGAAAAGATAGGAGAGAATGAATTCGCATACCTCTTCATAAAAAGCTTTCTTGGATGGGCAGTTAGTCTAGCTCCTGAAGAAGTTTCTGCAATAGAATTGGCTAAGGAAATCAAGGCAACTTTAAAATGGGGTGGACCAGGCCTTATAAAAGGTGGATGTAAGGCGGTTAGTGAGGAACTTGCAAAGATTGTGAGAGAAAACGGAGGGAAAATAATCACAAGGAAGAAGGCGGTGGAAGTGGATGATGAGAGAGTCATAACTGCAGATGGAGAAGAATACCTTTATGATATTCTCATTTCGAATATTGGTATAAGAGAGACGGTGGAGCTTTTTGGACGGGATGAATTTGATAGGAATTACTTAAAGAAAGTTGATTCTCTAAAGCCTGCTGAGGGCATTAAAATTAATGTAGCCCTAAAAGGGGAACCAAGAATAGGGAATACGCTTGTGTTTGCCCTAGATACCAAGAGGATAAATGGTTATAATGAACCTTCATCTCTTTCTCCCCAACTCGCAAGGGAGGGATACACTCTTGTAATGACTCATCAAGCCTTAAAAAGCAGAGATATAAAGAAAGAACAGAGACTTGGAATTGAAGACCTTCACTACCTCTTTCCAGACCTTGAAAAGAATGGAGAAGTCTTGATGGTTCAGACATATCGTGATGGGAATCCAGTTAATAGGGTTGCCTCAGGGCAGCGTGTTGAATTTCCAATGGAGAATGTTTACATTGTAGGAGACGCTAATAAGGGCGAAGGTGGCATTGAGGTTGAGGGAATTGCCTTGGGAGTAATGAAAACTCTCCAAAGTCTGGAAATGGGGAATTTTGATGAATGGTACCTCTGAAGTTCTTTAGAAACTGATTTGGTTTACTATTTTTATATTTGTAAAGTGATTCAAGAAAAATTCGAAATTTTTTCTATAAAATTTATTTTAGCACTAAGAAACTCTTTTAATCCTTCACTGTCTAATCTTATGCACTAGTGATGGGGGGATTATGAATGAGGAAAAGGGTTGTCATAGCTTTAGGTGGGAATGCCATTCTTCAAAGGGGCCAGAAGGGTACTTATGAAGAGCAAATGGAGAATGTAAGGAAGACTGCAAGGCAGATTGTTGATATTATTCTTGATAATGAGTATGAAGTGGTTATCACTCATGGTAATGGCCCTCAAGTTGGAACTCTTCTTCTCCAACAGGATGCTGGAGAGCACGTGCATGGAATTCCTGCTCAACCTATGGATGTTTGTGGTGCAATGAGTCAGGGTCAAATAGGTTACATGATTCAGCAGGCAATAATGAATGAATTGAGGAGGAGGGGTGTTGAACGGCCTGTGGCGACTATAATCACCCAAACTATTGTGGACAAGAATGATCCCGCTTTTCAGCACCCATCAAAGCCAGTTGGGCCCTTCTATGGTGAAGAGACTGCTAAAAAACTCGCTAAGGAGAAGGGTTGGATAGTTATAGAGGATGCGGGAAGGGGTTGGAGGAGGGTTGTTCCATCACCAGACCCAAAGGGACATGTAGAGGCTCCCATAATCCAAGATCTTGTTGAAAAAGAATTTATAGTGATATCTTCAGGGGGTGGAGGAATTCCTGTTGTAGAGGAGAATGGCGAGCTTAAGGGTGTTGAAGCAGTTATTGACAAAGATCTGGCAGGGGAAAGGCTTGCTGAGGAAGTTAATGCCGATATTTTCATGATTCTTACGGATGTCAATGGGGCCGCCATCAATTATGGTAAACCTAACGAAAAGTGGCTTGGAAAGGTTACTTTGGGAGAAATAAAGAGGTACTATGAGGAAGGGCACTTCAAAAAGGGCAGCATGGGGCCAAAAGTACTTGCAGCAATAAGGTTTATTGAGTGGGGTGGGGAGAGGGCAATAATAGCAGCACTGGATAAAGCTGTTGAGGCCTTGGAAGGCAAAACAGGGACCCAAATAATAAGATAACTTTTTAACTTTTCTATATTTTCATTAATGTCGACGTTACCCAGTATTAGACAACTTTTTTGTTTTTATTTACCAGAAGTTTTAAAAACATTAGGTTATAATAATTCAACAGAAGGGCAATGTGAGGTGAGGCTATGGATCCGTTTAGTGGAATAGTAGGATCTTTGATATGGTGGATATTCCTCTTCTACTTACTCATGGGTCCACAAATTCAGTACAGGCAATTACAAGTGGCAAGAACAAAACTATTGGAAAAACTAGCAAGAAAAAGAAACTCTACTGTAATCACAATGATACACAGACAAGAAAGCATAGGGTTCTTTGGAATTCCGGTGTACAAGTTTATAAGCATAGAAGACAGCGAGGAGATACTCAGAGCCATCAGGATGGCACCGAAAGATAAACCCATAGACTTGATCCTTCACACGCCCGGAGGCTTGGTTCTAGCAGCTACTCAGATAGCCAAGGCCTTGAAGGATCATCCTGCTGAAACAAGGGTAATAATTCCCCACTATGCAATGAGTGGTGGAACTTTAATAGCACTTGCTGCGGATGAGATAATAATGGATCCACATGCCGTTTTGGGTCCTGTTGATCCACAACTTGGCCAATACCCAGCACCAAGTATAATAAGAGCTGTTGAACAAAAGAGTATAGATAAAGTGGAAGATCAAACTCTAATACTGGCGGATGTAGCAAAGAAAGCTATAAATCAGGTACGGGATTTTGTGTATCACCTCTTGAAAGACAAATATGGAGAGGAAAAAGCCAAACAACTAGCTCAAGTTTTAACGGAAGGCAGATGGACACATGATTATCCAATAACAGTAGAACACGCGAAGGAACTTGGACTGAATGTAGATACAAACGTTCCAATGGAAGTATATACATTAATGGAGCTGTACAGACAGCCTATTAAACAAAGGGGGACTGTAGAGTTCATGCCTTATCCAGTGAAACAAGAGGGACGGGATTAGATACGATTTTGTTTTTTATTTTTCAACCATTTTAGTAAATCTAAACAAATGCTCTTAATTTTATTAGATGATTTCTCATAATAGCCAAAAAGTTTTTATTAGGTTTTTACTTCAACTTAGTGAGGCTTGAATCAGGGTGAGATCATGATTAACTATTCTAAAATAGAGGAAGGGGAAGAGACCATGCAAGTGAAAGTAGATCCAGAAGAAATTAAAAGGATAAAAGCTGAAATAGAGGTTTTAGAAAGAGAGAAAAAGGAAATCCAAGAGAGATTAGAACAGCTCCAAAAAGAGTTGAATATTTGGATACAAAAAAGAGATGAGAAAAATAAAGAAGTAAAACAACTAAGAGAAAAGGCTAGGGAATACAAGACTAAGAGGGATGAAGTTAATCAACAGATTCAAGAACTTAAGAAGAACAGAGAGGAGATAAATGCCAAACTTGATCTCTTGTATCAAGAGGCTATGGAGTATAGAGCTAAAAGGGATGAATACCGACAACTTAGAAGACTTAAGATGTCAAAAGAAAAAATAGAAGAAAGAATAGAGAAGCTTGAATGGGAGTTACAGACTAACCCGACCATAACTTCTGAAAGGGAAAAACAAATAGTTGATCAAATCCAAGTTCTGGCAACAGAGCTTGAGATTCTTCAGCAGGCCGATAGATTCCACAAGAGATTACAAGAGACTAGAAAAAAGATAGAAAGTTTGAAAAGAGCTAGAAGGGCCATGGGGATGGAAATACAAAAATTAGCAAATCAAAGTCAACAGTTCCATGAGCAGATGCTTAAATCTTATCAACAAGCAGATGAAATCAAGAAAGAGGCGGATGAATATCATCAGAAGGTTATAGAGTTGCGGGATAAAATGAGGGAAATCAGGGGGGAACTAAGAGAAGTAGAAAAGAAAATTTTTGAATTTGATCAGAAACACAAAGAGCTTATAGCTTACAAAATGGTAGCAAGAATGAGATCAAAGAAAGATGCTACATTTGAGCGCGCAGTAGAGGCCCTTGAAAAGTTCAAACGTGGAGAAAAACTTACTCTCGACGAGTTACTCCTCCTGCAGAGATATAACTTGGTGTGAGGAATGGAAACTCTAAAACACGAAGGTCCTGGAAGACTTGGCGTGGGTAGAGTTAATGATAAAGTCTTCAAAACTCCTGCACTTGTGAACGTTGATTTTACCCTTTCTCCCTTCAATTCATACTTCTACCCCAAAGACTTTGGAGAGTACGATTTTAATCTAGCACCTTCAATTCCTCTCAGTTTTTACACTCCAAGAGATATAATAGAGAAAGCCTTAAAAAGGCTTTATGAAGTGGATTATTCAAGATTTAATGCTCTCTACCTTCCTGTAGTTAGGGATTTAAAATACATAAATGAATTTCTCGAAGAAGTTCTCTCTCGTGAATCTTTTGGTGCTGTTTATATTGGAAATTCTAAAATATTTGTGAAGGAATACAGGAAGTTTGTTGAAGTAATCCGTTTAATTCGTGAAAAAGATCCGAACTTAATGCTAATCATCGATTTAGAACCATTCTTCTACCCATTGGCCGTCTATCTTGGGATTGATGCATTTGATACTCGTTCTCTGAAACTTTATGACTTTCATAAAAAAGGTTTTACTCAATTTTCACCAATATTATGGAAAGAGGAAGAAAATTCCTTGGAGTTTGCAAAGAATGTTATAGGGTTTGTTAGAAAAGCATTGGAAGAGAGTAAACTCCGTTACTTAGTTGAAAACTTTTTCTATAGTCAAGTTCACGCAGGGATATTGAGAATAGCTGATAAGGAGCATTCAGATTATCTGGAAAAATATACACCGATTCAGAAGGATATCGTTTATTTCATAAGTGATGCATCTCAAAACAGGCCTGAAGTTATTAGATGGAGGCAGAGAGTGGTTGAGAGGTTCACACCCCCCGAAAATGTGGAGGCTCTTTTTCTCTTCCCATGCTCTGCAAAGAAACCTTATTCACACTCAAGAAGTCACACTCTCTATAGGAAAGCCCTTAAAGAGAGCTTGGGAAATGGAATTTACAAGGTACATGAGCTTATCTTAACGTCACCTTTTGGTGTTGTTCCGAGAGAATGGGAATGGCTGGCTAAATATGATATTGTTGTCACTGGACATTGGAGTGAGGAGGAGATAAGCAGCGCAGCAGAGTTATTAGCTAAAACCCTCGAAAAATATCCAAACCACATTCCCATTATAGCACATCTGGATGAGACCTATGTAGAAGTAGCAGAGAGAGCGAGCGAAATAAGTGGAAGAGAAATAGTTTTTACCAAAGTTAAAAATGGAACAACAAGTAGAAAGAGCTTGGACTCTCTAAAGGAGACGATAAGAGAGTTTGATTTGGAATTAAGGGCTGGAAAGGAAGATAGAATTTACCGTTTCTATGAAAACATAAGAAAAGTCTTTGATTTCTATTTTGGTGTAGGGGCAGGGGATGCTGTTCTTCCAGAGAGTGCGAAGATAACGGGCTCTAAAATGCTTCGTATTCTGGTAGATAAGCAACAAACAGGCACGTATCAAGATGGAGTCATAAGCGTGACTCCCTTTGGAATGCAACGCATTTATGAAGCGACAAAAAGCTACTATGTGAAGATAGACTTTGATCTTAGAGGAGACGTTTTTGCTATCGGTGTGAACGAGGCTGATGCCAAAATAAGGCCAGACGATATTGTTGGTGTTGTGAGAGACGAAAAAGTGGTTGGTGTTGGTAAAGCTGTTCTAAGTGGAGAAGAGATGATAAAAGCGAGAAGAGGAATTGCTGTTAAGGTCAGAAAGAAAGTATAGCTCCTGGTGAGAGCATGCCAAAGCACTTCAAAAGAGGTGTTAAACGAGAGCACCATTTACTCAAGGGTATCGAAAAGGCCCTTGAGGAGATCTCGGGGTTAAAGGGAGTTAAAAAAAGTTATTCCAGGGAGGATTTATTCGAGTGACTCAAGAGGTTTTGAGATTAAGGTGGTTAGAGAAACGCTCACCGGCCTAAAGCTTCTGGCAAAGAGTGATGGAAGTGTTCAAGAAATATTCTTAGTTGTTGATAAAGCAGACAGAGAAAGAATCAGAAAAGAAATGCACATGATCAACAAAGAGTGGAGAAAGAGTTAAATCCATCCATGCAGAGATAGTCATGATGGATATGAGAAACGAAGCGAAACTCCTATGGGAGCAGGCTCTGGAGGATCTAAAAACTGCTGAGGTGTTAATTGAGGTTAAGCGATACTATGCCAGTGTGTTTTTTTCCCAACAAGCTACTGAAAAGGCCCTAAAAGCTTGGTACATAGAAAGTAAGAGAGAATTTCCTCCAAAAACTCACAGTTTGTTAAGACTTTCAAATGAACTTGGTATTGAAGATGAGGGAATAATTGACGCAGTTCTTGATTTAAACCCGGAGTACGTCGTTACAAGATATCCTGATGCTGCAAATGAAGTTCCAGCAAAGATCTATAACGAGAGAATGGCAATTGAGCATCTCGAAAAAGCCAAGAAGGTGATTGAGTTTTGCAGGCAAAAACTTGGACTTTGAGGATTGCGGAAGTTATAAAGCAACACTATCCCGATGCAAAGATTATATTCTTCGGCTCTCGGATTAGAGGGAACTATCTCAAGGATAGTGACTACGACATTATTGTCATTTCCAAGGCTTTCAAAGGGGAGCATTTCACCAAAAGGTCGACTGAGGTATTGAGGACTTTGTGGAATGCTGGCGTTGCTGGAGATTTTGAGGTTCTCTGTTATACCCCAGAGGAATTTGAAAGGAAGAAGAAAAGCCTTGGAATTGTTAAAGAGGCTCTGAGAGAAGGAATTGTTGTTTGAGTGGAGTTTCTTTAGCAAAACTTTAATAAAATTTAGAATTCTAGCCAGCAATGATGGGTGGGTTATATGAAAAAGACAGTCAAAACGTTCCTGAGAGGGATGATTAGATTGAAGGGAGGGTTGGTACTCATAAGGATACGAGTAGCAGATAAAGTTTGGCCAAGAAAAACTGACATAGACTTTGTGAAAAAATTGGAGAAAAAACTTTAGAGTTCTCTTTTTCCTTCAAAAAATTCTAAAAGTTCTTTATCATTGATTTCTTCCTCTCCAAATCCAAGCTCTTTTTTCTGAAGTTCTATTAAACCTGGAGTGATCAGAGGTTTCCCGTTGAGCTTTGGAACAGCATAGTGGAGGGTAATTTCACTTAAGTTGTCAAGCCTTATCGTTGGGTTTTCCACATATTCAATTTCTTCAATCCTTTTTCCATCCGCAATAAGCTTTGTCACTATTGAAGCCCCATCAATCGAATATTGTGGCTTTCCTATGTGTCTAACTTTTACTCCTTTCATCTTTGAGGTTATAAACTCCTTAGTTCTCCCTTTGGGGATTGCATCCCCTAAAATGCCCCCAACGACTATTATAGTGTCATCTTCAATATCCTCTGGTTTAAGTTCTTCTTCGGCTTGAAGATCAAGAACAATAAGTTTTGAGCATTCAAATGGAAACTTTGTAACAGTCTCACTTAAGACACTCCCCAGTTTTGCGAGCTTTTCTCTCTCATCCTCTCTAACATTTGTAAAGATGAGTTTATCTTTCCACCACTGTGCCGCGTGAGAATATTCAAGCCAAAGCCATTCACTTATTTCTTCAAGGTGCTCGATCAGTAGATATGGCATTATACTCACCTAGAAGTCCTTTTTGGTGGGGCCGCCGGGATTTGAACCCGGGTTTCCGGCTCCCGAAGCCGGAAGGATGGACCAAGCTACCCCACGGCCCCCTAGGGCTAACTTTTAAGAATCAAGTTATAAATCTTTCTAACCTGATAAAAATAAATATAAGGTCTGGGTTGCATAGTGTTGGGGGGTCTTCATGATATCCATAATAATACCAACGTACAATGAACGTGAAAATTTAGAGGAACTTTTTGAACGAGTTTCAAGAGCATTAGAAGATAGAGATTTTGAAATAATAATAGTGGACGATGATTCTCCCGATAAAACTTGGGAAAAAGCAGAAATCCTCGGAAAAATATATCCTGTGAGGGTTATACGAAGAACAAAAGAAAAAGGCCTTTCTTCAGCAGTTATAAGGGGGTTTGAAGAAGTTAATGGAGACATCATTGTGGTAATGGACGCTGATCTTCAGCACCCTCCGGAGGTTATCCCCAAACTAATAGAAGCTATTGAGCATGGAGCAGATATATCAATAGCTAGCAGGTACGTTAAGGGAGGAAAGGTTGAAAACTGGTACTGGTGGAGGAAGATCATTTCCAAAGGTGCTATTATGGTTGGAAGGGTGGCGTTGCCTAAAATAAGGGATATAAAAGATCCAGTGAGTGGATTCTTTGCTCTCAAAAAGGGTGTCATTGCGAAAACGGATTTAAATCCAGTGGGATTCAAAATACTTCTGGAAATACTTATAAAAGGGCAATATGAGAGAGTTGTTGAAGTTCCATTCACATTTGGTCTGCGGCGAGCTGGAGAAAGCAAGCTAAGTCAAAAACAGATCATTAACTATCTAAAGCACATATATCGTCTGATGAGGTGGGAAGGGGAAATAGATCGATTGATTAAATTCTCTTTTGTGGGTTTAAGTGGGATTTTTGTAAATGAGGGAGCACTCCTAGGTTTCGTCGAGTTTCTAGGTTGGGACAAAAGACTGGCCGTTCTTCCAGCTACCGAGCTTTCAATACTCAACAATTTTACATGGAACGATATCTGGACGTTTAAAGACTTAAAAAGAAAACCTTTTCATTTAAGACTCCTAAACTTTCATCTTGCTGCTCTCACTGGAGCTTTAGTACAATGGGCTATTTATTTAATCCTTCTTTACATGGGGCTTCACTATTTAATTGCAAACCTCATCGGGATTGGATTCTCTTTTATAGTTCGGTTTATCTTCAATCGAAACATTACATGGGGATGATCCGCATATCCTTAAGGAGGAAGAAAAGAATAAATATTTCCGTGCCAAACTACAAATGGAGGAGAACATGATGGAAAATAAATCACTTCCAATACATACCCGTGTCTCTACTGGAGTAAAGGGGCTCGATGCTCTCATCGGTGGAGGGCTTATCCCCGGTAGAGTGTATGTTGTTACCGGGCCCCCAGGTAGTGGTAAAACCACCTTGGGAATTCAGTTTCTAGTTGAAGGAGCTAAGAACGGGGAAAAGGGAGTTTATATTTCCCTGGTTGATGACCCCAAGACTATAATCCAAGATATGCTCTATTATAGGTTCAATCTTCTGTCCCACATTCGAAGCAAAAGGATTGTGATATATGACCTAGGAGCTGTTTTAACCCGAGGAAGCAAAAAACCAACGTGGGCAGAGATTTTAGAGGAAATAAAAAGCATCATATTGCATGAAAATGCAAAAAGAGTTGTTATAGATTCTTTCACTCCATTAGAATTCATGGTACAAGACCCTGAAAATAAACGAAAAGAGGTTGTAAGGCTAATAAAACTGCTTTCTACCATGGAAATAACGGCAATCATAATAACAGAGATGATGGAATCTGAAAAATACACAGATGACTACTACGTGGCTAGTGGAGTGATAATGATGCATCATTTTATGAGACAGTACAACATGATAAGAGCACTTCAAATACTAAAAATGAGAGGAACCTCACATGACAGTAATTTGAAGAAAATAAAAATCACGGAAAATGGCATAGAGGTGTATAATGAAGCACCTTGGTGACTAAGATGAGTGAAAAGGCAACCAAAAGGCAAGAACTTATAAAAGAGGCTTACAGGTTTGGATACTTTGTTGGATATAAGGGGCATACAGAATGGGTCTCCTGGGTCTCCAAGAAAAAAGGAGAGATCTACGAAAAGGCAAAGCTCTTTGGTATATATAATGAAGTAAGGACAGCGTATGAAAAGGGCATAGAAGACGGAAAGGCCAGAAAATTAAAAGAAATAGAACTCGGACTCAGTAAATTAGAATCTGAGATCATTCCTGAGAGTACAAAAGAAGTCACCGAAACCAAAGAAAAAGAAGAAATTGAAGAAGAGTACCAGACATTTGCAAAAACGCCAAAAATAATGGAACCTCCTGAGATAATAAAACTCATAAAGTCCATAGAAGCTCCAAAAATGCTTTCCTTACCCAAGATGCTCGGTGAAGAAGATTAAGCCCTCTACTTTAAGGGATGAAGCTTTCGGAAGAGAAGGGTAAACTTTATTGGTATTTCTAACTCATTTTATCTGGTGTTGTAAATGAGGGAGTTTTTGAAAGAAAGCGATGTTTTTGATGTGGAAAATGTCATGAATCACATTGGAGAAATCAGCAAATTTCACAGAATCCAGGGCTCTAAAGAGCTCGTTGAGGCTGCAAGATATATTTTGGAAGAACTCAGAATAAATGGCCTTAAAGCCGAACTCTTAGAAGAAGTTTACGATGGAAAAAAATGGCATTTAACCTTAGCCTCACCAATCCCATGGGATCTCGTTTATGGAGAGATAGAGATTGATAATGAACGAATAACCACATCAAAAACTCCTCTGGTTGTAATGGCTCATTCACCACCAGGTGACGTTGAAGGCGAAGTTACAGCAATCGATAAAGAAGAAGATTGGAAAGAAGTAAAAGGAAAAGTAGTCCTTATTGGAGAAAAATGGCATGAAAATTATAAAAAAGCCAATGAAAATGGAGCTTTGGGATTTATAGCGTATAGAAGAGGTTCTGGTAGAGCTTTTCCTTATATAGGGTTATTCTTAACAAAAAGGGACTTAGAATGGGCGAAGATCCCAGCAGTTGCTCTTAGTGAAGATCTCGCAAATAAGATTATTCAGAAGCTTAAGAAAGGGGAGAAAGTAGAGATAAAACTAAAAGTTGAGAGTGTCATCTCAGAGAAACAAACCTTGCCCCTTGTATATGCTAAAATAGGAAGTCCTCCCTACATTCTCTTTACGGCGCATATGTGTCATCCCAAACCCGGAGCAAATGATAACGCAAGTGGTGCGGCCATGTTAATAGAGCTAGCCAGAGTTCTCAAAGAGTTTTACAACGACTCTTTCAGATTTGGATTTGCATTTCTTTGGATTCCAGAGCATTATGGTACCCAAGCTTTTATAGAGAATTGGGTCCATCTCGAAGAGTATTATGCAGTGATAAATCTAGACATGGTTGGTGGTAGTGAAGATAGATCTGGATCAACTATAATGGTAATAAAAACACCTCTTTCACGATTTTCTATAATATCTGGACTACTGGAATACTTCATTAACTTGGCAAACTCCGGAGGAGAAAGTTTTGGCGGAAGTCCATTACCAAAGATGAAAGTGAAAAGCTATCCCTACGAGATGGGAAGCGATCATGATGTCTTCAACTTTTTTGGAATTCCAAGCGTGATGCCTATAACATGGCCCGATAAGTTTTACCATTCAAGTGAGGACACAATTGAGAAAATTAGTAAAGATAGTCTTGAAATTATTGGGAAAGCTGTTTTATCCACAGCATTAGCTCTCTCAAAAGGGGATGGGAAGAAGCTTAAGAGATTTGCAAGGGCTTATATAATGAAGTATTTGGGAGAATTAAACATGGAAAGAGACCTTGAAGTGGCCGAGAAGCTTGTTATGGATGGATTATACAGGGATTCAAGATTTTTGGGCCTAAACATTGGTCATAAACTTAAATATGAACCTTGGTTGAATTGGAAAAAGAAAGGGCTAATCTCCCCGAGGTCTATAATGCAAATAGACAAAGATAAAGGAGAAAAATTGGCCAAAATTTTTGAGGATAGACAAACAACGATTCTTCTTCATGAGTTATTAATGCTCGGAGAAATGTTGCCAAAAGAGGAAGCTTACACAGCATTAAAAGAAGAATTTGGAGATATAGACCATGAAAAACTTGAAAAGACCCTTGAGATACTAAAATCACTTAATATTATCTCTTTTTAGTTCTTTTTCCAGCTCATTTATCTTTTTTACCATGTTTTCCCTGAGTTTTGTCAAAAGTTCTGCTGGGGAGACTGCTGAATAAACATAGCCAAGCCATCCCTTCTGTATGAGATCTCTTTTAAGAACTCCTCGTCTATAAAGGTTGAGTACATGCTCTCTGACGCTTCTTTCACTTATTCCAAGCTCCTCTTTTATTTCTGTAATACGCATAGCACTGTTCTTTTCAAGGAGGAGCCAGTATATCCTGAGTTCATTTTTCTTAAAACCGAGGTTTTTTAACAAGCCCTCTAATTTCTCGTAGATGTCCCCCATATCTACTTCACATTTATGAAGATTTATCTTCATATATTTAAGTTTTTGGATTGAGCTCAATAACTCCAAGGTATGTACCATCAGGTAAATATGCTTCTCCCATTGAAGATTGCTTTAAGAAGGGCACCATTTTTATTCCCTCTCTAACATCAAAACCTTCTATGTAGGGATTTACAGTTGGGAGGATCAAAAATTTGTTAATTTTAAAAAAGCATTTAGTTTTCTTAACTGCGTTTCCGATTCTTACGCTAACTGTGGGGTGTATATGGCCCAAAATAGCCTTCTCAAATTTAACACCCGGAAGCAGCTGATGCCCATGAAGAAAAAGTATGCCATCAAGAAGAAAGTAATCTGTAATTTTTATGTTATCAAAGGTCTCTGTTATTTCTTCTATCTTTCCATCGTGATTCCCCTTTGTAATAACGGTTTTAAACTCACTAATTTCGGAAAAGAATTCAATTAGGAGCTTCTTAGTGAACGCTTCCAATCCAATGGATTCTTTAACATCTCCTAGAATAATAAGTAAATCGGGATTCTTTGACTTTATAAAATTCGCAAGGGACTTTTCAAACCTTGTCCTGATTCTTAAACCTCTTGAAAGTTCGAATGCTATGTGAAGATCTGCTAATACGAGAGTTTTTCCAAGAGAAGTCTCAAGGTCAAGGGAAAGTTCTTCATAAAGTGGAAAAATCTCCATTGTTACCACTCAAAAAGGGGAAGGTGTAAAGATAAGGAAAGGATATCAAATAAGCCCTCTCTCCTTCTTTCTTTGTCTCTTTAATCTCCTAATTCTCTTTTTTATCCATTTCCATCTCATTCTTCCTTTCTTTTTCCATTTCCTTGGTCTTCTCTTCATGATCATCACCTCAATAATCGTTCCAGACTAAGCTCACTTTGCTTGGTTTTTAAGCTTTTCCATCAAAAGAAATTAGATTGTAGTAAAAACAAAAAGAACAAAACAAGGGGGTTTGAAAGGGATTTTGACTAATCAGATCTTTTTCTTTATTTCAAATATCTACCAGGAATTTAGAGCCGTTATACCTTATAAAAAGCTTTGAACTTATGGTTTATTGCCATTGTGATGTTTTTAGCAAACTTTTATGCAAACGAAGAATAATGTAATCTTTGAATTATATTAGAAGCCTTAAAAGATGTGTATTTGGATTCAGTGAATTATATTTTGAAATGTTGCATTTCAATACGGGAGATAGCTTTCGATAAGTTATTAACCATCCAACCCATACATCCAATGGGGAGACAAATGAAGATCGGGTTTATCCAAATGGAACCGAAGCTTTTGGATCTAAATGCTAATTTAAGCAAAGCTGAAACACTGATAAAAGATGCTGCAAAACAAAATGCTAAGTTAATTGTATTACCAGAGCTTTTTGACACGGGATATAATTTTGAAACTAAAGAAGAAGTGGAAGAAATAGCTCAGCAAATTCCAGATGGGGAGACGACCCAATTTCTAATGGACCAAGCAAAAAAGCATGATATGTTTATAGTGGCTGGAACTGCGGAAAAAGATGAAAAAGGGAAACTTTATAATTCTGCCGTAATAGTAGGCCCAATAGGAGGGGGTTATATAGGGAAGTATCGCAAGGTTCATCTATTTTATAGAGAGAAGCTCTTCTTTGAGCCTGGAGACTTGGGGTTTCATGTATTTAACATTGGGATTGCTAAAGTTGGAGTAATGATATGTTTTGACTGGATTTTTCCAGAGGCCATGAGAACTCTTGCTCTTAAAGGAGCTGACATAGTTGCACATCCTGCAAACCTCGTTCTGCCCTACGCACCAAAGGCCATGCCAATAAGGAGTCTTGAAAACAGGGTGTTTAGCATAACCGCAAATAGAATCGGAGAGGAGAGGGGGTTGAGATTCATAGGAATGAGTCAGATAAACTCGCCAAAAGCAGAGATCCTGCTCAGGGCAAGCGAGAACAAGAAGGAAGTTGGGGTAGTGGAAATAAACGTGGAGGAAGCAAGGAATAAAAAGCTCAACGAGTTCAATGACCTGTTTAAAGATAGAAGACCTGAATATTATATTTCCTGAGTCCAAAGGGGGTGCAGAATGAGGAGGCTCTTCGAAGATGGTGAGATGGTAAAAGAACATCCTTTACTTGCTCAAGAAATTACTCAGAGAAAAATAGACAAAGACACTTTAAATAAATTACTAGAGCGAATTAAAGAAGGCGATCCCTCAACAAGAATTAGAGCACTTCAAATATTGAATGAAACGGTTGCTAATGCAGATATAGAACAACGAAAGAAATTTTTAGAAGAAGGTTTGGAGATACTACTAGAGAATCTCTTTGATGAAAATCAAAGAATCCAAGAACTAGCCCTGAGAGTGCTGGAATCACTAATAAAGGGAATATCACTACCAGTTAACGCTTCCTTAAAAATTTTTGAAACAATTAGCATTCCACGCATACTAGAGAATGATTTTGTATTCCTACAGCTTGTGAATACATTCAAAGCTTTAAAGTTCATAAAACCCCATCCGTCTATT
>Ga0164311_10000545_pt1 | contig 16811 bp, 15 predicted proteins | sample GuaBasSedimGuay2_FD_121796 | JGI IMG/M metagenome (GOLD analysis project Ga0164311, IMG submission 121796) | Subseafloor sediment microbial communities from Guaymas Basin, Gulf of California, Mexico - Guay2, Core 4569-9, 9-12 cm | ecosystem: Environmental > Aquatic > Marine > Hydrothermal vents... | reverse complement strand
CCTCCTATCTTGGAGGGATGTTTGCCTAAGGATGCCTCGGATCTCGCATTCATAAAACTTACTAGGATACTACCAGAAAGCGCCAGCATTGAGAAGGCAAATAGGATAGTTAACTGGATATATACAAGAGAATCTAGGAGTATCGACAACGAAATGCATATAATTATTGATATATCGACGAGACGGTCTAGTAGTGAGTCTAGGAACCCCCCAAATGGACTTTGTTTATTAGTAGCACGTGCTATCTCCCCATCAACCCCATCAAGTATCGACGCTATTTGAACCATCATGCCTGCAAACCATGCTGGGGCAAATAAATAGGTTATCCCTGACAGTATTCCTAGGATTGTTGTCAGAATCGTAATAAGATTTGGACTTACATCTTTGTTATACCTAACTATCAGTCTTGAGATAGGCATCGAAAGCTTTCTGTTGATATATCGTGATACTGGTCCATCAGTTGGTTTACCTATCATTCAATTACACCCATACTGTTCGCTGTCGCTATTAGCTCGTTAAGAATTTCTCTAGCATCTCCCCAAATAAGTCTTCTTAGCTCCCTTGGCATATCAACATCAAGCCAGGGAGAACCAGTTATGTCGGCTACATAAACATTTCTACCCATGTCTACAAGATAGTTAATTATGCTTGACATCCTAACAATGAAATTTCGCCGCACAAATCTTTCCACTATAGGGAGAATCCTCCTGCTTACTAAGAATAACCCAGCATCAACAAAATTATAGTCTCTAAGCTGCTTTCCTATCCTCAGAACCCTATGGCCCTCCGTCAAAATCTTAGTCGCTTCATCTATGTCTACAAATATTGGATCTGCATCGGCAGCAACAAGAACATCAACATCACTACGGTAATTTCTAAGGATCTTCTCTGGTACTTGAGGAGGATATATGTGGTCACTCATAGACGCAAATAGGACTTCTTCCTTCGCAGCCTTCAGCCCCAAATAGAAACTAAATCCATTTTCCCTGTGAGTCTCATCATTTATTATTATCATATAGTTCTTTATACCTAGCTCTGCAACATATCGGGATATCTGGCTAATTATTCTTCTCTGAGTAACAATATAAAACTTTCTTACGCCCACACGCATAAGGGAGATCAGAGGAAGCTGAAAAAGCTTAAAACCCTCTACATCAACAATAGGCTTAGGCTTCCCTTTCCCTAGCCTAACCCCGTGACCTGCCGCTAATATTATTGCCGCATTTACCATAAAGCTCACCTTAAAGATCCTAAGGAGGAGAGAGGAGGAAATGAGAAATTGTTAGGTGCTGATAGAGATAAGTATAAGATTAGAGGTAGATACCCCAAGCCTCCTAGATAAATAGGTATATAGACAGCAGAATAAAAAGAAGTACTATTATTTTGTTGTGCGGACTTTGAACCTAGTTCTATCATAGATACTGGTCAATCTGCGGAATTCGCTAATAATCCATACCCCCACCCTTAATCTTATTTTAAACAATTATAGATGGAACCTCCTAATGGGATAGAAGTTCCAGGACCTATCTAAGTGGTTATGTCTGCCCCCAAATGGGCTATTTCTCTTTCTGTATGACGCAGGGTTTCCTATTTAACGTATCACGGTTATCTATATCATATTACCACGAGAATCTCATCATAACAATCCGTTAAATAATGTCTCTGTCATATCTTTTATTATATGAGGGGAAGAATTATACTAACTTCACTTTAAGATGATAAAAATGATTGAGAGTGCGCTTGGCAAACAACGACTATTGGGAATTATGGACTACATTATTTCGAATATAGATAAGTGGGAAAAACAGTATTTGGCGCAGAGTGACTGGGAGAGCAAGGAAAATGCTAATATAAATAAGTCGTTTGGGGCTTTTGTTAGTTATATTCTTTCGAAGTCATTGAAACATCCTGCTGTTCTGGAGAAGTACTTTCCTAAGGACGCTGTTGAGATGCATTTTAACGGTGACATATATATCCACAAGCTACCTTTGTCTCTGTTCATTCCTTATTGTGCTGGTTGGTCGCTACAAAAACTTTTGAGGATAGGTCTTAGGACACCAACTATTGTGTCTAATCCAGCTAAGCATTTTGATACTGCCATTTCACATTTAGTAAACTTTTTCTTCTTGGCCGCTAATGAGTGGAGTGGAGCTCAAGCAACAAGCGGTTTTGATGTTTTCTTAGCTCCCTTCGTTAAGCATGATGGTATAGGTTCTAGAGAAATAAGGCAGGCACTTCAGAGACTTGTATACGAAATAAATTACCCATCTAGGATTGGCTTTCAGAGCCCATTTACCAACATCACAATTGTTATGGATTTATCTGAAGTGTACCTAAAAAGCGAAGCTATTGTTGGAGGTAAAGTTGTAGGTAGTGTCGGAGACTACCTTGATGAGGCCATAATGATTGACAAAGAATTATTGAAATTGTACTTAGGGGGGGATGCTCTGGGGAGACCATTCACATTTCCAATAGTAACACTTATGTTGACGCCAAAATTCGATTGGAATGGAACTAGATGGGGTGAGCTTACAGACCTTATTTTTGAGCTACTCGCCAAGCGCGGATCACTATATATTCTCAATGGGTATGCAAGTGATATTGAAGGACTATATGCGATGTGCTGCAGACTCACCATAGACACTAAGAAACTAAATAATCTAGGCTTCAAATTCCAACCAAAACCTTCTGAGGATATCTACGATGAGCTGAGAAAAACTAGGGGGCCTCGTGGCGTTTGGGCGGCGCCCGATGCTACTGGAAGCATAGGTGTGATAACAATAAATCTCCCTAGACTGGCTATCATGAGTAAGGGCGATGAAGATCGGTTCTTTGATATGCTTTTAGAGAGGATGTTTGTAGCTAGGGAGGTTCTGACCAAGCTTAGAGTTCGTTATCAGAAATCTCTTGAGAATGGCCTTATGCCCCTCACGAGAATATATTTACCCAGCTTCGCTGGGCACTTCAGCACCATAGGCGTTATTGGGCTTCCAGAAGCGGCGATGAATCTCTTAGGCGACTTTAATATCTGGTATACATCTAGGGTCGGTGAGGCTATCCAGATTATGAGGAGAATCGTCAGATTTATAAGGAAGAAGACCGAGGAATGGGAGGAGCTCGATAATGTGCTATATAATGTTGAGGAGGTCCCTGGCGAAAGCGCAGCATATAAGCTTGCCATGAGCGATTATAAGATGTTTAGAGATCTTGTTGAGAGGAAAGAGGCATTTATCCCTATTCTTGATGGGGAGCCTATATACAGTAATAGTATAGTACCATACTATGTATCGGTACCTATAACGAAGCGGGTAGAACTTGAGGGGATGGTTCAGCAGGAATTTACTGGAGGCGTAATGGCGCATCTTTTCTTCGGTGAGCCAATAGATCCGAGGGCCCTTAAGAAATTCATCTATAGTATTGTGACAAACACAAAAATTGTATACTTTAGTATAACCCCCGTTATTTCTACATGTAGGAAATGTGGTTGGAGAGGTATAGGAATCTATTGGAAATGCCCCCAGTGCGGGTCTAAGACCGAGGTTTGGAGTAGGATAGTTGGTTATTATAGACCGGTCCAGTCGTGGCACATAGGGAGGCAGAAGGAATTCAAAAATAGGATTCATTATAGGCTCTGAGCAAAGCGAAAAACTATGTTGCTCTCCGATAGAACGATAATCGAACTTATACGGAAGGGAGAACTTATTATAAAGCCTTTCGATGAGAAGTTAGTTGGGCCCTCTTCGGTGGATCTTAGACTGGGAAATGACTTCATCATGTTTGATAGGAAGCGTATAGAGGCCATAGATCCGCGCAAACCTATAGATTATTATCTCGAGTATATTCATGTTAATGATGGAGAGTTCCTTGTTCTTCATCCAGGGCAGTTCGTGATAGCATCCACACTGGAGTATATAAAATTACCATCATATATAAGTGCTAGGATTGAAGGGCGATCATCATTAGCACGGCTGGGGCTTATAATTCATTCAACAGGAGGTTTTGTCGATGCTGGTTTTGAGGGAACACTAACACTTGAGATGAGCAACATAAATATTGTCCCTATAAAGCTCTATCCAAAAATGAAGATCGCACAGCTAGCGTTTATACTCCAAGATAAGCCATCCTTAGTACCATACAATAGGCGAGAAACAAGTAAGTATTTAGCTCAGAAGGGTCCCACACCTAGCCGAATATATCTAGATTTCGACCAATAAATTTGCATTACCCACCACCCAACCCTGAAAGGAACCTTTAGAAGAGATGATGATCGGAGCTGTTGCTGAATTGATGATGAGCTCGGACCTCTTCTGAAAAATAATATCTCTGTTTCTACGCAGAGCTTAATATTTTCTCCCCTAATCTATAATAAAAATCGGGGAACTTCTCCTTTATTTCTTGGAGTATCGTTATGCATCTCTTCCTATTTTCAGGTTTTTGGCTTAGAACGTAGAATCTTATTGCTCTTATTGCGGATAACACACTCATTAGGGGAACTTTCTCAAAGAATCTATGAAGTCTCTCTAGGAGCTGAGCTATCTCTGTTAATATTTCCTCTTTATGCCTGATGTCTCTTATGAAGATAGCTAGGTTTCCTAGGCATGTAAGAAGATCCATTATTATCATAGCATATGTATACTCGTCGCATCCCCATAGGTTTTCGATGAATTCACTTGAGAGATCCTTTATTATTGTTGGGAGATTCTTCACAAGTATATATGAATATCTGGTTATTGTTGTGTAGGATGCCAGAAGACCAGATATTGTTCGAAAGTATGAAGCGAGGGGTATTCTGTGTTTTTGCACCATGCTTCTTAGCCACCTAATTTTCCGTAGAATTATTCCACAGTACCTCTTAAGAATATCACCAGCTTTGTCCTTTCCCCAAATATCGAGGGCTATCCCCAATATTAATCCTAATGTTAGGTAATAGTTATCAGCTTTAAGATAACTCGGAACACGCTTATCTTTCCCTTCGAAAGTACTATAATACTTATCCATCTGCTCTAGAATATCTCTTAGTAGCTGTTCCGCATCCTCGATCGTGAGCTCCTTTAGCGATAGACCTAATACATATACCATTTGAATCAGAAGTAGGTAATAGTAGGTGAGCTCAACTTCCTTATCTATAACTTTGTTCAGCTTCTGGCGGAGTTCTGATAACCTTAAATTCCACTCATCAAAGCCTAGCCATTGTCCACTAAACATATTGTTCATAAGTTCATACCGCATCAATTCTAGTTCTATCCATTCTGATTCGGTCTTCAAGACACTTCGGATTGCTCCAAAGAATTCTTGCATAGGAACTGATGATAGTACAATAGCATATATCTCCTTGACTGGGTGCTCCCTTTCTAAAGCTCTTAATATATGCTCTTTTCTTATGGCTACTAACTTAATCTTGTTTCTTAAGGCATCTAAATCAAAAAACTCTTTGAGCTCAAATAGCAGATACACTCTCAAAAACTCATCTTCTATGCTCAGAATTGTTCCATATACAAACTCGAGGGGAGGGGCTTGGATTGCAAGATCAAATGAGTTTACCTTGAGTGCTGCTTTTACATAGAGAACTTTTGGTATATCTCCCTCATAAAACCCCCTCGGAGCAAGTCTCAGGATATCTTCGAAATCGCCATCTAGGAACTTCTGAAGAAGTAGGTCGAAGTCTACTTTACCGACAACCGCAGGCTTCGTTCTCAAAGTCTTCTTCTCAACAAATCCCATCTTAGGTATTAGATTATCTAATTCGACCTCAACGATGTTTGGAGATTCCAGCTCTAATGTTTCTATTCTCTCCGCTATTCTCCTAACAGCTATTATTGATGGGGGGTACTCAACAACATGTTTTTCAATTAGACTTAAAACTTCATCCTTAGTGCTGCTTCTGAACCGTATGGAGTCAGGGTCTATACCTAAAGCCTCTAGATCCCCAAGAACCTTCTCGGTGAGACTAAAAAGTCTGTCGTCTTCGACATCCGATATTACTACAAGTATGTAACTCCTCGAAAACCTAAAGTACAAATGATATCTCTCCAACTCTATATGTCGTATATGTGTCTTCATTATGGTCTGAAGTACCTGGTTGACTGCCGTCATTATTCCAGAGAATAATACTTCCTGTTCTTTTAGTATCCCAGCGTAGTCCTTAGAGATAAGAGTTGTCCCCCCTGAATCTAGCAGGAGAAAACCAATAATCATATCCAATCACATAATAATGCAGAATACACATAATTTTATATCTACATTAAAAAGATAAAGTTTGAAAATTGAAATTAAACATTCTTAGATTTCACCTATCATCTTACCTCCGCTTTTTCGTTGCTACAATTATATATAGACACACCAAGATTATCCCTATAAGTGCACTAGGTGCCACATGTAATGGGAAGGACAATAGAATGCCCAGTATACCGGAGGTTATCGAGATTATAAAGGCTTTTAAAATAACATCTGTTACGTGTTTACCACTAATATTTGCTATTGCTGGCGGTATTACCAATACAGTATATATGAGTATCGCTCCTACTCCTCTTAGAAGGACAACTGTGCTACTTGCTATTAATATCAGGAGGAGCATGTCGTAAAGTCTAACATTAACACCTAAAGCTCTTGCCCCCTCAGCATCAAACGCTATATGTATAAACTCTCGCATAAATAGTACAAAGACAAATGATACAAATATTGATATTACGGCAAGAAGAATAACATCTTCTATTGACAACAATAAGATGTCGCCTAGTATTAGTGCCCAGACAGATGTCGAGTACTCTCTCATTATTGATATGAAAAGCACTGCGAGGCTCATTGAAAGAGCGAATGATATCCCAATGACAATCTCCATTTGTTCTCGTATTTCGGCCTTACCATAAGTTCCAATGAACATAGCCATTGCTATCCCAAAGATGAGAGCTCCAAGCGTTGGATTTATGTCCTTAACGATATTGTACTGGTCAAGAATTATTGCTAGAGCAGCTCCCGCTAAGGCGGAATGCGCTATGGCTGAGACCAAAAAACTCATACCCCTAAAGACTATAACACTCCCAATCGTGGAAGCTACTATACTTATTAGTATCACCGATATTAAGGCTCTGTAAAATAATGGGTTGAGAAGTATCGCTAATATCCCGTCAAGCATGTCTATCGCCTATTAAGGCTAAACACTTATCTCTATAGATTATTACCTCCACTTCAGCTCCGTAGGCTTCTTTTAGGTTCTCTGGTGTGAGAACCTCACTTTGTTTTCCCCAAGCTATCATTCTTCTGTTTATCAGAATAACCTTGTCAATGTAATCTGCGATTTCATTTATGTCATGTACGACAAGGAGGACACTAATCCCTTCCTCCCTCTTAAGCATATCTAGAAAACGCATTATCTCCCTCTGAGACTTTATATCAATTGCTGAGAATGGCTCGTCAAGTAATAATATTCGTGGTCGCGAAATTAAGGCTCTTGCCAGCAAAGTTTTCTGTTGCTGCCCACCAGACAGCTCACTAAACTTTTTCGACCACAGATCTTTGGGCAGACCCACACTTTTGAGAACTTCCTTAGCTCTCAGCATATCCTTTTTTGTAGGAAGTGAAAGAGGTCCTCTTCGAAGTAGTATCCCCGAAAGAACAACATCTTTAACCCTTATTGGTATGTTTAACGATATATTCTCCCTTTGTGGAACATAACCAACAAGCTTTCTGATAATACTGAGATCCCTCTCTGGCGAATAACCAAGGATCTCTACGGACCCAGAAAATATCTTAGCTAGTCCTAGCATCGCTCTTAGAAGTGTTGATTTACCTGCTCCGTTTGGACCCATAATCGCAACGATCTCCCCACGCTCAACATGGAACGTTATATCCATAATTACGGGGGTACCATCATATCCTGCAGCGAGATTTATGACTTTTATTAGTTTGTTACTCATAGAGCACCTCCTCGGCTGATCGTCTCATACGAAAAATTATGAAGGCCTCCACAATAGCAATCATCGCAACAAATAGTAGAGCTATGCCGAGATATGCACAGAGTTCCTTAACGTCAGACGTCACTCTACTTTGCGCGTCTAGAGACCCTATTACTCCTAGATTGTATGCTAGTAGACTTACATAGTCTTTAAGACCACTTAACGCGAAGACACGAACATATGCTATGGGCACACTTGTTCTAGACTGAATATCCCTCAGAATCTGCCCTGGCTTTGAATTCCTCATACTCTCTGGACAGAGAGCTAATACTATCTCGCCACTCTTTATTTTCTCTTCGATATTCATGATCTCTTGCGAGCTTGCGTAGCTACCAGGAGCCTTAAGTATCATGGCTTTAGGAATCATACCGAAAGATAGGGCTATATACGCGGTTGCGGGAACCGCCAACAAAACACCTTTCTGTCGAAGTCCTTTTTCCTCAGCTAGATTTAGCATTTCTGATTTTAGTGCCTCAACCTCCCGGATGAATTCGTTGAGATTTACTTCAAATACATCGACATAGGAAGGCATGAGCATAACTAACGCATTTTTTATGGCTTTTGCGATTGCAATAGCATTGTCGGGATATAACCAATAACCATGATAATTCTCCTCTATACCTGGTGCTGGTAGTATTGTGATGCCATAATAATCATAATCATCAAAATCCAAAAATATCTTACTCTGATTCATTTCTTGAATCGCTTCCTTAAGATCCGCCTCCAGACTCAAAAATCTGCTGTTAGCAAGAACTATTATATCAGCCTTACCAGCTTTCTCAACATCGTCAGGAGATAAAGAGTAGCTATGCGGATCCATGCCCTCTGGAACTATGTAATCTGTGACAACATAATCGCCACCAATTCGCTGGGCAATACCTGCGAAAGCCTCTAAACTACATACAATAAAAATTTTTTGCTCATCTCCAGCCATTTGGTTACCTAAGGAGCTTCTGGGAAACACTACCAGAAGAAACAAAATGAAGACAACCATACGTCTACTATTCATTCTTCATTCACCATTTGGATCCTAGGAATTTCTTTGTTGCATGGACAGCGCCTTGGAAAATCGAAGAATTTAAATGCCTCATTCGCACTACGCAAGTCTATGAGGTAATCAATATATGTTGCTAACTCACATGCACAGCTTGGACTCATACCAAACACCTTAAAGAAAACATACTCAACAACTCTATGCGTAAATACCAGCTTCTCAGCGATCTTAGCTCCACACGGAGTCAGTATGTAACCACGCCTCTCAATCCTCCGCAATAATTTTTTATTAACAAGCCTATTGAGAATCTCAAATGTTGATGCCGATGAGACTCCTAAAAACTTCGCAACTTCTTTTACACCAATTATAGGTTTATTCTTCAACTCCCCATAAATGTATCTAAGAACCATAGCCTCTCTCCTGGTGAGCAATTTTTCTGCCATTAGGAACACCCAAATATTATTAGGATAACCCTAATTGATCTATATTTAAGAATTTCATAGAAGAATTCCTGTATGTTCGTAGAAATAGCGATATTGGAGACATTAAGAACCTAAAAGCGGATATCAAAGTCGGTCATTAGAAGAGCATGTTCACGTAGAACAATAAAAAAAGAATAAAATCTTTATTCTTCCTCCTCCTTTTTCTCAACAAGTTTTTCCAGTAGTTCAACCTGCTTCTGTAGATACTGAGCTGGTTCTCTCTCCTGCATCTGCGCTATTAATAAGTCATAAATCCGCTGAGGATCGGGTACGCCATACAGAATGAACCAGGATCGACCTCTAGGCATAACAACTCCTCTTTCTCCCCCAACAGCTATACCAGCTCCGACTCCCACGCCCTCCTTTCCTGCACCGACACCTACGCCTGCTTCCGCCTTGGCAACATCAATACCTGTTCCAAGACCGCTTGCTGTTGCTGGAACTATTGTTCCATAGTTAAATATTTTTCCTAGGAATCCCTGTTTGAGTACTAAATCTTCTATTTTTGAGTATAGTATGTCTCTTTTGTATGTCCCGAACAAGCCCAAGTATGTGCCCATGATTATTCTTTTGTCTGTTATTATATATTTGTGGGCTCGTCTGTAGAGTTCCGTAAAGATAACACCGAGAACACCAAGACCTATTGTTATTAGCCATATATGGCCAAGCGCTATCTTATGTGTTGTCAGTGCATATGTTCCTATCACGGCGATTAGCGTGTACAAAATAACCCACTTGGATGAGATCTGTAGTAGAGCAAATATCACCGCTGGGATTATGAGTATGAGCCACCACAAAGCTACTAGGAGAATGCTTGCTATGAGACTGCTTCCCACAATGTTCATTAGGCTTTGGAGAAGATCGTCATATTTGCTGTACATATATCCGCCGATAACTATGTAGTAAAGAAAGAAAGCATAGTACGGCCAAAAGCTTATTGGGTGCGGCGACACAACCTCTAGAACTTTTTCACCCTTAAGAAGCTTCCTCATTATGATTACCTCAATAAGATTGTTAAGAGGACTAAAAAATAAAATTAACTTAACTTTTTCTTTAAAAGGTTTCCATGAGTCAACGCGCTCTAAATGCTTCCATCGGAGGAATTCTAAGAACTCTCCGATGAATTATTGTTAGGCCGACCAATATTGATATGAAGATTATTCCGAATGCCACTAGATATATCCAACCAGAAAATGGTATTCTGTTATACATGAAGAATACTGTGCTGAAGAGGGCACCCAAGAAGTATCCTAGTAGGATCGTTAATATAAATTCCCCTAGGGCCAACGAGAATATATGCTTTGAGCCCCAACCTATGGCTCTTAGAGTCGCAATATCCGTCTTCCTAAAGCTTACAAGAATAAATGCATATATCATTGTTATTAGAAGCATTATTAGGGTTGACACAACTATTATCGTTATTGACTGCTCATATTCCTGCCCAGAGATTTCTGGTGTTATTGTATCCATCAGATCGCTATATCCGCTATCCACTATTATGTTCTTTATCCTATCTCTATTCCTATCTATCATGTCCCCCGCTGTGAGTATATTTAGAAGCCCAATCTCACCACCTGCGGTGATAATCACTCTCAAAACATACGTATTTGCCCTACTTATAAGCTCACCTCCAAGCCTCTCAATAAAGTTCTGCGTTGTGAATAAAATTGATGATGCGTTGATCTCATAGCCGAAAGCGTCGCTCAGTGATTCAGCAAAGAAGTTAAAATCATCGATTGAAACGCCGACAATTGTTAAGGGTGCTACAACGCTTCCAAACTCAAAAGTAATTTTGCTTCCAACATTCGCCGAGACATAAACGTTTCTGCCGCCAATCTGGAAGTAGAGAGAGAAAGCTTTTCCAACCACTGCTTCGTCCTGAGAACTCATATCTAAAGAGCGGCCCTCAATTATTTTTGTTGGTTTGATCTCCTGCACAATCCAAGGCATCTCCGAGCTGTAGAGTTTATATCTGTGGGGTTTAATCCAGACAATGCCTATCCTCGTTGATCCAAGATCTATTACAGATCCACATACCAGGTAGATACCACGCGCATATTCCGCTACTTCGCTAAGTATGTTCTTAGCAAAATCACTTTCATCAAACTCTTCTTCTGTCATAATATTGCCGCCCCTAAACGATATCGAGACACCTCTCAGATTAAGTAGGTTATCAGTATCAAGCTTATGGATTTCGTTTATATTTGTTATGGTTAGCCATACTAGCAGCGTGAAGAGAATCGTGAAAACCCAAGTTTTCTTAGACCTCTTGGCGAGAACAAATCCTTTGCCTATAGCTCTCATCGACAAATTTTTCACCCACTAAGATATTATTCAATAGAAACCATATTTTAAGCACGTTAACTTTCAGATAACCATGCTATTCTGAGACTACCTTAATGTAATATCTTCATACTAATAAGCATTGAAACATATCGGATTTATCTTGTTCAATTTTGGTGATTTATCTATGCGCATAGTTGTTGCTTTGGGCGGAAACGCTCTTCTTAGAAAGGGCCAAAAAGGAACTTATGAGGAACAGTTTAACAATGCTCTACGAACAGCCAAGTTTCTGGCTGACATCGTTGAGAGAGGATATGACTTAATAATTACACATGGGAATGGGCCCCAAGCAGGAGCAATTGCCGTACAGAACGATGCCGCTAGGGATCTCATACCTCCTATGCCATTAGATGTAATAAATGCGGAAACCCAGGCACTCATAGGATACATGCTTCAGCAATCCCTCAGAAATGAATTTATTAGGAGAGGAATACATCGCGAGGTCATAGCACTTGTGACCCAAGTTGTTGTGAGGAAGGATGATCCCGCGTTTCAGAATCCAACCAAATTTATAGGACCGTACTATACAGAGGAGGAAGCTAAGAGACTTATGCGCGAAAAAGGATGGGTTATGAAGAGGGATCCAAGGGGAGGGTGGCGCCGCGTCGTACCCTCGCCTGAACCAATCGACATCGTGGAGAAGGAAACCATTGTTAGGTTGTTGGGTCAGGGAGTTATTCCGATAACTGTTGGAGGTGGAGGGATCCCAGTTATTTATGAGAATGGTCAATATAGAGGCGTTGAGGCTGTTATAGATAAGGACTTAGCGTCTTCGTTATTAGCTAGGCTTATAAAGGCAGATATGCTTGTAATACTCACCGATGTCGACTACGTATACCTAAATTTTGAGGATAAAACCAGAAGACAGCCTCTCAAAGAAGTAAAACTTGATGAGATAAAACGATATTATGAGGAAGGTCATTTTCCACTGGGCAGCATGGGGCCCAAAGTTTTGGGAGCTATAAAGTTTCTTGAGGCTGGTGGTAAAATAGCTGTAATCGGACATTTAGAGAGGGCCTTAGATGTCATTGAGGGAAAAGCAGGAACAAAAATAATTCGTTAAAGCTGTGAGGTACTAAGCAACCATTTTTAGATAATCTTATGCAAGTTATGGACACCTTTATATGACCTCTATTTTTGATTGTTTGGCTATATCATATCTAATTAGAGAGTTCTCAAGACCCAGAAGAATTCTCCTTGTTTCTCTACCCATAAGGCCAAGTACTACTAACAGAAATCCCAATATGCCTCCTAGCGCGGGTAAGTAGAAGTATAAGATTAGTAGAAAGAATAGATACATCACGATTTGCGGGTCGCCGAGTATTTCAAGTAGGTCATAGTACATCGGAACTAGAGAGGCTATCGAGCCTGCACCAATGACGAATATTAGGATCCAATTGAGAATTTTGCTTGGGTACCTTAGTATTAGTTTTCTAGAGTCTAACTCCCTTATCCTTGAGACCTCAATAATTATATAGAATGGAACCACGATCAGTATTACGTACCAGAAGTATTGAGTTACTAGTTCTCCTATCAAATAATAATATCGGACTGCGTCGAACCCACTAATATTGGTTATTGTCAGCAAGATCTTTGTCAGAATCACTATTGGGCCGAACAGTATGTAGGCACTTTTAAACGGAAAAGTTATAGATAACTTCGGGGTTCTATCTAACACGACGATCTGTGATCTAAAAACTTTCGATTCAAACCAAAGTTCACCTAGGAGAAGATATCTATGGAACAAAAACATTATTGGTATTCCTAAGAAGCCAACCAAAATCCCGGCAAAGAAAAATTCTATGGACCGCCAAATAATGTATATTGTTAGCCACGTGGTGATATCTATATGCTCTATAAGCCCCCTGACACGCCCATCAAAACTGTAGAGGAGACCATAAAGAATACCGCATACCACAAAGACTACGAAACATAAGATATATTTCTTGGTCTCCTTTCTCACGAATCACACCTCCACTCTGACTCCCTCATCGGGCTTAACATACCATGCTCTTCTCGCACCCTCAGCTAAGACCTCATCTATAATCTTGCTGATTTTATCTTTAATATCAGTAAACACAATTATCGTTCCTCCGAGTCCAGCACCACTAATCTTGGCACAACAAGCTCCCGCTTCGAATGCTGCCTCTATTATTTTCTCTATTTCTGGGAGACTTACATCATAGAGATCTCTCAACAGTTCATGTTGCTTATTTATTATTCCGCATAGAACCTCCTTCGGTCTCTCAGTACGTATTCCTAGTTGCCTAAGTCTATACAAATCGTTTGCTCTAAGTGCTTCTCCTCTCAGAATCCTTACAGCTATTTTTGTTAAATCGTTCATCCTTATTGTGAAAAGAATTCTCTTCGCCGGGATTTCCTCTACGCTACTGAGAAATGGTAATATTTCCTCCTCCCTTATCCTATCCCACGCAGTACTATCAAAACTATCGCCTAATTTTTCCCTAAGCTCCTCTGGCAGGTCTGAATCCAATAGTTGTTGAATACCCCTATTAAGTTCTTCTTGTCTTATAGGATGAATCTTTGCTGTTCTATGTTCTATCCCAGAATCAACAACAATCATACAAAATGGAGGAGGGCTAAGCTTCTCAACAGTCGGCATCCAAGTAGGCTTCAGATACATAACACCTCCATACGCCGCTGCATATTGGTCTAGTCTACCACATGGTATCTTCATAATCCTATTCTCCGCCCTAAATGCTATTTCCGCTAGCACCATCGTTGGGATATGAATTTCCAGAAGTTCTGCTATCAGTTTTAGAAAGGCTACTTCTAGAGAACCACTACTACCCATCCCCCCACCTATGGGTATGTCAGAACTTATTATTATTCTGTAGCCTTCATTAACTGCTACTTTTGTCATCATGATCAGTGAGTATATGCATGCTTTTATATAATCATCAAAATCCTTTCCCTGCGGGACAAAATCTGTCACATCAAAAACTTTTTTAGGTCTGCTCTCAAGGTCTAATGATTCAATAACAAAGTGTCTTCCCGTTTCCTCAACAGCAGCCATATACATTCTCCTATTGACCGCTATCGCGACTACTGGCAATCCTTTGTAGTCCTGATGTGTATTCAAAAAATCCACTCTTCCAGGTGCAGAAACTACCTTTATTGGGTTTAAATCCTCACTCGTTAGAAACTCTGTGAGCCTCTCTTTCGCATTCATCTTAGCTCATAAAAATGTAGGAAAAGATCTTAAAAAGCTAGGATTTGCCTCTAAGCGGGAATTCCCTTTCTATTATCAAGAATCTATCTCTAGCATCAATAACGTATGCTATGTCTCCTCTCTTGAATGTGCTTCGAACCGAGAATGCTTTCCAGAGCTCTCCTCTGTACCTCACCCATCCACTTCTCATGGGCGAAATCTCATCGAGAACTTCGCAGACTCCTCCTATTAGCGGTAATGGATGCTCATGTGCAGGAGTAATGGGTTCTGGCGTTACCTTACCAGAATATCTCATGAGTAAATAAAGCATAAGAAGAATAATTGCTGATAGGAACACCATGAATAATATGGAGATTGCAATGCCTTTGCTTATAATCACAAATATTATGAGAAGTAGCGCCCAGAAAACTATGAAAAAGAAGAGACCTACAATATCCATATCCCGTCCCACCTCTCTTCCTTAAGTGATAATATCATCCTAAAAGCCATTTCCACATAATTGAATCTTTGAGTCTATTAGCCCCTATTCTCCTTCTTAGCTGCCGCTTTTCCCACCGCAAGAACCGTAGCAAGTGTCTGCTCAAGATGACCGAATGTCGTAGGGAACAACACAACAACATTCTTCTCCTTGGCAATCTCAACCAACGTGGTTAGCTCTCTAAGCCTAAGAGCAACAGGATTCTTCACATAGTATTCCGCAGCCTCAGCCATTATATGTGCTGCTTGTCTCTCGCCTTCAGCGCTAATAATCTTTGCACGCCGCTCTCTTTCTGCCTCAGCTTGCATCGCCATAGCTCTGACCATATTTTCGGGTAGATATATTTGTTGTAGGGCAACTGAAATTATTTTTATTCCCCATTCACCGACGACTCTATCGACTTCTTCCTGTATTATTTTTGCCATTTCCTCTCTTTTCTGAAGGATTTCATCGAGGTCATGGACTCCTAATACTTCCCTTAGGTTTGCTTGGCCATATTGGTATAGGACTTGCCTAATATTTTGTACTGTTATGAATGCTTTGCCGGGATCAAAGACTCTATAGATTATGACAGCGTCAACTTTTATATTCACGTTGTCTTTTGTTAGGACTTCTTGTTGTGGGATGTCTACTGTTTGTACACGTAGATCGAATCTATATGACCTGTCAAGTATTGGGTCCATCACAATCATTCCTGGGCCTAACATTCCTTTGTATCGTCCTAGTCTGAGGACTGCTGCTCTTTCGTACTCTGGTATTATCCTTATTCCTGCTAAGAATAGTGGTAATCCTAAGAAAAGTAGTAGCCACAGGTATATGTATAAGAAAACAATTATCATTTCATATGCGGTTACTATCACTTCAACTGCTGCTTCAAGAGCTACTATTAGGATGGCAAATATTGCTGGGACAAAAAAAGGTGTTATTGGGGTTAGAAAGCGGGATTCAGACTTATCCATGGTTATCCCCCTAACCTGGTTATACTATTAGGTCAAATTTTATTTGCATATTTTTAAAGACATATAGAAATATGTAGAGGAGACACTTTTCTGTGCTTTTGCAGGTTGAGTCTAATCAATGTTGATGCCTAGGATCCGAAGTTTTGCTAGGTTGTTTGTGGCTATGCAGATATTTTCTCCTCGAGCTTTCGCCACTTTGAGCATTCGAAGTATTCGAAGCGCCGCTGATAAAGCTCTTCTGTCTGGAGAATTTTTTATTTCTCTTTTTGTTATGCATCCTTTATTTATTAGTTTAAGTATTAGATCTTTCTTCACTGCTCTTTTCCTCGTTTTTTTGCCTAGGGTGACAAGTTGGATTTCATCGTCAAGGCTCACAATAAAGATTTTGTCTTTTATGCTTATTATTCTGT
>Ga0164311_10000544_pt1 | contig 16818 bp, 20 predicted proteins | sample GuaBasSedimGuay2_FD_121796 | JGI IMG/M metagenome (GOLD analysis project Ga0164311, IMG submission 121796) | Subseafloor sediment microbial communities from Guaymas Basin, Gulf of California, Mexico - Guay2, Core 4569-9, 9-12 cm | ecosystem: Environmental > Aquatic > Marine > Hydrothermal vents... | reverse complement strand
TTTAGCTATAAGCAGAGGAATAGTTATGGCTGTTTTATGGCTTATACCTATCTACCCGCTCTATGATATTTCAGTAGTAACAACGGTTTCCAGCTTTGAACCTAAACACCTAAAAGCATCTGCCATTGGCTCACTTTATACTGTTATGAGCATATCAGGTTCATTAATTCCCATCGTTGGACCCCTAACTGATATTTGGGGAGTGCAATATTCAGTACTTTTAGCTTCGGCGCTTCAGATTGCTGCCTTATTAGCGCTTGTTTTGAAATTTAATTTAAAAGGTATTTTAAAGACCTAGGGTTTCATGTATTTGTTTCAAAGCTTCTAACGATATTTCAACAAGTTTTCTAAGTTCTACCCCTAGCTTCTCACATGCCATAGTTATTTTGTCTCTACGAATATTTCTCGCAAAATCTTTTTGCTTAAACTTTTTAAGAACACTCTTAACCTTAACTTCTTCGAGCTTTTTATGTGGCATAACAAGAGCAGTAGCGATTATGAGACCAGATATTTGATCTGAAGCTATTAAAGCATAAGCCATTTTACTTCCAGGTTTAACACCGGACAATTCATTATGAGACATTATTGCTTCTAAGGCTTCCTGAGGTAACTTGTTTTTAAGGAAATCTGCTGTTATTTTAGTGTGTAACAGCATATTGTTCTTAGTTTTATCATAGTCTAAGTCGTGAAGTAACCCTACAAGCCCCCATAAATTTTCGTCTTCATTAAAATATTTAGCTAAACCTTTCATTATTGCTTCAACAGCATAAACATGTTTTCTTATTTTATCGTTTCTAATCCATTCTTCTACAAGTTTTAAAGCTTCACTCCTAGATATCATAAAACCACCTTCTAACATTATTAAGAGCCTTATCCCATAATCTTTGCTTTAGAAACATATTTTACTTTCCAACAATATCTTACCTAAATTGCATACTAACAGAACTGTTTTGCATTAATTTAAAATAACATGTTCTAAATATATCGTTACAGGAGATTTATATGTCTGAAAGATTTATGAGTGTTAAAGAAATTCTCCATGAGATAGATAAGCTACTTGATGAAGAAGCGATGGTAATCACTAAAGCTCTTTCGAAAGTAGATGATCCCTTATATAGAGCAACACTTTCAGATATTTTATCCCATATAATAGCTAATAAGAACCAAGTTAGTGGATTAAGGAGCATCTACATTTTCGGAGCACCTAAGCCTTCAGCTAAAGACAAAGAAGTTTATTCTAAAGCTTTAAGGGACTCTGTTAGACTATTCGCCCAAGCTACACGACTTCTACAGAGACTCTCCGATATGGCAGTAGATCCTAGAATAAGAGGCTACATAGACACTATGCTTAGCTTATGGAAATACTCACTTAAAGTCGGTAAGAAGGTTTTAAAACGTTAACCTTTAATTCTAAGTTAAAAACTACTTTTTTCTACTTCCGAAAACTATTTTCTGCAAAGTGTGTTTTACATATGTTTAGGTGAGCCTATTTCATGCAATCTAAAATTCCATCGGCATTAACCATTGCTGGAAGCGATTCAGGTGGAGGCGCTGGAATAGAAGCTGACTTAAAAACATTTGCTGCTTTAGGAGTCCACGGTATGGCTGCTATTACTTCAATAACTGCTCAGAATACTTATGAGGTAAGAGCTATTTACGACTTACCGCCTAAAATGGTTGCCGCTCAAATAGAAGCTGTTGCCGATGATATAGGTGTTGATGCTGCGAAAACAGGAATGCTAAGTAACTCTGAAATAATTAAGGCTGTAGCTTCTACTGTTAAAAAATATGGTTTTCCACTTGTCGTTGACCCTGTTATGATAGCTAAAAGCGGTGCTTCACTTTTAAGACCTGAAGCTGTAGAAACCCTTGTAAAATACATTATACCTTTAGCTACCGTTGTAACCCCTAACCGTATGGAAGCAGAAAAGCTTTCAGGAATTAAAATAAAAACTATCGAGGATGCTAAGAGAGCCGCAAAGCATATTGCTGAGGAATTAGGGGCTAAAGCTGTTATCGTTAAAGGAGGTCACATTTTAGACATTGAAAGCATAGATGTACTTTACTATAATGGTGTATTTAAAGAATTTAGGGCGCAAAGGATAGAGAATGGATGCACGCACGGTACTGGATGCAGTTTCTCAGCAGCGATTGCTGCTGAAATAGCTAAAGGCAAGCCCATTGAGGAAGCTGTTAGAGTAGCTAAGGAATTCATAACCTTAGCTATAAAGTATGGTCTCAAAATAGGGAAAGGACATTGTCCCGTAAATCCTACGGCATGGGTTGAAATACCTGCTGAGAAATATCGTATTTTAGAAAACATTAATAATGCGTTAGAAATACTTGTGAAACACGGTGAATTTGTCTCTAAACTTATACCTGAAACTCAGACAAACTTAGTAATGGCTTTACCTAAAAAATATTCTAAAACAATAAACGATGTAGCAGGAATACCTGGAAGAATAGTTAGATACCTTAACACAATTAAGCCTTCTGGAAGCCCTGTTTTCGGAGCTTCAAAACACATGGCCAAAGCTGTTCTTAAGGCTATGGAATTTAACGAAAACATTAGAGCAGTTGCTAACATAAAATACAGTAAAGAGATAATAGATGCTGCTAAAAAACTTGGATATAAAATATCCTACTATGATAGAAGAGAAGAACCCCCGGAAATCAAAGTGGCAGAAGGGAAAACTATACCGTGGGGCATTGAACAAGCGATAAAGAAGCTTAAAGGTGAGGTCCCAGATATAGTTTATCACCTTGGCGATTGGGGTAAGGAACCTATGATAAACATCTTTGGTAAAGATGCTGTGGATGTTGCTTATAAAATAGTTAGAATAGCGGAAGAGCTTAGCAAATAAAAGTTTAAAAGCGGAAAAAATAATTACTAGATACTAGCTAACATAAGGAGGCAGGGCAGTTAGCATGACAACGATGGAAATTCCTCCGGAATGGCAGAAGTTCAAGTATAGGGGCAAATCTCTAGATGAATTGCTAAATATGCCATTTGATGAGCTAATAAATCTCTTACCAGCTAGAGCTAGAAGAAGCCTTATGAGAGGTATTAAACCAAGGCAAAGAATACTGTTAGAGAAAATTAGGAAGTACAAAAAACTAGGCATTAAGAAACCAATTAAAACACATGTCAGAGACATGATAATACTGCCTGAAATGGTCGGAATAACGATAGCTATTTACAATGGTAAAGAATTCATACCTGTACAGGTAACACCTTGGATGATAGGCCATTACCTTGGAGAATTCTCTCCAACAACAAGAATTGTCAAACACGGTGAACCCGGTCTTAGAGCAACCAGAAGTAGCATGTATGTGCCTCTAAAGTAAAAACTCACTTTTAAACATATAATCCTTCCGATTTAGCCTTTTTAATTATAGATAATACTTCTTCATCCGTTAGATCATACCATTTAATATATGCTTCAGCTACAGCAAAACCCCAGAAATCGCTTCTAATATTTGGAACATAAATCATATCTGCATAAGGATAAAGGAGTTTTATACTGCTAAGAGAAGCTGTAGGAGCACCTACATATACTTTTGAAGTACCTATGTTTTTAAGAAACTTAACTGCAACAAGCATTGTATATCCTGAAGCAATACCATCATCGATAACGATGACCTTCATGTTTTTAAATATATCATAGCCTTTACTTCTTCTAAAAAGCTCCTCTCTACGCCTAACTTCAGTTAAAGTTGTTTTAACATGTTCTTCAACTTCCTTAACACTAAACCCTAAATGTTCTTTTAAGGGCTCATTAATTACCACAGTTCCATCCGGAGCGACTGCACCATAACCCGCTTCAGTATTCCATGGAATAAGCACCTTTCTCACGGTGACAATGTCCATTTTTATAGATAGCTTCTTAGATACAGTATATGCTACCGGAAGCCCTCCCCTTGGAATAGCTAATATATAGTCTATACCTCTATGAACATTATTTTCAATTAAAAGTTTAGCTAAAGTTAAACCTCCATCTTCTCTATCCTTAAAAACGTATTTTAATTCAAGTAAATGATCATAGAAAACTACTTTACTTCTAAGTTTCTCCAAGTATTTTCTAACCGCATAAAGGAATTCAGAGTAGCTCACTAGTTCAACCTAGTAAAAGTTTTGGATATACTGAAATATTAAAACATATAGGTGAATTTGCAATACTTTCTTAAGATTAATCTTAAGAAAGTGAAATGAATATATTTTACATTTATCGATTTTAGCTAAATAATGTTTATTAATGTTACAACATAAGTTAGAACATGGTTTAACGTCCTTTAAAACATTTGCTCATAGGGAATAGGGAAATGCAACGCTCATTACCTTTTAACATCCCTTTAGTTTACATTAAACCTAGAGAGAAAATAGCTGAAGTTTATGTTGAATGTTCTTCAGGATGCTTAAGCAAAGTATTTGAAGTACTAAGTAAATACAGGTTAAAATTAGGTACTATATTAGAATTAACTGATGGAAAAAACGGTATAACATTATTTATAACAGATTTTCAAGATAAAAGAAAAGTTGAAGAAGAAATTCTTAAATTAGACTGTGTATCATCTGCCAGGGTTTTTTCAGATATTCTTATGGAAAAAGGGTTAGGTGTAGATATATTCCACTATCCAATAATGATCGCAGATTCCCACGCTCTAATATTTAATGCAAGGTATCTAATAGAAACTTATATAGATTTAAGGGAAAGACTCGGCGATGCAGCAAACGTAATCTTTTACCATTTAGGCTTCCAATATGGGTACCATGCAACTAAAGAACTTTCAGAACGACTTGGAATAAAGCCTGGAATGCTGTATAGTGTTAGGGAATTAGGTGAGATATTTTGTAGAATAGCCAGAGTTTACGGCTGGGGCTTCTTTGAAATAGACTATGTAGAAGAAACCCGGGGAGGAATTAAAGTTTTTAATTCATGGACTGCTAGAGTATATAGAGAATTAAAAGGTTTGGCTAAAGGGCCCGTATGCCATATGGTTAGAGGCATTATAGCTGGTGTAGCTACAGCTATTACAGGCAAACAATGCAAAGCCTCGGAAATTCTATGTACTGCTAAAGGTGATCCGTTCTGCTACTTTGAAGTTTTCGAAGAATAATTGCTTAGTTTCTCAATTCTATTTTTAATTGAGGGATAAACACCTATCTTTCTAAGAACGTATATTGTAAGGTGTATTATGTTTCTTGGGATACCACTTTTCTTTTCTCTAGTTCTTTCCTCTATGTATCTATAAACATCTATTACTTTATCTCTTCCTAGAAGTTTTACAGCATACTTGTCGGCTTCAAATTCTTCACGCCTGTAAATGAAGAAAACAGCTGAAATTACTACTGGAAAAAGCGCTAAACTTAGTAGATCATTAAAGTAACCTACAATAAAAACCAGTGCCAAGGCTATTATAGCCGTTACAAACACCCTAAACTGGGATCTTCTCCTTAAATGTCCTATTTCATGAGCTAAAAAAACCTTTGCGACATCAATTTTTCCCGCTAAAAATCTACCATCGATAATTATTAGAGGCTTAAATGGAGGTGTGTGAAGCGCTGCCATAACCAGCATTGAGCTTTCTACTTCTTTCCACATTTTCAGGTTTATGTTGTCTCCATAAGCTTTCTTTACAAACTCTATGAGGTCTTTAGGTATTATATTATGGTCTATACTTATACTTTTAGAGGATATGACTAAGTATTGGAGAGTATAGGTTAAATATAACGTTATTACTGCTAAGAGGATTTCAATAATTAAAATATTCAATTTGTTCAGCTCTTCCTATATAGTTCCAGAAGGTATCTGTAAACAGTACCCCAAATGTAGTTATCAGTTCTCATTTTGTTTTCGAAATTGTTTATTAGTATGAAGTCTTTGAAAGCGTTTTCTGTTTCTTCATCCCATACGCCTGTTATTTCACCTTTATAATAACCTAGTTTCTTTAATGCTTTTTGAACAGTTTCAGCTACTTTATTTTTATCCACTATGTCATCAGGTTTCTCTCTTGTAAGAAGCGTTAATTCCCATATTCTAAATAGTCTTTTAAGTTCTTGAACAGGTTCTGGATGATCATCAACTCTTAAATCAACATATCTGTCAGTATATCCTCCATATCCTCCTTTTTCACGGACAATAATTATTGCTGCTGATTGTTTACCTCTACGATCTCCTCCAGCTTTGTCACCGGCTTCTAAAGCCGCTAATAATTTATCTACTAGTTCTCCTTTAGTTTGCTCAAAAGCTTTGGCCATGGCTTCTAAAACCTCTGGTCCTGTAAGTATGTTTCCCTGAACAGCATAGTTGCTTCCTACAATATGGCCAGCATAAGCATAGCATTTGGATCCTGTAAACGCAGCTGCTTCACCTTTACTGTCAACTATGCCTACCTGTCTTTCCTCTTTTTGAGGATCATTACTGATGAGCGTCTGTAAAACTTTTTTAGCACTATAACCCTTTTCTAAAAGTTCTAATCCTTTAGGACCATAAGATATATTTGCTAGCGCTTGTGTAGCTATCGCTCCAACATTCGCTTTAGCCCATGGGACAAGTGCTCCAACAGCTATAAACTTAGATGCTACAGCTACACCTAAATCTTTAGTTTCAGGGTCAAAACCCACTATTGAAAATGTACTTAGCCGTTTTCTTTTAGCACACATTGTTAACACACACGTAATGTATACTTTGTAAAAACTAATATTTTTCTATGCTTTAGAATTACCTCTTAAATCTCCTTTTCAAGTAAATGTAAAGTACAAGTAAAACAGTATATGTTAATACAAAGGCCCAGGTTTTTGTTTCTACTTCCAAATGGAAAGTGTTAATATCATATGTAATATCTATTAAAAAGAACGTCTCACCCAAATAACGGGTAATTATCACTAATATCAAAATTGTTAACAAAGCAATAGTGACAAGTATTTTAAGCGCATAGGTTGCCTTCAAACTATAACACCAAATCACTTTTAAATACTGTAAGGATATATAACTTGTCCGACGTATTACTCATAAGGGTATAGATAATGTCTATGCACAATGAAAGTCGAAGACCCAGTATTCTGAATTGGTTTTTAGCTACAGAATTTAGGCAACTACTACTTTCAGCATTAGTTATAGCATTTGCTTTTTCAATAAGATATTTGGTTTTTGGTAAATACAGGTTAGAATATGTTTCAGCCACAATATTGGCTGTAATATTAGCTTTTATTCCTCATGAGCTTTCTCATAGACATATTGCTAGGAAACTAGGTTACTATGCCAGGTATAGGGTTTGGCTTTTAGGCTTAGCATTAGCAATAGTATTTCCTCTCTTGACACTTGGTAGCCTCATATTTGCAGCTCCAGGAGCTGTTGTAATTTACCCTAAGTATCCTTTCGGCTATGTTAGTAGAAGAGACTATGGCTTAATTGCATTAGCAGGGCCCTTAGCCAACATTATTGTAGGTTATACTTCTTTAGTCCTTTTAACAATGATGAAAACTATTATTCACATGTATTCATTCTTACTTATACTCATATTGTTTGTCGTTATGGAAATTAATTTATGGTTAGCAATGTTTAATCTAATACCCTTCCCACCACTTGACGGTTCAAAGGTATTTGCATGGAATAAAGCGTTATGGCTAGTAGCATTTGCTCTTTCAGCAGTACCATTATTCCTAATGTTATACGGACTACGTTTCTTCATCTAAAAATATTAAACGTTCAATTTACGGGTAAAAATAAAAACCACTTAAGATAATTAAATGTCAAGGTTAAGGGTGATTTCATGGAGTGGAAAGTAGAGTATAGTCCCTCATATTCGATACTTAAAGTTTTCTTAAACCCTAGAGAGTCTGTAACAGCTGAAGCAGGAGCTTATGTTTTACATAGAGGAGATATTGATATTAAAACACATACTGGAGGAGGGCTCTTTAAAGCCTTAGCAAGAGCTGTTTTAGCAGGTGAAACACTATTTGTAAACACGTTTATTGCTAGAAGTAATGCTGAACTATGGTTTGCGCCCGGGGTTCCAGGGGACATATTATACGTTCCTCTTAAAGGGGAAAGCCTCATAATACAAGACACATCATACTTAGCACACCATGGTAATGTGGATCTTAGTGTTGCATGGAGAGGTTTTAGAGGATTATTAGCTGAAGGCTCCTTAGTCTGGTTTAAAGCAAGCGGCTATGGGGGCGTTTGGGTAAATAGCTATGGTGCAATGGAGAAAATAGATCTTAAGCCAGGAGAGAGAATGACTATCGACAACTTCCACTTTGTGGCAATGGATAGTAGCGTTTCATGGAAAGTAAGGAAGTTTGGCGGAATAAAAAGCTTCATATTTGGCGGTGAAGGAGTAGTTATTGAAGTTAAAGGTCCAGGAAGAGTTTTTGTACAGACAAGAACAATACCGCCGTTGGCTGGAATACTACGTAAGTTCATAAGGAAATAAGTTCTTCACCTACAGTTAACAATTTTTTTATCTTGGTAAAACATGACACTTTCCTAGGTAGATTGTTATGCCCATAATTAGTGAAATGCCACTTACACCAATAGATATAATTATTGACTCTAGGGAAGCATCTAAAAATGAAGACATAATTAAAATTTTGAAGACTAAAGGTGTTAAAATAGCTATTTCAGCCTTAACCGTAGGAGATTATTTTCTATTGGCCTCTGAAGGTAAAAAACCTATACTTGTTGAAAGAAAAACGGTAATGGATTTTCTAAATAGTATAAGAGATAAGAGAGTCTGGGATCAAGCTAAAATTCTTAAAGAAGCTGAAGAAGTTGAAGAAATAATTCCAGTGATTATTCTCGAAGGCTCTTTAAGTGCTGTAGAAAGGTTTACCAGATGGAAAATATCAGCAGTACTAAGAGTAATCGATGAATTAGTTCTTAACTGGAACTTAAAGGTAATTCCAACGCCAAATAAAAAATCTACAGCAGAATGGCTTGCAGCAAAAGCCAAAGCGTTAGGGGCACCTGAGAAAAAGAAGCCGCCAAGGCTTAGAGTTAAGAAGAAACCTATGAGTATAAACGAGCAAATACTTTATGTTGCAGAAGGCTTAGTAGGCCCTGTTTTGGCTAGAAGGCTTTTAACATATTTTAAAACTCTAAGAAACATAGCTAACGCAAGCACTGTTGAGCTTATGAGAGTTGAAGGTGTAGGTGAAAAACGTGCAAGAGAAATATATTCAATATTTAATACACCATGGAAGTCTGCAGAAAGGGGATAAAGAAGTTAATGTTAAGATAAACTGTAAGCTTAACGGAAAATACTGCGGTAAATGCTGCTACAATACGGAAATGCCACTTACTAGGGAAGATATTGAGAGAATAGTAAAACTAGGTTTTCCTGAAAAATACTTTGTAAATTACAACGGCCAAGTCCCTAAGCTAAAAAACATTGAAGGACACTGTGTTTTTCTTGATGTACGAACAGGTAAATGTAAGATCTATGAAAACAGGCCTTTAGGTTGCAGACTCTATCCTCTAGTTTATGATGCTAAAGAGGATAGAGTCACTGTTGATAAATTATGTCCTAAATTCAATGAAGTATCCGAAGAGACCATAAGGAAGTACGAAGAGTATGTTAAAGATCTTGCAAGTAGGGTTCTTAAAGGAAAACTCAACTAAGCTTATTTGACCTATAAAGTTCTTTCCTCTTAACCTCAAGAACATTAACGGGTTTACCCATAAACTCTGCTGCTGTCAATACTTTAACCTTAAATATTTTAGCATAATCTAGTACTTCAGCAATTCTATCTTTATAGTCAGGATCTCTAACTAGATGGTGGTCAAGAATCATTGTTTTTACTCCAGAGGAAACAATTTTCTTCAAATTATCTACAGCATTATCTAGGTCTTCCTGAGAGAAACGGTAGCCTAACATATATGTTAAGGGGCCATCTATGATAGCAATTTCAGGTTTTTCGCTAAGTATGAATCTAAGCTGATTCTCTAATACTGGTCCTTCGACATCAGAGGTGTATACCAAAGAATGTTCCTTATCGCTAATAGAGACTTCAACAACATAGCCTAACCTATCATTAACACCGTGAGGTACTGGTTCTGAAAACTTAATAGTAGTTCCACCTTTAACTATGAAGTTGTTATCAGCTATCTTTATTTCTTTAGCATACTGCTTAATCATCTTCAGAAATCTTGAAGCCCTAATTCTTTGAGAAATATTGATCTTCTCTTTAGGATGTTTAACATAAACCTCTTTCCCTCTGTAAAGCTCAACAGGAATTAGTCTATTAGGATCATGGTGATCATAGTGGTAATGGGTTATAATTACTATTTCTGCTTCCTTCAAATACTCACTTATTTCCTCGACTAATTCGTAAAGTTTCTCTACTTCAACTCTGTGAGGAGGTAGGCCAAAACGCCTAGGAGCTAATGCTGCAGCAGGGTCTATATGTATTAATGTGTCTTTAGTTTGAATAAATGTTGACTGAGAACGTACACCTAAACTGTCAAAGGCTATGAGCTTAATCTCCATGGTAGCTCTTGTCCTTACACTGAATTGCTAAAGTATTTAAGTACATGTTAAGTATTTATCTTTACTCAGAAAAACTTAAGTTAAAAAGTGTTGTAAAACTGTTTTAGATTATTCAAAGAGGTGCTAAAAATGGCATACAAGAAATTTTACATAACAACGCCAATATACTATCCGAACAATCCACCGCACATAGGTACAGCATACACTACAGTGGTTGCGGACGTTATTGCAAGGTATAAGCAAAGCTTAGGATATGACGTCTTCTTTTTAACGGGAACCGACGAGCATGGTATGAAAATTTTTAGAGAAGCTAAGAAGAGAGGGTTTAATGTTAAAGAATTTGTTGATAAACAAGCGGAAATATTTAAGAAAACATGGAGTAAGCTACTCATATCTTATAGTAGGTTTATAAGAACAACGGAGAAAGACCATGAAGAAACAGTTAAAGAGATTTTAAAGAAAATGTATGAAAGTGGAGACATTTACAGGGGATACTATGAGGGATTCTACTGTGTTGACTGTGAAAGATATTATACTCCTAAAGATTTAAAAAATGGACTCTGCCCCATACATTTAAGACCCGTTGAAAAACTAAGAATGGAATCTTACTTCTTCAAACTAAGTGCTTATAAAAATAAGCTTCTTAAATTCTATGAGGAAAATCCCGAATTCTTACCTGAAAGATATAAAAACGAAATTATAAGCAAAGTTAGAGAAGAACTAAGAGACATAAGCATTTCTAGACCTAAGAAATATTTAGAATGGGGTGTTCCACTACCTTTTGATGAAAACCATGTAGCTTACGTATGGATTGACGCTCTTCTAAACTATGTCTCAGGAATAGGATACCGTAGAAATGAAAAAGAGTTTTCCAAATACTGGCCGCCTGATATGCAGCTTATAGGTAAGGATATTTTATGGTTCCACACGGTTATTTGGCCAGCAATGCTTATGTCAGCTGGTTTAAAACTGCCCAAACGAATACTTGCCCACGGCTTCATAACTATAGGTGGACGTAAAGTTTCAAAATCCGCTGGGGCTAGAAGCCTAGATTACTATATTGATAAGTTCGGCGTAGATATCCTGCGCTACTATCTAGTACGTAAGTTCTCCCCATTTAAAGATGTAGAATTTAATGAAGAAGAACTAAGAAGTATGACTAATGCGGAGCTAGCTAACACTCTAGGAAACTTTGTAACTCGAGCTTTTGCCTTATATAGTAGGTACAACGAAATACTGGTTTTCACCGAGAAGCATCACTTAGAAGTTGAAGAAAAACTGAAAAATGCTGTAGAGAAGGTTATAAATAATGCTGATAGGTTTATTGAAGAACTAAAAGTCAAGGAACTTATTGAAGAAATAATGAGAGTAGTATTTATGTTGAACAATTACTTTAATGAGAAAGAACCATGGAAATTAGCTAAAAATAAGCAATATGAAGAATTTATAAAAGTAATGTTCAATTCGTTTGAAACTTTAGTTCACATTGCCGCACTATTGTACCCTGTAATACCTCAATCAATGAATAGCCTGTTTAACTACTTAGGCTTTGAGAAGCCACTAAAAATAGTTGAATTAAAAGAGTACGGTAAGAACATAGATTTTAGAAGAATAGAGAAAATTAAACCCATACTTTTCGCTAAACTCTAAACCCTATACCTTCTCCAAAATAAGCGAAAGAAGACATAAAAAATTCTAACGGTAAAAGTCCACTTCCTATTTTAATGATGCCTAAGAACCGTAAACTCCATGGGTTCCCCTCTTCTCTCTACTACATTAACAACTATGGTTTCCGAAGAAACCACTACTTTAGAGTTTTAAATTAAATCTTTCCTATATGTGTGGGAACATGGACCCCTAGATGTGGCAAGTGTAGCTACATAGTTTAACCTTGCACTTTTAACAGTAACTTAAGTTCAGTAGTCCAAAATACATAAATTGTTCCGGACCCATTATATAATAGTATCACACTGTACTATGCAGGAAGTATTTTATTTATTGCCAATTATGCTGGTGTAAACTTTGGAATGCCTAACGATTAAAAAAGAACTTATTAGGTTATTACGTAATAATAAGAAAATAAAATTTGTTGTCGACGATTCTATTAGAGGAGTAAGCGGTGTAAAACATAAAGTCGATATACATATCGTTGATCCATGCGATTTAGCTTTAGTAATAACTCACTATGACTTAAAAATAGAAGTAATAAAAGCCGTTGTGATAAGTATAGATATACATATGCCAATAATCTTACTTGTAAACGAAAACAACTTTTTAAGATATAAAGAAGAATTATCTGAAATTCTAGAAACAATATCTCTGAAAATAATTACGTATAGTGATAAAGAACAAGACCTTATGAAAGTATATTATAAGGTAGTAGAGGAATGCGAAAAGGCTAAGTAATTAATGTTTCTCTTTTAGAAATAAACTCCCGTAAACCCTTAATTACACTCTCAGCATAGTTCATAGCTATTGAGGAACTTACATATTTATTCAAAGCTAAAACAAGAGCATTACTTCTAACAAGAGATACCATGATATACCATAGGTTATTCCTTTTATGTATTCAAAAGTTTCAAGAGCACAGATTACATTAAGGGGTAGGTCACCCATGGTATTTTATTATTCTTTATTCCCTATTACTAATATACGTGTCTAACGAGCTACCATGAACTATCAGAAAACATCTCAACCCAGGTAACTGTTCCGTGACTGTTCCAAAATTCTCCCGACATGGATTTGGGACTACATTAAAAAATTAACAAAAACTAAGATTTCACATGGTGGTAGACATGAAAAAACTGTATGCACTAATGTTAATACCTATAATATTATTAGGCCTATTCGCCTCAGTAATTCCAGCAGCAGCCCAGGGAGAATCTGAGGATGAAAAGGCAAAAGCTCTTGCTGAAAAAATGATTATGATTGCTAATAGAACCATAAACTACGCCGAAACGGTGGTTAGTAGGCTTGAAGACATGGGTGTTGAGGTTCCTTCAGAAGCATTGGAAGCCCTAGACAACGCTACAACATATTTAGAGATAGCTAAAGAAGCCTTAAACACAGGCGATTACACTGATGCTGTAAAGTTGGCCTTAAAAGCTATGAGAAGTTCAAAATATACTGTTAGAGTATGTTTTAAAGCTGGTCTTGAAGTACTACATGTAAACAGGTCAGCAATAATGAGAGCTATTGTCGGTAATGAAACGGTAAGAAAAGCTTACGGACTATTAATGCAGATAAAGTGGCTTAGAATAATAATCGAAAGATTTTTGCAAATGAACCTCACGGTTTTAGGCGAAAATGCAGCCGCTATCCAGGAAAAACTTGTTGAACTAAATGAGACATTAGATGAGGCGGAGGAAAAACTTAGAGAAGGATTAGTTAATGAAACAGCAATTATTCTAAGCGATGTAAGAAAAGAAGTATTTAGACTTATAGCAGAATATCATAAAGTAATAGCTAAAATACATATGGAAAAGAGATTAAGAATATGCATACATAGCTTAGAAAGGTTCTTAAAGACCATGCGAAAAAGACTAGAGAAGCTAAGAGTAGGCCTTAAAGAATTAGAAAATGAAGGAGTGAACGTAACAGTATACGTAAAGAAAATCAGAGAGCTAAATGAAACAATAACTGAAGTTTTAGTTAAAGTAGAAGCAGGTAACGTAACTAAAGAAACAGTGATACATATATTCATAGAAATATCAAGGCTATATCCGAAAATAAGAAGGATTAAGATTGAGAAAGAAATAATACCTAAACTTGAAGAGAAAATAAGCAAAGTAAGTGAGATCATTAACGAAGTATTAAAGATACGTGAAGAAAAACTGCAAAGTCTTATTGAGAAAATAGAGGAGGAATTGGAAGAGGAAAAAACGCCTGGAAGAAAAATGATGCTTAAACATTTTAAGGAAATGCTAATAAAGCTCCTTGAAAAACTTAAAGAACATAGGCAACATATGTTAGAAAAATTTGAAGAATTAGAAGGGATGCTGCAAAGCTTAATTAGTGAAGTAGATGTAACACTTGGAGAAATTGAAGGAGAAATTGGTGCATAATTCTTTATAATAAATTAAAACATCAAAGTTTTTTTATTTAATAGTTTTAACACTATACCAGGCTTATCTGAGACCTGCCATCAACGTTATGTTTAATTCTTTCCTTACTTCCTCTGCCGTATTCTTCAGGTTCATATCACTTAGCTTCTCCATAGCTAGTAGCGACAATGTTTTTCAGTGATTATACATCATAGTCTATTTCTGAAATAAAGTTTTTAAACCCTAACTTATGTAAATTAAAGGTTTACGAGGAAGAGGAAAGTGAGCTGTCGGAAACTAGCCCTACTAGATATGGATGGTACAGTACTTAAGGGTAGGAGTTTAGAAGTTATAGCTAGGTTAGGGTTTAAAAGGCAAATAGAGGAGCTTAAGAGAAAACGTTTAGAAGGCTTACTGAAAGGTTATGAGGAAAGCTTAAAAGTAGCTAAGCTGCTTAAAGGTGTTCCTCTATACAAGCTTATTGGCGAATTTGATAAGATGGGGTTTGTTAATGGTGCTAAAGAGTTTATTAGCTGGCTTAAGGGGTCGGGTTTTGTAACTGTTCTCGTAACTGTTTCATACGATGTTTTAGCCGAAAGAGTAGTCAAGGCTCTAGGTATCGATGATTTTTATGCTAATAAACTTGAAGTTAACGATGGAATAATTACTGGTAATATAATTATGCCTCTTGGATGGCAATATGTAAAAAACTGCATGTTTAAGTCTGTATGCAAGCTAAATGTATTGTTCGAAGCTATGAGAAAGTATAATGTACCTATAGGTAAAACCATAGCTATAGGCGATACAGTTTTAGATAAATGTATGTTAAAGTATTCAGGTTTAGGCATTGCCTTTAACCCTAAAGACCAAGAAATAATAGATGTAGCTGATGTAGTTGTTTATGGGGACTTTTTTAAGTTAAAACATACGCTTGAAAATCTAAACTCATTTAAAAATATTATCACATGTAATATGTAAAGAGGTTTTATTGTATGAGCGTCTTTGACCTACATATACACACCACATTCTCTGACGGAGTAATGGATGTAGAAACTGTTCTTAAAATAGCTGAAAAACTTAAGTTCACAGGTGTTTCAATAACAGATCATGACACATTAAAGGGTTCTTTAAAAGCCTTAGCCATACAGAAAAACTATAATGTCCTAGTTATACCGGGTATCGAAGTTTCTACAAAGTATGGACATATTTTAGTCTATGGTCTGACAGAGCTAAAATATTCATCAATAGACGAGCTTTATGATGTTGTACATGAAAATGGAGGATTAATAGCGATAGCACACCCATATGGTAGGCTTCTCTTCTTTAAATATCCTATAGTTGACATGGATGATTTACTTGAAAAAGCGGATGCCATAGAGTGTACTAACGGAAGAGTATACAGTAAATGTAATGTTAAAGCCTATGTTTTATCTGAAAAGTTTAATAAGCCATGTATTGGAGGTAGTGATGCTCATATACCTGAGGAAATAGGTTCCACATTAACGTTAGTCTACGAGAACATAGAGTCTATTGACGACTTCATTTTAGCAGTGAAAAAAGGTAAGACAAAAACTTTGGGAAGTAAAAGTTTACTTTCAATAATGCGTTCCATAATTGCTAAGAGAATTAAGTATCTAAGGTTTTAAACACATGCTTACGGGTAAATACAGTGTTATTAATGATAACATTGCTTTCTGAAAGATTATTGTTAATACAAAGCTACTTGGTCAAGCGTATATACGACCATATATACAAGCGTACCGACAAATCTTATGCCTTAAGTCTTTTAAAAGTAATGAAATTAACGATTTAAACGAAAACGCGGAAAATAAGGTGGTAATTAATGGGTTTAGCGTTCCTAGCACTTGCAGGAGCAATATTAGGCTTCACATTAGGTTTTAGCTTAACTAAAAAATATAATAAACTTCAAAACGCTATTATGCTTGCTCCTTTAGGTGCTATTTTGCTTCCTCTCTCGATATTTACTTTAACCTTAGCTATCAGAGCCCTCATGTTTCTAAGCTTACTTGAAGTAACCACCATAGTTGTTGCGGTAGCAATACTTGTATTCTGGTCTGAGAAATTCTTCTAACGATGAAGTATGTTTAAAATTAAAGCAATAGTTACAGACATAGATGGGACACTAACTATTAACCGTGAAGACTATAGACTCGAAATTAAAGCCATAAAAGCCATAAGGAAAGCAGAGAACAATGGTATTCCTATCGTTTTAGTTTCCGGCAATGCTTTACCGGTTGTGGTTTCTTTATCAACATATATT